>ERZ773055.45-NODE-45-length-81771-cov-7.933734_pt1 | contig 81771 bp, 79 predicted proteins | sample MGYA00580515_ERZ773055 | MGnify/ENA primary metagenome ERZ773055 (study PRJEB29015, sample SAMEA2737993) | human oral metagenome | biome: human oral; feature: human-associated habitat; material: dental | place: China | collected 2064 ...
CCTTCTCTTCGTTTCGGAAGTCATAGATCGAACGGTCTATGTCTTCCACATAGGTTCTCTCTTTTTCTCTCTCTTCCGACATACTCACTCCTTGGTCTCGAAGCGCGCGAAACCGTCGCGGTTGATTTCCTCAACAAGGCTCGCATCGCCGTCCGCGACAATCGAACCCTTCACGATGACATGGGTCTTGTCCACCTTGAGCGAGGACAGAATGCCCATGTTGTGGGTGATGATGATGAGTGCCGAATCCTTATCCTTCTGGTACTCCTCGATGCCGCGGCTCACGGTTCTCACCGCGTCCACGTCGAGGCCGGAATCCGTCTCGTCGAGAATCGCAAGACTCGGCTTCAGCATGAGCAGCTGTAAAATTTCCGCCTTCTTCTTCTCGCCGCCGGAGAAACCGACGTTTAAGTCGCGATCCGCATAGCTCGGATCCATGTTCAGCACCTCGAGTGCCTTCGCAATCTCCTTGCGGAAGTCCCAGAGGCGAATGCGCTTGCCGGTTCTCTGCTCGATTGCATTCCGGATAAAGTTCGCGAGGCTGATGCCCGGCACCTCGAGCGGATTCTGGAAGGACATGAAAATGCCCGCCTTCGCGCGCTCATTGACCGGGAGATCTAAGAGGTTCTGTCCCTGGAACTCGACCGAACCGCCGATCACCTCATAGTGCGGATTGCCCATCAGCGTGTTGCCGAGCGTCGATTTGCCGGCGCCGTTCGGTCCCATTAAGACATGGGTCTCACCGGGCTTCACCGAAAGATTCAGGCTCTTCAGAATATTTTTTTCTTCGACTCGCACGGATAAATCCCGCACTGTCAGTAAGTCTTTGCTCATAATTCTCCCTCCCTTGCGCCCTGCGCAAGTTCACACAAATATTGCGTTTTTAGCATTATAGCGCGGCACGGTTCCCACTGGCAAGATTAATTCCTACCAAAGCACTTGGAATTATGTATTTCTTGAAGTACAAGTATCGGCGTGTTACAATCCACTTTGAGGCGTTTTGCTTATTTTTATGCGAAAATTCTCTATCTGTTCGGTCATCTTTACCGGAAACTGTGCAGTTCCGCGTTGAACTTCGCAGTTCCGCACAAACAAGAAGGAGGTAATACTATGTATCATGTGGATCTCAATTCGGATCTCGGTGAGAGCTTCGGCGCCTACACCATAGGTCTCGACAAGGAGGTTATCGCGCAGATTTCCTCGGCGAATGTAGCCTGCGGCTACCACGCCGGCGATCCCCTCGTCATGGCGGAGACCGCCCGGTTGTGTCGGGAGGCAGGGGTCGCAATCGGCGCACACCCGGGCTTCCCGGATCTCATGGGCTTCGGCCGCCGCAACATGGCCTGCTCCCCGAAGGAAGTGAAGGCCTATATGAGCTACCAGCTCGGCGCGCTCTATGCCTTCGCAAAAGCGGCGGGGCTTAAGCTCCAGCATGTCAAGCCGCACGGCGCGCTCTACAACATGGCGGCAAAGGACGCAGCGCTCGCGCGCGCGATTGCCGAGGCAGTCGCGGAATTCGATGACAAGCTGATTCTTCTCGGCCTCGCAAACAGCTTCCTGCTCACGGAGGCTGAGGCGGTCGGTCTCCGCACAGCCTCCGAGGTCTTTGCGGACCGCGCTTATCAGGCGGACGGCTCCCTGGTGCCGCGCTCCAAAGAGGGCGCCGTGATTCATGACAAGCAGCTCGCGATTGCCCGCACCGTCCGCATGGTGAAGGAGGGCAAGGTCACGGCAATCACCGGCGAGGAAGTCCCGCTCCGCGCGGATTCGATCTGTGTCCACGGCGACAACCCGTCTGCGGTCGAATTTGTCCGCGAAATCCGGAAGACCCTCACCGAAGAAGGTGTACAGGTCGAAGCACTCGGCAACTTTATCCAGTAAGTCTTCAACATCAAAAAGGGGTAGCAATATGAAAAGCAACCAGAACAGCCACAGTCTCTCCGTGAAACTCGGCGCGGCTTTCCTGATGGCAACTTCCGCCATCGGCCCGGGCTTCTTAACCCAGACCTCCCAGTTCACGGCAAAGTATCTCGCTTCGTTTGCCTTTGTGATTCTCTGCGTCATCATCATGGATGCGGTCGCGCAAACCAATATCTGGTCCGTAATCGGCGTCTCGGGCAAGCGCGGGCAGGAAATTGCAAACGCCGTGCTCCCGGGTCTCGGCGTGTTTTTGACCTTCCTCGTGGTCCTCGGCGGTCTCGCCTTTAACATCGGCAACGTGGGCGGTGTCGCGCTCGGCTTTGACGCAATGTTCGGTCTCCACGAGAAAATCGGCGCTGTCCTCGGCGGCGCACTCGCAATCTGCATCTTCCTCTCGAAGAGCGGCAAGGCAGCCGTCGATAAGGTCGCACAGATTCTCGGCGGCATCATCATCCTCGTCATGCTCTTTGTCGCAATTTCCTCGAAACCGCCGGTCGGCGAAGCGGTGGTTCGCATGTTCACACCGGAACGTCCCGGCTCCATGGTGGGCCCCATGCTCACCTTACTCGGCGGTTCCTGCGGCGGCTACATCACCTTCTCCGGCGCACACCGCCTGCTCGACGCGGGCTACGGCGGCAATAAGGATGAGGTTTCGCACTTCCGCCAGTCGGTTCTGACCGGTATCTCGGTCTCCGGCACCGTGCGCATTCTGCTCTTCCTCTGCGTGCTCGGCGTCTGCACCCAGGGCACCGCTCTGGTCACCGCCAATGTGGATGCAATCACCTCCGCGAAGAACCCGGCAGCCGAAGCGTTCCGCCTCGCAGCCGGTAATCTCGGCTACCGCCTCTTCGGTCTCGCACTCTTCTCCGCGGGCGTTACCTCGGTCATCGGCGCAGCCTACACCTCGGTCTCGTTCTTAAAGACCCTGCACCCCTATGTGCGCGAACATGAGAGTCAGTTCATCGTCGGTTTCATCGCGTTCTCGACCCTCGTCATGGCAGTGCTCGGCGGCGCGAAGAAAATGGTTATCTTTGCGGGTGCGGTAAACGGCCTGATTCTTCCGATTTCGCTCTGCTGCATGCTACTCGCCTGCCGGAACCCGAAGGTCGTCGGCAAGGACTATCATCACCCGATGGTCCTCTATATCATCGGCTGGGTTGTCGTCATCTTCTCGGCTTACCTCGCGATCACGGCCCTTCCGAACCTCGGAAAGCTCTTCTCGTAATCACCCCCGCAAGTTTGCGCAGAAAGGATTGTCATGGATACTTCATTTCCGCGCTTTCTGGTAAACGGAGACAGCGCCGTGAGCGCTGTCTTCGGCGACCGGATCTCGGAAGAGATCAACCAGAAAATACGCGCATTTCAGCTCCTGCTCACCGCGCGGCATATCCCGGGACTCATTGAGACCGTCCCGACTTACTGCACGCTGATGATTCACTATGATCCCTGCCTGCTCTCCTATGAGGAGCTCCTTCAAAAACTTCGCGCGCTCGCGAGCGAGATCGATCTCACGGCGCTGCCGCCGAGCGAAGTTCTTGAGATTCCCGTCCTCTACGGCGGGGAGATGGGCCCCGACCTCGCACATGTCGCAGAGCACGCCAGTCTTTCCGAAGCGGAAGTCATCAAACTGCACAGCGAGCCGGAATATCTGATTTACATGCTTGGCTTCACCCCGGGCTTCACCTATCTCGGCGGCCTGAATCCGAAGCTCGAGACCCCGCGCTTAGAGACGCCGCGCGTCCTGATTCCCGCGGGTTCGGTCGGCATCGCCGGCAAGCAGACCGGCATCTATCCGATCGCCTCGCCCGGCGGCTGGCAACTGATCGGCAGAACTCCCGTTCGTATGTATGACCCCGATCGCGAGGTTCCGATTCTGCCGCGCGCCGGCCAGTATATTCACTTCTCCCCGATCACAGAGGAGGAATACCGGAAGATCGAAGCGGAAATTGAGGCGGGAACTTATCGGCTGAACATCCGGAAGCGAGAGGAGGCTAAGGCATGAGCATTCAGGTGATTACCCCCGGCGCGCTGACCACGGTCCAGGATCTCGGCCGCAGCGGCTACCAGGCCTTCGGCGTCCCGGTGTCCGGCGTTATGGACCCGCGCGCCATGCGCCTCGCGAATATTCTCTGCGACAATCCCGCGGAGGAGGCCGTGCTCGAGTGCACACTCCTCGGCCCCGCACTCAAGTTTACCGCGGACAATGTCATTGCGCTGACCGGCGGCGACCTCGGCGCGACCTTAGACGGACAGCCCCTCGCGCCCTACGGCGCGTATGCGGTGAAGAGCGGGCAGACGCTCCGCTTCACGGCGCCGAAGACCGGCTGCCGCGCTTATCTCGCCTTCCACGGCGGCCTCGACATTCCGCTCGTCATGGGCAGTCGCTCGACTTATTTAAAGGCAAAGCTCGGCGGCTTCTCCGGCCGCAAGCTCGAGAAGGGCGATGAGCTCGGCTTTCGCGCGCCTATGGCGACGATTCCGAATCTCGATGTGCGCCGCTTCACCCCGGAATTTGTGCCGCGGGAGGTTTACACCCTGCGTGTGGTCCTCGGACCGCAGGACGACGCGTTCAGCGAGAAAGGCCTGCAAACTTTCCTGAACGAGACCTATACGGTGACGCCGGAATTTGACCGCATGGGCTGCCGCCTGAACGGTGCGGCGATTGCGCACAAAAACGGCGCCGACATCATCTCCGACGGCATTGCCTTCGGCGCGATTCAGGTTCCCGCGTCGGGCACGCCGATTATCATGCTCGCGGACCGGCAGACCACCGGCGGTTACACGAAGATTGCCAATGTGATCAGTGCGGACTTCCGCCTGCTCGCGCAGCTGAAGGCGAACGATAAGGTCCGCTTTGCCAAGGTCTCCGTTGCCGCCGCGCAGGATGCAAAGCGCGCCGAGCGGGATGCGCTCCGCGTCTTTGCCTATGCCTTCGGGCGCTGAGATTCTATTCTAAAAATCAGAAAAGGACATTATTTCATGCATACAGAAGACGATACGAAGCTGACACCGCGAGAAGTCCGCGCGCTCGCCAGAGATAACAAGCTGACCGCCGCGACTTCCGCACTCTGCCCGGACTATGTGAAGGCCAGCCTCCTGATTCTCCCGGCTGCTTACGCGGACGATTTTCTCCGCTTTGCCTCCTGGAATCCGGAGGCCTGCCCCGTGCTCGAGGTGATACGGGAGAAACCGCTCTCCTCTTTTCTCGCACCCGGCGCGAATCTCTGCACGGACTTTCCGCGCTACCGCGTCTTTTTAAACGGCGAGGTCTCGGAGGAAGTGCGCGAAGTGAAGGCGCTCTGGAACATAGGCTCTGTCGGCTTCCTGCTCGGCTGCTCGGCCTCCTTCGACGGGGCACTGCTCGCGGCCGGTCTTCCGGTGCGCCATGTAGAAGAACATCGCGCGATGCCGATCTATCAGACCAAGCTCCGCACCTGCCCGGCCGGTCCCTTCCGCGGCCCCGTGCTGGTCTCGATGCGCCCCCTGCCGCAGGCTGCAGTCAAAAAGGCCTATCAGCTGACCGAGCCCATGGAACTGGTGCACGGCGCGCCGATTCAGATCGGCGCCCCCGAAGAAATCGGCATTGCGGATTTGAACAAACCCGATTTCGGCGAGGCAGCCAGCATCCGCGACGGCGAGACGCCGGTCTTCTGGTCCTCCTCGGCGACGGTACAGGCGGCTCTCCGCTTTGCGAAACTGCCGCTCGCCATCACCGATGTGCCGGGCTACCCGCTGATTTCCGATATCCGAAATGATGCGCTCCCGGAACTCTTTCAAAAAGAAAAGGCGCGCGTTTAATCAACGCAGCGCTTTCTCATTCCGCCGGTTCTCCCGGCGGTTTTTTATACTCTCGATGACAAATTTCCGGAAACCGCCGAAGAGATGCCCGTTCAGCATCATGAGCAGTCCCTCGGTCATACCGGGCGATATTTTTCCGCTGCCGAACTTCGAAAAGGCACGGAAGGGCATGTGATAGGCAAAAATCAGATTCAGGTCCGGCTCTCTTCGCGCCGCGCTCCTGTTCAGCGCTCGCCGAAGCTGCCGGTAAAGGAGCCGCGCGAGGAGCCCGCGGGAGCGTCTGAGCTCATGAACCGCATCACCGCGGAGGAGCTCTCCGGCGATCGGGTGCCGCTCGAGTTTTCGCCCGAGCAGTCGCTCAAACTCTGCCCTTCCGATCTGTTGCGCCGCCCCGCTGAAATAGTGGGGCAGGCGTTTTTTTTCGTCGGGATGGTATAGCTTCTCCCCCGCCCGCACGAGTTCCCCGTTCAGACGGATATCGGCCGCGGAGGCGCCGATCAGAATCCGGTAACGCCCGCTCTCTTCGAGAAAGCGGTTCGCTACGCTGTCAAAGACCCGGAAACTCTTGTCGTCAAAGGGGATGAACACTTCCTTCTCCTCCCCCGCGTTCAAAAAGACCTTGGCAAAGCCCTTCAGTTCTTTTTCCGGCCGGAAGGTCTCGCTCTCTGCGGCTCCGATATAGAGTTCCGCAATCTCTGCGCCCGCCCGGCTGCCGATATTCCGAAGCCGGAAGCGGACACCCGCTTCGCTGAGTCGCAAATCCTCGTAGGCAAAGCGCGTATACGAAAGGCCGAAGCCGAATGGATAGCGGAGCGGCACTTTCGCCTTGTCGTAATAGCGATAGCCGACATAAATGCTCTCGCGGTACTCCGCACAGTTGCCGCGTAGTTTCCGGTAGGGATAGGTCGGCGTGTCCGAAAGCGCACGCGGATAGCTCTCGGCGAGTTTGCCGGAGGGGTTCGCATCGCCGTAGAGGAGTTCCGCCATCGCGCCAGCGCCCGCCTCACCGCCGAGATAGCCGTGCAGGATGGCTCTTACTGTGGCGGCCGGTGCGAGATCCACGACCGAACCCGCGCTCAGCACGAGGACAAGGTTCGGATTCACGGCCGAAAGCGCGCGGAGCGCTCTCTGCTGCGCTGCCGGGAGCGCAAGGGTCTTTCGGTCCAGGCCCTCGGTCTCCGCCATCTCATCGAGCCCGCCGCAAAAAATCACGCAGTCCGCGCGGCGCGCGAGCCGCAAGGCCTTACGGAGCCGTCTCGCCTCCTGTCGCTTGGTGTCGTTTCCGTGCCGCGCATAGCCGCTCGCATAGCCGATCAGTTTCTGCCCGAGGCGCTGTGAGAGCTGTCCTTCGAGTGTCTCGACCCGCCGGCTGTTCACGAGCGAAGACCCGGCTCCCTGGTAGCGCGGCACACGCGCAAAGTCTCCGATCAAAGCGACCGTCTCCGTTCCGGTGAGCGGCAGTATGCCGTCGTTCTTTAAGAGCACCGCGCTCTCCCGCGCGGCGCGGCGCGCGAGTGCATGCTGCCGAAGCGGATCTACAGACACAGCCTTTTTCCTCTGTGCCGCGGCCCGCTTAAGGGTGCGGAAATAGTCGGCGAGACAGGCATCGATTTCCGCTTCCTTAAGCTCCCCGCGCTCTACCGCATGCATCACTTCCCGCGCCGCATGAAGACCCGGGTCCGGCATCTCGATTGTAGTGCGACACTGAATCCCGCGGATATGATCGTCCGAGCCGCCCCAGTCCGTCACGACCAGGCCGTCGTAGCCCCACTCTTTCCGGAGAATCTCGAGCATCAGCTGCGGATTTTCATTCGACTGGAGCCCGTTCACCTGGTTGTAACTCGTCATCAGCGCGCCGGGCTTTCCCTCTTTGACCGCAATCTCAAAGCCGGTCAGATAGATTTCCCGGAGTGCTCTCTCGTCGACCTCGGCGTTCAGTGTCATGCGCCGGAATTCCTGTGAGTTCACGGCGTAGTGCTTCACGCAGGCGAGCGCGCCGCCGCGCTGGATACCGCGCACATAAGCCGCCGCGAGCTTCCCGGAGAGATAGGGATCCTCCGAAAAGTACTCGAAATTGCGACCGCAAAGCGGACTCCGTTTGATGTTGAGCCCCGGACCGAGCAATATGTCCACGCCCTGCGAGCGCGCCTCGCTTCCGAGCGCCTCGCCGACCTCTTCCGCGAGCGCCGTGTCCCAGCTGTTGGCGACTGTCGCCGCTGTCGGAAAACAAGTCGCGGGAAGCGAGGCATTCAACCCAAGGTGGTCGCCGACCCCCTCCTGTTTCCGGAGCCCGTGCGGCCCGTCGGAAAAGAAAAGAGCCGGCAATCCCCGTCTGGGGAGTGCCCGGCTCTTCCACGCGCCGCCGCCGGATAACAGCGCTGCCTTTTCGAGCAGACCGAGCCGCCCGATACAAGCTTCCGGAATCTCTGTCTTTTTTTCTTTCATCTGTCTACTGTCTCCTGACTGCGCCGCGGCATAATCCAGAACTTCATCGCCGGAAAACTGATTGCGACCTGCATGACAATGTTCAGCACCGCCGAGGCCATAATGCCGAAGCGCGGCAGCGTATAGGCCGGCAGTACCGCCGAAAGCAGTACCAGCAGGACTGCGAGTAGCGCAAAGCGAAGTGCCGCCTGTCCCGCCGCTGCCGACGAGTGAAATACCAACTGTCGCTGCACGAAAAAATTGACGGTCTGTGCGAGCGAGGTCGCGAGCAAAAAACTCAAAAAGCCCGCGAGCCCCAGATCCTCTGTGACATTCCGATAACGGAAAACCAGAAAGGAAAACGGTACGGTCCGCAACCCGCGAAACAAAACATGCGTGCCGAGATAGGTCATCAGAAAATTCACCAGCGTCGAGCAGTTCGAGAGCAGGTTAAAGAGTACGAACTCCCGAAGTGCCGGATGGCGCCGAAAAAACCGCTGCATTGCGCCGCACTCAGTCGTAGAGGGTGTCCGGGTGCTGGATACCGCGCTTAATCTTTTCCGCTGTCTCGCTGCCACAGAGTTTTGCGACCAGCGCAAGCCCGAAGTCCATCGCCGTGCCGAGCCCGCGCCCCGTCGTGAGGCCTTCGCTCTGCTCCACCGCGGCGCCTGTCCACTCCGCGCCGTTGATGCCGTCAATGCCCTTTTCCCAGCCCGGATAGCAGGTAAAGCGCTTGTTCGCAAAGAGCCCCATCTTTCCGAGTATGCTCGGCGCCGCACAGATGGCCGCGAGTTCCTTGCCCTGTTCCGCCTGCGCTTTCAAGGTCTGGGCCACCAGGGCATGGCGCACCAGATTGCTGACCCCCGGCATGCCGCCCGGCAGGAAGATCACATCTTCCGCCAAGAAGTCCATCTCCTCAATCAGGCGGTCCGTCACAATCGCAATGCCGTGAGAACCGGTCACGACCCGCTCTCCGCTCACAGAGACCAGCGTCACCTGCACCTCGGCGCGCCGCAGCAAATCGACGACCATCAGGCATTCCACTTCTTCCAAGCCCTGTGCGAGCAGGGCACTCACCCGTTTCATACGCTCTCCTCTCACGCCTCTGCCTGCATTGCCATGCGGAGCGGCGGTATCATCTGTTTCTTCCGGCTCACGACGCCCGGCAGATAGAAGTAACCCTCTTGTTCCGGCTTGCGGCGGAAGGCGCGCTGCGCATACTCCTCCGCCATGTTGCCGTACCAGAAGAGCTCGGTGCTCTCCGACGGCGTGTCGGTCGCCATATAGTAGACCGTATCGACGCCCGCGCGGTTTGCCGCGCTCTCGAGGAAGGGTCTCACGAGCTCCTCGGCCATCTTCCGGTTCTTCTCGGTCATAAAGGTGCTCTGGCTCACGCCGAAGCGGATGTCGCCGAAGGTGAAGACCTTAAAGTCCGCGAAGAAAATATCCTCGGCGCTCCGGCCGGTTAAATCTTCTCCGGCCTCAAACATCTGGTTCGCGTAGCTCTCGATATCGACTTCGGCGATGGTTGCAAGCGCCTCTGCGGCCGCGCGGTCCCGCGCCGTGCAGGTCGGCGAGCGGAACATCAGGGTGTCCGAGAGAATTGCCGAGAGCATGAGTCCCGCGATTTCCTTCGGCGGTGTCAGGTTCTTCTCCTGCATGATCGCATAGATAATGGTATTCGTACAGCCGACCGGCTCGTTTCGGAAGTAGGCCGGGCTGCCGGTTTCCAGATTGCCGATTCTGTGGTGATCGATGATCTCGAGAATATCCGCCTGCTCCATGCCGTCCACGGTCTGCGTGAACTCGTTGTGGTCCACCAGAATGACCCGCTTCGGGTGCAGATTTAAGAGGTTTCTGCGGCTCACGACACCGACATACTTGCCGTCGGAGTCGAGAATCGGGAAGTAGCGGTGGCGCACGGAGGCCATAATCTTCTTCGCGTCTTCGACATAGGTGTTGAGGCCGAACTGCAGAATATTATTGCTCTGCATGATGTGGCGCACCGGAATCGCCGTGCTGATGAGGCGCGCCGCCGTGTAGGTGTCGAACGGGCTCGTTAACACCGTGCAGTTCTTCTCCTTCGCGCGGCTCAAAATGGTCTTGCCCGCGAGCGCGCCGCAGCAGACCACAATACAGGACGCCCCGCACTCAATGGCGCAAATCTGCGCCTCATAGCGATTCGAGACCAGCACAATATCGTTCTCGCCGACAAACTCCTCGATGACCTCGGGGCTCGTCCCGATATAGATATGACCCTCTTCGATGCAAGCCTCCGGATCGCCAGAAATCAGCTCCGCCTCGAGGGTCGCAATCAGGTTCTTATACGGCGTCTTCGCCGTCGCGAGAATGCCGTTGTCGAGGAGGTTCATGTTGATATTCATGATATCCGTGACCGAGACCAGTCCCTGGAGCTCCTGCTCCGGCGTCGTGATGCAGAGGGTCTCAATGTCCTCCTCACGCATCTTCTTCCAGACCTCGCGGAGACTCATCTCCCCGTCGATGCCGGGCTGAATGCGGAAGTCGATGTCCTTCATCTGCGGGCTCACGCTCATGATGAGACGCGGCGCCTTCATCTTCCAGTAGTCGAGAACGAACTGCGACTCGCGGTTTACACTGCCCGCTCGCCGCGCCTCATACTCGCCCTTCGGATCGATCTGCTTTTTCAGCCAGCAATAGCTGAGTGCCGCGCAGATCGAATCCGTGTCTGGATTTTTGTGTCCCACAATATTGATTTTCTTTCTCCGGTTATGAGTCGGCACGCGTATTCTCCTCTCTCTTCACAGCGACGCGGCCATCCACGCAGTAAAACGTGAAGGTCGCGAGGAATAACTTTTTGCCCTTCGAATCGGTCACCTCAGCCGCAATCACGGCAGTCTTACTGCCGCGGCGCAGCACATAGCTGTGGCCGTAAATGCGCTTCTCCTCGGTCGACGCGAGATAGTGCAGATCCGCGGTCTGCGTCACATAGGCGTGGCCGCTGCCGCGCGCCGTCATGCCGGCAATCACATCGGCGAGCGCATAAAACGCACCGCCGTGTACCATGCCGTAGGCATTGGTCACATCGTCCTCGACATCCAGATAGCCCTCGGCGCTCTCCTCTTCCAGATCTGTGAGCACCACATGATTGTGCAGCGCAAAACGGTTGTTGACAATTAAATCCCGATTCTCTTCTAATTTCTGTTTACTCATTGAATCTCTGCAATAACCTCCATGACCTTTGTTTCTTCCATGCCCTGCGCGAGACTCAGCGAATAGGCATAATCGCCGCGCTGCCAGGTCGCGAGATACACTCTGCCGTCTTGGCCGCGGAGCCGCACCTCTCCCTCGGTATCGCTGACCCTCCGGTCCTCCGGATAGACTGTATCATCTCCGCTGATATCTTCCATGCTCTTTGCCTTGCGGAGCAGTGCCTGTGTCTCGGTCTGATCCGCAAGACTGCCATAAAAGACCTGAACAATGCCGCCGTCCTGTATTGCCTGGACATGGCTCAGGTGAAAGTCCCCGATCTTCTCCGGTGCCTTCAGCTCCACGCCGGTCTCTTTCAGCGCTTCCTTCAGATCCCGAACATCGATCCATGGATTTGCGGCCTGCGCGGTCTCTTCTGTCGCAGCGGCTGTGCTTTCCGCCGCCTGCGTGGTTCTCGCACTCGCTGTTGTCTGACTTTCCGCCGGGCTCTCCGCTTGTTTCCCGCCGCAGGCGGTGAGGGCGCCGATTGCCAACGCAAGTCCCAGCGCGGTCACAGATAGTTTTCTCCGGTCTCTTCTCATCTCTGCTCTCCTTTCCGATGCGGATAAGCATTTCTCCGCTTTTATCTTAGCACAGGCACGCAAATTCACGCCATACCTTCCGATGGCAGAACTTGCACGAAAAAACGCCGCGGGACCTCTCTGCCCCGCGGCGTTTTCATCAAACCTGACTGTACTTTTGAAAAACGGCTCAGATTTCTTCTTTTCTCCGGAAGAGAAGAAGGACACCGAGGCCTGCTGCGCAGAAAACTGCCGCCGCCGCACTTGCCGGCTGACCTGTCTTCGGCATTCTGCCCTTTCTGCCGCTCGCACTCACCTGTCCCGCAAGTCTGTTGCCCGCGTTGCGGAGCGCCGCACCTGTGCTCGGCGCCGTCAGACTGCCGGTACCGTCGACCGTCGCATTGGCCGACGGCGTGAAGCTGCTGTCGTTGCTACCAGGCACTGTCGTGCTCGTGTTCGTCGCGCTGCCCCCGTACGCCGCGCTCTTTCCCGACATTCTGCCGCTGCCGGTGTAGCTTCTGCCGCCGCCGCTGCTGCTCGAGAAATAGTAGCTGTTTACGAGGTCAAAGTTCATATCCTGTCCCACCGCGCGAATGCAGCTTGCCGCGGGAAGCGCAACACATAGTTGCCGCCGCTCAGAACTTCGGACAGTCTGTAGGCGTGCACCGACTGCACCTCACCCTCTCGCTCTGCCTCCGAGGCGCTCGCAAGCTGTGCGTTGGAGCGCGAAGCGCGCACCGCATTGGCATCCGTCGCTCTCTCGAGCTGGTGAAGACCCTCGACAAAGTACCACTGTCCGTCCGCATTCGGCCGAATCGTCGCAATTCTCGACTTGCCCGGAATCACATTCTGCTCCGCGTCCAGCGCATCGAAGCGGACCTTAATCTCCGCCGGACGTGCCGAGACATTGTTGCTGTCATCCCAGGTCTTTCAAATCACGACCGGGGTCTCGCCCGTTCTGTGGTCAACGCTGACCGCCTCGGTCTCCGCATGCGCGGAAACCGAACCCTGATTGCCGAAGTAGTAGAGCTCTCTCGCGTAGGCACTCGAAAGATTGGCGGTGTCCTCCTTCACAAAATAGCTCGTGCCGTCCACAAGGCATCGATTTTCGCCGCGTCATTGCCGTAGAGGTTCACGGTCGCCTAGCTCGCGTACGCGCTGTCCACGCCGTACTGCGCACGCACTGCATCCGAGAGCGTCGCCAAACGAATCTCCTGCTTTTCGCCGTTTCTCTCCAGCGAATAGCTGCCTGGCGCACTCGTGAGGAATACCTGCACGCTTGCATCTCCCAGCACCGCAACACCGCTTCCCGCCGTGAAGTGACGAAGCGACAGCTTTGCATTGCCCGCCGCAAATGCACTGCGCGGAAAACTCAGCGCCGCGAGCGATGCTGTCATCGCGCCGGCAGCAAGGCGGCGCGCAAACGTTCCGAACATTTCCTTCTTCATAAATGAGACTCCCCTCTTTCCGGCCTGCGCCCCGGCACAGGCAAAAGCAAAATTCAATTGACAGTGCTATTATAAAAAAAAGCGCACACTTCGGGTCAATAGAAGTTATCAAATCGACCTTATTTCGTAAGAACTCCGCAATCATTTCCGAATGCTTCCGTTTTGACGACATACTGCTTTCGCGCTATAATAAATTCACCGATGACATTGTTTTCAGGAGGTCTGCTATGTGGAATATCGTGACCGATTCCAGCTGCGACGACATACGCTTTGAAGAAAAGCGTGAAGATATTCTGTACCAGAGCGTCCCCTTTTACCTCTATACCGATCAGAAGGAATATGTGGACGACGGAACTGTTTCGATTCCGGAGATGATGGCGGACCTGCAAAGGAGCAAGACCGCCCGCACCTCCTGCCCCTCTCCGGCTGCCTTTGCCGAGGCCTTCCGGAAACCCGGCGATGTGATTGCCTTCACCATCTCCTCCGAGCTCTCGGGTAGCTTCCAGAGCGCCGAGACCGCGCGCCTCATGGTCGAGGAAGAGGAACTGGGTAAACGCATCACCGTCTTTAACACGCGGACGGACGGCCCCTCGATTATGCTCTTAATCCGGGAAACCGCGCGCATGATTCTGGACGGCCTCGATTATGCGGAGATTATCTCCCGCATTCCGGCCCTCATAGACCGCACCTTCATTGTCTATGCGCTCTCCTCGTTTAACAATCTGATTCGGAACGGGCGCATGAGCCGCCTGACCGGTTTTCTTGCGAACACGCTCGGCTTCTGGGGCGTCGGCATCGCAAGCCCCGAGGGAACCATACAAATCAAAGGCAAGGTTCGCGGCACAAAAAAGGTCCTGGACAGTATTGTCCAAGACCTGAGAGAAAAGGGGCGCGCGATTCAGGAAGTCGTGATTGTACACTGCCTGAATCAGCCGGTCGCCGAGGCGCTCGCAAGCGCCATTCGAGAGGCGTTTCAGACAGCCTCGGTGGAAGTGCGACCCGCCGGCGGCCTCGACTGCTTCTACGCCGAGCAAAACGGCATGATTATCGGCTATCGCGTTGCAGCGTACTGAGGCGCCGCGCCCGGTCAAGCTCTATCCACTCGAGAAGGCCGAGCGGACGGTACGCCGAAAACATACAAAAACAGTTGATCATGAGACAGGGGATGTCCTTTTCGAGGATTTCCCCTGTCTCTCTGTCTCTCTGCGGACGCTTTGCTGCCCTTGTCTCCGCGATGAAGCGGTTCACGAGCACCTCATCGAAGGTATCGTGCAGATGGCCGTAGAGCATAACGCTCCGCGGCTCCCCCTCTGCGGTCAGCCGGTTCTGCCCGTTGTAGCAAAAAACCGGATAGTGCGAGAGTATCACCTTTCTCCCCTCGTCGTGAAATTCCGCATAGTCCTGAATCCAGTGAAAGCGGCTGCGGTCAAACGTGCTCTTTTTGAGAAAATAGTCGTGATTGCCGCGAATCAGATAAAGCTCTCCTTTCAGCTGCCGCACAATTTCGTTGGTCTTCTCGGCTTTTCCCACCGAGAAATCGCCGAGGATGAACACCTCGTCCTTCGGCGACACCGTTTGATTCCAGACGTCGATCATGTGCGCGTGCATTTCTTCGAGCGAGGCAAAGCCCCGGCAGTCCATCTCGCGATTCAACCTATCGTGAAAAAAATGTAGGTCCGAAATATAGCGCTTCATCCGGCCTCCTCTCAAAGCTTATTTTGTCTCGATTGCCGCCGCGCAGGCTTCCGCAAGCTGTTCGGGCGTCATGCCCTGCGCCCTTAAGAGCGCGGAAATACGGTAGCGGTCGTAAAAGGCCTTCGGAAGGCCGCGGAGCAAAACCTTCATTTCGCTGTCTCCGTAGAAGCTCGCGACTTTCGCGCCGAAGCCGCCGGAGAGCAGGCCGTCCTCCAAAACCAGCACGGCGCGGTGCTCTTTCCGCAAATCTCCGAGCAGCGCCTCGTCGAGATCCGAGACCACGCCCGGGTTCATGAGGGTCGGGGTAAGGCCGTACTTCTCTTCGAGAACTGCGGCTGTCTTTTTGCCGAGCGCCTGCATATCGCCGGGCGCCAGAATCGCTGCTTCCCTGCCGCGGCTCACAATTTCATAGCGCGCGGGCAGCGAAAAGCTCTCCCGTACCGGCCCCGTCGCGTGACAAAGTTCGGTGGAGGGAATCAGAATCGCGACCGGATTTTCTCTCTGCTTCAGAGACCAGCGGAGCATGCTCAGATACTCTTCGACCGAGGTCGGCGCGAGCACAAGGAGTTCCGGGATATTGCAAAGCATGGGGAGTGCCAGTACGCCGCTGTGCGTCACACCGCTCATACCGAAGGGCGAGGCGCTGCCGAGCAGCATCGTGACCGGGCTCTTCTGGATGCAAATATCGTGAACCAGCTGGTCGTAGGCGCGCTGTAAGAAAGTTGCCTCCGTAAAATAGACCGGCTTTGCCCCGCGCTTTGCCGCGCCCGAGGCGATGGCGAGCGCCGTCTGCTCCGCAATGCCGACATCGAGATACTGCGCTCCGAGCATAGCGCGGCGCTCGGGCGTTAAATCGATGGTGCCCGGCACGCCGGAAGTCAAAACAAGCACAGTCGGATCTTCCGCCGCTGCCTGTAAGAGAAAGTCCGCGGTCGCCTCCTCATAGCTCTCGCCCTCAAAGCGGAAGTCCGGCAGGGTCTCACCGCTCTCCCAGTCAAAGGGGAAGTGCCAGTGGAACTCTTCCTTCCGGGTCTCCGCCGGACCGTAGCCTTTCCCCTTTAGGGTATTGATGTGGAGCACAAGCGGGTGATCCAAGTCCTTCACCGCATTCAGCGCCCGAATCAGCGCGCCGATGTCATTGCCCGCCGCCTCATAGCGGTAGTCGAGTCCCATCGCGCGGAACAGGTTATTTTCGGAAGTCCCGTTGCTCTCGCGGAGCGCTTTCAGCGAAGCATAGAGCCCGCCGTGATTCTCGGCGATCGACATCTGGTTATCATTCACCAGAATGAGAAACTGCCCCTTGAATTCGCCCGCGGTGTTGAGCCCTTCGAGCGCCTCGCCGCCCGAGAGCGAGCCGTCGCCGATGACCGCAACTACTTTCTCCGTTCCGCCGAGCAACTCCCTGGCCTTTGCCATCCCGAGCGCGAGATCGATCGAGACCGAGGTGTGCCCAAGCTCAAAGAAGTCGTGCGGGCTCTCCTTCGGATTCGAGTAGGCCGAGACATCGTCGTAGTGCGCGGGGTCCGTGTAAGCCTCCCGCCGCCCGGTCAGCATTTTGTGCGGATAGGTCTGATGGGAGATGTCGTAGATGATTTTATCTTCCGGTGAGGAGAAGACCGCGTGGAGCGCAATCGTCGCCTCGATAAAGCCGAGATCCGGCCCCACATGCCCCATGTGCCGACTCGCGCGGACGATGAGTGCCTCCCGCATCTCCGCCGCAAGCGCCGTCATCTCTTCGACACTCAATTTTTTGACATCCGCAGGGCTGTTGATTGTTTCCAGATACATGACTCTTACCTCGTTTCAAAGCAATTGCCTGACAGCAGTATTATAAGAGCCGCCTGCGCAAAAGAAAATAAATACCTCGCGAAAAAAGCAGCGGGAGCTTTCGCTCCCGCTGCTTGCCTGGGCTGGCCGGATTCGAACCGTCGAGTGAAGGAGTCAAAGTCCTTTGCCTTACCGCTTGGCGACAGCCCAAAATACCTATTCAGCATAGCAGACTGCCTCCCTTCTGACAAGTCTCACTTTACCGCTCCGCCTCAGTCTTCTAAGAGTTCTTCGAAAGAGTCGAGCTCGCGGAGCGCCCCGTGAACCCGCCCGAAGCCGTAACGCACATGGTAAAAATCGACGCCGGCCTCCGCAGCCGCGGCCTGGTCCATCTCGGTGTCCCCGATGTACACGGCCTCCTCCGGGCTGCGTTCGTTCCGCTCGAGAATCAACTCTATATTTTCTCCCTTCGGGCGTCTCGTCTCGCCGTAGCAGATGAAATCACGAATCACACCGTCCTCGCCGCTGCTTAGATTCCCCGCCGCGAGCAGGGACTCGATATAGCCCTCCTGGCAGTTTGAGACAATGTAGAGTTCCTTGCCGCTCTCATGCAGGGCGCGGAGCGTCTTCAATACCCCCGGATAAAAATAGCCGCTGTGCGACTCCAGATAGTTAATCTCATGGCACATGCAGGCGTCCATGATTTCTCTCTGCTCCTCGGGGTCTGCGTCCGGCGAGATGCGCACCGCAATCTCGTCCATCGTGTGCCCCATAAAGCTGTGCATGTCATCGACCGTGAGTGTCCCGCTCCCCCGTCTCTCTTTCAACACCTCGTTCCAGGAATCCGTGACCACCCGCGCACTGTCCCAGAGCGTCCCGTCCACATCAAAGAGATAAACCCGTTTCATTCCGTCCCTCCTGACTGTCTCGCCGTTTTTATCTTGTATAGCCTGTTTTTGCCGCTTTGACAACAAGAAAAAAAGCTGCGGCAACCTGCCGCAGCCTAAATTCCTGTCAGACATCTCTCTGTCTCCGCGCCCCGCTTTCTTGGTTTCGAGGCGCCGCATATCTTTACCCCAGGTAGAAGAACTGCCCCGCCTTCTTTAAGACCGGACGCAACGCCGCGTAGGCGATGACCACGACTACGGTACCCGCGACCGAGTTGATTGCGGTCACACCGGCTGCCCAGGTCGCCATAATCTTCGACACATCCTGCGGAATGCCGAGCAGATAGGTCTTATAGAGATAGCCCACAATCGGGTCCGCAATCACATTGAAGCCGAGCGCGACCGCCGAAGCGAGGAGCGTCCAGAAAAAGAGATATTTTCTGTCGTGATCTTCCGTAATGTGCCCGAGCTTATGTGCGATGAAGCCCGCAATGAGACCGATCAAGAACTTGAGTAAAAAGGTCTTCGGCGCGGACGTCACATACTTCGGATCCATTAAATCCGCAATCGTCATGCCGATGGCACCCGCAAGACCGCCGTACACGCCGCCCAAGTAGAGCGCCGCGAGCACGCAGAAGGCATTGCCGACATGCAGTGCCACCATGCCGCCGCCGGGCGTCGGAATCGGAATTTTCAAAAACGCGAAGGCCGCGTAGCAGAGCGCCGCCATGAGTCCCGTCAATACGATTTTATGAAGTCTCTGATCTGTGTTTGTCGCTCTTGCTGTTTTTTGTCCTGTCATCACATCATCCCCCTTTGTTTCGATGAGTACGATTGTAGCGCAAAACTGGATATAAAAAAGATTCAGTTTTCATATTTTTTATAGTATCAGTTTGCGATAAAATCATATCAGATGATGAAATCATCTTGAACGGAGGCTCTCATGCTCACTTACTTCATGGACGCGCGCGGAAAGCAGCGAAAGTACCGCTTTCTCTACCATGCGATTCGGCACGACATTCTCGCAAAGAAACTGCTTCCCGGCGAGCGCCTGCCTTCCAAGCGCGCGCTCGCGGAGCACCTCGGCCTAAGTCTCTCGACCGTCGGCAGCGCCTACGCGGCCCTGCTCGACGAGGGCTATCTCGAGGTCAAAGCGCGGAGCGGCTTTTTTGTCTCCGCACTCGCGATTCCGGAAAGCGGCAGTGTAACTCCGGCTGCGACGGCGGACTTTCAACCCGCGAACGCCGCGGAAGCTGCGCGAACGCCCGAAGGCCCCGTTGCGGACGAAAACGCAACTTCCGCCCCCGCGACTTCCGAAACCGAGAGCGCCGTGCCGCACGCCTCCCTCGGCGATCTCGCGGCCGACTTCCCCTTTACGCCCTTCTCCCACATTGTCCGCGACGTGCTACTCCGCTTCCCAAACGAGCTCCTCGCGCGCCCCGAAAACCAGGGCGTACTTCATTTTCGCGCGGCAATCAGCGCCTATCTGCTCCGCTACCGCGGCATGCAGGCGGATCCCGCGCAGATTGTGATCGGCTCCGGCACCGAGTACCTCTACGGGCTGGTTGCCCAGCTTTTGCCCCGCGCGGCACTCTACGGCATCGAAGCGCAGTCCTATGAGAAGATACGCCTTGTCTACAGTGCCTACGCCCGCCCCTACGAACTCCTGCCGCTCGACGCCTACGGGGTGAGCGCCGAGGGACTCGCCGCCTCCCGTGCCTCCCTCCTCCATGTGACACCCTATCAGAGCTACCCGAGCGGCGTGACCGCAAACGCCGCCAAGCGCTTTGAATACCTCCGCTGGGCCAAGGAGAGAACTGCCTTTCTCGTGGAGGATGACTATGCCTCCGAGTTTTCGCTCCAAAAAAAGCCGCTGGAGACCATCTATGCGATGGACTCCAACGACTCTGTGATTTACCTCAATACCTTTACCAAGACGCTCGCGCCCTCGATGCGCGTCGCCTATATGGTGCTCCCGAAGCACCTCCTCGAAAGTTACCGCGAACGTCTCGGCTTCTACGCCTGCACCGTCCCGGCGCTCGACCAGTACGTGCTCGCCGAGTACATAAATCGCGGCTATCTCGAGCGGCGCCTGAACCAGATCCGGCGAAAACTCCGCCTCGCTAAGCAGGATTCGAGAGCGCCCCTTCCAGAAGTTTCCCCGCAGCCGCCGCAAAGCGGTTCAGCGAATTGATCTTCACAAAGTTCTGCCCGAAAATCCGCTGCACATCCGCTATCCCGGCCTCATCTCCAGTGTAGACACAGAGCGGCGTGATGCCCTTCCCCCGCGCCTGCCTGAGCTCTTCGGCGCAATTCTCGACGGCAGCCTTGCCGCTATAAGCGAGGTCCTGCCCTTCGTAGCGTATCTTCACAATATCATTCGGCTTCACATCGCTTAAGACAATCAGAATCTTCCGCTCGGCGGGATGCTCTTCCATGAGACCGCAGACCGCGCGATAGGCGAGACCGTCCCGGTTCGCGCCCGCCGTGAAGTAGCGAAAAATCTCCTGATTTTTGCCCCGCTCGCCGTAGTCGAGATACCGGGTCAGCACCGTGTAGCCGCTCATCGAGAGATAGCCCCAGACACGAAGCGGTAACTTCAGGGCGCTCAGGCTCTCGGCCAGAATGTACGCCTGCCGCGCGACCAGTTCGGTCCTCTGTTCCTGCGAAGTGCTCGCATCGAGGAGTATGTCCACACTCACCCGGCTCTCGTCACCCGGCAACCGCTTCGCAAAAATCCGGTTGTCGTTCAGGCAGAGTGCGCGGTACAGACGCCCCGGAATCAGCTGCCCGGCTTTGCCCGGAATGTCCTCGGGGTCACGGAGCTGCTGCAGCGCATTTTTCAGGCGCTCCCTGAGCTCCGTGACCGCCGCATGATCCCGCGCGAGGTCGCCCTCGTGTGCGCGCTTCGTCTTTTCATAGCGCAGTTCCATTTCGCGGCGCATGCGCTTCGGAAAGCCCTTCAGCTTGTCGCGCACTTCTTTCGGCAGTCGCCCGTCGGTCAGATAGAGGCGGCTCCCCGCGTGGGCACCCGTACAAAATTCGGCCGTAAGTTCCCGCTCCTTTGCTTTTTCGTAGAGCGGTGCGCCGAAGTAGTCGTGAATATACTGCCAAAGCTGCGCCTCGGTCTTCTCCTGATAGCGCTCGCCGAAGTTTTTTATGCCCGTCTCACTGCCCTCTTTCGGTAGCGCCTCGCCGAATCCCATCGCGAGTCGCCGCACATTCGGCTGCAGCGGTTCGGCCTCCTCCGCCGTGAGCCGCTTCCGAAAGACAAACTTCGGCAGCGCAAAGCGCCGGTGCTTCTGCGCGGAAGCCGGGGCGCCCGGCAAATAGGTAAAATAGTGGGCGAGGGTCTTGCCGACTTCCCGTATCCACGCCTCCGTGTCGAGATCTCCCGGCAGCTCCAAGGCCTTTAAGAGTTTCCGGTCCACGAGGTCCGGCAGTCCCGAATCCTCGCCGAGCGCCGTCCGGTAATGTCCCTCGAGTATCCAGCCCTCGCGGCTCTCCGCGATGCTCGGCATGAAATTTTTCAGCTGTTCCCTCGCATAGTGTTCGCGGAGCACCGCCGCGGCCGGGCGCTCTACGCGCATCTTCTCAAAGGTGCTGTTCTCGAGCGCAAGCCAGAACAAGCTCTCATAGACGCCCTGGTCTACGGTCTCATGAAAGCTCTGATAAAATTCCATCAGCCTGTCCCAGTCATAGTAGCGGTGCGCGGCGCCGATGATGCTGTTCCAGTAGAGATCCGCTCTCCCCTTCGCGTCATACATCCGGAAGCCCGGGGATATGCCGTAATTGCCCGCGGCATTCCAGATCAGATTTGCGGCGCGCCGCTTCTCGAATTCGTTCAGTTTCATGCGAAAATACGGCCCGCTTCGAGGCTCTCCGGCAGCCGCGCTGCGACGAGATCGCTGACCAGGGTCTGCTCGTAGCTGTCAAAGCACTTGTTCACGACGCCGAGGCGCAGCGCTCTCACTGGCGAAAGGCCGCGCGCCATCATTCCGATTGCGGCAATCATGCCGCGGAGATCCAGCGCGCGGCTGGTGATCTCGCCGCTCTCGCTCTTCTTTCGGATTTCGTCAAAGAGTGCCGCAAACTGTGCCGCATATTCGGGGCGGAGCGTCGGATATTTGCCAAGCAATAGGCGCTGCACATCGGCCTCCGGAATCACCGGCATCTGAATTACGAGGAAGCGGGAGGCAAGGGCCTCGTTCAATTCGCGCGTGCCCGCATAGCCGTAATTCATCGTGCCGATGAAGCGGGTCGCCTCATGAAGCTGTACTCTGTCATAGCCGGGGATATCGATGACGCGGCGAAAATCGAGGGCCGCGTGCAGCACCGCGAGGCTCTCATTCTTCGCCATATTGATCTCATCGAGCACGCCGAAACCGCCGCACTCGGCCGCGCGGAGCACCGGCCCCTTCCGAAGCTGCACCTCGCCGTCCCGGAAGGTGTCCGTCCCGATTAAGCTCGCGGCATCCGCGTTCACATAGAGGGAAATGTCCCAGAGCGGGCGCCCGAACGCAGCCGCCAGTCCCTCCGCGAGCACATTCTTGCCGCTCGCCTTGCCGCCCGTGAGGAGCAGATGCTCGCCCGCGAGCAGCGCGCTCAGCGCCTCTTCCCAGACCTCCCGGCCGTAGTAAGGATAGAGCGGCACCGGCACGCGCGCCGCCTCGGCTTCCTCCAGCTTATAGTACTTGCGAAACGCGAGCACTTCATCGAGCAGCTGCGCCGAGACCCCCTCGGCGCGCAAAAAATCCAGACTTTCTTCTCTCATCTCTTTTCCTCTCTTCGTCTCAAAATCCGAAAAAAAGAGGCCCGGGCAATGCCGGACCTCTTTCTACTGTCAAAGGATATTTGCAGGTCTCTTGCCTCGCACAAAAATTGCGACGGTATAGAGCACCGCAAGCAGAACGCTGCCGATATATGCCGCATTCCACGGGAGATTCAAACCAATCTTCGCATTCAGAATGTAGCTGCCGCAAACAACTGTATAGAAGATACCGGGAACCAGAGGCATCCAGACATACACCCCCTTGTTCTCAACCAAAAGGTAAATCGCTGCCGCTGCCAATGCAAAGACTGCCATCGCCTGATTCGACCATGCAAAGTATCTCCAGAGCTGATTAAATCCGTCTGCGTCTACTTTCGACCAGACCAGAATACCGAGCACCAGCGCAAAAATCGGCGTGGCAAGCGCCAGGCGACGCGCGTTGTTATCCTGCTTGATGTGGAAGGTATCCGCAATCGTAAGGCGCAGTGCGCGGAGTGCCGTGTCACCGGAAGTCACCGGAAGCACAATGACGCCTGCCAGCGCAATGGCACCGCCGACCGGTCCAAGCGCCTTGCGACATAGAACGCCGACCACTGAGCTTGCCGAAATTGCCTTCATGCTGCCGTCGGAAAGCTGCTGGAAGTACTTCAGCGTCCCGCCATCAAATTTCATCGTAAGGCCCCCATCGGCCGCGCCGATCTGAATCAGCGCCATGGTGCCAGCTGCCCAGACCATTGCGATGAAGCCCTCGACAATCATCATATTGTAGAAGGTCATCCTGCCCTCGCGCTCACTCTTCAAGGTCCGCGCAATCAGGGCTGTCTGTGTCGAGTGGAAACCTGAAAGAATTCCACAGGCGACTGTCACAAAAAAGATCGGCATAAAGTGACCAAAAGCAACCATCTCCCCTCTGCCGAAGAAGTAGTCACCGTACGCAAATGCACTGGTGTTCCAGCTGTCCCAGACATTCAGGATCGGATAGTGGAAGATGAGCATAGCGCCGAAAACACCGATTGCTGAAAATACCAGAACAGCTCCGAAAATCGGATATATTCTGCCGATGATCTTGTCAATCGGGAACACCGTCGCGATATAGTAGTAGACGAAGATCACGCCGTAAATAATCCAGGTCTTCGGATCCGTCGCATTGCCAGAAAAGCCAAAAACCTGTGTCGCCGTGATGTCACCCGGCGTATAGATAAAGACCGTGCTGACCAGAAGCAGAAGAACACATACGAAGACATCGTAAATCCAGAATACAGTCTTGCTCGTATATCTCTTGACCATGTCCGGCATCTGAATGCCGCCGTCGCGTGTACAGATCATACCGGCAAAATAGTCGTGCACAGCGCCGCCGATCACATTGCCGATTGGAATCGTGATGAGTGCAATCGGTCCGAACAAAATGCCCTGAATCGGTCCGAGAATAGGCCCGGTTCCTGCGATGTTCAGGAGATTGATCAGCGCATTCTTCCAGGTCGGCATCGGGACATAGTCCACACCGTCCTGCTTTGCATAAGCCGGGGTCTCGCGATCATCCGGGCCGAAAACACGCTCGCAAAATGAGCCGTACAAAAATCCGCCGCAGACCAGAATCGCGAGGCCAATCATAAATGTTGCCATAACTGTTCCTCCCTTTCCAGAAACTTACAATCCCAGACAAACGGGATTGATAAACATTTGTCAGATTAGTACAATTCCCTCTGTTTTTCAATATTTGTTTAGAAATCCTTTAGATTTTATACTTATGTATTCCACATGTGTTAGCCGTTTTAAACCTTATCGCTTCATATATTTTTGCTTACATTTCATGGATGCGCGCGGGATCAAAACGGTCCTCCGGCGCTTTTTCCTCCGCGGGATAACCGAGCGGCAAAACAGAGAACACAAACTGTCCCGCCGGAATTCCCAGAATCCGATTTGCCGTTTTCACGCGATCCTCAAAGGGATACACACCGATCCAGACACCCCCGAGTCCCTCGGAGACGGCGCCGAGCCAGAGATGCTCGGTGCAGATTGCCATGTCGGTCGGCGCAACCTCGGCAAAACGCTTGCCTACCGGGTCGCAGACCGCGACAATCGCGAGCGGCGCCGCGGCGACCGGTCCCGCATAGCGGCTGATCTGCGACAGGGCCTCGAGCTTCTCGCGGTCTCGCACGATATAGAACTCCCAGGGGCGCTGATTTCCCGCCGAGGGCGCCGCCATGCCAGCGCGGAGCACTGCCTCCAGTTTTTCCGCTTCCACCTCCCGCGCCGCAAACTTTCTCACACTTCTTCTCTCAAAAATTTCCTTCATTGCTTCGATTCCTTTCCTCTTGTTTCTTTTCCTCTGCGCGCTCAATGCCGACGCATCCACGCAAAGGCAAGAATCGTATGTTCCGCGACCGCCAACAGTTCTGTATCGGCGAACGGAAGTCCCGCGGTTTCTCCTTCTTCCGGCGAGAGCAGCAAATAGGCGCCGACCTCGGCGACCCACTCCTTTTCCGCGCACCGGAGCGCTGCTGCCCCCGCATAGCAGTATAGCAGAAGTTCCTCGCTCTTTGCCGCTTCCGCCGGGAACAGGTCGGCGAGACGGCAGCTCTCGCCCGCCGCCAGCACGGCCGTCGTCATACCGCCGGTCGCCTCTCCCTTCCGGAGCATCAGGTTAAAGTCCGTCACCTCGCCTCGGGACTTGGTCACTGCTCCGCCGTCGAATTCGAGCACTTCGAGCGCGCCGAGCACCCGGAAGGCACCGCCGTTTTGCGAGAGGCGGAGTGCGCCGCTGAGCGGCGTGAGAAAGCGCCGGTAATCGGGCAGCGGCGTAAAATCACTCTCTGCGAGCTCCACGGTCGCCGAACTCACGCGCCAGAGAAAATCCCGTCCGGCATAGCTTGCGCCATCCGGAAAGAGCAAAAACTCTCTGGTCTCCCCGCCGCTCCAGCGGCTCACGCGGTAATCCTTTGCGGTTCTCTTCCTCACCTTCATTGCTTTTCTCCTCCGTTCGACTGAAAAGATGTCTAAAACCGGTTTGTCGGTACGACTCGATATGGCGACAGCGCGGGCGGCGAGTCCTGCGCCGTCCGTCATACGCCCCGCCTCTGCTTGCCTCAACTTGTTTCTATATACGCATTGTAGTCTTTCGCAAGGCGGAAGAAAAGAGCGCCCGGCACGCCGGGCGCTCTTTCTTCTTTACTTTTTCTCCACGCGCTCGATGCGCATCGCGGAATTCTGTTTTCGGGCGAGCAAAAGGATTTTCTCCGCATCCTCCTTGTCAAAGAAGAGCCGCTTTGTCTTGTCGCCGCGCCGGAAATATAAGGCTGCAAGTGTGGGATGCCCCCTGTCCTCGAGAACCACGGTATCGATCTCGTTCCAGGGATAGCACTCGTAGTGCGTCGTAATGCGCATCTGATAGAACTGCTCGATCCCCTCTTCGCTCACAACCACCTGCTTGTCCATGAGAAGCGCTAAGAGGTAAAGGGCACCGAAAAGCAGTGCGATGCGGTAGCGGGTCAGGAGGCCCGCCGCGAGTAAGAGCACCGCGAGGCAGTAGCCCCCGTAAGTGACCCAGCGTTTTCGGGGCCGCAACTCCCGCGCCGTATAGACGACGCCCCCCTCATTCTCCCATGGAAGCATGTGTTTTCCTTTCTGTCTTGATTTGTCCTATCGCTCCGCCCCTCTGCGGAGCAGGAGCAACTTACTTGCTGACCTTCGGCGCCTTGCCCTCCACGCGCAGTCTCTCGAGGTTCTTCAGAGCGACCTCATGCGCCTCTTCGGGTGCGCCCGCCGGCTTATGCATCGTGGTCTTGCCGAAGATATTGGTATACGCGCCGTCTGCCCAGAAAACATTGCGTCCCAGGCAGGCCGTGATTGCCGCATAAATCGGATTCAGCAGGTTCACGAAAGCAAACGGGAAGTATGCGAAGGGGTGTATACCGAGCACGCCCATCTGATATGCGCCGCAGCCCGTCCACGGGAACATAACCGCCCAGAGGGTGCCGCAGTCCTCGAGGGTTCTCGAGAGCATGTTGCGCGCAAGTCCCATCTCATCGTACTTGTCGCTGTAGAGCGGTGCCGGAACACCGATGCCGAGGAACTGGTCGCACATGGTCGCATCGCAGAAGAGCGAGGTGAGCAGGGTTGCAAGCACCAGCTGACCGACCGAGTGCAGTTTGTTCTTGAGGCCGCCAAACAGCGCATCGACGCAACCGCAACGCTCCAGCGCACCGCCGTAGGCGACCGCAAGGAGTATCAGGTTGATGGTCCACATCTGGTGATCCATACCGCCGCGGTTTAAGAGCTTGTCAGCGATTTCGTTTCCGGTCTCAACCGTGATGCCGTAGTGCAGCGTGTTGAAGATAGCGCCGATGCCGGTCATACCCTGGAAAATCGCCGCAAAGAGCACGCCGCAGAAGACCGAGACGGCAATACCGACCAGACCCGGGAGCTTCATCACGCAGGCTGCGATGACCACGATAATCGGAATCAGCAACAGCGGGTTGATGTTGAACTTCGAAGCGAGCGCAGTCTGCAGACCCGCTGCAACCTCCGGGTCGTAGCCCGCGGTGTTGATGTTGATGCCGAGTATTGTATAGAGAATCAGGGCAATCACAAAAGTCGGCGCCGTCGTGGAAACCATTGCCGTCACGTGATCGAAGAGTCCCGTGCCGGCAACCGCCGCCGCGAGGTTGGTGGTATCCGAGAGCGGCGAGAACTTATCGCCGAGGTATGCGCCGGAGATAATCATACCGGCGGTAATCGCGGGGTTGATGCCGAGCCCCGCACCGATGCCGAGGAAGGCAATGCCGATGGTCGCCGTTGCGGTCCAGGAGGAACCGCAGGCAAGACCTACAATCGCGCACATGATGCAGCCGACCGGCAGGAAAAGCCGCGGGGTCAGAAGATCCAACCCGTAATAGATGACAGCCGGGATGGTTCCCGACATGATGAAGGATGCAACCAGAATACCGACGGTGCAGAGAATCAAAATTGCTTCCATCGTCGCATTCAGACGATCCAGCATACCTGCAAGCATATCCGAGAAGCTGTGGCCGCAGAGGCCGCCGATGATGCAGGCGACGCAGATCGATACGACCAGAGGCATATGCGCATCCGTATAGCCCGTCTTTCCGACATACCCGAGTAACATGAGTCCCATCATGACGACGATGGGAATGAGCGCCTCAATGAAATTCGGCAGTCTTACTTTCTTGCTGCCTGTCTTTGTCTCTTCCATACTCTCCTCTTTTCTGTTTGATTGCGCCTCAGAGCGCTCTTTTGTCAGACTTCCAGTTCTCCGCCGATGGCAGCCTCAACCGCCCGAATCAGGGAGCCGTCCGTGAGAATCCGCTCGCAGTAATTGATGTCCTCGTAGAGCTCTCTGTCATCGTCGAGGTATGCGCAGCCCTTCCGCACGAGATCATACGCCGCCTGCGTGCCGCGTCCCAGTCCCTTGTTGCCGCGCATGTCAATGCCCTGGCAGGCAACCATGAGCTCCATCGCGAGAACCCGGCGCACATTCTTGCCGATTTCCGCTGCCTGGCGCGCCGCAATGGTGCCCATGCTGACATGGTCCTCCTGGCCCGCAGAGCTCGGGATGCTGTCCACGCTCGCCGGATGTGCGAGCACCTTGTTCTCCGAGACCAGAGCCGCCGCCGAGTACTGCACGATCATGAAGCCGGAGCAGACGCCGCCGTGCGGGGTCAGGAAAGCCGGAAGTGCCGAGTATGCGGGGTTCACCAGTCTCTCGATGCGGCGCTCCGAGACATTTGCGAGTTCCGCCTCCGCAATTTTTAAGAAGTCAAACGGCAGTGCCATCGGCTGGCCGTGGAAGTTACCGCCCGAAATACCGGCCCTGTCCTCTTTGAAGATAAGCGGATTGTCCGTGACCGAGTTGATCTCAATGTCCACTCTGCCCTGCACATATTTCACCGCGTCCTTCGAAGCACCGTGAATCTGCGGGCTGCAGCGGAGCGAGTATGCGTCCTGCACGCGAATCTCACCCTGGCGGGTCGTGTTCTTCGAGTCTGCGAGCAGACGGCGCAGGTTCTTTGCAGTCTTACCCTGACCCTCGTGCGGGCGAATCGCATGGACTCTGTCCTCGAGTGCATCCATGACACCGTTCTGCGCCTCAAAGCAGAGCGCATCCGCAATGTCTGCAATCTTTAAGAGCTGTGTTGCGTCGTGAAGTGCGAGTGCGCCGACCGAAGTCATCGCCTGGGTGCCGTTGTTCAGCGCAAGGCCTTCCTTTGCCGAGAGCTCAACGACCGGAATGCCGGCTCTCTTCATCGCCTCCGCGCCGGTCAGCAGCTCGCCCTGATAGTAGGCTTTGCCAAGTCCCAGCATCACGAGAACCATGTGCGAGAGCGGCGCGAGATCGCCGGAAGCGCCGAGCGAGCCCTTCTCGGGAATGAACGGTGTCACACCCTTGTTGAGCATCGCAATCATGGTCTCAAGGGTCTCTAAGCGAATGCCGGAGTAACCCTTCGAGAGATTGTTGACGCGGAGCAGCAGCATGCCGCGCGCCACATCCTCCGGGAACGGGTTGCCCGCGCCGACTGCATGCGTGATAATCAGGTTCTTCTGCAGTTCCTTGCACTCATCCGTGCTGATGACGACATCGCTGAACTTGCCGAAGCCCGTCGTAATACCGTAGACCACCTTTTTCTCGGCGACCAGATCATCGACAATTTTCCGGGAAGCCAGAACCGCCTCCCTGCTCTCCGGCGAGAGCTCCACGACCGCGTGTTCCCGGCAGACCGCAACAATCTGCTCCACGGTCAGATCTTGCCCGGTAATCAGAATCTTCTCCATCTCTCTATGTCCTCCTGTCTACAAAACTGTGTGCTTTCAGCAATTTTTTCAAGTACAGTCTACAGAAGCCCCGTCAAAAAAGCGTCTATTTATGTTTTTTTAGGGAAACATTTGTGAAGAATTTTCAGCAATCCGTGTCCGCAAACTAGGACAGCACAGCCGGCTGTCCCTTTCCATTGCATACAAAAAGGGCGGCAAGCCGCCCTGCAAATCGTACCTTTTACGGATTCACTCTCTTTCTCAGGACTTACCCCTCATCGTCCGCGCGGCTCCCTCCTGACGCATGAGCGCGGCCTCCGCTTCCCGAAGCAGTTCTTCCGTCTCCGGATTCCGGATTCGCTCCGCTATGTAGCGGGCCTTTTTGAGGTGTTCCGCCGCTGCCACAGTCTGTCTCTGTCGGATTGCAAGCAGCGCGAGGTAGCCCTCGGTTCGCTCGAGCCCCCAGCGATAGCCGCTCGCCGTGAGGATACCGGCAGCCCGGGTCAGATATTCGCCGCTCTCGGCATCCCGCCCGAGCAGATAGAGCAGCTGTCCGATGCCGGAATAAATCTGCGCCATCCCGTTTGTCTCTCCGGACACGCCGCCGATGGTCGCTGCGTCCCGGTAGGCGGCGAGCGCCGCTTCGAGCTTGCCCTGCAGCCGCGCAATGTCGCCGCAGTAGGCAATGCAGGCCGCAATACTCGCGCGGTACTTCGGAGACTTCTCCGCCTGTTCCGCTTCGAGCGCCTCAAACGCACTGCGCGCTTCCCGGAGCGCTGTGTTCGCCGCTTCGAATTGTCCCCGTCTTAACAGGCACCAGCCCCAAAGGCGCTGAAACGCCGCGTGCATCTCGGCGTGACCTTCCGCCGACTCTTTGAGTCCGAGCGCCGTATAGCGCTCCGCTTTCTCGAGGTTTGAGGTCTGAATGCTGTGAAAAATATGCTGCAGATAACAGGAAAAGAGCATGTCCGAGTCCGCGCAGCGCCGTGCCGCCATCATGCACTGTTCAATCGCCGCGACGCCGCTGTCGTAGTGTCCGGCCGCAATGTCGTGCCGCCCGAGAATATATAACATCTGCATTTTCATGCGGCTCACTTCGGGAGAATTGTCCTCGAGGCGTATCACCTCCTTGGCGAGCTCCAGCATCTTTTCCGCCTCCGCGAGCGCGCCGAACTGCCCGCCGAGATCGGTAATCTCCGAATGCACAATCGGAAAGTTCTCATTCAATATCGTATAGAATTCCTGCAGATAGCGAATCTGGTAGCCGTAGGCCTTGACCGGGCAGAGGGCGTGCATCCAGTGGTGGGCAATGACAGGCAGTGCGGCGTAGCGCCCGCCCTGGGTACGCTCATAGTACTCGGCGAGCATACGGTGATAGAGTCGCGTGCGCCCTGCGCTCTGCTGTTCATAGAGATATTCCCGGAAGACACGGTGCACAAATTTATAGCAGACCTCAAAGCCGACCGTGAGCTCCTGTATCAGCCGATTGCCCTCGAGACTCTCGAGATATCCGAGCAGTTCCAGACGATTCATATGCGGCAGGAGGTACTCGAGTTCTTCCATATTGATTTTTTCCGGAAAGATTGCCATACAGGAGAGCACTTCCCGCTCGGCGCCCGTGAGACCGGAAAATCTGGCCGCAATCAGGCGGTCAATCTTGGGCGTCTTCCGGAGCACAAAGCCCTTTTCCCGAATCAGCGCAATCATCTCCTGCAAAAAGAAGGCATTGCCCTCGGTCATCTCATAGAGCGCGGCGAGACGCTCGGGCGCCTCTCGGAATTCCGGAAACACGCGGAGCACAATGCGGTCGGACTCCGCCCGCGAAAACGGCTTCAGCGCGAGAAAGCGGACGCGGTCCTCGCGAACCGGACGCTCCAGCTGCCGCACGACTTTTGCCTCCTCCTGCCCCTGATAAGTGCAGATCAGCCGAAGCTGCGCAGCGTCGAGGCTCTGCAACAACTTTAAGAGCAGGCGGTAACTCACCTCATCCATCCACTGGATTTCATCGATGGTGATGAGCACGCGCTTTTTCCGGCAAAGAGACTGCAAGAGACCCAGGAGCCGCTGCTCCACCGCCCGGTAGCGGAGATAGCCGCTGCCCTCTTCCTCCACGCCGCCCGCGAGTTCGGCAATCGTCAAAGCGGTCTCCTCCTCCGAAATGTCGCCGAGCTTGCCCTCCGCGGCGAGCTGACGCAACTCTTCAAAGATATCGCCGAACGGACTCAGGAAAAACTCGGCGCCCTGGCGGTAACAGATTGCGTGGAGCGCAAGCATCCCGTTCCCCGCCGCGAGCTTCCGGCAGGCATCGAGAAAACCGGTCTTGCCGCATCCCTCTTCGCCCTCGATCAAGGCGATACTCTTTGTGCCGCCCGCCTGCAAAAAACCGCTGATTTCGAGCAGTTCTTTTTCGCGGCCGATGTAACCCGGACCGCCGCTCTTCTCCTCGACCGGCGGCAGCTGCTCTTTCATCGTAAAAATCTGCTGAAACAGCTGCGTCGCCTCGCGGGAGGGCGCTGTCTCGAGCTCCTCGCGGAACAGTTTTTCCATGTCGCGGTACAGGCGAAGCGCCATGTGATGCTGCCCGCAGGCCGCATAGCGCTGCATGAGTTCCAGATATAAAGCCTCGTTAAACGGGTCTTCCGCGAGCAGCACTTTTGCCGCGCGCTGCATCCCCGCGACATCCTCCTTTTGATAGGCCGCCTCATACTGCTGCCTAGCGACCGCGCTGTCCTGCCGCTGCCGCTCACTGCGGACACCCTCGGCCCATTCCTCAAACTCGTAGCAGTTCTTCACAAAAAAATGCTCGAGAAACGGCGCGTCACAGCGCGATAAATCGGTTGAGAGCCGCACCTCCGCGGAGAGGGCGAGCTCCGCGTTTCCCTGGCTCGTCAATACCTCGCTGCCGAGCTGACGCCGCACCTGATAGACCGCGTCCCTGAGTTTTTTTCTGCCGGTGCTCTCCTCTTCGTCGCCCCAGAGCAGATGAATCAGCTCCTCGCGGCTTGCGCGCTGCCGGTAGGCAAGGTAATAGAAAAAGGCCTCTGCCTTGCGGTACGGAAAACTCACGCGGGTTCCGTTTCTCCGAATCTCCGGATTGCCCAGAAACCGAATCTCGATTGTCTCCAACTTCCCTGCCTCCTCTTTCCTTCTGCTCTTATTATAGGAGCGAGCCGACGGCAAAGTCCAGCATAACCGTCAAATTTAATCCTTTTGTTCCTCCAAAATTAGACGTTTTTTCGACTCTGCCCGTTTATACTGGGTCTCAATCATGAAATAGTTCTGACTGTGTTTGCACGATCTGCAGAAAGGAAGGTGCCCCATGACCAACCAGGAAATCGGCGCTTGCATGACCATCAAGCTTGACGCTGTGCTCCCCGAATATCCGAAATTCGACCCGAAGCTTCGCCGCGCACCGCGGCGCGACCTCGAGCTCTCCGACCACGAGAAAAAGCTCGCGCTGAAAAATGCGCTCCGCTATGTTCCGGAAGAGCTCCACGAGGCCCTCGCGGACGAATTCATGGAAGAGCTTTTGACCCACGGCCGCATCTACGGCTACCGCTTCATGCCGAAGGAGCCCTTACACGGCAAGCCGATCGACGAGTACCGCGGCAACTGCCTGCAGGGCAAGGCGTTCCAGGTCATGATTGACAATAACCTAAGCCCCGAGATTGCGCTCTATCCCTACGAGCTTGTGACCTACGGCGAGACGGGCTCGGTATGCCAGAACTGGATGCAGTATCAGCTCTTAAAGAAGTATTTGGAAGCACTGACCGACGAACAGACCTTAGTCGTGATGTCCGGACACCCGCTGGGCCTCTTCCATTCCCACAAGCAGGCGCCGCGCGTCATCATCACAAACGGCCTTCTGGTCGGCGAGGCGGATAACTTAAAAGACTGGACCCGTATCACCGCGATGGGCTGCTCGAGCTACGGCCAGATGACCGCAGGCGGCTGGATGTACATCGGCCCGCAGGGCATCGTCCACGGTACCTTCAATACGATTCTGAACGCCGGCAGAAAGTATCTCGGCGTTCCGGCAGACGGCGATCTCGCAGGCCACCTCTTCGTGACCAGCGGTCTCGGCGGCATGAGCGGCGCACAGCCGAAGGCAGTCGAGATTGCGGGCGGTGTCGGCATTGTCGCGGAAGTCGACTACTCCCGCATCGAGACCAGACACAGCCAGGGCTGGGTCTCCAAGGTCGCGGAGACACCCGAGGAAGCATTCCGCTTCGCGCACGAATCTCTCGAGAAGAAGGAGCCCATGTCGATTGCGTTCCACGGCAACATTGTGGATCTTCTGCAGTATGCGGTCGATCACAACGAGAAAATCGAACTTCTCTCCGACCAGACCTCCTGCCATGTCCCCTACGACGGCGGCTACTGCCCGCAGGGCATCAGCTTTGAGGAGAGAACGCGTCTCCTCGCAGAGGACAGAGAGCAGTTTATCAAACTGGTCGATGAGACCCTGACAAAGCACTTCCACCTGATTCAGAAACTCGTGGAGCGCGGTTCCTACTTCTTTGACTACGGCAACTCCTTCATGAAGGCCATCTTCGACGCGGGCAACCCGGAAATTGCGAAGAATAAGCGCGACACGACCGAGGGCTTCATCTTCCCGTCCTATGTCGAGGACATCATGGGCCCGATGCTCTTTGACTACGGCTACGGTCCGTTCCGCTGGTGCTGCCTCTCCGGCAAGCACGAGGATCTCTTAAAGACCGACCACGCGGCCATGGAGATCATCGACCCGAACCGCCGCTTCCAGGACAGAGACAACTGGGTCTGGATTCGCGACGCAGACAAGAATAAGCTCGTCGTCGGTACCCAGTGCCGCATTCTCTACCAGGATGCGCTCGGCAGAAGAGACATTGCGCTCCGCTTCAACGAGATGGTGCGGAACGGGGAAATCGGACCGGTCATGCTGGGTCGCGACCACCACGACACCGGCGGCACGGATTCTCCCTACCGCGAGACCTCCAATATCTACGACGGCTCGCAGTTCACGGCTGACATGGCAACCCACTGCTTCGCCGGCAACGCGGCGCGCGGCATGAGCCTGATTGCGCTCCACAACGGCGGCGGCGTGGGCATCGGCAAGGCGATTAACGGCGGCTTCGGCCTGGTTCTCGACGGCAGCGAGCTCACGGATCAGATTATCCGCGAGTCGATTCCGTGGGATACTATGGTCGGCGTGTCCCGCAGAAACTGGGCGCGGAACGAGCACTCGATTGAGACCGTTGCGGCCTACAACGAGAAGTTCAAGGACAGCGACCACATCACCATGCCCTATATTGCGAGCGACAGCCTTATCGAGCAGGCATTCCGGCGCGCAACCGAAAAGCACTGAGTTTTCACTGCGGCGCAGTTTCCCTGCGCCGCGGTTTTTATTTGACAGCACACTGACTCTCTGAGGAGGACAAAGCAAATGAAGCGAACTTACATCCGCCGCGCGGCGGAGCTCGTGACCTGCAGCGGCGACAAAGCAAAGCACGGCAGCGAAATGAAAGAGGTCGGCATCATCCAAAACGGCGCCGTTCTGATCGAGGACGGACACATTGCCCTAGTCGGCAGCACCGAGGAACTCGACAAGAAAGTGGATTGCCAGGCGGCGGAGCTGATCGATGCGGGCGGGCAGGCAGTTCTGCCGGGCTTCGTGGATTCCCACACCCACTTTCTCTTCGGCGGCTATCGCGCCGATGAATTCGGCTGGCGCCTGCAGGGCGAGAGCTATCTCTCGATTATGGAAAAGGGCGGCGGCATCAACGCGACCGTGACTCCGACCCGCGCTGCCTCGGTCGAAGACTTCGTGGCAGTCGGCAAAGAGCGGCTCGACACCATGTTACGCTTCGGTGTGACCACGGTCGAAGGCAAGAGCGGTTACGGCATGGATAAGGACACCGAACTCCGCATGCTCCGCGCGATGAAGATACTCGATGAGACCCACCCGGTCGATGTGGTGCGCACCTTTTTGGGGCCACACAGCGTGCTCCCCGAATGGAAGGGCAAGGAGCGCGAGTTCCTCAAGTACATGCTGACCGAGGTCATGCCGGAGGTCAAAAAAGAGGACCTTGCGGAATTTGCCGATATCTTCACCGAGACCGGCGTCTTTAATATCGAGGACTCCACCTGGTACCTGCAGGAGGCAAAAAAACTCGGTTTCCGTCTGAAAGTCCATGCGGACGAGATTGCGCCGAACTTCGGCGGCGCCGAGATGGCGGTGCGCTGCGGCGCGCACTCCGCAGACCACCTCTTAAAGGCCTCCGACGAGGGCATACGCCTCCTTGCCGAGGGCAACACGATTGCAACCCTCCTGCCGCTCACGGCCTTCTGCTTAAAGGAGCCCTATGCGCCCGCGCGGAAGATGATAGACGCGGGCTGCGCGGTCGCGCTCGCCTCGGATTTGAACCCCGGCAGCTGCTTCAGCAACTCGATTCCGCTCCTCATTGCGCTCGGTTGTATCTACATGGGCATGCGGATTGAAGAAGTTGTCACGGCGCTCACCTTAAACGGCGCGGCCGCGGTCGGCAGAGAGAAAGAAATCGGCAGCATAGACCCGGGTAAACAGGCGGACCTCATCTTCCTCCGCTATCCCTCGATTCAGTTCCTGCCCTACCGGACCGGCGTGAACATCGTGTCCCGCGTCATGAAGCGCGGCGAGCTTGTCATTTGAGTGACGATAACGCTTTGATTCTGACAGTTTTCTTACACTTTGCTAAAACTAATTGTTTTTTCTCCTTCCGGTACTATACTAAACATATACAAATAGCTGCGCACAGCCGTTTTCGGAAGGAGGAACCAATATGAGTCCGGCAAGTCAGAAGAAACTCTGTTTCGTCGCCTTTTATCTCTATGTTGCTTCCATTGTGACGGCGCTTCTCTTGTCCTATGCGCCGATCGATCCGCTGCTTTGCATCGGCCTGAAGATGCTGCTCCTCTTCCTCGCGCTCTTCTTCTATGCGCTGCACGCGAAGAACAATGAGAACCATGTCTACCTAGACCCGAAGGCACTCCGCGCAGCGGGAGGCCCACGCTATCTGCTTTACTTTCTGGTCGCGCGGCTTCTACCCGCCTACTACATCTTCCGCCTCGTTCTGATTCTGTTCACGATGGATGTGGAGACAACCTACGACTGAGTCTCTGAAAAAAACAGCTTGTTCTTTCCCCCCCTTTTCGGTATACTTTTAGGATTCACACGAAGAGGGGGGATTGTTTTGTTAATCTCAAGGGAACTCGACTACGCGCTCCGCATTCTGCGCGGTCTCGGCGACGGCGATATGCACACCATGCGCGCACTCTGCGAAGAAGAACTGATTCCGCAAAAATTTGCTTATAAAATCATACGAAAGCTCGCGGCCTCCGACTACATTCACGCCGTGCGCGGCGTGGGCGGCGGCGTGCGCCTCACGGCGGATCTCTCCGCGCTCACGCTCTTTGACCTTCTGAAAGTCTTTGAGCCGGAAGAGCGCGTGAACCACTGCACCGCCGGCGGCTACTGCTGCGAGTGGATCGAGGCGACGCAAAAACCCTGCCAGACCCGCGCCTACCTCGCCGATCTGGAGGCGAGACTGACCCGCGAATTGAAGCGGGACTCGCTCGCAACCATGCTCTTCGGAAAACAATAATCGATCTATTTTGCGGAATGCGTTTCGAAGCGTCCGGTTGATTTCACCGAAACAGGAGGTTTCTGCCATGTCCGATGCAAGAAAACTCTATGGCTTCTCAATTGCCCGCTTTGCCAGTCTGATTCTTCTCTGTGTCATTGCAGACCTGCGCCTCATCTTCCATGATATTCCGGCGTTCCGACCTCTGCTCTGGATTGGCTGTCTCATGCTCCTCCTCTTTCTTCTTCTGGATCGGCATACAAAGACACTCTCGGCGCAGAATCCCCGGCTTGCCGAAACACTGCCCGCGTTGCAAAAATTCCGGGCCTTTACGGAGAAGTATCAGACCACTATCTGCAGTTTCCTGCTCGGCGTCAGCATTCTGATTGCGTTGATTCGCGACAATCTCGGAAACTGAGATGCAAAGCGAACCGCTTCCCTCACAAAAAGAGCTGCGGGACGAACATTTCGTCCCGCAGCTCTTTTGTTCTATCTGTTTGTCTGTACTTTACGGCGCCGTTGTCTCGCCCTCGTTCTCGGTATTGACCTTTTCGAGCACCGCGTCTTTTAAGACAGCGTATTTGTACTCGCCCTCTTTGTAGACATCAAAGCGCCCGCGCACGGTGATTTCCGAGCCCTCCGGCGGATAATCGTCGGGGAAGCGATAGTTGTCCGTAAGCTTGAACTCGATGCCCTGCGCACAGCAGGCGGTCGCATCCTGCACAATGCAGGAGTAGTAGTCCGTGTCCTTGGTCTCGTCGTGGTAGATTGCGACGAGTCCCTTCATCCGTATGGTCTTGCCCATGCAGCTGTCGGGGTTCACCATGATGTTGTAGACCTCCGAGAAAACCATGGTCGCGCTCAGCTTCGTGAGGTCGAGGTCCGTGCCGTCCGCGCCTTTTAAGTCGACCGGCGCTTCACTGCTCTCTTCGACCACGCGGCTCGCCGCGGTGACATCGACGGTCTCCGACGATGCGCTCGCTGCCTTCTGACTCTCCGCCGCCTGTTGCCCAGACGCGAGCACCTCATTGACACTCTTGGTCTGACTTCCGCCGGCACGGCTCTTTGTCCCGTCCGCGCCGCCGCAGGCACTGAGCAGAAGCACAAGCGCCAGTGCCGTCGGCCATACATACTTCTTATTTCTCATGCTGTCTTCCTCCGCTGTACCGCCGCAATCAGGGAACAGAGCCCGAATGCGATTGCATCCGCCGCGACGATGGTCGAGCCGACCGGTGTGCCCGCGAGGATAGACGCGAGAATACCGAGCAGCGCGCAGGTCACCGAGAGCAGTGCGGAACAAACGGTAACACTCTTAAAGTTGTGAAACAGGCGCATTGCCGAGAGCGCCGGGAAAATAACCAGCGCCGAGATGAGCAGCGAGCCCACCAGATTCATCGCAAGCACGATGATGACCGCGACCGTAATCGCAATCAGGAGGTTATACCGTCCGGCATCGGTCCCCGAGGCGCGCGCAAAGTTCTCGTCAAAGGTCACCGCAAAAATCTTCTGGTAATAGACAATGAAAAGGCAGACCACCAGGAACGAGAGTGCGGCACAGAGCTGCACTTCCCGGCTGGTCAGAGTCAAAATCGAGGTCGAACCGAACAGCGTCGAGCAGACATCGCCCGAGAGATTGGCCGAAGTCGAGAACACATTCATGACCAGATAACCGAAGGCCAGGGCACCGACCGAGAGCATGGCGATGGCCGCATCGCCCTTGATTTTACTGTTCTGGCCCGTGCGGAGCAGGAGCACCGCGCAGACGATTGTGACCGGCAGTATAAGAACCATCTGGTTCGAGAGCTTCAAGACCGTCGCAATGGACATGGCGCCGAAGGCGACATGAGAGAGGCCGTCGCCGATGTAGGAATAGCGCTTTAAAACCAAGGTCACACCGAGGAGCGAGGAGCTCAGCGCAATCAGCACGCCGACGATGAGGGCATAGCGCACAAACGGATACTGCAGATAAAAGAGAATTTTTTGTACCATAGCCATCATGCGTTCACACTCTCTTCCTGTAAAAACCACTCGCCGAGCCGGGAGTGCTGATATTCCTCTCTGGTGCCGAAGAACACTTTCTTGCCGATGTGCAGAACATGGCTCGCATACTGCACGGCTGCCGCAATGTCGTGCGAAATCATGATGATCGTGATGTTCTCTTCATTCAGCCCCTGAATCAGCTGGTACATGTCTGCCGTGACTTTCGGGTCGAGACCCGAGACAGGCTCGTCGAGAAGCAGCATCTTCTCGGTCGCGCAGAGTGCCCGCGCGAGCAGCACGCGCTGCTGCTGTCCGCCCGAGAGCTCCCGGTAGCAGCGCTTCCGGAACGCCGTGATGCCCATGCGCTCCATGTTCTTTTCCGCGCTCTCCCGGTCTGCCTTTCTGTAAAACGGCCAGAAACCGGTTCTGCCCTGTCGCCCTGAGAGCACAATTTCCTCGACCGAAGCTGGGAAATCGCGCTGCACCAGGGTCTGCTGCGGCAGATATCCGATTTCATTGGCGCGAAGACCGTCGCCGCGCTCCACCGTACCGGCGAGCGGCGGCTGCAGTCCCAATATGGTTTTCATCAGCGTGCTCTTGCCGGAGCCGTTCTCTCCGACGATGCAGAGATAATCTCCCGCGTTGACTTCAAAATTCAAGTGTTCCAGGATGCTTTTCTGGTCATAGCCGAGTGTCAGATCCCGGCAGAGAAGCTGTGCCATGCTTTGCCTTTCCGTTGCAGGCGCCGTCGCGCCTTGATTCCGTTTCCTTACTGCAGCGCTTTCTTCAGAACTTCCAGATTCTGCTGCATGATGCCGAGATAGGTCTCGCCGCTCTCAATGTCCTGTTCCGTCGTGGACTGCATCGAATTCAGGGTCAGAATATCCTGATTCTTGTCCTTCGTATTCTGGATGATGGTCTCCGCAATCTTCTTGTTCGGGCCCTCAATCGTCATGACATGCTTAAGGCCGAGCTCATCCATCTTCTTTGCGAGGAAGGAGACGGTCTCAAAGCTCGCCTCGGTCTCTGCCGAGCAACCCACAAAGGCCGCATAGTACTTGATGCCGTAGTCATCCACGAGATAGCGGAACGGGAAGCGGTCGCCGAAGAGCAGGGTCTTGTTGGCCGCTGCCTTGACCGTATCCGTGTACTGCTGGTCCAGCGAATCGAGCTGCTCCGTGTACTTCTTTAAGTTCGCCTCATAGACTGCCGCGTGTGCGCTGTCGAGGCTCTTCAGATCTTCCGTGATGACTTCGCAGATGCTCTCGGCATTCCGGAGCGAGAGCCACACATGCTCGTCGTATTCCGGGCATTCCTCTTCTTCGCTCTCCGCGCTCGCCGCCGTGCTCTCGCCCGCAGCCTGGCTCGTCGCTGCCTCACTCTCGCTGTCCTTGCTTCCCTCTTCTTCCTCGGCCTGCATGCCCTCGACCACTTCCTCTTCCTTCGTGTTGTTGCCGAGCGCCTCGAGGAGGTTGATGACCTTCCGGTCCGGATTCTTTCCTTCCTTCAACGCGTCCTTGACCCAGCCGTCCGATTCGCCGCCCACATAGAGGAAGAGGTCGCACTCGGAAATCTTTGCGATATCTTCGGCGTTCGGCTGGTAGCTGTGCAAATCGACACCCTTGTCAAGAAGGAGTGTGATATCCGCATTCTTTGCCTCGTCGCCGAGAATCTGACGCACCCAGTCGTACTCCGGGAAAATGGTCGCGACAATCTTTAACTTCTTGCCGCTCGCCTCTGCCGTGCTCTCCGCACTCGCCGCCGTGCTCTCCGTCTTCTTTCCGCTCTGTCCGCACCCTGCAAGTGTGCCGAATGCGAGCACTGCCGCTGTTGCCATTGCCATCCAACGTTTGAATTTCATGTCTCTCCTCCTTGTGTTATAATGCCGACAAACTCGAGTTGCAGCTGCAGTAGCAGGAACGGCGGCATGTGACCCGAGAGGGCCACTGCCGCCGACTGTGCACTTCGAATTTGAAAGCTGGTTTTATTTTATTCCGCTGTCCCTACTTTGTCAAGCACCCCCGAAAGGATTGCCATGCATTTCCGTCCGAATGATATTCGCCGCGCGCTGCAAAGCGCACCCGCACCGCAAAAAAAAGAGCGCGAGGCCGCTGTCCTTCTCCCCCTGATTGAGAAAAACGGGGAGCTCTTCATCCTCTTTGAGCGCCGCGCGCTCTCCCTCCGCCACCAGCCCGGCGATATTGCGCTCCCGGGCGGCGGCATTGAAGCAGGGGAGACGCCGCTCGACGCCGCCCTTCGCGAAGCGCGGGAGGAGCTCCTTGTAAAAGACAGCCAGCTCACCGTGCTCGGCGAAATCGGCACAGAGAGCGGTCCCGCCGGGCAGAAGGTCTACGCCTTTGCGGCGGAACTTAAAGACTACCGCGGCACATTTTCACCCGCCGAGGTTGACCGGGTCTTTACCCTGCCGCTCTCCTTTTTTCTGACCCACCGCGCCGAGCACTATCGGGGGAGCTTTGTCGCCCGCCCGATTGAGAATTTTCCCTACGACCGCATTGAGGGTGGCAAAAACTACCCCTTTGCGGTCCGCGACTACACCATACCCGTCTATCCGGACACTGCGCCCTTAATCTGGGGCATGACCGCACGGGTGCTGGAGCGCTTTGTAAAGTGCCTCCTCGGCGGAAGCGCGACAGTGTAAAGAAAAACATTTCGGTGTTTTCTCCACGTAGACAGCGGAATCCTATCGCTGTCTACGCCTCCATATCGCTTCATGACATCTCCCTTGTCCCGATAGCCCAGCCTCTCTGCCTTTCCCCACAGCCACACATAACACACAAGCTGCGGCAACGATCACGCTGCGCTGCTTTCCCTTTGTCTGTTCTATCTCTCCGGATCTCGATACGCCGTGAAAAAGCCCCCCTCGGAAAACCGAGGGGGGCTTTTCACACAAATCTATTTCACCGCAAACAGACAGCACTCTGCATTCTGTTTTACCGCCCACGACGACGGCGCTTATCTCTCTTCTTCTCTCAGAACGCGGATAAGTAGAGGTTCTCCTTCTCCGGTGCCGCAAAGTGCTCTTCGAGCATGCGGACATGGGATAAGAACGCGGCGTCCTCAAAATACTTGGCGCCCTGTTTGCAGCCCCGCACGCAGGCCTGGCACTTGATGCAGATGCCGGGAACCTTCGAGGTGTCCGCTGCGTCAATCGAGCCCATGGGACAGTGCGCCGCACAGGCGCCGCAGTGCAAGCACTTCGAAAGATCTGTGAGCGGCTTTGCCTTCAGGAATTTGGCGGGTGCGCCATCTTCGCCCTTCGGCACATAATAGGGCGCCCCGGCATCGCCCGGCACGGTGAACGCCAGGGAAGCAGTCTCCAACGCCGCGCGCTCCGCCGTCTTCAAGGTCTCCGCCGCGCGCGCCGCAAAGCTGCGAGCCGCCGTGAGTTCCTCGGCGCGCGGTCTCTCGGGGCAAATGCGATCCGAAAAGGCATGGCGGCAGGCAAAGGCAGCTGCCGCAAGCGGCAGAAAACCGTTTGCCCGGAGCACGGACAAAAGCTCCGCAAGGCTGTTGTCGAAATTCCGGTTTCCGTAGCTCACAAACAGAAGGACAGGCGTATGCTCCCCGCGAAGCTTCTCCTGAAATTCCGGAAGGATTTTATTCGGGAGCTTGCCCGCGTAGGTCGGAGAACCGATAATGAGGAGCTCATCGCTCGAAAAATGACGCACTTCCTCCCGCTCCCGCGGCAGGGTAAAGGCGCTTATTTCCACGGGACAGGCCAACGCCTCCGCCGCTCCCTCCGCCATGGCCTTTGCATACTTTGCCGTCCCGCCCGTCGGGCTGAAATACAAACTGTGAATCTCACAAATCTGCATGTATTTTCCCTCGCTTTCACCGTCAAAATGACTTTTCCTGAGCCCATTATACCATGTGCATCCCCGCAGGTTTTGTTTTTTCCGGTGGTAATTGTCTGAATATTGTCAGTCGATTTTTTTCTGACTGTGTTACTCTATCTTTGGTACCGTAGTTTATTACAGGAACGGAGAGCCCTTATGAAACCTCGCGGTCACTTTGTGCTCGCGGCGCTTGCCGCTGTCCTCTTGCTTGCAGGCACAGTTTTTCACACGCAGGTGCTCGGCTCCGGACGGGAAGTCCTCGATACGGATGACTATGCGGAAGACGAGGAGGAGGAAGAAGGAACACTTCCCGAGGGTTGGATTGAAATCGGAGACCATGCGTACTTGAATCCGTTCACCGGAGAGTAGGCCAAGGTCCATGTCACCGAAGAAAACTAAGAAGCAGAAGGACAGACATTCCACCGGAAGGAAGATGGCTCCTCCGCAACACTTGTGTCGGTCAGTGTTGCGGGGCTTTCTACCAACTCTTTTTGTCCTATAACTCTCAACTCTTGTCCTATAACACGAATAGAAAAAGGGCGCCAGGCTTTACCGGCGCCCTTTTGAGGGGGTAGGAGGATCAATCGAATCGCTTGTTTTACTTCGCCGCCGCGAAGCCTGCCTCTAGGTCTGCGAGGATATCGTCGATGTTCTCGATACCGATTGAAAGACGAATCGTGTTCTGCTGAATGCCCTGATCTGCGAGCTCAGCCTCATTCAGCTGCGAGTGGGTCGTGGTTGCCGGGTGAATCACCAGGCTCTTTGCGTCCGCGACGTTTGCGAGCAGGGAGAAAATCTTCAGATTGTCGATGAAGGCAAAGGCCTCCTTCTGTCCGCCCTTGATGTTGAAGGTGAAGATCGAAGCGCCGCCGTTCGGGAAGTACTTCTGATAGAGCGCATGGTCCGGGTGGTCTGCGAGAGACGGGTGATTCACCTTCTCAACCTGCGGGTGCTTCGACAGGAACTCGACAACCTTCAGCGCGTTCTCGACATGGCGCTCCACGCGGAGCGACAGGGTCTCGGTGCCCTGCAGGAGCAGGAAGGCGTTGAACGGCGAGATAGCACCGCCCTCGTCGCGGAGCAGGATTGCGCGGATGTAGGTCACAAATGCCGCCGGACCTGCGACATCCGCGAAGGATGCGCCGTGGTAACTCGGGTTCGGATCCGCAATGTTCGGGAACTTGCCGCTCTTCTTCCAGTCGTAGCTGCCGCCGTCCACAATGATGCCGCCAAGCGTGGTGCCGTGGCCGCCGATGAACTTCGTCGCGGAGTGAACCACAATGTCCGCACCGTGCTCGAACGGGCGAATCAGGTAGGGCGTGCCGAAGGTGTTATCGACAACAAGCGGAAGGCCGTGCTTGTGTGCAATCTCCGCAATCGCGTCGATGTCCGGGATATCGGAGTTCGGGTTGCCGAGGGTCTCAATGTAGACCGCCTTGGTGTTCGGGCGAATTGCGCCCTCAAGCTCCGCAAGATTATGTGCGTCGACAAAGGTGGTCTCGACGCCGAACTGCTTCAGCGTGTGTGCGAGCAGGTTGTAGGTGCCGCCGTAGATGGTCTTCTGCGCGACAATGTGGTCGCCGGCCTGTGCGAGCGCCTGGATGGTGTAGGTAATTGCCGCTGCACCGGAAGCCGTCGCAAGTGCCGCGGAGCCGCCCTCAAGCGCTGCGATTCTCTTCTCAAAGACATCCTGTGTGGAGTTCGTGAGTCTGCCGTAGATGTTGCCGGCGTCTCTCAGACCGAAGCGGTCTGCCGCATGCTGCGAGTTGCGGAACACGTAAGAAGTGGTCTGGTAAATCGGAACGGCTCTCGAATCGGTCGCCGGATCCGGGCTCTCCTGGCCGACATGCAACTGAAGGGTCTCAAACTTGTACTTTCTCTGCTCGCTCATTTCTATTCCTCCATGAACCCGAACCGCTCGGGTTTTCTCTCTTCAAATTGAGGGTTTGTTCTCTCTGTTTCTTCCCTCAAACTCACTAGGTATGTTCGGATTATAGGGGATTCTCTCCGCGCTGTCAATTGTTCCGGCAGCAGACATTATTTATGCGAGGTTATAACTTTTGTTGATGACTGTTTTGCTTCCGCTTCAGCGCTTTGTGAGGCGCTGCAGCAGGGCAACCGCAAGCATCATTACGGTCGCCGCGACAAAGAGGCCGCCCATGCCCTTGCCCATAATTTCCAGTGCGATTTCCGCTGTATTCATTTTCTTCTCCTCCTCTTTTCTTTAGAGGTACCGGGACACAATGCTGATCACGAGACCGCCCGCAATGACGGATGCGACCTGCCCCGCGACATTGGTGCCCGCCGCCTGCATCAGAATAATATTGCCCTTCTGCTCCTCGTTCGCAAGCTTCTGCACGACGCGGGACGACATCGGGAACGCCGAGATGCCGCAACCGCCGATCATCGGATTGATGAGGGGCTTATGAAGAATTGCGAGCACCACATTGACAAGCTTCGCAAAGAGCACACCGGCCATCGTGTCAAAGACAAAGGCGACAAGGCCGAGCGCCAGTATCATGAGCGTCTGCAAATGCACGAACTGTTCCGCCCGCATGCTGAACGAAATCGTGATGCCGAGGAGGAGTGTAATCAGATTGACCAGCTGATCCTGTGCGGTCTGACTCAGCGTGTTCAGGACGCCGCACTCGCGGAGGAGGTTGCCGAACATCAGGAAGCCGACCAGTGCGACCGACTGCGGGGAAATGAAACCGACAATCATGGTGACCGCAATCGGGAACGCAATCCGGGTAAACTTCGGAATTGCCTTCGCGTTATAGCTCATGCGAATCTGACGCTCTTTTTTCGTCGTGACCAGCTTGATGGCAAGGGGCTGGATAATCGGAACCAGCGCCATATAGGAGTAAGCCGCAACGGCAATCGGACCGATGTACGAAGAGTTCAGAACCTGCGAGACCAGAATCGAAGTGGGACCGTCCGCCGCGCCGATGATGCCGATCGAAGCTGCATCCTTTAAATCAAAGCCGAGGAGCGCTGCCACGAAGATGACCGCAAAGATGCCGAACTGCGCCGCCGCACCGAAGAGAAAATAGAACGGCTGGCTTAGAAGCGGTCCGAAGTCAATCATCGCGCCGATGCCGATGAAGAGTAAGAGCGGCATCATCTCAGAGGACTCAATGCCGACTTTGTAGAGCCACTGAATGATACCGGCCGCCGGAACCTTGCCCTGAACGAGCTGGTCCAGAACACCGCTCATCGGCAGGTTCACCATAATTGCGCCGAAGCCCATGGGCAGTAAGAGCGACGGCTCATACTCCTTGTTGATTGCAAGCCAGATGAGGACGATGCCGACCACATACATGACAAGCTGCTGCCAGGTGACAGCCCGGATGCCTTCGAGTAAAAAATCCATACTTTCTTCTCCTTTTCTGTTCCCGCTGTGCCGCAGAGCCAACAAAAAAAGACTCTTACCACAGCTTAATCTGTGGTAAGAGTCTTGCCATCGGTTTTTCCTTAACCGGATTCGGACGCTCTCGCATCGGGTATGTCGCCTCCGGTTGCTGTGCTCTGCACTGCCAGCTACTCCCTCTTACGCGGATATCATACGCGTAGCACTTTTAATTGTCAAGAAAAAACAAAGTTTAGAGCAACGCCCAGAGATTCTCCGTGACCTCCATGAGAAGCTCATTGATCTCAAAGACGTTTTCGTTTCCCGCGCCCTCCGCCGCGAGATGACTCGCCTCGTCGAGCAAGTCGACCGAGTCCTCCATGACCGCGAGTTCCTCTTCGGTGTGATCTGCCGCATTGAGGTAGCGCTCCGATTCCGGACACGCCTCAAACTTGTGCTCGCCGACATCTTTGATTTGCTTTAAAACCTCACGCAGCTCTTTGATGTGTCCGATGTCGCAGGACGCCCCGCTGTGCGCCGCCTCTGCCACCGCAAGTCGCTCTTCTTTTAATTCCAGAAGGAACCTCCGTAACCCATCCTTTTCTCTTCTATGCATATGCTTCCTCCTGACACTCTATGTCATATCCCGCTTCCGGGAAGGGTTCACAGCAGACGGCGATTCTATTGCTTTCATTAATGCACCTTTATAGTATCATAATAGCGAATTTATTGAACTTTTTCAAGGAGCTATTTTGAAGGGAGGCTCTATCGTAAAGCTCAGTTTTTTTCTCGTTTTGGGCTGTGTAAAGCTGAGTCCGGTCGCCGCCAGGCAGAGTCCGCCGTAGCAAAACAGCGTCTCCTGTTCCGCTATCGTACTGCCGTACTTCCGGTCACCGAGCAGCGGGAGGCCGTGCGCCGCAAACTGCACCCGCACCTGGTGCCGCCTTCCAGTCAACAGTTCAATCTCCACTTCCGTCACCTGTTTTCCGGCGACGAATTTACTCCGGAGAACCCTGTAGCGAAGCCGCGCTTCCTTCGCCTCCGCCGTGCCCGCCGGGACAATACGGCTCAGATTCGCCTTCTTATCCTGCAAAATCCAGTCCGTAAAACTTCCGCTCTTTTCCGCCGGCTTACCGAGTATCAGCGCGCGGTAGCGCTTCTCCGTCTTCTGTGCCTGCAACTCTTTCGAGAGCGCGGCTGCTGCCGCGGGAGTCTTCCCGAAGAGCATGAGCCCCGTGACAGGCTTATCGAGACGGCGTATCAGTCCCACATAGGGGATACCCTTGCCGCCGACAGCGAGGTGCTTTCGCACCAGATTCACCATATCCGGCTCCAGACCGCGCGCTTCCTCGCTCTCCACGCCGGCCGGTTTCACTGCGACCAGCACTTCGGCGTCCTCATAGATGATTTCCATTCTCTCCTCCTGCCAGATTCCCGGGACTTCGCAACAAGGCTTCCTTCCTGCTCCGCGGCAAGCGTTTCAGCGCCGCCTCCCGACAGAGTGCCGCCCGCTTGTTTGGCAGGCGCTCCAGATAGACAAGGGTCAGCGGTCCGCGACCGCGCGTATACTTCGCGCCCTTTCCGGCGCGGTGTGCCGCCAGCCGCCGCTCCATATCCACCGTATAGCCGCAATAGTAAGTCCCGTCACCGCAGAGGAGGAGGTAGACATACGCTGTCTCCTCCTCCTCTGCGGTATTCTTTTCAGGCGCCACGCTTGCGGCTCTCCTCTTTGCTCTCCGCGAGCTCCTGCTCCAGGGCGTCAATCTGCTGTTGCATGCTCTCGACCTTCTCCTGCAATTCACCGAGATCTGCGCTGTAGGCATGTGCCTTCTTCTCGACTGCCTTGCCGCCGATTCGCACCGGACGCGCCGGAATGCCGACTGCCGTCGAATCCGCCTGCAGAGGCTTTAAGAGCACGGCATTTGCCGCAATCTTGCAGTTGTCGCCGACTTCAAAGGCCCCCAGAATTTTTGCGCCCGCACCGATGGTCACATTGTTGCCGATGGTCGGATGGCGCTTGCCCTTTTTTGTGCCGACACCGCCGAGCGTCACGCCCTGGTAAATTGTGCAGTTGTCGCCGACTTCCGCCGTCTCGCCGATTACGACACCGGTTCCGTGATCAATCAGAATGCCCTTGCCGAGCCTTGCCCCCGGATGAATCTCAATCAGCGTCATGAAGCGCGAAAACTGGGAAATGAAGCGCGCAATGAAATAGTGCTTGTGTTTCCAGAACCGGTGTGCAATGCGGTAGGCAATCAGCGCGTGCACGCCCTGATACAGAAGCAGTACCTCAAGAAAACTGCGCGCCGCCGGATCTCTGTCCTGCGCTGCGCGGACATCCGCAATGATATCGCGAAGCAGCATAGCTCACTTACCTCTCCAATACACGGAGCGCGCGGAGCGCCTTTGCGACGCCGTCCGCCCGGACGGTATCCGCAATATAGCTCGCATACGCTTCCAATTCTCTGTCGTGCTCGCCCATCGCGATGCGATGCGCGGCGTTACTCTGAAACATCGTGAGATCGTTCACGCTGTCGCCGAAGACATAGCAATCCTCTGCCGCAATCGAAAAGCGCTCCATCAAAAAATTGACCGCCTTGCCCTTGCTAAAGCCCTTCGGCACAAACTCGTAAAATCCTCTGCCGCGCGCAATCCCCTCAAAGTCCGGCGTGGCTTGCAGCAGTGTATCGATGCGGGAATCCTTCTCCCCGCCGGGCACGGTCTGCACGCAAAACTTGTCGAATAAAAAGGAGTGATCCGTCAGCGCGTTGACTTCGGTCTTCGTCCGGCTGCCGACAAAGGCAAGCAGCTTCTCCATGAGCGTCTCGTTTTCAAACGGGCGGTTCGAAAAGTAGACAGCCTCCTGCGCCTCCAGTACGGCGTCGAGCTTTAACTCTGTCAGAAGTTTCCGAAGCTCTATCCCTCGCGCGCGGGAAATGCGCCGCTCGAGGAGCACCGCTCCGTCCGCAATGATCTCGGTCCCGCAGCCGCAGACCGCGCAGGAGATGCCGAATCTCTCCATCTCCTGTGTCAGAAGGCAGCGCGTGCGACCGGAATTCAAATAAACAAGATGTCCCGCCTCACGCAGTGACCGAATAGCTGTCACTGCGCTCTGCGGGATCTCCTTGCTCTTGTCGTCGACCAAAGTTCCGTCGACATCGAAGAAAAATAACTTTTGATTCATGAAATGCTTACGGCTGGGGCGTGCTCTCTGCCGCAGCAGCCTCGCTCGCCTGCGTCTCTCCCGTTGCCTCCGCTGCGGATTCCCCAGCGGATGCCGCCTGCGTGTCATCCGCGCCTGCCGGGACCTTGGTCGCCTTGTCGAGGATGAAATTTGCGACCTGCAACTCTCTCGCCTGCAGATCCACCTGCTCCTTGCCGAGAATCGAGACCAGCATATCCTTCGAGTAACCGTAGCTGTCCTCGAGCGCCTTATACGCCTCGTCGTTCAGCTTCAGCTTCTCCTTCTTCGCGATTGCGTCGACCATCAGCTTGACCTTCGCGACATTCTCACCCGCCGCCTGCATCTGCTGGTCATAGTTCTCCTGCGTCATCGAAGTCATCTGCAGGTAGCTCTCGAGCGTGAGGCCGTACTGCTGGAGCTGCTTGTTCATGCGATCTTTCTGCAGCTCGGTCTCATACTTCTTTGCCTCGTCGCTGACCTCAAACGTGGAGGAAGCCATAACAGCGTCCAGTGCCGCCGTGAGCTCCTGGTTCTTCTCGTTCTTTTCCTTCTGCGAAAGCAGCTGCTTCTTCACTTCCTCGCGGTACTGATCCACCGTGGTCTGTGCGTTGTTCGTGGTCTTCGCAACCCACTCGTCGTTCAGCTCGGGCTTCGACTTCTCCTGCACCGAGTTCACCGTGACATCAAAGGTAACCGCCTGGCCCGCGAGATCCTTGTTGCCGTAGTCCGCCGGGAAGGTGAGGTTTAAGGTTCTCTTCTCGCCCTTCGCCGCGCCGATCAGGCCGTCCTCGAAGCCGTCAATGAAGCTGTGGCTGCCGAGTTCCAGGTTCTGTCCCTTCGCCGTGCCGCCGTCAAACGCAACGCCGTCCTTCTTGCCCTCGTAGTCAATGTTGACGGTGTCGCCGGAAGCCGCCGGACGATCCACCTCGGTCAGGTTCTGGCTGTTCTCGAGCACATTCTGAATGTAGCTCTCGACTTCCTCGTCGGATACGCTGACATCGTGCGTCTTGATCTCAACGCCCTCGTACTTGCCGAGCGTAACCTTACCGAAGTTCTTCGGCTCCTTCGGGAGGTTTGCGTCGGCCGCGGTCGTGCTCTCCGCAGCCGCGCTGCCGTCCGAGCTCTTAGCCGCGTCCTTCTTGCCGCAGGCCGCAAACGAAATTGCCATCGCCGTAAGACCGGTCATCAGCAGCAACTTTTTCGGTGAAAATCTCATTCTCATAACTCCTTTTTTGATTCTTTCCTCACAAAAGCGCTTACGCTTCCGGGTAGAACGCCTTGAATGCGAGGTACATATTGTAAATATCCAGCTTGCTCGTTACTTCAAACGGCGAGTGCATCGAGAGCACCGCGACACCGAGATCCACGACATCGACATTGAGACGCGCCACATCGCCGGCAATCGTGCCGCCGCCGCCGAGATCCAGCTTGCCGAGCTCACCGATTTGCCAGTATACGCCGTTCTTGTCCATGATATCAATCACTTTTGCCATGAACTCCGCGCTCGCATCGCTCGCGCCGAACTTGCCGCCGGAACCCGTGTACTTTGTGAGCACCACGCCGCGGTTCAAGTAGCTCGAGTTCTTCGCCTCGAACGCATCGGCAAAGGTCGGGTCGTACGCGCCGTTCACATCGGCCGAGAGGCAAGCGGACTTGGCAAAGACATCCTTCGCGTCGACACCCTCCATCTGCGCGAGATAGCAGATGTAATCATAGAGGAAATTCGACTTGGAACCGGTGGTGCCGCAGGAACCGATTTCCTCCTTGTCGGTGAGAATCGTGACGGTCGTGTACGCCGGATTTACGGTGTCGAGCTGCGCCCGCAGCGCCGCATATGCGCAGACTCTGTCGTCCTGACCGTAGCCGCCGATCAGCGAGCGGTCAAAGCCGATGTCGCGCGGCTTGTCCGCCGGTACAAATTCAATCTCCGCCCGTGCGAAATCGCGCTCGGTAATGCCGTACTTTTCATTCAGATAGCGGAGCACTTCGAGGCGGAACGGCTCCTTCACACTATCGTCCGGATAGGGCGTCGTGCCGAGCACAATGTTCAGCTCCTCCGCGCGCAGTCCCTCGGAGAGCGTTCTCTGCATCTGCTGCTTCGCGAGGTGAATCAGCAAATCGGTGATGTAAAGAACCGGATCGCTCGGATCTTCACCGATCGTAATCTCGACCGTCGTGCCGTCCTTCTTCACGACAACACCGTGCATCGCGAGCGGAATGGTGCCCCACTGGTACTTCTTGATACCGCCGTAGTAATGGGTCTTAAACAGTGCAATGTCATTCGACTCATAAAGCGGGTTCGGTCTCAGATCGATGCGCGGGGAATCAATGTGCGCGCCGTTGATCCGGACGCCCTCCGCAATCGACTTCTTGCCGAAGACCGTGATTGCCATTGCCTTGCCGCGGTTGGTCGAGAAGACCTTGTCGCCTGCCTTGTACTTCTTCTTGGAATCGAAACGCTCGTAGCCGGCCTCCAGCAGAAGCTTCTCCGCGTAATTCACGCACTCGCGCTCCGTCTTGCAGGCACCGAGAAACTCCATATAGCCCTTTGCAAATTCGTGCGCCTTTTCCCGCTGCTCAGGTGCCTTCTTTGCGATGTTCGGATACTCCCAGCAGAGCTCCTTCTCCAGCTGCTTGCCCTTGCTCAGTTCCTTCTCCGCCATTTCGTGCTCCTTTCCGCTACTTTATTTTATGATATGAAAAACCGGCAGCCTAAGCTGACGGTTTCTCATTCCCAAAATCGGGTATAACTCAAAGCTTGATGTTTTTCAACAGATCGCCGAGGTTGGTCGTCGCGCGGGTCTTCTCCTCGTATTTGAAGCCGCCGGTCTCCTCGAGCGTGTTGTTTCTGCCGCTGAAATGATCGTCCGGCTCCTCGAGTGCCCGCATGGAAAGGGAAATCTTGCCGTCGCCGATCTTGATGATCTTGACCTTGACTTCCTGCCCCTCCTTGAGGACATCTGCCGGTGTCTTGACTCTCTTTCTCGAAATCTGCGAGACATGCAGGAGACCCGTCGCACCGCCGAGATCGATGAATGCGCCGTAGTCCTTCAGGGACTCGACCTTACCGTCCAGCACATCGCCGACCTTGAGCTCGGCGAGACGCGTAGCCTTCTCCTTTTCCTTCTCCTCCTGCTCAATCGCACGGTGAGAAAGGACAAGGCGCTTCTTCTCCGGATCTGCCGTAATCACGACAACCGTGATGTGCTTGTTCGCATAATCCTCAAGCTTCTCAACATAGCTCGAGGAGAGCTGGCTTGCCGGAATGAATGCGCGCGTATCCTCGAGATATGCGATGCAGCCTCCCTTCACAGCCTCGATGATCTTGACATCGAACTGCTCCTTGCTCTCGACAAGGCTCTGCAGATGCTCCCACTTGCCGCCGTCCTCATTTTCAACTTTCTTTGCGGTCTTGAACGATTCGTTAATTTCCTGCTCGAAATCCTTCATGCTCTCTTCTGCCACTGTGGTACCTCCCCCGAATCCAGCCAAAAGGCCGTTATTTGCTGACAAGTATATCACATTTCCCGTCGGTCTGAAAGCAATAGTTCAATTTGTGCTCGACATATGCTTGACAGATGCAAATTCGTTGCTATACTAGTAACAGTTCCTATTACTGATGGAGGCGCTATGAAAGTACGAAAGCACAGTCGACAGCGGGACGCCATCCTCCGCAATCTCTCCGCCCGTCTGGATCACCCGACGGCGGACATGATTTATCGGGATCTCCGGGAGGAATATCCCCGCATCAGCCTCGGCACCGTCTACCGCAATCTGAACCTGCTCGCGGAACTTGGGCAGATTCGAAAGATTCACTGCGAAGGCGGCACAGAGCATTATGACTTCGATACCTCCGATCACTGTCACTTCGTCTGCAAGCACTGCGGCAGTGTTGTCGATCTTCCGCTGGAGACCGATCACACCCTGAATGCGCTCGCGGAACAGACAGGCATCGGAACGGTTGAGTGCCATGCCCTCGTATTTTACGGTATTTGCCGCAGCTGTGAAGAGGCGGCAAAGGCGACGGTCTCCCGGGAACAAGTCGCGGCTCCTCTCTGAGTCCGCGCAGTCTCTTCCGGTTCGCCGGAAGAGATTGTTTTTGAAAATGTCAGGCAATGCAATACAACACATAGAAAAGGAGAATACGATTATGAAGCAGTGGAGATGTACAGTTTGCGGTTACATTTTTGAGGGACAGAATCCGCCGGAGGCCTGTCCGCAGTGCAAGGCTCCCGCGAGCAAGTTCGAGGAAGTCAAGGAAGACGGCAACATGGTCTGGGCTGCCGAGCACCAGGTCGGCATCGCTAAGGATGTCGATGAGGAGATCAAGGCGGGCCTTCGCGCAAACTTCGAGGGCGAGTGCTCCGAGGTCGGCATGTATCTCGCAATGAGCCGCGTCGCATTCCGCGAGGGCTATCCGGAGATCGGCGAGTACTGGAGAAGAGCGGCTCTTGAGGAGGCGGATCACGCTTCCCGTTTCGCCGAGATGCTCGGCGAGGTCGTGACCTCTTCGACGAAGAAGAACCTCGAGATGAGAGTCGCTGCGGAGTTCGGCGCAACCCAGGGTAAGGTTGACCTTGCTACGCTGGCAAAGAAGCAGAACCTCGATGCGATTCACGACAGTGTTCACGAGATGGCGCGCGACGAGGCGAGACACGGCAGAGCTTTCCAGGGCCTGCTGAAGAGATATTTCGGCGAGGAGAAGTAATTCTTCTCTTCCGAACGGCTGTGAGAACCTTCCTCCATGGGTTCTCACAGCCGTTTTTCTTTGCGGATTTTCCTGTTTTTTGTTACGCTTCCGGTAGAAACTGCAACAGGAGGTTTGGTATGGACGATTTTGTAAAAGACTATTATGCGCTGGCAAGTGCCGGCGAGAGGCTGCGGTTTTTAGAGCGCGCGGAACAGGAGGATACTCTCTCGGAGAACGAAAAGGTTCTCTGTGCGCTGCTGAAACAACTGCTGCACGCGCGTTTCGGCGCCCATCCCCCGCGCCCGCACGCGACCGATGCCTTTCTCGCTGCCTTCCTATCCCTCCGCGTCACCTTTCAGCGGGACAGCGGCTTTTTGTCGCGCGGCAAACAAAAAACAGAAGTGCTGCGCGCCTTCGCAGCACTTCTGCTCCCCGACTTTCTCATAGAACCGCTCTCGGACAGTCCCGCCTATCCGGCGCTCTTACGGGCCGAATGGGCCGATTTTGCCGACACGCTGTTTCGCACCTGTCTCCGCGATCCTGCCTACCGCACGCGCGTCTTCGGCCTGCTCCCGATGAGCGACGAGATGACCGCCGATCGCATCCGCGGCGAAGTGCGGCAGCTCTTCCGTGAGCTGCCCGCGCGCTTTTCGCTTCAGCGGGAAACCGCGCCGCTCCGCTCCGTCATGGAAGAGAGACTTGCCGCCGTAATCGGCTCATAAGGCAGGCGGATATAGCGCCCATCCGTGAGCGGATATTCGCACTTCCCGCCGGTCGAGAGGGAGAGCGCAAGGGCGAGCATGGCCTTTGCCTGTCCCTCGCTGTCGTTTCTGACGGTGCCGGTCAGGCTCCCCTCTCGCACTGCCGTGAGCCCCGGATTCGTGCCGTCGATGCCGAAGACGGGCGGGGGCGTGACAGCGCTCTCCCGATAGGCATCCAGCGCGCCGAGCGCCATGTCGTCGTTGTTCGCAAGAATCAGCTCAATCCGGCTGCCGTAGCTCGTGAGCAGCTGCCGCACCTGCGTCTGCGCCTGCAGGCGGTTCCAGTTTGCGAGCGCATAGCCGAGTTTTTCGAGCGCGATGCCCTCATCCCGGAGGGTCGAGGTCGCATACTCGGTCCGGAGAATCGCGTCCTGATGGCCCGCCTCCCCCTCGAGTACCACATATTGAATCACACCGTCTCGGTTCCGGTCCGCCTCGGGGTGCGCCTTCAGATAGGCGGCCGCAAGCCTCCCCTGAATCACGCCGGACTCCTTCGCATCGGCGCCGACATAGTAGAGCTTATTCCAGCGCTCCAGATCCTCTTCGACCAGCTCCCGGTTAAAGAAGATGATAGGGACATCCTTCTTCTTTGCCATATCGATGATTTTTCCGGGCGCCGTCCGGTCGACCAGGTTCACGCAGATGATGTCACAGCCGTTGTCGAGCATCTGCCGCACGGCCTTGTCCTGCAGTTCCTGACTCCGCGCGGCATCGCTCATCTCAATCTGCACACTCCCCTGTTGCAGCGCGGCGTTCTCCCGGAAGGCCCCGGTCAACTCCGCGATAAAGGTATCATAGCTGTCATAGACACTCACGCCGATCCGCACTTTCTTTTTGCTGCGCGCGCGCTGCGCTGTACAGCCCGTGAGCAGCACGAGCGTGAGCAGCAGTGACAGCACGCGCAGTATTCGCTTTTGCATCTCGCCTCGCTTTCACCGCACCAGCGGAAAGAGTAATTTCTGATTTTCTGCGCTGAACATGGTATCCCTCGCGACCAGCGTATCACCGACTCTCAGCTGCTCCATTTCCCGGAGCCCGCTCGAGAGTTTTTTCTTTGCCTCGGCAACCGCGAGATAGCCCATGTTGAATTCGTTGATCACGATCATATCGGCAATGTCGCCCCGGTCCAGCGCGTAGATATTCCGGTTGGAATTCCCGACGCCGACCACCAGCGGCCGCTTCTCTTCCGCCGCCGCGCTCTCCGCCGCCGCAGTCAGCGCGCTGTCCTCGAGTCCCACAAGAAGCGCTACACCCTGCGTCTCCTCCTGCACCTGAACGGCACTCCCGCGGAGCGCCTCCCGAATTCCCTGTCTCCGCGCCGCAATCGAGCCCCGCGCGTCGCTCTCCGGCAACAGCGCAATCCGGCCGCCGTCCGGCAGGAGCTCAGCTATCTCCTTGCCGAGCACCACGCCGATTGCGTAATTATCGGCGCTCACACTGCCAAAGTGCCCGGCGGCCTCCATGTCGGCGCGCTCGCCGAGCAGCACCACGGCAGCGCGCTGGGACAGTTCCTCCGCCATTTTGCCGCTCCCCGCCGTCGAAACCGGCTCAAGAAGCACCGCTCCCGCGCCGTCCGCAATCTCCTGCTCGGCGAGCAGTTGCTCTTCTGCGAGCGTCGCTGTCGGCGGCACCACGACATAGTTCAGAATCACTTTGCTGTCCTCCGCGGCTTTCTCCATGCCCGCAAAGAGCGCCGCATCGCCGACAACCACATCGCGCCGCGTGAGAACGGCGATTCGAGCGCGCTGCGGCTCTGTCTGTCTGGTCGTCTGCAGGACAAGCAGCAGTGCAAGTGCCGTCGCCGCGATTGTCACTGCGCCGAGCATGATGTGCCGCCTCATCTTCCCTCCTCCAAACGCTGTCTGTTCTCTTCATTGTAGGGAACGGCCGGTAAGCATATGCGAACTTCAGTCCCCTCATCCGGCTCGCTCTCGATTGCAAGGCCGTAGTGCTCTCCGAAGCGGAGCTGAATACGGCGCTGCACATTCAAAAGTCCCACGCCGGAGCCGCGGCTCGGTCGCCGCTCGCCTTCCCGCAAAAGAAGCGGAACTTCCTCTTCCGGAATGCCGAAACCGTTGTCCCGCACTGTGAGCAGAAGTTCGCCGTCCCGCAGTTCCGCGCGGAGCAAAATTTCGCCCTCGTCCTCCATACCCTTCACACCGTAGTAAATCGCGTTCTCCAGAATCGGCTGAAGTATCAGTTTGACCGTGCAGTAATTCCGCACTTCCGGATCGATCTCGTAGCGCACACGGAAGCTGTTCTTAAAGCGGACTTTCTGGATATTCATATAATTTTCCGCGTGCCGAAGCTCCGCCTCCATCGAAATGATGGTCTTGCCGCCGCTTAAACTGATGCGGAACAGGCTCGCGAGCTCGGTGATCATGACCACCGCGTCTTCGTAGCGCTGCCCCTCAATCATCCAGACGATTGAGTCCAAGGTGTTATACAGAAAGTGCGGGTTAATCTGCGACTGAAGCGCATCCAGCTCACTCTTTCGCTTCTCCTCCTGCTCGCGCACAATGTCCCGCATGAGGAGCTGAATCTCCCGCACATAGGACTGCAGTGTGCGCCCGAGATGCCGCACTTCCGCGCTGCCGCCGACATAGATTTTGCTGTCCTGCCCGAGCTCCAGTTTCCGGATGGACTCGTTCAGCCGGATCAGCGGCTTTGAAACCTGAGCCGCCATGAGGCGGTTCACAAGCGCGAGCGCCGCCGCTGTGAGCAGCACGAAGGCAAGCGCCAGTTGTCTCGCATTTAAGAGGCCAAGCGCAAAGTAAGTGCCCGGAATCACACCGATCAGCTTCCAGCCGGTGTAGCTCACCGTCTCAACGACGACCTCCCGCCGCTCTCCCTGAAAATACTCCTGGTGGGCGCCGTCCGCGTATCCGGCCTCCGTGAGATTGTTCTCCGCCACGAGCCCCGCGTCAATCTGCATGCGGCGCGGGTGATAAATGATGTCTCCGCGGCTGTCACAGAGGTAGACATAGCGCCCCGCGCTGTCCTGATTCACATCGTCCAGCATGTCCGCGACACTCTTATAGTTCATATCGACCAGCAATATGCCCTCGCTGCTCTGGCCGCCCTCGTTTAACTCGACCGCGCGGCTCAGCGAGATGACCCAGTGATAGCGGTAGCTCGGGTCGTCAAAGAGATCCTGCACATGCGGCGTTGAAAAATGCAGATTTTCGACCTTTGCCGCCGCACTCTGAAACCAAGCCTGCTGCCGCACATCGACGTCCTGTTTCTGCACCGCGACCGGGGCCGCGCCGAGGAGCGTCCCGTCCCGCCGGTAGAGTGCAAGGCTGATCAAATCGTCGCGGTTTGCCTCGTAGAGCAGCTCCATCTCGCGGTTCGTATTGTCCACGGCAAAGTCCTTACTCTTAATCGAGGCATAGTAAATCGCGTCCGAGAGAGCGCGCATATTCTTTAGATAGTCGCCCAGATTTTCCGAAACCCGATGCAGGAGCTGCGCGCTACTCTCGGTGAGGAGTTGTTCGGTATGGCGCGCAAAAATGCGATAAAGCCCCACGCCGAGCAGCCCTGTGATGCCGACAGAGACCGCCGTAAAGGCGACGACGATGATGAAACGAATGGACCGCGGCAGCGTGAAAATTTCCGGCAGTCTCATTGCGTCGCCTCGCGACTGTCCTTATATTTGCTCGGCGACATACCGAACTGTTTTTTGAAGACATAGCTGAAATAGTTCGGATCGGCATAGCCGACCTTCCGCGCAATCATATAGGTCTTCTCATTGGTCGAGAGCAGAAGTTTCACCGCCTTTTCCATGCGGAGGTCGGTCAGATACTGCACAAAGGTCTTGCCGGTCTCCCGCTTAAAGACGGTCGAAAAATAGGCGGCGCTCACATTCAGGTAAGAGCACATCGCATCGACCGTGAGATCGCCGTCGGCATAGTGCTCGCTCACATGGTCAATCGCACGGACCGCAAAGGAGCGCGCGCTGTCCGCGCGCTTGTGCTGTATCATCTCCCGCATTTTCCGGCAGACCCCGTCCATCCAGCTCGTGAGTTCCCCGGGTTCCAACTGCTGTAGTATCCGGTACATCGCGTCGTTGTCGCCGAATATCTCCTCGGTGCTAAGCTCATTGTCCTTTGCAAAGCGATACAGCTCTCCGGCTGTCCCCATCACAAAAAAGCGGTACTCCTGCACCGAGCCCTGGGCGGCCGCGTTGTCCGCCATGTAGCGAGCAATCGCAGCGCTTAATTCCTCCTCTTTCTCCATGCGCATCTTCCGGAAAATGTCTTGCATGGATGCCTGCTCCGAGAGCTCGGTTCCGCTTTTCTCCTGCGGCGCAATCTCCGAAATGCTGATGGCCTTCCCCGTCCCGTAAATCATGCGGTATGAGAGCGCACTTCTCGCGCCTGTGTAGGAATCTCTGAGTTTCGACAGCTCTCCGCAGGCCTTTCCGATGCCGACGGTGACCGTCGCGCCGAGCTTTGCGGCCGCCAGACGACAGAACTTGTCACAGGCATCGGTCAGGAAGCGGAGCTGCCCTGACTCGCCGAGCGAGACCAGCATGACCGTGTTGCCGAGATAGCCGAAAAAACGCGCCGAAAATTTCTCGCCGAGCTTCTCCTCCGCGAGCTTTCGGACCGAGGCCGCGAGGAGCACCGCGCTGACACCGGCCGGCAGTCCCGCGCTCCCCGTGTGAATCACCGCTGCAACATAGGGCGCTTCCTCGAAACTTAGCTGGTAGTCCTCTGCCTGGCGCATAAGCTCCTCCTCCGGAATTTTTCCGTCCAGGAGGGACACAAAAAAACTCTCCTGCAGACGGGGCAGGCTCTTCTCATAGTAGGCGCGGAGCTGCTCCACATTTTGCCGCTCCGCCCGCTCGGCGTCGAGCCGCGCCCGGATTCGGAGAAAGAGCTTTGACAGCTCCGCCGCGTGAATGGGTTTCAAAATATATTCTTCCGCCTCAAGACGCAGCGCCTCGCGCGCGTATTCAAACTCATCGAAGCCGGAAAAGACGACAATGCGGATGTTCGGATAGAGCTCCTTTAAGCGATGCGCGAGCTCTAGGCCATCCATGTAGGGCATCTTGATGTCGGTCAGCACGACATCCGGCGCGCTCTCCTCCGCGAACTCGAGTGCCTCGAGCCCGTTATGTGCCTCCGTCGGCACAGAGAAACCGAGGCTCTCCCAGTCTATGGTGCGCCGTATCGCATTGATCACATCTTCCTCATCGTCCACCAGCATACAGGAATAGGGCATAGTCTTTCCTCCCGAATTCAAAAAAACCGCAGCGTAAGCTGCGGTTTCAGTATAGCATATGCGGGCTCTTTCCGTCCGACGGGAAGCCTTACTTCTTCTGGACGTACTTTAAGCAGTCCAGGGTGACAGCCGTCAGGATGATGATGCCCTCGAAGACGAACTGGAGGTTCGTGTCGATACCGAGAATGGTCAGCGAATAGGTGAGTGCCGTGAAGATCAGCACACCGACCACGACGCCGGAAATCTTACCGATACCGCCGGTGAAGGAGACACCGCCGACCACGCAGGCTGCGATTGCGTCCATGTCCCAGCCCTGGCCGTAAGCCGCCGAACCGGAACCCACCATGCGCGCACACTCAAGCCATGCGCCGAAGCCGTAAAGCACACCCGCCATCATGAAGGCACCCATCGTCACGGCGAAGACCGAGATACCGGAGACCGAAGCCGCCTCCGGGTTGCCGCCGACTGCGTAGAGGTTTTTGCCGAAGCGGGTCTTGTTCCAGATGAACCAGACAATCACGATTGCCGCAACCGCCCAGAGAATGATGAGCGGGAAGCCGTTGACCTTCGGGACAATCATCGAAGCGATGCCCGGCTCGATTGCACCGAAGGACACGCCCTTGGTTGCATAAGTCACGAGACCGAAGATAATCAGCATGTTCGACATCGTCGAAATGAACGGGTGCATCTTGAAACGCGCCGTGAAGAAGCCGGCAACCGAGGTGAAGCAGGTGGTCAGAACAATGCAGACCAGCAGTGCGAAAATCGCTCTTCCCGCATAGGGCAAACCGGTAAAGTCAAAAATCTTACCGAAGACCGCACCGGTGTTGACGCCCTTGTGCATGATGATGGTCGCCGCGACCATGCCCATACCTGTCATTCTTCCGATCGAGAGGTCGGTACCGGTCAGGAGAATCAGACCCGCGACGCCGAGCGCGAGGAACATACGCGGAGACGCCTGCTGCAGAATGTTCAGAATATTGTTGTAGGTAAAGAGCTGCGTGTTCTTCACAATCGGTGTCACAATGCTGAGCGCGATGAAGATCATCACGATGACAATGTAGAGACCGTTCTTTAAGAGGAACTGCCGCTGATTAAAGGTGTACTTGTAGTTCTCGATGCGCTGTGCCTGCTCCTGTGCAAACGTGAAGCGGGACATGCGGAGCAGGTCGATCATATGATACTGCTCGACGAACGCCTCATGGCGTCTGTCCTTGATGGTCTGGAGCTCCTGCTCGTAGGTCACCTTCGCGTCAAAGAGCTTGTTCTTGTAGACATAGTTCTCGTCCTTCAGCTCCTGCTGCAGATCCGGCGCGTTCTCCTTCCGGAGCCGCTGCACTTCTTGCTCGTGCTCCTTGCCGAGCTCCGCGACCCGCGCCTGGTAGCGCTGTTTTGCGCTCTCGCGGTCTTTCTTGCAGTTCTCGCTGACCGGGCCGAAGTAGTCCTTCTCGTAATGCTCCTTTAAGTAGCTCTCCGCCTCGGCGACGAGCCCGGCAACTTCGGCCTGGTTCTTGCTCTCTACAGCCTGCGCCGCCGAGAGAGCCGCATTACTTTCGGCAATCAGCGCATCCTTCTTCTCTTTCTTGATGTGCTTATCTTCTTTTAAGAGCTGAATGCGGTTCTTCAGCTTCTGTACCTGATCGCTGCCGTCCTTCCGGAGCACATCGATCTTCGCCTGAATCTCTCCAATGTGGGCGCGAATCGGCGCGAGGAGTTTTGCCTCCTCCTCTGCGTGCTGCAGAGCGCTCTTCTCTGTTCCTAACTGACTCATAACTCTCCCCTCACTTTACAGGTACTTTGCGCTGAGACGCAACAACTCTTCCTGATTGGTCTCCTTGGTCTCGACAATGCCGGACAGGTAGCCGTTCGACATCACGCCGATGCGGTTCGTGATTCCCAGAATCTCCGGCATCTCCGAGGAGACCACGATGATGGTCTTGCCCTCTTTTGCCATGCGGATGATGAGCTCATAAATCTCATACTTTGCGCCGACATCGATGCCGCGGGTCGGCTCGTCCATCATAAAGACATTCGGCTCCCGCTCGAGCCACTTGCCGAAGATGACCTTCTGCTGGTTGCCGCCCGAGAGGCTCGAAATCAGATCCTCCGGCCCCATGCACTTCGTGTGCATGGTCGTGAGCTGCTTCGAAGTCGCCTTCACCATCTTCCGATCCGAGAGCGTCGGTCCGTTCTTATAGTGCTTCAGATTTGCAATGGTCGTATTAAAGGTCAGATCTCCCTTGAGGAAGAGACCGTTTGCCTTTCTCTCCTCGGTGATTAACGCGAAGCCGTGCTCCATGGCCTCCTTCGCCGAATTGAAGTTCATGAGCTCGCCGTCATAGTAGACGCGTCCCGCCGCGCGGGTACGAATGCCGAAGATGGTCTCGAGGAGCTCTGTTCTGCCCGCGCCGACCAAGCCGTAGAGACCGAAAATCTCGCCCTCGCGCACATTGAAGGTCACATCCTGGATGTGCGGCTCAAACTTGGTCGAGAGATGCTGAATCGAGAGAATGTCGTTGCCCGGCGTATTGTCGACCGGAGGGAAGCGGTTCTCGAGCGAGCGACCGACCATCGCCGCAATCAGCTCGTCGAGGTTCGTCTCCGAAGTGTCCTTCGTCATGACCAGCTTGCCGTCCCGGAGCACCGAGACCTGGTCACAGATCTCAAAAATCTCATCCATCTTGTGAGAGATGTAGATAAGGGAGATGCCCTGATCCCGGAGCTTCCGCATCATCGTGAACAGTTTTCTGACCTCGGGCTCGGTGAGCGAGGAGGTTGGCTCATCCAGCACAATAATCTTCGAGTGATAGGAAATTGCCTTCGCGATTTCGCACATCTGCCGCTGTGAGACAGACATATTCCGCATCGGCTGCGTCAGGTTCACGGTCATGCCGAGGCTGCGGAAGAGCTCTGCGGCCTCTTTCTTCATGCGCGCCTCGTCGACGATGCCCGCGCCGTTCACCGGATAGCGCCCGAGGAACAGATTATCCACGACCGAGCGCTCCAGGCACTGATTCAGCTCCTGATGAACCATGGCAATTCCGTTCTCCAGCGCATCCTTCGGTCCGGAGAACGAGACCTCATGGCCGTCGAGGATAATCTCGCCCTCGTCCTTCTGATAGGTTCCGAAGAGGCACTTCATCATCGTGGACTTTCCGGCACCGTTCTCCCCCATGAGACCCATGACGGAGCCCCGCCTCAAATCGAGGTCGATGTGATCCAGCACGCGGTTTCTGCCGAAGGACTTTGACATACCGCGTATGGATAAAATGATATCTTCTTTCTGATCTGACATGGTTCTTCTCCCAAGAAATAGAACAGGGGTATCAGGTTTGCCCCCGATACCCCCAAAATACAAGCTTCGATTACTGGTTCAGAATTGCGGTGTAGGAAGCTGCATTATCCGTCTTCACCATGTTGATTGCGAATGCATCATACTGGCTCGGGTTGCCGAGGCGGTTCGTGATGTTGGACTCAGTCTGTCCGTCACCGTCCACATACTCGACATTCAGATTCAGCAAATCTGCATAGCCCTTCGTGCCCTTCGCTTTATCTCCCCGTAACAGCGGCTTATAGGTAGAGCCAAGGAAGTTATCTGCCGCATTGTAGGTGTTGAGCCAGACCTTCTTCTCTGCATGCTTCGTTGCATCGAGCTGATTCGAAACCGGTCCATAGACCTTAGTCGAGTCCATAAAATCCTGATAATTGTCTTCGGTCACTGCAAGGTTCAGAGCGTAGTAGGATCTGTCTTCCGGCACATACTTGTAGTCTGCTGCGGTGAGAACATTGCCCGCCTCATCCGCGGTACCGATGCCCGTGTCGACATCCACGCCGTCGAGCAGGTTTCTCAGCACTCTGAGCGTGAGGTAAGCCTGCACGTCCGCGTGCTGGCTGATCGTGCCGCCGTAACCCTCCGGAATCGCAGCGACTGCGTCGGAGTTTGCGTCGTAACCGAAGGTCGGAACCTTGTTCTCCTTGGACCAAGCGTTGAACATCGACATGCCCATGCCGTCGTTGTTCGATGCGACAATGTCAATCTGATCGCCGAAGGAGGAAGCCCAGGTGCTGATGCCGTTTCCTGCCGTAGCAGCGTCCCAGGTTGCGCCCGCCGCGTTCTTCATCTCCTGCGAAGCCAACTCTCTGACCTTGTAGGTCTTGCCGTCGACTTCGATCTCGCCGTCCTTGACAACCGTAGCCGTGCCGTCGACGTTCGTACCTGCCGGCGTGGAATCGATTGCGCCGTCCTTCTCAACCGCCGTGCCGAGTGCCTTTCTGACACCTCTCGTACGGGCAATCGAGTCGTTGTGGCCGATGTCCCCAATCGCAAGGACGTAACCGATTGTGCCGTCGCCGTTCTTATCAATCTCGGCAGCATGCTTCTTGATGTAGTCGACAATCATCTGACCCTGCAGCTCAGCGCCCTGATTTGCGTCGAAGCCGACATAGTAGGTCTTGTCGTTGTAGTGCAGCGCATCCTTGTCCAGTTCGCCGGTGGAGCTGTTCGAGGGCTGACGGTTGTACCAAACCAAGGGCTTATCCTTGTTTGCGACTGCGGTCGTAGTGCCGCTTGCAGCGCTCTCGCTGCCTGCCGCTGCCGTGCTCGCTGCGCTGCTGCTCTCGCTCTTGCTGCCGCCGCAAGCTGCCAGCATTGTGGTCGCCATCGCCACAGCTGCGATGATGCTAATTGCCTTCTTCATATCTGACTCCTCCTCATTTCGGATGCGTTCTCCGCACTCCCGTTGATGAGTAAAGAATACCAAGTATCGGCACAAAAAAAAATAGGATTTTCTATACTATCTCTAGAAAATCCTATCCTATCCCGCAAAAATCTTGCAAGCGTCCGTATAATCCTCCGCAAGGCCGCAAGATTTTTATATATATTACACAATTATTCTACTTCATTTTTGTGCACTGCGCTCAGAAGTCGACCTCAACCGCACCGAAGCGTCTGAGACCCATGCGGTAGATGTTCTCCCTGCCGAAGTACTGCGAGAGGAAAGCCGTGTAATCTTCTCGCTCTTCGCGCGGCAAAATCGCCATGATCACGCCCGCAAAGCCGCCGCCGTGGATACGGCAGGTGCCGCGCGCGCAGCGCTTTAAGAAGAGCTCGGTCAGGCAGAGCGCCAGCGGAATCGGCTGCTCCTTCGGATTCTCAGTACAGTAGGCGTTTTGCAGCCATTCGTAGGAGGACTTGCCGCTCTCTCCCATGAGCCGCAAGAGTTTATCGCTGTCGCCGTCCGTAACCGCCTCCCGCGCCTCATCGACGCGCTTTTCTTCCTCGAAGAAGTGCAGGGCGCGGAGCAGCGCTCTGTCGTTGCCGAGTTTTTCGCGGACACCGGAAAGTGTCGTGAGCAAGGTCAGCTCCCGCACATCGGCAAGGCGGCTCTCGCCAAGCTTCTCTGCGACCGCATACATCTCCCGCGGAATTGCCGAGTACTCCTCGGTCAGATCCGCATGTCCCTTGCCTGTGTTCACAATGAAGAGATCCAGACCGTACTTCTCAAACGAGAAATCAATGGTCTCATAACGGACCCCCTCCGAAAAGTCGAGAAAAATCACACCGCCCGCCGCGCAGGCCATCTGGTCCATGAGGCCGGAGGCCTTGTTCCACCAGTGGTTCTCGGCGTACTGGCCCATGCGCGCATAGTCCGCGATGCTCATCTTGCCATCATTGTAGAAGGCATTCAGAATGGTGCAGACCAGCATCTCAAACGAAGCCGAGCTCGAGACACCGGCCGCCGCAATGACCTCGCTCGTCACATAGGCGCGGAAACCGCCGACCTTGTAGCCGAACTGCTCCGCCGCCTCTGCGATGCCCGCGACCAGCGACTTCGAGCCGTCCTCCTTCGCGGTAGCTGAAAGCGCCTTGGTGTCGACCGAGACCGGGCGATAGCCTTCGCTCACAATCGTGATGACGCCGTCGTCGGTCGGCGCTGCCGCGCAGACGGTGTCGAGCGTAATGCTGCCCGCCAGAATTTTGCCGCCGTTGTGGTCCGTGTGATTGCCGATAATCTCCGTTCTGCCGGGCGAAGAAAAGAAGCGAAGCTCCGCCGCGCCGAATTCCTCCGTGTACTTTTCCCGCAGATGCTCATAGCGTTTTCTTGCCCGCGCGCTCTCCTCGCCGTAGAGCGCTTCCAAATCCGGTTTTGTCCCGTTCATAGTCCTCTCCCCCTTGGGTTAATCTCGCGATACTGTTCCCATCATAGCGAATTCCCGTTTTCTTTTCCAGCGCTTTCCGAGTCGGCACCGCCCGCGAGCTCCGCCGCCCGCGAGGCGTGAAGCAGCGCATCCAGAATTTCGTCGAGATCGCCGTCCATCACGCGGTCAATGCTGTAGAGCGTGAGCTTGATTCTGTGGTCGGTCACGCGCCCCTGCGGGAAGTTATAGGTTCTGATTTTTTCCGAGCGGTCTCCCGTTCCGATCTGCGCACGCCGTGCCTCGGCGGTCTCGGCCTGCCGCCGCTCGAGTTCGAGCGCGTAGAGCTTACTGCGGAGCAGGCGGAAAGCCTTTTCTTTGTTCTGAAGCTGCGACTTCTCGGTCTGCGAGTAGATCACAATGCCGGTCGGGTAATGTGTCAGACGCACCGCCGAATCCGTCGTATTGACACACTGACCGCCGTTTCCGGATGCGCGCATCACGTCAATCCGCACATCCTTCATGTCGAGCTGCACATCGACTTCCTCCGCCTCCGGCATCACGGCGACGCTCGCCGTGCTCGTGTGGATGCGGCCGCCCGCCTCGGTTGCCGGGACGCGCTGCACGCGGTGCACACCCGACTCAAACTTGAGCCTGGAGAACGCCCCCTGTCCGCGCACGGTCGCGATGACCTCCTTGATGCCGCCGAGACCGCTCTCGTGAATGTCGTCGATTTCCACCTTCCAGCCGCGATGCTCCGCATACTGCCGATACATGCGAAAGAGCTCCACCGCAAAGAGCGCGGCCTCGTCGCCGCCCGCGCCCGCGCGAATCTCGAGCACCACATTTTTTTCGTCATTCGGATCCTTCGGCAAAAGCAATTCCTTCAGCTCTGCCGCGCGCCGCGCTTTTTCTTGCCGCGCTTCCTGCAGTTCCTCTTTGGCGAGCTGGCGAAGCTCCTCATCCCGCTCGGTCTCGAGCAGCGAGAGCGCCTCTGCCTCCTGCTCTTTTGCGCGCTGCAATGCCTCGATACAGGCGACCAGGGGGGAAAGTTCCGCCTGTTCCTTTAAAAGGCGCTGCAAGCGCACACTGTCCTCATGTGTCTCCGGCGCCGCGAGTTCGGCCATCACTTCCTCATAGCGGCGCAGCGTTTCCCTGAGATGTCCCTCTACCATGAAAAGTCCCTTTCACAACGCGATCCCGCCCCGCGAGATCCTGAATGATTTGTATGTCCGAAAACGCTGCCGCCCGGAGGAGCGCAGCCACCGCCGCGCCCTGTGACGCGCCGATCTCGAGATACAGGCCGCCGCCGTCCGTGAGATGCGCGCCGCTCTCCGCCGCAAGCCGCCGGTAAAAGGCGAGCCCGTCCGCCGCGCCGTCGAGCGCAAGCCGCGGCTCATGGTCGCGTACTTCAACGCTCAGTGTTTCGATTTCCGCGCTCTCGATGTAGGGCGGATTCGCCGTGATGACATCGAAGCGCTCCGGAATCTCCGAAAAGAGATCCGAGCGCCGGAGCGAAAGCGGCAGCCCCGTCCGCGCACGATTTATCTCCGCGACCGCGAGCGCATCCGCCGAGATGTCCGCACCGAGTGCCGCGGAAAACCCGCCAAGCTTTAAGAGCGCCAGCGGAATGCAGCCGCTCCCGGTGCAGAGATCCAGTAAACACCCCTCTCTTCGGTCCCGCAGCACTGCTTCGACCAGGCACTCCGTGTCATAGCGCGGAATCAGCACGCGCTCATCCACATAGAGCTCAAGCCCGCAGAAATTCTGTGCCTTTGTCAGATACTGTAACGGTACGCCCTGCGCCCGCTGTTCCAGCATAGCCGCATAGCGCCGCGCCGCCTCCGTCGGAAGTTCCCGCTCGCGCGCGAGGATATAGTCCGTGAAATCCATCCCCAGAATATGGCAGAGAAGAAGCCGCGCAGTCTGCGCGGCTTCTTCTCTGCCAGCCGCCGCGAGGTACGCTGCCCCGCGGCGCTCTGCCTCTCGAAGGCTCTCGGCACTCATGCGCTCGCCTCGTCTTCCGGAAACACCGTGCCGAAGTTCTTCCGGAGATAGTCCTTCCAGTCAAAAACCGCTTCGACGGCCTGCATCGCGACTTCCGCCATGTCGGGCGTGGGCTCCCTTGTCGTGAGCCCCTGCATCCACATGCCCGGGCGGCTCAGCGCATTCACGAGCGCCGAGTCATGGGTGCCCGTAAAGCGGAGGAACTCATAGGAGACACCCGCGATGACCGGCATTAGGAGAATGCGCGAGACCGCGCGGAGCAGAAGAGTTTCCGGCCGTATCACAATAAAGAAGAGAATCGAAATCATCATCACAATCAGGATGAAACTGGTCCCGCAGCGCTTGTGCTCTCTGGAGCTCTTCATCACATTTTCGACCGTGAGCGGAAGTCCGTGCTCCACGCAGTTGATGCACTTATGCTCGGCGCCGTGATACATGAAGGTGCGGTGTATGTCCTCCATCCGCGAAATCGCCTTGATGTAGAGAATGAAAATCAGAATGCGGAACACGCCCTCCAGCACCGCAATCAGCGTCTCGCTTGCGATGACTCGCTTTAACAGCCGCGCGAGAAACATGGGCAGCAGCATGAAAATACCGATTGCAATGAGGAAGGAAAAGGCCATGATGACACCCATCATCACCTTCATCGCTTTTTCGCCGAAGGTCTTTTCGAGAAAGGCCTCAAATTTCGAGGGCTCTTCCTCCGTAGCGCTCTCGTCACCGCCCGCATAGATCTCGGCCGACCAGTTCAGCGCCCGCATGCCGAGTATCATCGAGTCCGCAAAGCTGAAGATGCCCCGCACAAACGGCAGGCGAAGCAGCGGATACCGGTCCGTGAGACTCACATAGCGCTGTTTGTCCACCGCAATGCCGCCGTCTTCCCGCCGCACTGCGCAGGCATAGTACTCTCCGTTTTTCATCATGATGCCTTCCAGAATCGCCTGTCCGCCGATGCCGGAATATTTTTGTCTTGCCATTTTGTCGCCTCCTCTCTCAAACGTAAAACAGGGGCTGAGTCTACCCTCAGCCCCTGTCCCCTGTTTATTTTTTACTCGCCCTTCACGCCGTACTTCTTGTTGAACTTCTCAATGCGTCCGCGCGCGCCGGCGGTCTTCTGCTGACCGGTGTAGAAGCTGTGGCACTTGGAGCACACCTCAACGTGAATCTCCGGCTTCGTCGAACCGGTCACAAAGGTGTTGCCGCAGTTGCAGGTCACCGTAGCCTGGTAGTAATTCGGATGGATTCCCTCTTTCATTTGTTTCACCTCGCTTTAACTTGATATTGATGAAAGCGGCGAACCGCTTTTCCGTTCCCATTCCCATTGAAAAACAGCTTTCACAGTATAGCATGCTTTCTCTGCCGCTGCAAGCCCGGAAACAGCTTTTATTTGGAGTCTGCGAGCCTACCGAGCAGCGCATGATTGTCCGCGCTCTCCCGGAACAGTCTGAGAAAAGCCTCGGTCTGCACCTCGTTTGTCCCGCCGCCCCTGAGGTTCCGAAGTCTTGCGACACCCTCTCTCTCCGCCGCACTCAGCAGGAGTTCCTCCCGTCTGGTTCCGCTCCGCGCCACATCGATTGCCGGAAAAATGCGCCGCTCCGCGAGCCGGCGGTCCAGCATGAGTTCCATATTGCCGGTGCCCTTAAACTCCTCGTAGATTACATCGTCCATGCGACTGCCGGTCTCGATGAGCGCCGTCGCCAGAATGGTGAGGCTGCCGCCCTCCCGCATGTTTCGCGCCGCGCCGAAAAAGCGCTTCGGCATATAGAGCGAGGCCGGATCCAGACCGCCCGAGAGCGTGCGCCCCGAGGGCGTGACCGTGAGGTTATAGGCGCGCGCAAGGCGTGTAATCGAGTCGAGCAGTATCATGACATCGCCGTGCTGTTCGGTGATGCGGCGCGCCCGCTCAATCGCCATTTCGGAGACTCTTCGGTGCTGCTCCGGCTCCCGGTCAAAGGTCGAGTAGATGACCTCGACTTCCGGGTCCGCAATGTACTCCTTGATGTCCGTGACCTCCTCCGGTCTCTCGTCAATCAGGAGCACAATCAGATGGATTTCCGGCGCGTTTTTCCGGACCGCCTTGGCGATTTCCTTGAGCAAAGTCGTCTTGCCGGCCTTCGGCGGCGCGACAATGAGGCCTCTCTGTCCCTTACCGATCGGCGCAATCAGATCGACGACCCGGAGGGCGAGCGGGCTCTTGTCGTCGGTCGCGAGCGGAATGTGCTTGTCCGGAAAGACCGGCGTCATATCCTCGAAATTCGCGCGCCTAAGCTCCGCCGCGCGGACGCCGTTTACCGTATTCACATAGAGCAACGCGCTGTAGCGCTCCTTTTCGCCGCGCAGGCGCTTCACACCGGTCACAAGATCGCCGGTTCTCAGGCGAAAGCGCCGTATCTGTGAAGGCGACACATAGACATCCTCCTCGCCCGGCAGATAATTTGCCGAGCGCAGAAACCCGAAACCGCCCTCACTCACAATTTCCAGTAAACCGGATGCGAGCGTCCCGCCGTCCGCCGCGTCGCGAAGGCTGTCCGGCAGTTCCGCGACCGCCTGTTGCACCCGCGTGCGCGACAGAGCCGTCAGTTTTTCCGCGAGTTCCTGCTTCCGAAGTCCCGTAACGCCGTGCAGTCCGCGCTCTTTTGCGAGTTCCCGGAGTTCCGTAAGGCTCAGCTGCTCAAGTCTTTCTTCCGCCATGCTTCTCCTCTCCCGCCGCTTTCAGGGCGGCGAGACGCGCTTTGATTTCCGCTTCCTTTCCGTTGTCACTCGGCGCATAAAAAACAGTTCCGCGGAGTGTCTCCGGCAGATAGTCCTGTGCCACATAGTTGCCCGGATAATCGTGCGGATACCGGTAGCCCACGCCCCGGCCGAGCTTCTCATGTCCCGCATAATGGGCGTCCCGGAGATAGGGCGGTATCACAGCTGCCGTCGTCTGCGCCGCAAAGTCGAGCGCCGAAAAAATCGCGGTCGTCGCCGCATTGGATTTCGGCGCGCTCGCGACATAGAGGCAGGCCTGACTGAGTAAGAGCCTCCCTTCCGGCATGCCGATGCGGTCCAGCGCCGCGGCCATGCTCTCCGCGACGACCAGCGCCATCGGGTCGGCATTGCCCACATCCTCCGCCGCACAGATCACAATGCGCCGCGCGAGGAAGCGCGGGTCCTCCCCCGCGTAGAGCATGCGCGCGAGGTAATAGACCGCCGCGTCCGGGTCGGAGCCCCGCATGCTCTTGATAAAAGCGGAGACCGTGTCGTAGTGGTTATCGCCGTCTTTGTCGTAGCGGATGACGCGCTTCTGAATGCAGTCCTCCGCGACGGAAAGCGTGATGGATATACAGCCGTCGCTCTCCGGCGCCGTGGTCTTCATGCCGAGCTCGAGGGCATTCAGAGCGGTTCTCGCATCACCCGCGGCGGCATCCGCAAGGAAGGCGCATGCCTCCTCCGTGAGTACGGCGCTCCAGTTTCCGTACCCGCGCTCCTTGTCCGCCATGGCGCGGCGAAGCAGCGCAGCGATATCCGCCGCTGCAAGCGGTTTTAACTCAAAGATGCGGGAGCGCGACAGCAGCGCCGCATTGACCTCAAAAAAGGGATTTTCGGTCGTTGCGCCGATCAACGCAATCGTGCCGTCCTCGACATAGGGGAGTAGAAAGTCCTGCTGTCCCTTGTGAAAGCGGTGAATCTCGTCGACAAAGAGCGTGGTTCGCCTGCCGCGCCCGAAATTCTCCTTGGCGCGCTGAATCACTTCTTCCATCTCTTTTTTACCGGCTGTTGTCGCATTCAGACGGCAAAAATCCGATTGCGTCTCGCGGGAGATAACCTCCGCAATCGTGGTCTTCCCGCAGCCGGGCGGGCCGTAGAGTATCATGGAGCCGACGGCATCCGCCTTGACCGCCCGGTAGAGCAGCTTATCCTTGCCGAGAATGTGCGCCTGCCCCGCAATTTCCTCGAGACTCTGCGGGCGCATTCTGACGGCGAGCGGCGCTTCCTGCCGAAGCGCATTCTCCCGCATGTAATCAAAGAGATCCATCAGTTCAGCCGCTCGCTCTGCAGGAGATTAAAATCTCGGTAATTCAACTGCTCATGCTCGAGCTCCGAGAAAATGTAGCTCTTGTCATAGACCCCGTTCTCGTTGTCGTAGTTGCTGGTATCAAAAATCAGCCATCTGCCGTCCAGCTTGGATGTGCCGAAGATATGCATGATGCCGTTCTCCTTATTCGTCGCAATCATGCTGACATAGGAGAGACCTGCACTTCGGAACAGGAGTTCCGTAAAGCCGTTATAGCCGACGCAGGCAGTCTTCCGCGAACCGACAACGTCCTGCAGGCTGTTCTGCTGTATCGTAAAATCGTAATTCAGGCGACCGGCCACATAATCGCAAATCCATTGCGCCTTGTCGCGCGCGCTCTTTCCGGCGGTCTCCGCCTTGACCTCGTCGACCAAGCCGAGGAGGCGAACCAGACTCTGATAATTCCGATAGGCCTCGCCCTCGGTAAACGGGCGGTTCAACTCAACCCCGGCGAGAATGCGCTTATCCCGGGTATTTAGAATGACCCGAGCATTCGGGAAGAATGCGAGCCCGGACAGGAGTTCATAGCTCAGCTGCTTCCGGTTCGTGGCCGCGCCCTCGTAAACCAGGAGATATGACTTCCCATTGCCATCCACATACTGGCTCTCCGGGCTGTACCAAACACTGTTCCGGTACAACTGCCGTTGGATGTCCCAACGCACCGGATCTGTCTCATACGAGAGCAGACGTTCAATCGCCCTGTCAACATCTTCCGCGGTATAACCATATTCTGTCCTGCGGGGAAGCGCTGCACTGTCCGGTTGCAGACTGGTTTCCACGGTCTGCAGCAACTTTGTCTCCGCCGCGCACACACTGTTCGGCAGACTTGCAGCGATTCCAATCCCCATTCCCAGCGCAAAAAGCGCTCCTTTCCACTTTTTTATGGACAATTTCATCCCTCTTTCTTATAATAAGTGCATCAATAAATACTTTTTCCGATTAAATACGGATAATCTCAGTATAGCGCAGCCCCGGTCGCTGTGTCAAAACAGAAAGGATTTTCTATGAATGGCGAAGAAAAAGAGCGACGCGTCGCCGTACTGATTGACGCCGAAAATATTGCGCCAAAGTATCTGCCGATTGTTCTCTCTGAGGCAAACAATCTCGGGAGCGTGAACATCAAGCGCATTTACGGCGACTGGACCATGCCGCAGATGAGCAGCTGGCGCACGGTGATTCTCGACAACTCGATTCAGCCCATCCAGCAGTATTCCAATGTCTCGGGCAAAAACTCTTCGGACTCGGCGCTCATTATCGACGCAATGGACCTTCTGTACCAGGGTCGCTTTGACTGCTTCTGCATCGTCTCCTCGGATTCCGACTTTACCCGCCTTGCCGCCCGCCTCCGCGAGTCCGAAATCTATGTGCTCGGCATGGGCGAACAGAAAACCCCAAAGAGCTTCATCTCCGCCTGCAGTAAGTTCTCCTATATAGACCTTCTGTACCGCGCGAATCAGCCGAATTCCGCGCTGCCGGTGACCGCGGAGAAGGCCGCCGAGAGCGAACACAGCGAGAAAGCCGCCACATCCACCGGTTCCTCCGGCATGGGCATGCGTCTGAAAGCGGTCCGGAAAGCTCTCATTCAGATCTGGGAGGAAAATTCCGACGACGACGGCTGGATTGCCTCGAGCCAGCTCGGCAATTTCTTAAATAAGCGCTTCCCCGACTTTGACGTCCGGAACTTCCAGTTCAAGAAATTTGTCCCCTTCATCGACTCCACAAATCTCTTCGAGAAGCGAACCGAAGGGCTGCACGTGAGCTTCCGCTTAAAATAACAGGGGCAGGGGCAGCAGCACCGCAGCGCTCTGCAAACTGAGGGTAAGTTTTGCCGCTATCGCACGGCAAAAAAGCCGGAGTGCCAAAAAGAAAAACAGCGAGAGCCAGGACGCTACGGTGAGCATGCGGTTTGCCCGCGCAATATCTTCTGTCTCGATTTCACGCCCTGCATCGCCGATGTAGGGCTTTTCTTTGCGCTCTCCGAAATAAGAGGCCGGCCCTGCGAGCCGCACCCCGAGGGCCCCCGCCATCACGCTCTCGGTCTGCGCGGAATTTGGGCTCGCGTGCCGGTAGCGGTCCCGCCTGAAAATGCGGGCAGCCTCTCTTGCATCCTGCCCCGTGATTGCCGCCGCAGCAATCAAAAGAAGCGCCGCAATTCTCGCCGGAATCCAGTTGAACACATCATCCATGCGCGCCGCGACTCTGCCGAAGAGCTCGTAGCGCGCATTTTTGTAACCGAGCATCGAGTCCATCGTGTTCACGGCCTTATAGACCCAGCCGCCTGTCACACCGAATAACAGCAGATAAAAAAGCGGCGCCACCTCGCCGTCGGATGCATTTTCCGCGACTGTCTCGACCGTCGCGCGGATGACCCCCGCCTCATCGAGCGCTTCCGTGTCGCGGCCTACAATATAGGACACAGCCTTTCGCCCCGCGGCAAGGCCTCCTTCCCCGAGGGCTTGCGCGACCCTTTCGGCGCTGTCCCGGAGGCAGCGCGCCGCAAGAAGCTGGTAAGACAAAAGGATTTCAAACAAAAAGCCGAGCGGAAAGAATATTCCGCGAAGCCCCGCCGTGAGCAAAAAAACGCCAGTGCCGACCGCCCCGACACAGCAGAGCCAGAGGAAAAGTCCGTTCCAGAACGCGGCGAGCGGCGGCCCCGCCTTCGGATAGAGCCGCCGCTCGAGTTCCCGCACGAGCCCTCCTATGATACGCACCGGGTGAAACCAATGCTCCGGATCGCCGAGCAAAAGGTCTAAGAAAAAACCGAGCACTACGGCGACTTCCAAATGCCAGTGCTGTAGCAGAACATACCCAGTCCCCATTCAGCCCTCCTTCCTAAGCAGTGCGGCGCCCCAGAGCTCCGTGAGGCGCTCCAGACGGTAACTCGCATTGGCCGGACTCGTCGAGGGCAGACATACGGCCGGAATACCCGTCTTGGCCTCCAGATAGCGCGCGTAGTACTTTGCCGCGGTCGTGCCGTTTACGAGCACACGGCGTATTTTTGCCTCTCTCGTGACCGTCTCGATATCCACCGGAACTGCGCCCCGTATGCTCGCATCGCTCGAGCCCTGAATTTCGCAGCGCTCCAGAACATCCCAGAGCGCAAGTCCGTGCGAGAGTAGCCGCGCGCGCTTCTCCTCCACCGTCTCCGGCACAGCCTCCTGATAGACCGCCGCGAGCACACGCCAAAAGCGGTTCTGCGGATTCGCATAGTAGAACCCCGCCGCGCGGGACTGCACCGAGGGAAAACTCCCGAGAATTAAAATTTTGCTGTTCCGGTCAAACACCGGCCCGAACGAAAAACTCTCCTGCACAAACGCTCCTCTCCGAATAAGAAGTCCCCGCCGAAACAAGTTCGCGCGGGGACTTCTGTCAGTTCGTGTTCTGTTTTAAGCTGATTCAGCAAATCTTGCGAATCCAGCCCTCCGGGCCTTCGATATGACCCGCCTGAATGCCTGTGATTGTATCATAGAGCTTCTGCAGCACCGGTCCCATCTTCTCCCGTCCGGACGGCAGGTCAATGACTTCGTCGCCGTTGACCACGCGTCCCACCGGGCTGATGACCGCCGCCGTGCCGCAGAGACCCGCCTCCGCAAAGTCCTTCAGCTCGGAGAACTTCACCGGTCTGTGCTCCGTCTTCATGCCGAGCATGTGCTCGGCGATGTAAAGGAGGGAGCGCCGCGTAATCGAGGGCAGAATCGAATCCGACTTCGGGCTCACGAGAACGCCGTCCTTCGTCACAAAGAGGAAGTTTGCGCCGCCCGTCTCCTCGATATAGGTTCTGGTCGCAGCGTCTAAGTACATGTTCTCGTCAAAGCCGTTCTCATGCGCGTCCACATAGGCGTGCAGGCTCATCGCATAGTTGAGTCCGGCCTTGATGTGACCCGTGCCGTGCGGTGCCGCACGGTCGTACTTGCTCACGCAGAGCGTGGTCGGCTTTGCGCCGCCCTTGAAGTACGGGCCCACCGGCGTCGCAAACAGCCGGAACTGGTATTCATCCGACGGCTTCACGCCGATCACCGGGCCGCTCGCGAACATATAGGGGCGCAGATACAGAGAAGCGCCGCTGCCATAGGGCGGAACCCAGTCCGCATTTGCCTTGACAACCATATCCACCGCCTCAAGGAATCTCTCCTCCGGGAACGCCGGCATCTCCAGATAGCGCGCCGAATCCGCCATGCGCTTCGCATTCATGTCCGGGCGGAAGGTCACAATGCTGCCGTCCTCGGTGCGGTATGCCTTGAGGCCCTCAAAGACCTCCTGGCAGTACTGCAGGATGCCCGCGCACTCCGAAATGCACACGGTCGCATCCGCCGTGAGACCGCCCTCATCCCACGCGCCGTTCTTATAGTTGGAAACGTAGCGCTGATCCGTCACGCGATAGGCGAAGCCAATGTTTCCCCAGTCAAGATTCTTTTCTGCCATGTAAAACGCCTCTCTTCTGTCTCTGATTTGCTTCCGATTGCTTAGATTCTGTTGTTCGATCCCAGAACTTCCGTGATCTTGTGTGCGACAATCGCCTTGACATTGGCTCTGCCGTCACCGAGATACTGTCTCGGGTCAAAGTGATCCGGGTGCTCGTTGAAGTGCTGACGAATGCCCGCCGTCATGCCGAGGCGCAGATCGGAGTCGATGTTAATCTTGCAGACCGCGCTTCTCGCTGCCGCGCGGAGCTGATCCTCCGGCACACCGATGGCATCCTTCAGCTGACCGCCGTTTGCGTTGATAATCTTCACATACTCCTGCGGGACGGAAGATGCACCGTGCAACACAATCGGGAAGCCCGGCAATCTCTTCTTCACTTCCTCGAGGATGTCGAGGCGCAGCTGCGGCTTGGTGCCCGGCTTGAACTTGTAAGCGCCGTGGCTCGTGCCGATTGCGATTGCGAGAGAGTCGCAACCCGTGCGGCTCACGAACTCCTCAACCTCTTCCGGTCTCGTGTAGGAGGACATACCCTCCTCGACGCGGACATCATCCTCCACGCCCGCCAGCGTGCCGAGCTCAGCCTCGACCACAACGCCGTGTGCGTGTGCGTACTCGACGACCTTCTTGGTCTCGGCGATATTCTCCTCGAAGCTGTGGCCCGAGTAGTCAATCATGACCGAAGTAAAGCCGCCGTCGATGCAGTCCTTGCAGGTCGCAAAGTCTGCGCCGTGATCCAGATGCAACACGATCGGAATCTCCGGATGGAGCTCCACCGCTGCCTCGACGAGCTTCACAAGGTAAATCGAGTTTGCGTACTTTCTCGCACCTGCCGAAGCCTGCAGAATCACCGGGGACTTGAGCTCTGCCGCAGCCTCCGTGATACCCTGAACAATTTCCATATTATTGACATTGAATGCACCGATGGCGTAACCGCCCTCATAAGCCTTCCGGAACATCTCAGTCGAAGTGACCAATGCCATAACCGCTACCTCCCTTTCAAAGAAGACGACGTGTAAAAGTTTCTGTTATTATTCTAAACAAAGTCTTGGACGAATTCAAGGGAAGTGAAGGACTTTTGCAGGCGCTCAAACCACTCTCTTCTGATACAGCTGATATGTTCTGAGAATCAGAAGCACATTGACCAGCACATTCGCTTTCAACGCCGGGATGCAATACGCAATGACAAAGGGGTGATGGCCGCGACCACGACGGAACGGGGCAGTCCGAGCAGCAGCGTCGCCAGATTCACGACGAATAAAATGCCGATTTGATGCCCCTTCGTTGAAAATGTTCCGTTTTCCGATTTCGGAATTCTACGCCGCAGGGAAAACGGCGTGCTACAATGGATACCGTAACTTCTCAGTCGAAACCGGAAAGGCTCTCACCATGGCATTACAAAGCGGCGCGGAGGCGGAACTGCTTCTGCACTGGTATCAGGAAAACAAGCGCTCTCTCCCCTGGCGGGATACCGGAAATCCGGAAGATGTCTGGATTTCCGAGATTATGCTGCAGCAGACACGGGTAGAGGCGGTCAAAGACTACTTTGTCCACTTCCGGACGGCTCTGCCCACCGTCGCCGCGATTGCCGCCTGTCCCGATGAACAGCTGCTTCGCCTCTGGGAGGGGCTCGGCTACTACACCCGCGCGCGCAACATCAAAAAATGTGCGCAGGTTCTGCTCCGCGACTACGGCGGTGAGCTCCCGGTGGACCCGCTGGAGCTGAAAAAGCTCCCCGGCATAGGCCCCTATACGGCGGGGGCCATCGCCTCGATTGCCTACAATGTCCCCGTCCCTGCGGTCGACGGCAATGTGCTCCGCGTTTTTTCGCGTCTCACGGCCTGCGCGGACGATATCATGGAGCCTGCGGTCAAACAGGCCTTTACCGAGCGCCTGCAGGATCTGCTCTGGCAGCTGGTCTACACCGACCGGAAGACCTTTCCGGTTGCGGACTTTAACCAGGCCCTCATGGAGCTCGGCGCACTGATCTGCATTCCGAACGGCGCGCCGAACTGCGAGCGCTGTCCGATTGCGGCGCAGTGCGACGCCCACCGCCTCGGCATCGAGACCGAACTTCCGCACCGCGCGCCGAAGAAGCCCCGCCGCGTCGAAGTGCGCACCGTACTCGTGCTTCGGGACGGCGAGCGCTTCTATGTGCAACAGCGGCCTTCGAAGGGTCTGCTCGCGGGGATGTACGAATTTCCGGGCCTTCCCGGCGCGCTCTCCGAAGAGGATGTCTTACAGGCGGTCAATGCGCGCGGCTTCACGCCGCTCCGTATTCTTTCACTCCCCGCCTTTCAGCACGTCTTCACGCATATCGAGTGGCACATGAGCGCCTTTGAGGTACAGATTGCGGAGCCGCTCTCGGCCGTGTCCGCACATCGTAACCGCAAGGAGAACGCGCGCGAGGGCATTTTCGTGACGCGCGCCGAGCTCGAAAAGCTCGCACTCCCTTCTGCCTTCCGGCCTCTTCTGGCCCGCTATGCACTCCGTCCGCCCCGCAAGAAAAAAATTTAAATTTCCTCTTGCTTTTTTTCTGTACCTCCGGTATACTAATCCTCGCTGGAGATATAGCTCAACTGGGAGAGCATCCGCTTGACGTGCGGAAGGTCGCAGGTTCGAACCCTACTATCTCCATTTTTTATACCCGAAAATCGAATTTGATTTTCCATCTACGGACAGCGAAAGCGCGTGCCGGTCGTGAATTACGACCGGCACGCGCTTTCTTTTCGTTTCTCTCAAACTTCCACTTCCTCAATATTCTCGGCTTCCCCTTTGGAAAAGCGCTCCAGGATTCCGCGTCTGCCGTCGGCGCGCACCCACTCGCCCTCGCGCACATGGTCAAACAGATTCGGCAGGCCGAGCAGCGTAAGTATTCCGAGCTCGCGCGCAAGCACGGCCTCGTGAGACCAGATGCTGCCTTCGCCGAGGACCAGCCCTCGGCTCACGGCAAAGAGCGGCAGGAGCCGCTCCGAAAAGCGTTCCGCAAACAATACGGTTCCGCTGCGGCGGGGCAGGGTCTCGCCGTCAAAGAAACCCGCCTCTCCCTCGGCGATGGCGCCGCCCGCCTCGACCGGCACACGGTCTATCTCCGCCCCCGCCTTGGCCTCCCGCCGTATCACGGTCATATTTTCCCGCGCGAGCATGCCGAAGCAGCAGAGCTCCCGGTAACGCGGCAGCGCGGCATTCCGCTCCTGCTCGCGCTTTCTCTCGTTAATCCGGGGCTGCAGACTCCGGAAAAAGGCCATCTGCTCTATCTCTCCTGCAAACGCGCGCCCCAATTCCTCGCGGTGAAGGTAGAACAAATCCTGCGCTTCCGCGAGTTCTCCCTGTCGCATCAGCTGTTCCCCGAGACGCACGACTTTGCGGCGAAGACCATCCACACGCCGCTGCGCGAGAAAATCCAGGTTTTCGCGGGCGCGAAGGAAAAAGACCAGTTCCTGCAGAAGCCGCTTTCCCCAGAAACCGCCGAAGAAACCGAGCTGTCGCATCAGCTCTTCCTGCGCCTGCTCGCTGACTTCCCGCTGTTCCGTGCGGATTTGCACCGGTTTTGCATCGGCGTAGCGCTTCAGGAAGCGAAAGAGCGGCTGCGGATTCTGCCGGAGACTCTCCCGCTCCAGCACGTAATCAGCCGCGCCGTAGGCGCCGAACTGTTCCAGAAAGCGATACAACTCGGTCGCAAAGACACTGCGCTCGCGCTGTGCCTTACCCTCCTCCGCGCGAAGCCGCCAGCAAATGCCCTCCAACTCCTGCGCCGTGTGCGCCGCAAAGAGTCCGCGCAAATCGCTGCTCTCCTGCACGGTGCGGAGCAGGGCACTGAGTGCCTGCACAAAGACTGCGCTCTTCATACCGCCCTGTGTCATAAGTGCCGCGTGTAAAAGTCCCTCGGGATGCTCTGTCTGCCGCGCCTTCAGTTCGCCGAGTAGCGCCGCATAGCAACGCTTTGCGCTCTCCTCTGCCTCTGCCGCAAGCTGCCCGAGCGCGCCGAGCGCGGTACTAGCGGCCTCTATGGCCTGCCAGCGCTCCGCGGCAGTGACCTCCGCCTTCTCCTCAGGCTGCTTTTCCTGCTCCGCCTGCTGCAAATAGCGTGAGATTGCATAGTGCTGCGGCAATCGCTGCAGAAGCTCTGCCGCCTGCGAATTCTCTCCGTCCTCCTCTGCATTGCCCTCGCGGCGCATATAGAGCCGCCCTTCAAACAGCACGGTTTTGCAACCCGCCTTCTGATACAATCCCTGCAGCAAATCAAAGCCGAGCGGTGTGAGCAACGCGCCCGCCCTGCCGTCCCGCGCGGCAGCTTCCAGATAGAAATGCGGCTCCCGCTTATCCAGGTGACGATATACAGCCATCTCACTCTCCTGGACCAGCCAGAGACTGCCGCTCTTTCCCTCGACGAATTCAAACCGCCGCGCGGTTGTGGGCACATTGTCTCTCTCAAGTTCTCCCGCGAGCGTGGCAAGGCGCACAAATAACACCTCATCCGCCTCGTCCGGCACGCCGGACACCGTGCTTCTGCGTATTTCTCCCGTTCTGCTCAGCACGATTCGCTGCTGCCCTACGGCATCGTCATAGACGACAAGCAGTTCCTCCGGGTCGCCGCTGTCCGGATTGGTCGTATAGACCACAAAATTCCGCACCGTCGCAATCATCTCCTGGAGAATCACGGCGACCGCCATGTCCTCGTCAAAGAGACCGTAGCGCAACATATAGCCGGTCGCGCGCGCCGAGAAGCAGGAGAGATAGCAGTTCTTCACCGCCGTGAGAATCTCCTCGCCGCACGGCACATGCAAATAACTCTGAAAAATTCCCTCAAAGCTGTGGCGCTCTTCCCCTCGCAAAATCAGGCTGCTCCGCACCGCAAACCGCTCTGCCCGCGGCACAGCAGTCGAAAGTTTCGCAATGAGCTCGGCGGCATCTTCCGCCGTAAACTCACAGTCCGCGAGCAGCGCCGAAATCGCCTCTCCCGTCTCCGCATCGGGATGCCGAAGCAGCTCTTCATAGCGCGCCCGGCGCTCGCCCAGAAAGCGAAAAAAGAAATTCCGGTCCAGGACAAAAAAAGCCGGCACGGCGTAACCCAGTGCACGCCTGCGGAGCAATTGCCATGCCTTACTGCCCAGCAGTTGCTTCCCTTCTTCCTCTTTATTCTGCATGTTCTTCCCTCCGACGCCGTCTGTTCTGATAGCTCTATCATCTCATATTCCGGACTTTCTAACAATCGCCCCCACCCGTAAAACGGGTGGTTCGGGATGCGGGCTATAAGCCCGCGTTACTAGCCAGC
>ERZ773055.46-NODE-46-length-79804-cov-9.276066_pt1 | contig 79804 bp, 89 predicted proteins | sample MGYA00580515_ERZ773055 | MGnify/ENA primary metagenome ERZ773055 (study PRJEB29015, sample SAMEA2737993) | human oral metagenome | biome: human oral; feature: human-associated habitat; material: dental | place: China | collected 2064 ...
CCGCCTTGCCCGCCGCCGTCTGCCCAAACAAAAAGGACAAGCCGCCAAGATGATTTCTGGGCTTGTCCCGAGAACGGAAGAGTTTTGTAAAGAAATTCACGAGCATCACGCTCCTTCGGAATTATGAAAGGAAAAAAATGAACTTACAAAAAATAGATTATGCTTTAAGCGTATGCAAAGTTACATCACCAGATACGATTGACTTGAATAAGGACTTTTACTTCGTTGGAAAAACCGATGAAGAAATATCCCTCGTGTGCAAAACATCCGACACGCCGAACAATACCGTAGAACGCGATGATGGTTGGAAGGCTTTCAGGATACAGGGTACTTTGGATTTTTCTCTCATTGGGATATTGTCCAAAATCTCCACCCTCCTTGCTGAAAACAAAATCGGTATCTTCGCCATATCCACATACAACACCGATTATATTTTGGTCAAGGAGGAGAACTTCAACGCCGCGTTGACAATATTGGGGAAAAACGGATACACCATAATCTAAAACACCAAAATTCCTCGCTCATCATAGACACATGCGGAGGTATCATTCCCACACCGAATCGCACGGTCAAGCGCCATGATAAGCACGATCACGCCGTCGATCTTCTCGGTGGATTTCTCCTTGTCCGCCTTGATGTTTCCTGCAGGGTCGGTGCGAATGAATATATTGTCTGCCATCCAGCGCATGACGGGATGCCCGCCGTGCGCTATTTCTTTTCCAGCGTCAGCTTCATCAACTCCTTGGTTGGTGCCCCCATATCCTTAAAGCCCTACCCGAATGGAACAACGGTGAAGCTCATCCCCTCGAGGTTTTGCACCATCTGTACCGCGTCACGTCGCTCAAAGACAATTTCGCGGATGTTGTACTTCTCGCTAAGCCGCTCAATAAACGCCTCGATAAAGCCGTAATGTACGTCATTTTCTCCGGATTTATGATAACCAGATAGTTTCCATACAGACGAGATTCGGAAATCTATGTTGCTTCCTTGCTATGAGGTCAGCATCCAGAACGGCAATCTTCATCATCCCTTGAGCGCGGTAGGCGCTCCATGCCGATTTTCCTACAGAACCACCGAATGTGGTGATGCAGTTCTGCTTTACGATATCCAAAATCTCATTCTCTTTGAAAAGGAATGTGCATCTGACTATAATGTAGGATGGGGAGCATAATGGAATCTATTTTTTTCTAGAGGCACTCATCCCCCAACACCAATCTCAATCCCTCCCTTGAAAACTACAACCACTTGCCCATCCTCCTTGACCACAATGTGATCAAGCAGTCCGCCCCATAGCTCCTCGTCAAACTCAACTAGCTCCCCGTTGATACCACATACCACTTGAATCATAGTCTCCAAGGAGTTTCTCTTGCTCTCCCTCTCGGCGATTTGCCCATCCAACGTCTCCAAATGCCCCTGCTTTTCCAGATAGCGTGCGCGAATCTCATTTTCTTGTTTCAGATACGCCGTCTGATCCTGTGCCACCCGTGCATTCTCACGAATCAGCGTTTCAAGGCGTTCTGCCAAAACGCTGAATTCCTGCTATATGTAATGCGCATGAGGAACAAGTAACGACGTGGTTTAGATATTTGAGTTGGCTTTTTATTTTGGTGCTCTCCGTTGGTGAATCTGTTCATAGCAGGATACGCAGAGCGACATCAAATGATTTTTTCTTGTAATAGGTCCCCCCCTGTTCTCTGCCCCCTCCACATTACCGAAAAAGATATCTATTCTTTTTCTGAGTCTCCCACGCTTTTTGTGGAGACAATGCTATGCAGTGTCCCTAAAAAATAGTTCTTGAAGTTTCTATTTTCTCCATTCATTTAGTCAATAAATTGACTAAATGAATGGAGAAAAGTAATGAGGATATGATAAAGACACTGACAAAAACGGATCGAAGAAACGCATATCTCTACTGTAAGTTTCGTGATGAACAGTATGCCCTATATGACGAGTACGCCAAGCGTCACGGATTTTCCATGCGCTCTCTGCTGATTGTAAACGCATTGTACTATGCGAAAGACGGTATGACACAAAAGGAAATCTGTCTGCGAACATTTAACTCGAAACAAACGATCAGTCTCATCATTAAAAGAAAGCTCCTTATACAAAAAATACGGCTCTCATATGAGAGCCGTATTCCCTTCGTTCTATTCGATTAAACGAGCTCGATGATGACCATCGGAGCCGCATCACCGCGACGATTGCCAAGCTTCAGGATACGGGTATATCCGCCCTGACGCTCTTGATACTTGCCAGCGACTTCGTCAAAAATCTTTCTCACAACATCTTCATCAGAAAGCTGTGCAATCACCGAACGACGAGCAGCGAGATCGCCGCGCTTTGCGAGCGTGATGATCTTTTCTGCAAACTTGCGAAGTTCTTTCGCCTTCGCTTCCGTCGTCTCGATGCGTCCATATCTGAAGAAGGATGTGAGGATGCTCGCAAAAAGTGCCTTACGAGCTGCCGAGTTACGTCCTAACTTTCTGTAGCTCATCTTATTCCTCTCTTTCCTATCATTCGTTCGAATTCTTCAGCTCGAGACCGTATTCTTCGAGCTTCTTCTTAACCTCGTCCAGCGACTTGCGACCGAGGTTTCTGACCTTCATCATGTCCTCTTCCGTCTTCTCCGTCAGATCCCCAACCGTGTTGATGTTCGCACGCTTGAGGCAGTTGTAGGAACGAACCGAAAGGTCGAGGTCTTCGATAGCGGTCTCGAGGGCTTTCTGTGATTCGTCTTCCTCTGTCTCTGGGAAGTTGGAATCCTCCTCCACTTCCTCTTCTGGGAAGCCCGCCATATTCTGAAAAAGCTTTAAGTGCATAACAAGAATGCCTGCAGCTTTGCTGACGGCTTCTTCCGGCGAGAGTGAGCCGTCCGTCCAGACTTCGAGTGTCAGGCGGTCGTAGTCCGTCACATCTTCAACACGCGTATCTTCCACCGTGTAGTTGACGCGCTGCACCGGTGAATAGATAGAATCGATGGGAATGATACCGATGGCATCGTCAGGCTTCTTGTTCTTCGTCGAAGGAGCATAGCCGCGGCCACGTGAAACCGTCATTTCCATCTTGAGCTTACCATCCGCATTGAGCGTCGCGATATGAAGATCCGGGTTCAAGATCTCCACTTCCGTGCCGCATTCAATATCGGCCGCCGTAACCTCACGCTCCCCTTCCACGTCGATGCGGATGGTTTGCGATTCATTGCCTTGAAGTTTTAGACAGAGCTGTTTTAAGTTGAGGACGATGTTCGTGACATCATCGCGCACGCCCGGAATCGTCGAGAACTCATGAAGCACCCCGTCGATTCGGATGGAGGTAATTGCAGCGCCCTCGAGTGAGGAGAGCAGCATACGGCGAAGGCTGTTGCCGAACGTCGTGCCATATCCGCGCTCGAGAGGCTCGCAGACGAACTTGCCGTAGCGTCCGTCATCGCTGACTTCGACTACAGAAATGGTCGGAGTCTCAATATTTACCATCTTACTTGTACCTCCCTAGTAAAACTATGCGCAAAGGCATAACGCATCCTTACTTGGAGTACAACTCGACGATAGCCTGCTCGTTGACAGGAACATCGATTTCCTCACGATGTGGAAATCGCGTGACCTTGCCGGTGAGGTTTGCCTGATCGGCTTCCAGCCATGCCGGTGCGGAAAGTGCGTTATTGCTCTCTTTAAGCTCTTTAAAGAACGCATTTGTCGCGCTCTTTTCTGCGACCGTGATGACATCGCCTTCCGAAACGAGCGCGGACGGAATATCGACGCGCTTGCCATTTACACAGATGTGCCCATGGCGAACGACCTGACGTGCCTGACGACGTGTATTGGCGAGACCGAGACGGAAAATGACATTATCGAGACGACGCTCCAAAAGACCGAGGAGATTTTCACCCGTGACACCCTGCATCTTCTTCGCCTTATCATAGTATCCGCGGAACTGCTTTTCAAGCACACCGTAGATGAACTTTGCTTTCTGTTTTTCTTTAAGCTGCGTGCCGTATTCCGAAACCTTGCGGTTCGTGCGGCGCACCTGATGCTTCGATTCCTTGTTGCGACCGATGACCGCAGGCTCGAGGCCGAGTGCACGGCAGCGCTTCAGTGCGGGAACTCTATCAATAGCCATATTCTATATACACCTCCTGTTAGACTCTTCTACGCTTCGGCGGACGGCATCCGTTGTGCGGAATTGGGGTGACATCTTTGATCATGTTGACCTCAAGACCTGTCGCCTGAAGAGAGCGGATTGCCGCCTCGCGGCCTGCTCCCGGTCCCTTGACGTAGACTTCAACCTGCTTTAAGCCATGCTCCATGGCTGCCTTTGCTGCCGTCTCTGCTGCCATCTGTGCAGCAAACGGCGTGCTCTTGCGGGAGCCGCGGAAACCAAGACCACCAGCACTAGCCCAGGAAAGTGCGTTGCCGCTCTTATCAGTGAGCGTAACGATTGTATTGTTGAACGTCGAGCTGATATGCGCGACGCCGGATTCCACATTCTTACGAACTTTTTTCTTCGTGCGAACTGCTTTCTTAACTGCCACCGGTTAACCCTCCTTTATTATTCTTTCTTCTTGCCTGCTACGACCTTTTTCGGGCCCTTTCGCGTACGGGCATTGTTCTTCGTATTCTGTCCACGAACAGGAAGGCCAAGACGGTGACGACGTCCACGGTAGCAGCCGATATCAACGAGTCTCTTGATGTTCATCTGGCGTTCACGACGAAGATCACCTTCGACGATGACGTTCTTATCGATGGCATCACGAAGTTTTACAACTTCATCCTCCGTGAGGTCTCGCGTACGCGTATCGGGATTGATCGAAGTGATCTTCAGAAGATCCTGCGACGTCTTCAATCCGATTCCGAAAATGTACGTCAAAGCAATTTCAATTCTCTTGTCACGGGGCAAATCTACACCGGCAATACGTGCCATTAAAAAAGCACCTCCATTTCTTTAAAAATTAACCTTGTCTCTGCTTATGCTTTGGATTTTCACAAATGACCATGACACGGCCTTTGCGCTTGATGACTTTACATTTTTCGCAAATTCGCTTTACTGACGGTTTCACTTTCATCGCACATACCTCCTTCTGCAACTATATTATCAGTTGTCATTTGGCTAGTATATCACGTTTCTTTCCATCTGACCAGAAAAAATTTATGAAAATTTTTGAAGCCGCTATAACGAATGGCAGGAACCATGTTTCAGCAATGGATAATAGAGCTTAACTGAATAAGAAGCTCCCTACCATTAAAGCAGGAAGCTTCTTATAGATTAGATTAAAGACCGAGGAGTGCATCGAGCTTCGGCTTGTCGAAACTCACAACATAATTTTTACCATCAATTGTCGTTACAGGTACGATCGTATCACCGGAGATGCGTTGGCACTCTGCTGCATCTTCGGCGCTAAGCTCAATGTTATGCTCTTCAAATGCGATATTTTTAGACTTTAGGTATTTTTTTACCTTGTCGCACCACGGGCACTGTGTGATGGAATAAACTTTTACCATATAGATCTCCTCTTTCAAATAATACTCTACCGTTTATAGAGCATCTGATACTATGGAAAGAAAACACGGTGTTTTCTCTATACCTATCATAATCGCTTAACTCTCGCGGCTCTCAGGCGCTGCATATACTTTTCGGCAAGAATTGCGGCCGTTGTTCCGTCAGCAGCTGCCGTTGTGAGTTGGCGTACTTCCTTTTCACGGATATCGCCCGCAGCGTAGACACCTTCGATGTTTGTACGGGTATCTTCGCCTGCGGCAATACGCCCCGCAGAGCCAAGCGCTATCTCACCCTCAAAGAGTTTTGTATTCGGCACGACGCCAATATTGACGAAAATGGCATCCACAGCAAGCTCGCGCTCTTCCTTCATCTCTTTATCAAAAATCTTAATCTTTTCAAGACGCTCGTCGCCTAAAAGTGCCTGGATTTCCGTGTTTAGAAGCACTTCTATCTTTTCATTGGCAAGGAGCTTGTCAACGCTTGCCTTATCGGCACGGAATGCACTTCTGTGAATAAGATAGAGCTTTCTTGCATACTTGGTCAGATAATTTGCTGCATCGACCGCCGCATTGCCGCCTCCCATGACGACGATAATCTTATCCTGATAGAGGTGTCCGTCGCAAAGTTCACAGTAGTGGACACCCTTATTATTGTAACGCGCGGCTTCTGGAAGCGGCAGCTGCCTGCGGTTCATGCCCGTTGCAAGTATGACAGCATCCGCTTCATAGACTGCGCTTTCGGTCTCGACAATCTTCGGCTGCGCTTTGAGCACAACGTGCTCGATTTTGTCAAATTCATCGACCACAGCACCGACATTTTTCGCCTGGTTTTGAAGCGTGCCGATAAGCTCCTTTCCCGAAACAGTCATAAACCCCGGATAGTTTTCAATCCCCGTTGCGTTTGCAATCTGCCCGCCGACAAGCCCCTCTTCGAGAACGAGCACATCAAGCTTTGCGCGCCCCGCATAAAGTGCCGCCGTAAGCCCCGCCATACCTGCGCCGATGATGATAATATCCTTGTGCATTCTGTTTTTCGCCATAAGAACCCCCATTTCCTGCCACATCATTTAGAATACTTTTATGCCTGTGAATGACAAGATCATTATAGCAAACGTATACTGCATACTATGTAATTCTATCACACTGGCATGAGTTTGCCTTCTTACTTCAGCCCTGCCATCGACATGACGCAAAAGAGAAGAAGACCGATGCCTGCACCAACAATAGAACCATTCATCCGAATCCAAATAAGATCGGGTTCAACTTTGTCATAGACAAGGCTGTTGAGCTGTGCATCTGTCAGCCCACTGAGCACACGATTTACGATGACGCCGACAAGGGTCTGCGCATGAAGCGCAGAGCGTGCGATGAGATCGTATAGGAAATGGCTGACATTTTTTCGAAGGGCTTCATCGGTCTCGAGAAGCATGAGACCGTGCTCGTACTCACGGTCGATGATTTCTGCCAAGCGATTTCGCAGCACTGGCATATGCTCTTCCATCGAATCAACGCCCTCTGCGGCATCTTCTGCAAAATGTGTCCGCATATGATGCCATGCATGATGAATGGCACTTTCTATCGGCAGTTCCTTGATGAAGCTGTCACGCATCTCGTAAACAAGACGATGAAAATTTGGCTCGTAATTGAGCGTGATTGCCTTTTCATAAAAGAGCCCGAGAATTTCCTCATGGAGCGGAGACCGTTTATCAGCAAGTTCTTTCAAGATGTAGACGAGCTGATCCTGCATCAGATGTGCCGCTTCCTCAAGATTCACGATATTCGTCGCCTTCGCAAGATATCCCATCAGGCTCTTCCATCCAGACGTATCCTTCTTTATCTGGTCGGCCTCGTACTTTTCAAGCCAGCTTAGAATCTTATCGTAGATGAACTTGCTCCTTGCCTTTTCCGTCAGATAGTTGGCCGCATGGACGAGAAATGCATGGTCTCGCCCACTCATTTTCAGCCACTTACCGCAGGCGGCGAAGAAATCCTCCGGCCGCACGCGGAGGAACTCGCCTCGCAGATAATCCGCCAGCTTCTGCGCACTCGCTGCATTTTCTTCACGAACAATGTACGCCTGTGTATAGCGGTAAATGCTGTTTGTCAGCTGTGCACGTGTTTCACGCTTTCCGAGCCACGCCATGAGCATAGGCAAAAAGTGAGTGTGCTCAATGTGATAGAAGATTTTTCGCCTTGAAAAAAACTGCTTCTGCACCATGAGAATGGAAGCCTTGATAAAAGCATCACGCCGCCTTGGGAGCAAGGCTGTATGATAGGAAAAGCCAAGCGGTTTTTTGAAAAGCGCAGTGACGGCAAACCAATCGGCAACGCCACCGACAAGCGCTGCTTCTGCGACAAAGAGAAATCCACTGACAAAGAAATCTTCCGGCATCTTCAGGTGCAGATACAGCGCAAAAAGGAAGACACAGAAAGCTATGCACAGCGCTGCGTCGGCATGATTCCATTTCTTCATAAAATCCACGTTCTTTCTGCTATCGTCACGAGGAGGAAGAGCCCCATGCCAACCAGTCCGCCAATTGCCGAACCATTGATGCGAATCATCTGAAGGTCATCTTCGACTTTTGATTCAACAAATGCAACGAGTGCATCATCGGAAAATTCGTCCAAGCGTTCGCGAATCAATCCCGTCAGCATGGCATGATGTTTATCAAGTTCGCTTTGGAAGAACTTCTTTACCTTCGTGTCAAAGGATGCCTGCATCGCCTTAGACGCACAGAAGGTATCGATATAGCGCCCGACATATTCTTCAAGATTTTTCAGCCAAAAGGGATTCTCTCCCTTCAAACTGTGCTCAATCCAGTAGACGAGAATACCCGTAAGGTCGACGACATCGACCCAGCGTTCTTTCCACACGGCGAGCGCGTCCTTCAGTGCGCGGTCTTTGGCAAGTGCCATGAGCATCGCCTCAAGCCCCGCCTTGACACGGACGTAATGCTCTGTCTCGCCGCTGAGAAGTTGCCCCAGTTCCTCTCTTGCCCGCTGATTGAAGATACGGAGAATCTCATCATCGTCGATACCAACAGCAGAAAGTGCAAACGCACGTCCGAAACCTTCACCCTCGTATGCTTTGCGCAGGGTCTTGATATTGTCGCGAAGCAGCTGCTGCATCTGCGGGCTGTCGAGAACCTCACGGGCAATGATTAAGATGCTCTTTAAGATACGCCGCACATGCACTTCCTCTGCGAGAAGCGAAAAAAGCTCCTGCGCGACATGCTCGAGCTCCAGCCCTTTCAGCCCGTCGCGAAGCGCCGGTGCCAGTGTCTCCGCCACGCGCTCGGCATCCATATCCTTTACAATACGAAGCATGGCCTCGCGTGCGACGGAGATGACCTCTGCTCGTCCGCCGCGATGCTCTAAATAGACGACGAGCAGCCCCGCCATATCCTGCGCCTGCAGGACGTCCATGACGTTTTTTGTGCTAAGGAGATCTTCGCTCGTAAAGCGGACGATGGCATCTGTGATGCGCACACGGTTGCGCCGAAGAATGTCGGTGCGATAAGAAATGCCAAGCGGCTTATGAAAGAGTGCCGTAACGGCAAACCAATCCGCTAATCCGCCGATGACAGCTGCTAGAAAGCCGTGGTGAAAAAGCCCGCCGAGAAAGCCGCCCATCGTAAGCGTACCAAGGAATCCCGCTGCACTGATGCCAAGCGCAAGATTCGCCTTATTCCTCTTTTGCAAAATGATTCACCCCGATAAACCCTGAAAATCACTTAGAAAGTTTCTACCATATTCCGCAGATATCTGCGAAAGTGCTCGCCAATATCCTTGCGGCGAAGTGCAAACTCAACGGTCGCCTTCAAAAAGCCCAATTTATCTCCCAGATCATAGCGCAGCCCTTCAAAGGCATAGGCATAGACCGCTTCTTCTTTTGCAAGGACTTTGAGCGCATCTGTCAGCTGAACCTCACCGCCCTTTCCCGGTGCGGTATGCTCGAGAAGTTCAAAAATCTTCGGCGAAATGATATAGCGCCCGAGCACTGCCAGCCGGCTTGGCGCTTCCTCGGTCAAAGGTTTTTCCACCATATCCATGACGCGCATGAGACTGCCGTCCAGCCGCTCACCCTCAACAATACCATAGGAAGAAACCTGTGACATTGCCACTTCTTGGCAGCCAAGGACAGATCCGCCACGATTTTCATAAACGTCGATGAGCTGACGCAGGGCAGGATTGTCAGGATTGTAGACGACATCATCGCCAAGGAGAACGGCAAATGGTTCATCGCCCATAAAGGCCTTCGCACAAAGAATAGCATCGCCTAGACCACGCATATAGCGCTGGCGGATGTAGTGAATACGAATGTCCGCCGTTTCCTCAATCTTTGCAAGCAGGTCAAACTTTTTCTTTTTTCTAAGCTCTGCCTCAAGCGTCGGTGCCGAATCGAAATGATCTTCAATCGCGCGCTTGCCGTGGCCGCTGACAATCAAGATATCTTCGATGCCGCTTTCCAACGCTTCTTCGACGATGAACTGAATCGTCGGCGTGTCGACGATTGGCAGCATCTCTTTCGGCGTCGCCTTTGTGGCAGGGAGAAAGCGCGTTCCATACCCTGCGGCAGGTATGACCGCCTTGCGTATCTTCTTCATGGCAGATTCTCCTCGTTTTCATTTTATTTTTGTCTTGCGCAGCTATCCAGCCATTAGGTAAGCGTATGCAGCATTTCCCTTTAGCATCAGGTTTCTTTTTCCATGCCAAAGAGCGCACGAGCAAAGTCTTCCGCATCGAATGGACGGAGATCTTCGACACTTTCCCCAACACCAATCCACTTGACCGGCATCTTTAAGCGGCTCTTGATGCCGATGACGACGCCGCCCTTTGCCGTACCGTCGAGCTTTGTGAGCACAACGCCTGTGATCGGTGCTGCTTTCGTAAAAAGCTCCGCTTGGCTGACGGCGTTCTGTCCCGTCGTCGCATCGAGAACGAGCAGGGTCTCATGGGGCGCTCCCTTGATCTCACGCCCGATGACGCGGTTGATCTTTTCAAGCTCCTGCATGAGATTGGACTTCGTCTGAAGGCGCCCTGCCGTATCGATGATCAGTACGTCCACATCGCGCGCCTTTGCCGCCTTTACCGCATCAAAGGCGACAGCCGCAGGATCCGCTCCCTCTTCGTGTTTGATGACAGGAACGCCCGTGTGCTCGCCCCATGACTCCAGCTGGTCGATCGCCGCCGCTCGGAAGGTATCTGCCGCCGCAAGGAGAACCTTTTTGCCTTCACCCTTATAGTAAGCGGCGAGTTTTCCAATGGTCGTCGTCTTTCCTGCACCGTTGACACCGATGACAAGAAGAACCGTCGGCCCTTCTTCTGCTACGTGCGTTTCATTCTCTCCTTCGCTGAGGATGGCCGTGATTTCCTTCTGAAGGAACGGCCGCAAATCGTCCGGGCTGTTGATCTCCTTCTTCTTGATGCCCTTTCGCACCGCTGTCATGAGTCTTTCCGTCGTCTCGATGCCGACATCGGCCATAATCAGCGTCTCTTCCAGTTCATCAAGGAGTTCATCATCAATATCAGCATAGCCGATGACGAGCTTCTCTATCTTGTTCGTAAGGTTCTCACGTGTCTTGGTAAGCCCCTTCTTCAGTCGGTCAAAAAATCCCATACCTTCTCCTTTCGAGCAGAGTCCCTACGCCGTAACAGCGTCTTCCAGTTTCACGGACAGAATTCTCGAGATGCCCGCATCTTCAATCGTGACGCCATACATGACATCTGAAACTTCCATCGTGCCCTTTCTATGCGTAACGACAATAAATTGCGTATGATCGGCGAACTCTTTCAAAAAGCCGCCGAACCGCTTGACATTTGCCTCATCAAGTGGTGCATCGATTTCATCGAGCACAGAAAACGGCGATGGACGATAGCGCAAAAAAGAAAAGAGCAATGCAATGACAGTGAGCGCACGTTCACCGCCCGAAAGTGCCGCCAGACTCTGCTGTTTCTTCCGCGGAAGTGTCACCAGGATTTCGACGCCGGTGTTAAGGACGTCCGCTTCGTCGAGAAGTTTTATCTCTGCCTTGCCGCCGCCAAACAGGCGAACGAAAATATCAGAAAAATACACCTGAATCTCGGCAAAGGCTTCTTTGAACTGCTTTGTCATGGCCGCATCCATATCGGATAGAATCGTCGCAAGATTTCCCTTGGCTTCAACGAGATCGTTTGCCTGTCTCTCCATGAATGCGTGTCGGTTCTTCAGTTCTTCATATTCCCGCACGGCGTTCGGATTGACAGGACCGAGTGCATCGATCTCCTCTTTAAGAGACTTCAAACGAGCGTGAATCGTCTCATCATCCGTATCTTCTGCTAGCTCTGCCGCGCGTACGGGCGTAAGCCCGTACGACGACAGCAGAGTCTCTTCCTGCTCTTTCCGTTCGATTTCGAGCTTAGCGCCCTGTAGGTCAATCTTGTGAATTTCCTCGCGAAGCTTATTCAGTGCCTGTGACGCCTTCTTCGTCTCTCCTTCTATCCGGTCGCGTTCTTCCACACAGCCCATGCGCGCCTTGTAGATCGCATCGTACGCTTCCTTTCCTTTGTTCAGCCAAAGATCCATGGTTTCCGCCTTCTCTTGCATGCGACAAAGCGCATCTGTGCTCGCTGCCATAAAATCCACAAGCGCCTTTTCCTCCTGCTCTGTCTTTCGAAGGGCTTCTTCGTTTCGCGCCTTTTCCTCCTGGCGAAGTTCGATCTGCTTTTTCGCACTAGCGGTCTGCTGCTCGAGAATCGCACGCCGCACTTCGCGGCCATTGATGTACTCTTTCAAGTCACTTTCATCCTGCAGGAGGTTTTCCAGCAAGACGACAGCCTTTTCCGCACGGCTCTTTACTGCCTCGTATTCTTCTTCCAGCGCCTTGCTTTCATGCAAAAGGAGGTCTTGCCGCTGCTGACTGGCAGCAAAAGTCGTCTCGAATTTTTCCGCTGCCAGCTTCTGTTCTGCGACGAGGCGTTCCTGCTCGCGCATATTTTCCTTGAGACCGCCCTGATTGGTGCGAATCTCCAGCAGACGAAGTTCATGTGCCGCAAGGGTCTTTCGCAGTTCCCGTTCTTTTATACCTGCTTCCGTCGCCTCTCTTGCAACTGCATGACTCTTTTCATGCGCCGCCGCTGCATCCTTTTTTAAAGAGGCGATTTCTGCCCGCAAGGTATCGATCTCACTGCTGCGGTTGAGAAAACTTGCCTCTTTATTCTGGCGCGAGCCGCCCGAAAGTGATCCACCAGGATGCAAAAGCTCACCTTCAAGCGTTACGATGCGTTGACGATGACCAAGCTTCTCCGCAAGGGCGAGCGCGTGATCCAATGTATCGACAACGAGCGTCCGACCAAGGAGAAAGTCGATCGCTTTTTGATAGGCACCATCGGCATGTGCCAGTTCATTTGCCCAACTGATGACACCATCCGTTTTATCGCAGTTCAGCCTTGCCGGCTGACGGACGACGAGCGTTGAGAGCGGCAGGAAGGTCACGCGGCCGAAACGCCCGCGCTTTAAAAAGCCAATAGCTGCCTTTGCCGTTTCCGTATCTTTGGTGACGATGTTCTGTATATTGCCGCCAAGGGCGACTTCAACCGCCGTCACATATACACGCTCGACATGGATGAGCTCGGCAACTGCTCCCGAGATACCCGCGCGCCATGACGCCTGTGCTTTGAGAATAGCCTTTGCCGCACGGCCAAAGCCCTCATACCCCTCCTGCATGCGTGTCAGGAATTTCAGATTTCCTTCTGCTTGACTTCGCTTGCTCTCCAGCTGGCGGACGCGGTCGATCGCTTCGCGCGCCGCGCGCTCTGCTATCTCCTGCGCTGCAACTGCCGCCGTCTGTTCCTGTCTTGCCGTCTCTTCTGCTGCTGTTTCTGCTGCAAGGTCACGAGCGAGCTTTTCATCGAGTTCACAGAGATGACGCAGCTTTTCTTCTTGTGTTTTTCTAGCTTCAGCACGGTCGTTCCTGCCGTCTTCCCCCGCCTTGATGTCGCGTTCAAGAATGGCAAGTGCCTGCCGTTTTTCCATCAGCAAGCTCTGTTTATCGGCGGCTTCCTGCTGTGCCTCTTTTACCGCTTCTTTCTGCTTCTCGACTCGCGCTGCAAGCGTATCTGCCTTCTTTCGATTTTCTCCCATGGCGGTCGAAAGGTCTTCAAAATCTTTTTTACGCCTTGCCATTTCATCCGTCAAACAGACGATCGCCGTCACCGTCTGCTGAGCGACGGCAGTCAGTTCCTCGCGGCGAGCTTTGATGCGCGCCCTTTCCGCATCTCCCTGCGCCCGCCGCTCCATAAGGCGCGCGCGGTCTTGATTCACCTGCTCAAGTTTCGCGCGAACTTCCTCATTTTTCTCCGCCTGTTCGCGCATCTTTTGGTCAAGCCCAACGATCTGCCGGTCATTTGCCGCCTTCGCCGCCTCAAGTGTGCGCACTTTTGTCTCCGCTTCCAACGCGCGGTCGCCTGCTGCCCGCTGCAGGGCGTCGCTTTCCGCTTTTCGCTCGCGCGCTGCCTCGTAACTGCGCACGAGTACTGTGAGCTTTGTTCCCTTGTAGCTATCCATAAGTGCATTGTAGGCGCGTGTCTTTTCCGCATGGCGCGCAAGTGGCTCGAGCTGTGTCTCAATCTCGTGCATGATATCTTTCACGCGGACGAGATTGTTTTCCGTCTCCGTAATCTTTCGCACGGTCTCACGCTTGCGCGCCTTGTACTTTGTGATACCGGCCGTCTCCTCAAAAAAGGCACGGCGCTCTTCCGGACGACTGTTCAAAATATCATCGATACGATTCTGACCGATGATGCTCATGCCTTCATGACCGATGCCAGTATCAGCAAAGAGATCGTAGATATCCTTCAGGCGGCATTTCCCACGATTGATATAATACGCACTTTCGCCGCTCCGATAGAGGCGGCGTGTTATGCAGACCTCTTGAAAATCCAAGGGCAGCGTGCCATCATTTTCAAGGACAAGTGAGACCTCTGCGATACCGAGCGCTTTGCGCGTGGCAGAGCCTGTAAAAATGATGTCCTCGGCTTTCATACCGCGCAAGTTTTTCATGCTCTGCTCACCGAGTACCCAGCGTATGGCATCTGTGATATTGCTCTTTCCGCTGCCATTTGGGCCAACGATCGCCGTGATGCCGCTGTCAAAATCTATGCTGATTTTATCCGCAAAAGATTTGAAGCCGTATGCATCTAGCCGCTTTAACTGCAAAGCTACGTCTCCCTTCCCGGTGTGCTGTGTGCGACAGACGCGCGCACGAAATCAATGAATCGCTTGTCAATCTGTGAGAGAATCTTGTGCGAACCCCAACATAGAAGCACCTCGAGATTGATGGGCGGCACGACTTCCTTTCGCAGGAAGTTCTTTTCTGTGTTCGTTGCAAAATCGGGCAAAAACGAAATGGCAACCTCATCGGCGACAAGCTGCTTGATGGTCTTCAGCTGCGACGTACAGAGAACGACTTCCGGCGTAAACCCTGCCTTACGCGTACGCTTAAAGACTTCACGATACTGGTACGTCCGCGGCTGCTGCAAGATAAACTTTTCTCCCGACAGCGCACGAAAGTCAAGTCTTTCTTCATCGGAAAACGGATGTCCCTTTCCTATGCAGAGGCTCATCGTATCGCTCAGGATGTGCAGCGTGTTTTCGCCTCTTTCCCCAGGCCCCATCATCACGATGCCAAAGTCGAGTTCACCGAGCTCTACACGCTCCAAAACCTCCTGTGAATCGCTGTACTCCTGCACGTCGAGATTGATCTCAGGAAAGGCGCGGCGAAACTTCACGAATAGATCTGGAAACAGATAGGCCTCCACCATCGGCGGGATGCCAAAGTGAATGACCCCATGCGTTGCATGGCGAAAGCGTTCCATATCCTGCCGCGCTTCTTCCATCTCCTTCATAATGCGCTGTGCGTGGATGAGAAAAGCTCGTCCTTCCTCAGTCAGCATTACATGCCGCTGACTGCGATTGATGAGCGTCAGTTCTAGCTCCGCCTCCAAAGACTTAATCGCTTTTGTCACCGAGGGCTGTGAAACGTGCAGCATCTGCGCCGTCCGTGTGAAGTTTTCTACTTCCGCAATCGCACAAAAATACTCAAGCTGTCGAAACTCCATGCCGGCAACACCTCACAAAGTAAAAGAAATGATTTCCTGCTGTATTTTACCATAACCTGAAGTTATAATCTAGTGCAAACTTTTTTCAGTATTTTTGACCGGTTTTCTTGCACCCAAAGAAATTTTGCGCTACGATATACGACGTTAAAAAGAGATATGTTGTTTCATGTATCTTCAAGGGGGAATCTCGATGAAAACCAGAGAAGGCGGCTTTACGCTCATCGGCATGCTGGTTGCCGTCGCCATCATCGGCGTCCTCGCCATGATCGCCGTTCCAAAGTTCACCAATGCCATCACCTCCGCCAATACGGCAAAGGTACAGGCAGATCTTTCGACTATTGATGCCGCTGTCGCCACCTATCGCATCGACAAAGGGAGCGATCCCGGCAGCTACAGTCAGCTAAAAGGCTATATCCGCGACTTTGAAAACGTCAAACCGCCCAAAGGGAAAGTCTATCTTAACGGCGGAGAAACTGACATAAAGGATTCATCCTATAGTCTGAAAAATTTCGATAATGAAATGCGTGCTACATTGGATGATCATACGCTCAACGAATTTGGAAAGAATAATAAATAAAAGAGGCAGCTTTGCATTTTCTTGCCCATCTCATCTTCCTTCTCGGTCTCATGCTGCTTTCACTGACAGACATCAAGCGCGGCATTTTGCCCGACCGCCTGAACCTTTTTCTCGCCGTCTTCGGCGTCCTGTTTACCTATCTAGGAGCGCTTCAGCCGTATGATTCCGCTGCCATCGGCGCGGGACTTGCCCTAGCCTTCTTAGGGTTTCTGCACTTTATATCCGGCGGCGGTCTCGGCTGCGGTGATGTCAAACTCGGCTTTGTCCTCGGCATATGGCTCGGTCATGAATACATCATCGTCGCTCTCATCATCGCCTTTCTCGCCGGTGGAATCTTCGCTGCTCTTCTGCTTCTTTCTAAAAAGTTCTCCCGAAGGGATTCTATTCCCTTCGGACCCTTTCTCGCTTTCGGCGCCACCGTTGCCATGCTGTGGGGAAACGCTCTTGTCGCTTGGTATTTGGCACTGTTTAACGGTTAAAATACCCTTGATCCAGTATTCTACCAACAAGGTATGCAGCATTGGGAGATGATTCTTTGCTTTCTTTTCTTCGCCGCCTTTCCTCCTTTCAAATCATCATCCTTAGCTTTGTAGCCCTCATCGGATGCGGGACGGGGCTTCTCATGCTTCCCATCGCGGCGCAGGCGCGCATTTCCACCGACTTTCTTTCCGCACTCTTTACCGCCGTCTCTGCTTCCTGTGTAACGGGGCTTACCGTGGTGGATACAGCAAGTCATTGGTCACTGTTCGGGCAAGCGGTCATCCTCATCCTCATCCAGATCGGCGGGCTCGGCGTCGTCACGATGGCAGTCACGATTACCGTCGCTTCCGGACAGAAGGTCGGCCTTATGCAGCGAAGTACGATGCAGGATGCACTTTCCATTCACCAGCTCGGCGGCATCGTGCGCCTGCTGCGCTTTGTACTCGCGTTTACAGCAGGCATTGAGCTATGCGGCACGCTCCTCCTCTTCCCTGTCTTTTACCAAGACTTCGGTGTCCTACAAGGGATCTGGATGGCGCTTTTTCATGCCATATCTGCCTTTTGCAATGCAGGCTTTGACCTCATGGGATCGCAGGACGGCGGCTCACTCATGGCGTATGTTGCCAATCCTTGGATGAATCTTGTCATCATGGCACTTATCGCCAGCGGCGGGCTTGGCTTTCTCACATGGGCAGACCTTCACGAAAACAGATTCCGCGTGCATCAATGGCGGCTTCAAACGAAGATCATCTTGTCAATGACTGCCTTTCTCATCCTGCTTCCTGCTGTCATCTTCTACTTTGGCGACATGGGCTTTCTCACAAATGGACGTGGTCTTGCCGCATTTTTCCAATCGGTCACAGCACGCACCGCAGGCTTCAATACCATAAACATTGAGGACATGACCGAGGCGGGCAAGTGCATCATGGTACTCCTGATGTTTACTGGCGGCGCACCGGGATCGACAGCAGGCGGCATTAAGACGACAACGGCATTCACGCTCCTCATCGCCATGTTTTCCATCCTCCGCTATCGGCTGGATATCGAATGCTTCTCGCGGCGCATCTCGCTTGAAACACTGCAGGAAGCTGTTGCCATCTTTCTCCTCTACGCGCTGCTGCTCTTTTCCAGCAGTATCTTCCTCTCATACTTCGACGGGGCAGAGATGATCGACAGTCTTGTGGAAACCTCATCTGCCCTCGGTACAGTCGGGCTTTCCATTGGACTAACCGATAAACTTTCCACACCGTCAAAGTGCCTGTTAATGCTCCTTATGTACTTCGGCCGCGTCGGCGCACTCACGCTCGTCTATGCCTTCCACAGCAGGAAATCCCATCTCGTAAGGAGAGTGCCGGAGGAAAAGCTTACCATTGGTTAACCGCACGCCATGTATAATAAAAGAAAGGTCTTCCTATGAAATCCGTCCTTCTCATCGGACTTGGTCGCTACGGCCGCCATGTAGCCCGCAAACTTCACGAACAGGGCAACGAAGTCATGGCCATCGACAAGAACGAAGAGCTCGTCAACCAAGTCCTGCCCTTTGTGACCAACGCACTCATCGCCGACAGTACAGACCAAAGTTTTCTCGCTTCCCTTGGCGTCCGCAACTTTGATGTTGCCATCGTCGCCATCGGCGACGATTTTCAAAGCTCACTAGAGACGACACTTCAATTAAAGGAACTCGGCGCACGCCAAATTATTGCCAGAGCCTCCAGCAGCATTCACGAAAAAATTCTTATAAAAAGCGGTGCCGACGAAGTCGTCTACCCGGAAAAACAACTTGCCCTATGGACGGCTATGCGCTATGGAAGCCGCCACCTGCTCGACTACTTTGCGCTGAGCAATCGCTACGGCGTCTACGAAGTCACCATGCCGGCCATGTGGACAGGACATACCATCGGTGAGCTCGACATCCGCCGCAATTATCATGTCAACATTCTCGGGATACGCCTCGACGGTCACTTGACAGTTGACATCACGCCGAAAACCCAACTCAAGGAAAAGGACACTATTCTCATCCTTGGCAAACACGACAACATCGAAGCGATCATTGGAAAATTCTGATCGAGACTTCCCTTTTCCTCATGGTAAAAAGGCGACTTCTTCTCATCTCATGGTGAAAGATTCGCCTTTTTGTTATACTTCTATTTTCAAAAAACTTCGCATCTCAAACAACATACTTACTTTTTAGGACGAAGAAACGGTAATTCCTGCATCAACAGCATCTCACGGAGGAGCTTCAGTGCAACGGCAGTCGATACGCCGCTGGCATCGAGCAGCGGCGCGAGCTCGACAAGGTCGCAGGCGACGACATTTGCACAGCTTATCACCTTTCGCGCAGCACCTAGAAGGTCAAGGAAGGTGACACCGCCCGCTTCCGGCGTACCCGTGCCTGGAAAATATGCCGGGTCGAGGACATCGAGATCTATGGTAAAGTAGACGGGCTTTCCCTCGATCTTTTTCAGTACTGCTTCAAGTCCCGTAAAGTCGAACTGGGTAAGCTTTGTATGTCCCTCCTGCGCCCACTTCCATTCCGCGCGCTCACCGCTGCGAATGCCAAATTGGTATATGCGGTCATCGCCAAGCAGATCCCATACACGGCGAATGACAGAGGCGTGAGACAATTTTACCCCCAAATATTCATCTCGAAGGTCAGTATGTGCGTCAAAATGAATGACGACAAGGTCAGGATGCGCGCAAAAGACCGCGCGAAGTGCGCCGAGCGTCACGAGATGCTCACCGCCGATAAGAAACGGAAGTTTCTTATCGGATAGGATTTTCTCCGCTCGCTCCTCAATCATTGAAAGCGCGGCTTCTGTGTCACCGAACGGAAGCTCAAGGTCGCCGCCGTCAAAGACTGCCGCCTCCTCTAGGTCAAGGTCAAGATAGGGACTGTACGTCTCTAATCCATAGGATTCCGCACGCATGTGACGGCTTGCCAGCCGGGTTCCCGGACGATAGCTCGTCGTCGAGTCAAACGGTGCGCCGTAGAGTACGATGCGGCTCTCTTCATACGCGCCGTCACAGCCGAGGAAGGTCTCAATGTTCTGGTTCCACACTCTTTAACATCTCCTCTACATACGTCGGCAGTGCAAACGCACCTTGATGAAGTTTCGTATTATAATAGCGTGTCGTTATCTCCAGCTTTTCCCAAGCATCAAAGGCAACTTCTGCGACAGGATGACGCTTTTTCGCTGCAAAGCCAAAAAGCCAATGTCCCGAAGGATACGTCGGTATATGCGCTTGATAGACACGGCAGATGGGGAAGGAAAGTACAATCGCCGCATGCGCACGCTGCATCGCATAGCCGTCCTCAGGGTAAAAGGGACTCTCATGCTGATTGACCATGATGCCGTCTTCACGAAGTGCTTTATAGCAGTTGCCATAAAACTCCTTTGTGAAAAGAACCTCGCCCAATCCAAAGGGGTCTGTTGAGTCCACGATAATCAGATCATAGGCATCCTGCGCATGACGGACGAATTTCAGTCCATCTTCAAAGTGCATAGCAATGCGCGCGTCACAAAGCTTTCCCGCTGTCTGCGGCAGATACTTTTCACACGCCTTGACGACATCTTCATCAATCTCGACGAGGTCAATATGCTCGATGCCGTCATAGCGCACAAGCTCGCGCACTGTACCGCCGTCACCACCGCCGACCACGAGCACATCTTTCACATCGGGTTTCACGCACATCGGCACATGTGTAATCATCTCATGATAGATGAATTCATCCTTTTCTGTCAGCATCATGTAGCCGTCAAGCGTCAAGAAGCGCCCGAATTCCGGCGAATCGAAAATATCTATGCGCTGAAATTCGCTCTGCTTAGAAAACACTTCCCTGTCGACCTTGATGGAAAAGGTTACATTCTTCGTTTGCTTTTCTGTAAACCAAAGCTCCATACTGTCTCCATTCTTCCTGCCGGTCTAGGGTTACTCGAGGTCATCATGTACCTCGGAAAAATAGATAACCGTCACGACGTCTTCCATCAGGATACGGCGTTTGTAGATGCGTTCGAAGTCTTCGATAAGCTCTTCACGAGAGTTGATTTCAGGATTCTGATGTCCAAGGTCACGGCTCGTCAGCGTCCCCATGGTTTTTACGCGAACTTTATCGAGGAAGGCGGTATAGAGCTTGTGCTTCGGCTCGCCCTTATCGCCGGTCGTAACCCAGACGATAGAGTTTTCCGGAAATTGTGCGCTGACGTCCCCCAGGCGGACAGTGCAGTTCTTCGTGCGCTCCATGAGCATCTTCTTATGCTTTGCCGCTTGAAAATTCAATGCCATCATGATGGTTTTCTCCTCTCTCGCCGATAAACTCCCTTACCGGCTCCTTGCATGCAGCCACGATTTTCGCATGGCTGCTATATTTCTTTTCTTTCTCGCCTTATTCGACTCTCACCGTATGTTTTCCTCCTATTTCTCTTCCTTTTGTCAGAAATCTATGATAAGATATAAATGGTTATTTAATTGCATAGGGAACATCCGCGTTTTTCTCGCATGTTTCCTACACAAGGAGGTATACTTATGCATATGAAGAAAATCATCGCTGCGCTCTTCGCGCTCACCCTCATGCTCTCTGCCGCGACTGCATTTGCAGCGGATAACGTGGACATGCGTTCGATGCTCGCGGTCGACGGACACGGCGAAGGCTTTGTGACGCCGGATATGGCAACCATCACGATTGGCGTCACAACGCTCGGGCAAGACGCGAGCAAAGCACAAAATGACAATGCCTTGCAGTCCGGAAGAACCCGCGATGCCATCCGTGCGCTCGGCATTGCAGAAAGCGACATACAGACGAGTAATTATTCCTTCCAGCCCAATTACGAAACGGGCGATCGATCCAGGAATAAAATCTCTAGCTATGTCGTAAACAACTCGATCGTCGTCACTGTTCGTAATACCAAACTTGTCGGGCGCGTCATCGACACAGCACTCGCCAGTGGTGCAAACGAGATCAGCTCGCTCGATTTTTCCGCACGCGATACGGAAGCTGTCCAAAAAGAAGCCCTGCTCGCCGCAGTAAGTGACGCACGTCAAAAGGCGGATATCCTTGCGCAGGGCGTTGGAAGGCGCATCATCGGCATCAAAAGTGTCAGTGAAAACACAGGAACGCTTGAGTCCCGCCGCTTGAATTCCTCGATGCTGATGCTTGCAAAAGATGCAGCAACACCGATTGAAGCAGGCAGTCTCTCGCTGTCGGCGAATGTCCATATCGAATATATTTTGAGCGAATAACTTCATAATAGGAAAGACTTTTCACAAACAGAGGAGGCCTCTCTTTTCTTTATGACCATGCCCATTTCCCATGCGACCGATACGCAGGTAAAAGGCAGGATGCGCTCTAGTGCCGCGGATACTTTCGATGGTAAGAAACCTAGACTTCTCGCCATTGAATATATCCGCGGCATCTCTATGATGGGCGTCATCGGCATTCACGTCGGTTCGCAGTACATTGAAAACGCGCTTTCAAACCCGCATCTCATCGCGCTTTTTGAAATCGTCTCGCGCTTTTCCGTCCCGATCTTCTTCTTCATTTCGGCATTCGGGCTCTTTTACAACCTTGACGAGAGAAAGCCTTTTTCGTACCAGAACTTTCTTTCTCGCCGTTTCAAGGCTGTCCTCATCCCGTATGTCGTCTGGTCGCTCTTTTACGTCATTCACGACGGCTGTTTCTACGGTACGGGTTTTCCAGATCCTTCATACTTCCTTTCGCTGCTCTTCTTCGGCAATACGAAATACCATCTCTACTTCCTTGTGATACTTCTCTGGTTCTACATCCTCATGCCGCTTTGGATTCCTATAGTAAGGCGGCTTGGCTTGGTATCACTCACGCTTCTCCTCCTACTGCAGATTGGCTTTGACTACTGGTCGAGTTACTCAACCGCTCTTAGCCTCTATATCTACGGACTTCCCGACACCTCACATTTAAAGTCCTTTCTCATGTATCGCCTGAACTATTGGCCGCTTCACTATCTCTTTGTCTTCCTGCTCGGCGGTTATCTTGCCATGCATGCAAGAGCCTTTCGCACCTTTCTCAGCGAGAAGCGCACGACCATCAGCATCCTCTTCTTTATAACACTCGCAGCCATGCTCACGCATTACTACAAGCTCCTCTACCTAGATGGCTACTCGCAGCTTGAGGCGATCAACACGGCACACCAGCTCTCGCCTGTCGGCATACTCTACACAGTCGCGGCATCGCTTTTCTTCTTCATGCTCTTCACAGAAGTTCACTTCCCCGTCCTCCTAGACCGTCTCCTTCATACGCTCGGCAAGCATTCGTACTTTGCCTATCTCTGTCACCCCTTTTTCATCAGTCACCTTGCTGGCTCCGGCCGCATCATGACGGCATCGATGGCCATTGTTTTCTATTTCATCACGCTGATACTCGCCGTCCTCGCCGGTGTTATCTTCCGCAGGATCGGTAATGTTTTTCCCCTGATAAACGAGCTCACCATCGGCGTCTACCCCAAGCGAAAGCATTGAGTTCCAGCTGCTGCATGCACTTGCCAATCCCAATCGTTGATGTTAAAGTAGGGATATATATGATTTATGCAGAATATCGAAAAGGATAAAAGGAGTAATGATCTATGCTGTTAACGCGTAAGTCCGTCGAGCTTCTGGCACCGGCAGGGACGTGGGATGCACTTGAAGCGGCTGTCGAGGCTGGCGCGGATGCCGTTTATCTTGGCGGCAAGCACTTCAATATGCGCATGCACGAAGGCGACTTCAACTTTGACAATGATATGTTGAAAAAAGCCGTCGAATACACCCATGCACACGATGTGCGCCTCTATATCACGCTCAATAACCTTATCAGCAACGAAGAGCTCCCCGCGCTAAAAGAGTATCTCTGTTACTTGGAAAAAATTCGCCCGGATGCTATCCTCGTTCAGGATTTCGCTGTCCTCGAGATCATTCATGACCTCGGCTTGACGATTCCCCTTCATACATCCGTCATGATGAACACGCATAGTGTATATGCCATTGATAAACTCAAGGAATACGGCATTACGCGCGTCGTCGTCGGCCGCGAGATGACCCTTTCTGAGCTCGCGCTCTTTCGCGAGAAGACGGGCATCGAGGTGGAATATTTCATGCACGGTGATATGTGTATCGCAGAAAGCGGGCAGTGCATTCATTCGGGCGTCGTCTTTGGTCAGAGCGGCAACCGCGGCCGCTGCTTAAAGCCCTGCCGTTGGGCGTACAAGCTCATCGATGATGCGACGGGCGAAATTCTCGACAAAGACGCCCCCGGTCCTTACAAACTTGCGCTTAAGGACATGTGCATGTACCGCGCCATTCCGCAGCTCATTCAGGCAGGTGTCTTCTCCTTTAAGATAGAAGGCCGCATGCGCCCGGCGCCCTTTATCCGCCGCATTGTTTCGACCTACCGCAAGGCAATCGATGCCTATATCGCAGATCCAACGGGCTACGAAACGGACGAAGATGGCTGGAAGAGCCTTTATGAAAATCGTGCGCGCGATTTCACAACGACCTTCGCCTTTGGTCAGCCGACCATGAAGGATATCGGCTTTACCGGCGAGCGCGAGCCGCGCTTCTTCAGCAAGGCAGTGAAAGAAGCGGGCTTCCAAGACGACATTCTAAAGGAAGAAGCCCCAATTGCCAAAGGAAATACCGTACATCGCACGCTCTCCGTCCGTGTAAACACGCTCGAATCTGCCAAGCGTGTCATCGACGCAGGAGCCGATACCGTCTATGTCGGCAGCGAAGCTTTCCGCCCCCATCGCCCATGGAAACTCACCGATTATGAAGAAATTCTCGCCTATGCCAAAGGCAAGGCAAAAGTTATTGTCACGACGCCGCGCACGACAATGCGCCGGGAATGCGGCGAACTCGAACAACTCTTCACGGCACTGCATCACATGCGCCCCGACGGTATTATGGTCTCAAACCTCGGCTCTCTCCACCTCGCCAAGTGTCTGCTCGACCTCCCCATTCAGGCAGATTATTCCTTCAATCTTTTCAACAGTCAAGCGGCGAAATTTCTGAAAGAAAATGGTCTCACCATGGCAACCAGCTCCTTCGAACTCAGCTACGAGCAGCTCCGTGAGATTGTCGAAACGTCCGAACTTCCCGTAGAAACGGTCGTTCACGGCTGCTACGAATCCATGATCTGTGACCACAATTTTATCGCGATGAGCCTGCCAGGATACAATGAACTTAATGAACCAGAGCTTATGGAGCGCCGCTACGCTTTTCTTGACGAAGCGGATGAAAAGCACTCGATTCGCATGGATCAATTTGGCCGCAGTCACATCCTTTTCGCCAAGGATCTCTGTTACTATCCGTACCTCGATAAACTAAACGGCATCACATCCTACCGCATCGAAGCGCAGGACTACGAGCCCGCGCTGGCAGCAAAGGTCACCAAGCTATATCGCACAGCACTTGACAACCTTGCCCAAGGAAAAATTCCTCATGCAGACGCATGGAAGGACATAGAAAAACTATCCCCGCGCAAATTCGGCATCGGCACCTTCCGCTTCCGCCAGAGCCGAAATTCAATTTGACCCTATATCTTAGGAATATTTTTGAAAGGAGTCTTTCCATGGGGGAACAAACGAAAACGTATATTGGACCGGAAGCCATTCTTGAAAAGAAAAAGAAATACATCATGCCCTGTCTTGGTCATTTCTACAAAGCGCCGCGCCAAATCGTCCGCGGTGAAATGCAGTATCTCTTTGACAGTGAAGGGCACAGATACCTCGACTGCTTTGCCGGCGTTTCCGTTATGAACTGTGGGCATTGCAACCCGGAGATCACCCGGAAAGTACAGGAGCAAGTCGGCACGCTGCAGCACATCTGCAACATCTACCTAACAGAAAACTTTGTCAACCTCGCGGAAAAGCTCGCCGAAGTCACCCCAGGGGAGCTCCAGAAAAGTTTCTTCTGTTCCACAGGCTCTGAAGCAACGGAAGGAGCGCTCCTTCTCGCTTCCATTTATACGAAAAACAGTGAAATTATCTCGCTTCGAAACGGTCTCCACGGCCGCACAAAACTCGGCATGAGCATCACGGGCATACAGATGTGGCGCACAGATCCGGAGCCTGTCGGCGGCATTCACTTTGCACCGAATCCGTACTGCTACCGCTGTCCGCTCGGCAGAAAGCCCGACACCTGCGACCTCGCCTGCGCCAATGCCATTGAAGATGTTATCAAGACCTCGACGAGCGGGCGCCCCGGTGCCTTTATCGCAGAATCCATCCAAGGGAACGCCGGCATCATCGTTCCCCCGAAGGGCTACTTCAAGCGCGTCAAAGAGATTCTCGCGCAGTATGGCACTCTTCTCATCACCGATGAAGTGCAGACAGGCTTTGCCCGTACGGGCAAAATGTTCGCGATCGAACACTACGGCGTCATTCCCGACATTCTTGTATGCGCCAAGGCACTCGGCAATGGCGCACCGATTTCTGCCTTTATATCGACAGCCGAGATTGCCGACACCTACACAAAGCCCGGCGCTTCGACTCTCGGCGGCAACCCCGTCTCTACGACCGCAGGTCTTGCCGTCATCAACTATATCCAAGAACACCATCTCATAGAACAGGCGGCCGCACGCGGCGAGCAGCTTCGCGCCGGTCTCCGCGAGATTCAGAAAAATCATCCAATCATCGGTGACATCCGCGGTCTTGGTCTGATGACAGGCGCGGAATTTATTCACGCCGATAAGAGCCCTGCCGCCGAAGAGCTCGACGACGTTCTTGAAACGCTTAAAGACCGTGGCTTTATCATCGGCAAGAACGGCGTTGCCAGAAATGTCATGGCATTTCAACCGCCGCTCATCATCACGGAAGAAAACATTTCGAACACACTCAATGCGCTCGAGATGGTACTCGCTGAGAAAAAATGCTAAAGAGGTACTATGGCCAATAAAACTTATCCCCTAACCGTCGCTGGGGTTACAAGAGATCTCCCCATTTTAAAACTCAGCGATACACTTTCTATCGCAGGCTTCATCATGCTCGGCGATGTCGAACTGACGCTTGCCTGTGCAAGGGAACTCGCCAAAAGAATTCCCCCTGATACCGAAGCCATTTTAACAGCAGAAACCAAGGGGATTCCGCTTGCCGCTGCTCTCGCAGAGATCGCAGGCTTTCCCCGCTACTTTGTTGCGCGTAAATCCATCAAAGCCTATATGGAAAACGTCCTTTGGACAAAAGACATTTCCATTACCACGCATGGCGTGCAAAAGCTCTGTCTCGACGGTGTCGATGCAGCGCGCATCAAGGGAAGGAAAGTCTTGCTTCTCGATGATGTCATCAGTACCGGCGGCTCTATGAAAGCCTTGCGTATCTTAGCGGAAGAAGCCGGTGCAAAAGTCATTGGTGAAGCCTGCGCCCTCGCAGAAGGCGATGCTGCTAAACGTGACGACATTATATTTCTCTCCCCCCTTCCACTCTTTGCAAACGCCTAGTCTTTGCTCAAACGAGAGCGGGCAACACGAAAAACACTGTATCATTCATACCGCAGGGCTTCAATCGGATCGAGCTTGGCAGCTTTTCTTGCCGGATAGATGCCGAAGAACAAACCGATGCCGACAGCAAAGCAAAAAGAGACGAGAATAGGGGTCAGCGTGATCATTGTCTTAAAGGTACTGAACTGTGAGATGAGGAGCGAAATACTGCAGCCTAGGATGATGCCGATGAGGCCGCCGACAATACCGATGACCATACTTTCGATCATGAACTGCATCATGATATTCCGAAATGTCGCGCCGAGTGCTTTTCTTATACCGATCTCCCTCGTACGCTCCGTGACGGAAACCATCATGATATTCATGATGCCAATGCCGCCGACGACGAGAGAGATGCCGGCAACGACGCCGAGAAAGATGGTGAGCATGCCAGTCGATTGATTGACTGACTCGATGATGCTCGCCGTACTGTTGACTTGGAAATCATCTTCCTTATCTCCTGTAATGTGATGACGCTGGCGCAGAAGCGCTTCGATATCCGCCTGAACCTGATCGATCTTATCGGTCGAAACCGCCTGTACATTGATACTCTGAACGTAAGTGATGCCGAGCATGCGTTCCTGTGCGGTCGTGAGCGGAATGTAAACAATGTCATCCTGATCCTGCCCAAAGCCGGAGCTTCCCTTCGTCGTTAAGAGGCCGACGATTTTAAACGGCTGATTATTGATGCGAATGTTTTGTCCGACAGGGTTTTCCCCGCCAAAGAGGTTCGTCGCGACAGTCGAGCCGATGACGGCTACGCGGCTGCGCTTCTGCATGTCGCTCTTGCTGATAAAGGAGCCACTTTCGATGGAAAGTGAACGGATAGGCAAGAGTTCCGGCGTTACGCCCGTGACATTCGAATTCCAGTTCTGATTGCCATTGACAATCTGGTACGAAGAGGAAACGGTCGGTGAAACATAGTCGATGTTCTTGACCTTCGCTTCTATCGCCTTTGCATCGTCATATTTCAAAGTTTTCATCGAACCTGCCGCCTGGCGCGGACCGCCACGGTTCGAGGACCCCGGCTGCACGATGACCGTATTGGCGCCAAGGCTTTCGAAGTTCGACGTGATGCCGCTGCGAACGCCCATGCCGACAGAGACGAGCGCGATGACGGCTGCCACGCCGATGATGACGCCGAGCATCGTGAGAAGAGAGCGAAGCTTATTGGCAACGAGCGCGGAGAGCGCCATCAAGAAACATTCCTTAAACAACATCCATGACCACGCCCTTTCCTTCATCACGCGTGATGAGCCCGTCGCGCACGAGAAGCTGACGGCTTGCGCACGCGGCAATCTCCGGTTCGTGGGTGACGAGGATGATCGTACGCCCCTTTTCATGCATATCTTGGAAAAGTTCCATAATTTCCTTCGTCGACTTCGTGTCGAGATTGCCTGTTGGCTCGTCTGCCATGATGATATGCGGATCGTTGACCAGGGCGCGGGCAATGGCGACGCGCTGACGCTGACCGCCCGAAAGCTCGTTTGGCTGGTGGTCGGCGCGGCTCTCCAGACCAACAGCCTTTAAGTAGTGCCTCGCCCGCTCTATGCGCTCGTGTCTTCCAACTCCTGCATAGATGAGCGGAAGCGCGACGTTTTCAAGAGCCGTGATGCGCGAGAGCAGATTGAAGTTCTGGAAGACGAAGCCAATTTTCTTATTGCGCATTCGTGCCAGTGCATCATCGTCAAGACCCGCGACTTCTTCGCCATCGAGCTTGTAGGAACCCGTCGTTGGACGATCCAGACAGCCGAGAATGTTCATAAGCGTCGATTTGCCCGAGCCGGAAGGTCCCATAAGCGCGGCAAACTCACCCGCGTAGATGTTCGTCGTAATGCCGGCTAACGCCGCGACTTCTTCACCACCGATCTGGTAGAGCTTCTTAATGCCCTTGAGCTCGATTGTCGCATACCTATTTTCTATCGACATAGTACTACCTCTCTCGCCGTATCACATACGCGGCGGACCGCCACCTGCCTTTGTCTGCTTTGCCTGCGTCGACTGCTTTACGGTCGACGTATTGACAACCTTTTCGCCATCTTCCAGTCCTGAGAGAATCTCAACGTATTCATCGCTATAGATGCCCGTCTCAACATAACGATTTTCCTGCGTGCCGTCGCTGTTCAGGATGACGACATAAGAGCCCGTCGTATCGGTCTTCAGTGCAGAGAGCGGAATAGCAAGCGCATCGGGTCGATCTGCCGTATGAATATCGACGCGTGCCGTCATGGCGGGAAGAAGAAGATTTTCCGGGTCATCGACCGCCAGCGTAACATAGTAGTAGATGACACTTGCCGAAGACGACGTCGTTGTCGTCGTCGAGCTCGTCGTATCCCAACTGTTTGTCGTATCTGTCTGCGCAATCGCCTTCACGCGTGCCGTAAAGGTCTTATCTGTAAAGGCATCCACGGTGAAGGTTGCAGGCTGACCGACCGCAATATTGCCGATGTCTGTTTCATCGACCTTTGCCTTGATTTCCTTTGACGAAAGATTTGCGATGCGCATGATGACCGTCGGATTATCGCTCGTTGCAACGGCCATGGTACCGACTGTCTTTGGCTCGCCGACTACGGTGCCGTCGATAGGTGCTAAGATATTCGTCTCATCTGCATCGGAACTTGCCTGCGTGAGTGCAGAAACAGCTGTGTCATAGTTCATCTGCGCGTCTTCCACTTGCTTCTGCGTGTCCGCGCCAATACTGTACAGATAAGAAACGCGGTCGTATTCCGCCTTTGCATTCGTCACCTTGTACTGTGCTTGGTCGCGCTTGGCCTCATAGTCTTTGGCATCAAGCGTCGCCAGAACCTGCCCCGCCTTCACCTGATCGTTTTCCTTGACATTCACCGTCTTCAGGCGCGCCGTGATGCGCGAGCTGACTTCCACGGAGTCGATAGGGTGAATCGTACCCGTTGCCGAAACCGTAGATTTCAAATCCATACGGCTGACAGTGACCGTCTCCACCTGTGACTCCTGCGCAGCCTCCTGTTTTTCCTGGTATTGTCGGTAGCCTATAACGGCAGCGATTGCCACAACGATGACAGCAATCACTGCCTTAACTTTTCCATTCAAATGTACTTTCATTTCGTCACCTCTCCTGCAAGCTCGCGCGCAACGTTGTCGGACGTATCCATCTGCCCTTCTTCCACACTCTTCGTATCGCGCGATGTCTTGCGGCCGGTCGGCTGGATGGCGCGCTGCTCTGGTGCCCGCGCCTTGTCTTCGTTCTTCTTTGCAGCAGCAGACGTCCTGCTGCTCTCATTCGCAACCTTTCGGTCATATGTGCCGCTGTCAACGGCGTCTTTCGTCCTCGATACATCGATCTTTGGCAAAAGTACCGGCGCCAAGCGGTCAGCCGCCATGCGCTCACTGTCTGTCAACGAGATGCCCATGGCATTTTCCACTGCCGCCTTGTAGCGAACATAGTCATATTTTGCACTGATTTCGTTGAGGCGTGCCGTCGCAAGCGATGCCTGCGCATCCGTAATATCCACCATCAAACCTGCACCGACGCGATATTTCTCTCGTGCAATGTAGTAGTTTTCTTCCGCCAAACGCACAGCATTTCCCGTCGAGTTAAAACGCTGTTCTGCCTCACGCATATTATGGTATGCTTCGCGCACGGAAAGATCTGCCGCTTCCTTGTCTTTCTGGTACTTCAACAGCGCAACATCGATATCATTATTCGCTGATTTTACGCGTGCGCGCGTGATGCCGCTGTCAAAAATACTCCACGACAGCCCAACCGTACCGCGGATATCCTGCGTAGAGTCCGAATGCGGCTCTATGGCATTGGTCTGCCCCGCAGAAAGCGAAAGATCTACCGAGGGAAGGTAGGCAGACTTTGCTGATTTCAGCGATTCCTCATACTGACAAAGCTTGTGAATATCGGCAAGAAGATCCTTGCGGTTGGTATAGGCATAGGCAACAGCTTGATTGAGCGACGAGGAAAACGGCTGATAGACAAAATCCGTCGTCAACCGCAAGGGTTCGCTGCGATCGATATTGATGTAATCGCGAAGTTTTGCAAGATCCACTTCATAAGTATTTTTAGCGCGAATCAGATCCTGCTGTGCATTTGACAGCTGAACGCTCATATCGATAACGTCAATCCGCGCCTTTGAGCCTGCTTGAAAAAGCGATGTCGTCAGATTTAAATGATCTTGGTAGCGATTTACCGTGTCCTGCCGAACCTCGATCGTATGCCTTGCCTCAAGCGCCGTATAATAGGCATTGATGACATTCAACTTCAGGTTTTCGCGTTCACGCTCTGTCGCAAGCCCCGCCGCGTCAAGCGCAAGCTCTGTACGATGAATCTCTGCCTGATTGCGCCCGCCGGAGTAAAGCGGCAGACTGCCGCTGACATTCAGCCCATTCGATGTTGAGCGGTCGCTGTTTGAATTTTTCGAGACAGAAAGATTGTCGGAAACCTTAGCAGAAACGCCGTTTTCACCCTTAGCAACATTCACTGTTTCTTCTGCCGCTATCTCATTCTTCTGCGTGATGCGAAGTCCCGTATTGCCGGAAAGTGCCAATCCAATCGCATCTTCAAGCGAGAGATCCCGCGCAAAACAGCTCGGCGAAAGAAAGAGCATCGCCATTAGCATTGCTCCGCTCCACTTGAACATTTGTTTCATAAATATACCTCGATTCCCTAACATACCCTGTCACATATCTTCTATACCAATCATTGATTATTTTTTAATCATAAAGGACAATCATATGAGTTTCATAAGAATTTAATTATAATTCGCTATATAAAAAAACCGCTCTTCCTTTCGAAAGGCGGTTTTTACTTTAATCAGCGTACTGCTATCATCAGAGTTTCGGACCAGCAGCTACGAGAGCTTTTCCGATGTCGTTTGTCTCGTACTTCTTGAAATTGTCGATGAACATCTTCGCGAGCATCTTTGCTTCATTTTCCCAATCCAGCGGGTTCATGTAGGTATCCTTCGGATCGAGAATCTTCGAATCGACACCCGGAAGCTCTGTCGGAATCTCGAGGTCAAAATACTGAATCTTCTTTGTCGGTGCCTTGTTGATAGCACCGCTGTGAATATCGTCGATGATGCCGCGTGTATCACGGATGGAAATACGCTTGCCCGAACCATTCCAGCCGGTATTAACAAGATATGCCTTCGTGCCGTTCGCTTTCATACGCTTGACGAGTTCTTCGGCGTACTTGGTCGGATGAAGTTCGAGAAACGCCTGACCAAAACATGCGGAGAAGGTCGGCGTCGGCTTTGTGATACCGCGCTCTGTACCGGCAAGCTTGCTGGTAAAGCCTGAGAGGAAGTAATATTCCATCTGCTCCGGTGTCAGGATGGATACCGGCGGAAGAACACCGAAAGCATCTGCGGAAAGGAAGATGACGCTCTTTGCCGCCGGGCCTGCGCTATGATCCGAAACGATGTCTAAAACCGTGCCCTTAATATGGCTGAGCGGATAGGAAACACGCGTGTTTTCCGTAACGCTCTTATCAGCAAAGTCGATCGCGCCGCCATCGTTGAGCGTGACGTTTTCGAGAAGTGCATTGCGCTTGATGGCGCCGTAAATATCCGGCTCTGCATGCATATCGAGATTGATGACTTTTGCATAGCAGCCGCCCTCAAAGTTAAAGACGCCGTTATCATCCCAGCCATGCTCATCGTCACCGATGAGAAGGCGCTTCGGATCGGTTGAAAGCGTGGTCTTCCCCGTGCCGGAAAGACCGAAGAAAATTGCCGTATTCTTGCCGTCTTTATCCGTGTTGGCAGAGCAGTGCATAGCAGCAATGCCTTTGAGCGGAAGGAAGTAGTTCATCATCGAGAACATGCCCTTCTTCATCTCGCCGCCATACCAAGTATTGACGATGACTTGCTCGTGCTCTGTGAGGTTGAAAAGAACAGCTGTTTCTGAGTGGAGTCCAAGCCCTTTATAGTTTTCTACCTTTGCCTTCGAAGCATTGTAGACGACAAAGTCCGGTTTAAAGTTCTTAAGCTCTTCTTCTGTCGGGCGGATAAACATATTGGTAACGAAATGTGCCTGCCAAGCGACCTCGACGATGAAGCGGACAGCCATGCGCGTGTCCTTATTTGCACCGCAGAACGCATCGACGACAAAAAGACGCTTGTTTGAAAGCTCTTCCTGTGCAATCTCCTTGACAGCGTGCCATGCCTTCGTCGTCGCGCGGTGATTGTCATTCGGGTACGCTTCACTCGTCCACCAGACCGTATCATGGCTTGTCTCATCGTCTACGATAAACTTGTCCTTTGGCGAACGCCCCGTAAACTCGCCTGTCATGACATTGACAGCACCGAGTTCTGAAATACGTCCAATTTCAAAGCCTTCAAGACCTTCCTTTGTCTCTTCGTCAAAGAGAACCTTATAGTCAGGGTTATGAATGATTTCTGGGGTTCCCTTGATTCCATACTGTGTGAGATCGATCTTTTCCATTTTGTACAACCTCTTTCTAGTAATAGAAAGCCACGCGGAAGAATCCTAACGCAACCATATCGTTAAAAAGCATGAATACTTTTCGTTATGTTTATCATATTATCGCATTTTCTACTAAATGTCAAATTTCATCGAAAATTTCAAACTTGTTTCCCCTGCTTTTCTTTTCTTTCTTATATATAACTTATATATAAAAACAGTCCTTCTAAAAGAGAAGAACTGTAATTTTGTAAGAAAGATGCTGTTCTCATAAAGAATACGTGCAACTGCTTTCTCTATGAATGATATAAAATAGGAAAGACCTCATCCACAGTCATTTTTATATATCTCTCGTCTTGATATGACGAAGGAAGTTTTCCATCATTTTCGGTCCTTCCGGTGTCAAGATGGATTCCGGATGAAACTGAATGCCTTCGATATCGAGTTCTTTATGGCGAAGCCCCATAATCATGCCATCTTCCAGCTCACTCGTTACCTCCAAACAGTCTGGCAGCGTCTCGCGGTCGACGACAAGTGAGTGATAGCGTGCTACTTTCATTTCACCGGAAAGCCCTTCGTAAATACCCGTTTTCTTATGGCGAATGCTCGAACTCTTTCCATGCACGATCGCATCGGCGCGAACGACCTTTCCGCCGAAGACCTCACCGATTGCCTGATGACCGAGACAAATGCCGAGAATAGGGACGCTGCCGCCGAGCGCGCGAATGACATCTTCCGTAATGCCTGCATCCTTTGGCAGACCAGGCCCGGGCGAGAGAACAATGGCTTCGTAGTTCTTCTTTCGAATTTCCCCAACCGTCACGACGTCGTTGCGCACGACGTCGACCTCTGCGCCGAGACGCTCGAGAAGTTGGTAGACATTGTAGGTAAAGGAATCGTAGTTATCCAAAAGTAACAACATCGTTTTCCACCTCCTCGACGACTTCAAAGAGCGCCTTTGATTTCTGCAAAATCTCACGGTACTCGTTTTCCGGCACAGAATCTTTGACAATGCCCGCTCCAGACTGAATGACTGCCTCATCATCGTTTTCGATACGCATCGTGCGAAGCGTAATGCACATATCCATATTACCGGAAAAATCGAGATAGCCGACAGTGCCAGAATACGTGCCGCGGCGCACGGGCTCGAGAGCACGGATGATTTCCATTGCGCGAAGCTTCGGCGCACCGCTCACCGTGCCGGCAGGGAAAGTCGCTGCTAAAACATCCATCGGATGCATCTTTTCCTTAAGCTTTCCCTGAACCTCCGAAACCATATGCATGACATGACTGAAGTATTCGATCTCCTCGAACTTCGTCACGTCCACGGTACCCGGCCGCGCGATTCTTCCGATGTCATTGCGCGCAAGGTCAACGAGCATGGCGTGCTCGGCACATTCCTTCTCATCTGCTTTCAGTCCCTTGGCGAGATTGGCATCTTCTTCGACATCTTTTCCGCGGCGGCGCGTACCTGCAATCGGATAGGTGTAGACCTGCTCACCCGCCGTCTTTACCAGCATCTCAGGGGAGGCGCCGACGAGCTTCACCGCACCGAAATTCAAATAGAACATATACGGCGAGGGATTGACCTGCCGCAAGCGGCGGTAAAAATGAAAGCACGGCTTGGTAATCTTCGCGCGGAACTGACGTGACGGTACGACCTGAAAAATGTCCCCGGCGTAAATGTGTTCCTTAGCCTCGTAAATCGCATCGAGAAAATCCTGCGGTGCCTTACCGAACTTCTGCAAGAAGTCAAGATCTTCTGTCCGCTTCGGGCAGCTGCCCTCTGGCAATATGAGCGGCGCTTTAAGCTTTTTCGCTATATCGTCCATCTTCACTTCTATAGCATCATAGTACGCCTCAAGCTCTGCCGCCTCTTTCCCCGCCGTATCGGCAATATAGACGAGGCGCATGCGGTTCATGCGCGTATCGAAGACAACGAGGATACGGGCAAGCATAAATTCGCCCAAAAGTTCTTCTTCGCCGAGATGCATACCGCGCACGCGGTCAAACGTCGCAACAATCTCGTAGTTCAGGTAACCGACCATGCCGCCTGAGGCAAGTGGAATTTCGGCATTCTCGAGTGCATTCTTATAGCGCGAAAGATATTTCTTAATCGCAGGAACAGGCGGAGCATCGATGGATTTCATGCGCCCGCTCTCTTCAATCATCAGCTTGTTCTTATAGACCTCGACGCGTGCAAAGGGCTCCGCACCGATGAAGGAATATCTGCCGAATTGCTGATGTGTCGTATCGACAGACTCTAAAATAAAGCCCGGTGCGTCCCCGACTAGCTTGTAATAGATGGAAACCGGCGTGTCGAGATCCATGTTGATCTCTTTCGCCACGGCGATGATGTTCGCATGTTTCGAGAGTTGGAGAAACTCTGCCTTCGTGGGTGTTCTCTGCATAACTGCCTCCTTACCGCATGGCTTTTAATATGCCGCGTCAAGTGCCTCGCGCATCGAACGAACGAGAGCGAATGCCTCTTCCTTCTTGCCTTCCGTCAAACGTCCGACGACTGCACTGCCGCAAATGACGGCATCCGCATGTTCTGCCGCCTCGACTGCCGCCTCTGGGCTTCCAATACCAAAGCCTACGGCAAGCGGCGTATCGGTAAAGTTGCGTGCCTTTTCACAGACCTTGCCGATGGTACGATAGTCCACCTGCTTAACCCCCGTGACGCCGTTATTCGAAACGCAGTAGATAAAGCCTGTTGCCCCTTGACACGTCTTTTCCATACGCGCCTCTGTCGTGCCCGGCGTGATGAATTCCGCATAATGAAAGTCTTCCTTTTGGCAGATTGCGCGAAGTTCTTGGGACTCTTCATGCGGAACATCCGGGATAATCACGCCGTCGAGTCCTGCCGCCTTAAAATCCTGCACGAACTTTTCAAAGCCGTATTTGCGCATATTGTTGTAGTAACCCATGGCTATGAGCGGGATGTCTGTAAACTTACGAATCTCCCTCACGATTGCAAGCTCCTTTTTGAGAGTCATGCCGTTCTTAAGCGCGATGACGCTCGATGTCTGAATGACAGGGCCATCGGCCATTGGGTCAGAGAACGGAAGTCCGAGCTCGATGACGTTCGCACCCGCTTTTTCCACTTCGCGAATGGCTTCAATCGAAGCTTCGACCGTCGGCGCGCCCGCCGTGATATAGATGAAGATTGCCTTTTTGCCAGCGGCTTTCAGCGCCGCCATTTTCTTTTCCAGTCGCGTGCTCATTTGACTTCCTCCTCCAAGACCTTTGCCACCATGGCCACATCCTTATCGCCGCGCCCTGAGAGGCAGACGACAACCGATTCGCCCTTTTTCGTCTCGGGCATCAACTGATCAAGATATGCCAGCGCATGCGAGCTTTCGAGCGCCGGAATGACCCCCTCCATACGCGAAAGGCGCTGGAAGGCATCGAGCGCTTCCTTATCCGTCACGGAAACATACTGTACAACACCGCTGTCCTTAAAGTAGGAATGCTCAGGGCCGACGCCTGGATAATCAAGCCCCGCCGAAATGGAGTAAGCTTCGATCACCTGTCCGTCATCATCCTGCAGCAGATAGCTATACGCGCCGTGTAGGACGCCCGGCTCACCTGCGCCGGAGAGCGTCTTCGCATTTTCTGCCGTCTTATCGCTCTTGCCGCCTGCCTCGACGCCAAACTTCTTGACCTTTGCATCCTTGCGGAAATCATAGAAGGTGCCGATGGCATTGCTTCCGCCGCCGACACAGGCGATGAGATAATTAGGAAGACTTCCTGTCTCCTTCATGATCTGCCTGCGAATCTCCTCGCCAATGACCTTCTGGAAGTCGCGGACAATGGTCGGATACGGATGTGGACCGACGGCCGAACCGATGATGTAATGCGTGTCTTCAATGTTCGTCGCCCAGTAGCGAATCGCCTCGCTCGTCGCATCTTTCAGCGTGCCTGTGCCGCTGGAAACGGGGATGACCTTTGCACCGAGAAGCTTCATGCGGAAGACATTCAGCTTCTGACGTTCAATGTCCAACGCGCCCATGAAGACATGGCACTCCATGCCAAAGAGTGCCGCAACCGTTGCAGAAGCAACGCCGTGCTGCCCTGCGCCCGTCTCTGCGACGATGCGCTTTTTCCCCATGCGCTTTGCCAGAAGTGCCTGCCCCAGTGCATTGTTAATCTTATGCGCACCTGTATGCAGCAAGTCCTCACGCTTTAAGTAGATCGTCGCCTTGCCATAGTGTTCAGTCAGGCGATCAGCGCGGTAGAGAATCGTAGGGCGTCCAGCATACTGATTGAGATAGTACGCAAATTCTTTCTTAAACGCCGGATCATCCTTATACACTGCATACGCTGCTTCGAGTTCCTCGAGTGCCGGCATGACGATCTCAGGAACATATTGTCCGCCGTAATCGCCGAATCTTCCTTTTTTTGCCATGATGCTAATCCCTTCCTATCCTAAATAAACAGAATTCTTCTTATCCCTTAAATGCATCGCCCGCAAAGAGCCTCGTCTGCTTGGCAACATCCTCCGCCCTTACCAGTCCTTCGCCAACGAGGATGCCATCGCATTGTGCAGCCTTCAGCGTCCGCACATCATCGGCAGTGAAGACGCCGCTCTCACTGATGATGATGCGCGTCTTATCCATCTTCGGCATGAGCTTCAGCGTCTCTGCAATCGATGTTTCAAACGTCACGAGGTTGCGGTTATTGATGCCGATGATATGCGCCGGCGTCCGAAGGGCTGTATCGAGATCCTTTTCATCATGCACCTCAAGCAGTGCGTCCATGCCGAGGCTCCAAGTAAGATAGAGAAAGGACTTTAAGAGCTGCGGCGTTAAAATTCGAACGATGAGCAGCACGGCATCCGCGCCGAGATAACGCGACTCATAGATTTGATACGGGTCGATGATAAAATCCTTCCGAAGGAGCGGCAGCTTCACCGATTTCCGCACCTCGATAAAATCTTCGTTTTTGCCGAGAAAATGCGGATCCGTATGCACGGAGAGCATCGTCGCACCGTTTTTCTCATACGTCTTAGCAAGTTCAAGAACGCTGTGCGATCTTGTCAGCCGCCCCTTTGCCGGGCTCTGAAGCTTGCACTCGGCAATGAGACTCCAGCCGTGTTTCTTAAGGCTATGACTGCCTTCAAAAGAGGCGTACGAAATGTTTTCCATAATCTCGCCAATCGGCAGCTGCTTCTTGGCATCTCGGACAATCTCCTTTTTCTTCTCGACGATCTCCGCTAAAATATCTCGCATATCTTCAAACTCCTTTACACTTTCTTCTCCTTCATATAAGTACGGACGGCGGACAAAAAGCTTTCGATGCGCGCTATGCTCTTTTCTCCGTTTATCTCCAAGCTTCCCGATACATCAAGACCGTACGGGTGAAATATCTCCATGGCATCTCTGAAATTGTTCTCCGAGATACCTCCTGCAATGAGGATGGGCTTCTTTATCTTTGCAAGTACTTCGGCGGCACAGCGCCAATCAAATGTCTCTCCTGTCCCTCCCGGGACGCCCGTTTGATAGGCGTCGATCAATGCGATTTCGGCAGGATAGGCGTTCACTTCATCCGCAGAAAGATTCGCTGTATAGCGAAATGCCTTGATAACGGGAACACCTATCTCTTCCGCATATTCTGCTGTCTCATGGCCGTGGAGCTGTACATAGTCCAGCGGCACAAGCTGTGCAATCTTCTGAACGACAGATATATCTTCATCGACGAAGACACCGACTTTTTTTACCCGCGCAAGCTGCCCAGCAATCTCTCTCGCCAATTCCGGCGCGACATATCGCCTTGCCTGTTTCCAAAAAATAAAACCAATCATATCCGCTCCGGCACGTTCCGCTGCACGAGCTGCTTCGATTGTCTTCATCCCGCAAAGTTTCGTCAAAAACATACGCTCACCACCTCATAAGCAAACAATCTCGCCAGATTCTCGACCTATACGAAAAGCCCCGACAGAACAAAAGCATTCTGCCGGGGCGAAAGTATCGCGGTGCCACCCGATTTCGGAGAAATTTCTCCCTCTCAATTCCGATACAGGACGTCCTGCCAAAGCAAAACACCGATATCGTAGCTCTTTAACGGAAGCAGCCGTCCCAGCCTACTCGACAATCGTGCCTTTCGGTGAGCTCTCGCGGAACCATTCACAAAGCTTTCCCTGCCGGACCTTGCACCAACCGCCGGCTCGCTGGAAGAGAATTCCCCTTGCTACTATTTTCCGTTCATAGATTTCACGTAGATTTATGCGCTGCCTATCTTTTCCACAAAAAGGACAGACAAAGACGCTGACGGGTACTATCGTACAATGCCGGAATGGAAATGTCAATAGCCTTAGACGAAAAAACAGCCCCGGACATGAACTGTTCGAGACTGTTTTCTACACAAATGTACTGTATCTTATCCTTATGGGTTGTGGCGCCTTACATCATGCCCGGCATGCCGCCCATCCCCGGTGCACCTGCCGGCGGCATCGGAGCTTCTTTTTCCGGCTTGTCTGCAACGAGCGTCTCCGTCGTGAGCACCATCGAAGCGATGGAAGCTGCATTTTGAAGTGCGGAACGCGTGACCTTGGCCGGATCGACAATGCCTGTCTCGATCATGTCGACGTACTCGTTAGAGAGTGCGTTAAAGCCAACGCCCGTGCCTGCCTTCTTGACGTTCTCGACAACGACGGAGCCTTCAAGACCTGCATTGTCTGCAATCTGACGAACTGGCTCTTCAACAGCGCGGCGAACGATTTCGACGCCGACCTTTTCGTCGCCCTCAACATTGAGTCTGTCAAGCGCTGGGAGAATGTCAACGAAGGTCGTACCACCGCCTGCGACAATGCCCTCCTCAACAGCTGCACGCGTTGCATTCAGAGCATCCTCAATGCGATACTTCTTATCTTTCATCTCCACTTCGGTGGCAGCGCCGATTTCGATGACGGCAACGCCGCCTGCGAGCTTTGCCAGACGCTCCTGGAGCTTCTCTTTATCGAAGTCACTCGTCGTCTCTTCGATCTGTTTGCGAATCTGTGCAACGCGAGCGGCAATAGCTGCCTTGTCTCCCGTGCCGTCAACAATCGTCGTCTCTTCCTTTGTCGAACGAATCTGACGTGCGCGTCCGAGATCTTCCATCGTGACAGAATCAAGATTGCGGCCGAGCTCCTCGCTGATGACCGTGCCGCCCGTCAAAATCGCGATGTCTTCGAGCATTGCCTTGCGGCGGTCGCCAAAGCCCGGCGCCTTGACAGCCAATGCCTTGAACGTGCCGCGGAGCTTATTGACAACGATGGTCGTCAATGCTTCTCCGTCAACGTCTTCCGCGATGATAGCGAGCTGCTTGCCAGCCTTGACGACCTGCTCGAGAATCGGCAGAATGTCGTTGATAGCGGAGATCTTGCGATCCGTGATGAGGATGTACGGATCATCGAGGACAGCTTCCATCTTGTCCGTATCCGTGACGAGATACGGGGAAATGTAACCGCGGTCAAACTGCATGCCTTCGACGACGGAGAGGTTCGTCGCCATGGACTTGGACTCTTCGACCGTGATGACGCCGTCCTTGCCGACCTTTTCCATCGCTTCGGCGATGAGTTCACCCGTCTCTGCATCCGCAGAAGAAATCGTAGCAACCTGCGCGATATCCGCCTTGCCCTCGATCTTCTTTGCCTTTGCCTTAATCTCTTCCACAAGAGCATCGACAGCCTTCTGGATGCCGCGCTTGATAATCATCGGATTTGCGCCTGCAACGACATTCTTCATGCCTTCATGAATCATTGCCTGTGCGAGAAGGGTAGCTGTCGTCGTGCCGTCGCCTGCGATGTCATTCGTCTTCGTTGCGACTTCCTTGACAAGCTGTGCCCCCATGTTTTCAAACGGATCTTCAAGCTCGATATCGCGCGCAATCGTAACACCGTCGTTCGTGATGACCGGTGCACCATACTTCTTGTCGAGGACGACATTGCGTCCTTTTGGTCCGAGCGTAATCTTTACCGCATTTGCGAGCTGATCGACACCGCGACCAAGTGCGCGGCGTGCTTCTTCTTCAAACAGAATCTGCTTAGCCATAAATATTAGCCTCCAAATATATAAACTAATCGTTCTATGTTATTCAAAACTGAACCGCCTACGACTAAAGTCGCGAATATGCGGCTCACTTTTAATCAAAGGACTGCAAGGATGTCGCCTTCGCGGACGACGAGGTAATCCTTATCATCAACCTTGACTTCCGTGCCAGAATACTTGGAATAAAGAACATTATCGCCGACCTTGACTTCTACCTCTGCACGCTGCCCGTTGTCGAGAAGCTTGCCTGCGCCGACAGCCACGACCTTGCCCTTCTGTGGTTTTTCCTTTGCTGTATCCGGCAGAACGATCCCGCTTGCTGTCTTAACATCGCTTTCCGCTACTTCGATGACAACTCTTTCGCCCAATGGCTTAATCATAGGTATCTTCCTCCTACCAAAATAAAATTCTTTTTGCTTTATTAGCACTCAAAATGCCTGAGTGCTAACTTCGATTGTTATCTTATCTCGTTTTAGTCAAAATGTCAATAGGAAAAATAAAAAAAGTCAAAAAAACAAAGTTTCTTTTTGTAACAAAATCACTTATTGCCAGTCCCCCAAAGTGTGCTATAATACAAAAGAGAAGAGTTTCTTTCATCATGAAAAAGAATTTTAGGAGGTTTATCCATCATGGCCATTACCAAAGACATGGGCATTCTCGAAGTTGTTCAGAAGTATCCGGATACCGTTGACGTCTTCGTCAATTCCGGCATGGGCTGCCTTGGCTGCGCTGCATCACATTTTGAAAACATTGAGCAGGGTGCTATGGCACACGGTATCGACGTTGACCAACTCATCAAAGACCTCAACACGGTCGTCGGTGCGTAATCCATTGTCCGATGTTAGACGGCACTTCGGTGTCGTCTTTTTGTACGGAAAATCCTTTTGCCATAGAAAAAGCGCTGCAAATTCGCAGCGCTCTGTTTCTTTTAACGTAAAATCAAATGATCTTCTCGCCATGGTATGTTTCGCCGCCGATTTCGGGGTAGACACCATATTCGATCGCCCATTCGCACTTATACTTAATGGCCTGTGCGTGAATCGTCTGAACGCGATCCTGCGTGCGAACAACTTTGCCCGGAACGCCGACGACAAGCGAGTTCGGCGGAATAACGGCATTCTCGAGGACAAGCGCACCTGCAGCAATGATCGAGCCACGCCCGACCTTGGCTCCTGTCAATACCGTCGCGCCCATGCCGATGAGGACGTGATCCTCGATCTCACAGCCGTGCAGACAGGCACAGTGACCAACCGTCACATAGTCGCCGATAATGCATGGCTTATCGTCTGCTACATGGAGACAGGAAAGATCCTGCACATTCGAACACTCACCGATGGAGATGTGCGCAATATCGCCGCGTGCTACGACACCCGGCCAGACACTCGCGTACTTTGCAACGCGAACATCGCCGGACAGGAAGGCTTCTTCTGCGACAAATGCCTCTTCATCAATCTTCGGCTCGATGCCATGAAATGCACGGCTCTTAAACGTATACATGAAAAATCCTCCTAAATCTATGATACAGCTTTTATCCTATTTTAACGCAAGCCCAGACGCATTTCAACCGCTATCTTTTCACAAAAATCAAATAACTTCTTTCAGTATACAACCTGCCTACACTATCGTTTCCTTTTGGAAAACATCGCTGCCATGCGGTCGAGCGAAGAACCGAAACGCCAAAAATCACATAAGACAGACGCGCTCTATGACAGCAAACCGGCGCGAAATGCTGCAATGTCTGCTATATCCTTTGGACGCGTGCGGCAGCAGCCGCCAATGAGCGCTGCGCCTGCCTCATACCAAGTTGCAACAAAGGTTTGATACGGTGTTGGGCTGCCGCACCATGTCTTTGCTGCTGCATCGTAGCTTTCACCTGAATTGGGATAAACGACGATAGGTTTTGTCGTATATGTTCGCATCTGCTCGATAAGACCCGCCACATGCTCCGGTGCTGTACAGTTGATACCAACGGCAACAGCCTGCGGATACTGCTCAACCATCGCAGCCGCTTCTGCCGCGCTTTCTCCGCTCGAGATATGCGCGCCGTCCTTACAGGAAAAGGAAAGCCATGCGGGAATCTCCGGCGCATACTTTGCAAGATCTTCCAAAACGGCTTCCGCCTCTGCCAGCAAGGGAATTGTCTCACAGGCAAAGAGGTCAGGAGCCGCCTCATTTAAAAGAGAAAGACGCTCCGCATGAAAATCGGCAAGCTCCTTTCTGTCAATCGTATAGTCACCGCGGTACTCTGAACCATCCGCAAGATATGCGCCGTAAGGTCCGATGGATGCAGCAACCATTGGATGCGGCAGATTTGCCGCGCGCGTCTTTGCCGCCGCATCGCGTGCTTCACGCGTGAGTTTCACCGAGCGAAGCATCAGCTCTTTCGCTTCCTTGCGATCAAAGCCCTTCTTTTCAAAACCCTCAACCGTCGCCTGGTAGCTCGCACTCGTCGATATATCTGCCCCCGCCGCATAGTAAGCCGCATGGATGGCGCAAATCAACGCAGGCTGCTCGAAAAGCGCCTTGGCAGACCAGAGTGCATCATCTGTGTCGAACCCTCGCGCTGCAAGCTCGGTTCCCATCGCGCCGTCGAGCACGAGAAAGGGTACTTTTTTCCGTTCGCGTTCAAAATTCACCATAACCTTTTCCTTACACCGCCAAAAACTATCGGTGCTGGCTGTTTTTTAATCTGAAATTCCGTCACGCGCCTGATATAAAAACCTTGTATTTTTATAGAGAAATCCCCACAAATTATGAAAAATCTGCGGGGATTTCTTTTCTCTTATTCGAATTCAATTCTTATATTTTAGCTACTCTTGTGAAGCCTTATATTTCAAGGCTTCCCGTTCTCCTTATTCCTCTCATTCTCCTCATTATACACCTTTTTGAGATTTTTGGGGGTCATACGGGGGTCACGCTTCCGTCCGTTCTTATCGTTCTGCACCTTTTTCGCTCTCATGCTTAACGCCCATAACACGCCCTTTCTTCCGAACAAGCACTCCTGTTGTCTTGCCTGTTTCTTTCTCCAAAACCCGTTTCAATACCGGTAGTAAAATTTTTTGATACCGTAGCTCAAGACTGCGTTTGAGATACGTTTTATAAACCTCAGAAATCACCGGCGTTGTTTCTATAATTTTAGAAATATCTCCCTGTTGTTTTTCTATCTTAGGCACAATACGAAGAATCGCTTCCTGCAAATCTTTATGGGGATTTTTCAGATATTCGGAAAAAAGAATCCTCTTGCGATCCTCCCGATAACACGAATAGACATTGAATTCCTCTCGTTTGAATTCCTGCCCTCCATTCAAACGCTGCTGCATGAGTTCTTCAGGCAGCAACGCCGACAAAGATGAACCACAATCATAGATGGGTGCAAACGAAAGCTCATTTTCAGCATTCAACACGCCACCCCAATTATCCATATTTCGATCTCGGTTATTGATATACCCATCAACAATGAACATATCCCAAAACTTTCTTTTAAATTCTTCCTTGTCAACAATTTGCTTTGTTTGCTCAATGACCATCATCACATTATCCACGTTAGCCTGCGTTCGCAAACTGTCGCTTTCCACCTCCTGTAAAACAAGCTTGTGGAACTCAATCAATTTCTTTCCGTCTTGCGTGAAATCCTCGCAGGCAACAACAATCTTCTCTTCTCCATTCGGCATTTTATAGGTTGCCAGAAAAGTATTTTGCGTTTCAAACCCCAATGTCTTAAAAATCTTGCAGCCGATATCCTCAGAGAATTGATTGTTCATGTAGCTCAAAGAATTATGAAGCTCTCTCACTGGATCAGGAAATTTCACCATGTATATCCGATGATCATAAAGAATTCGCTTCTTTTTCTCTGACCCTCCAAAAGTATTGATGGTCTCCTGGCAATGCGTCAAATCAATCATGGACAAGCCCCCAAAAAAAGCGTTGGATTTCCTGCCCCTTGATCGGATCGATCTCACGGAATTTGACAGCTTCCTTCACGCTCCAATGAACGTCAACCACCGCTCCATATAAAGAAAGCTGATTGTCCTGCTCGGCCAACTCATAAGCGCGATTCATATCATACCGCAAACCCGCTTCATAGTCATCCGGATTGTATCTTCGCTCAATTTTCATTTTCCGCTGCCCTCCTCGCATTTAATTGTCGCCCAAACAAAATTCCTTTCCTCGCACATACTTTGCGGCTTTTTGACAATCATTCGAACTCGCCAAGTGGAAACTCAATCTAAACTTTTTGTATAGACCATTTGATTCCATTTGGCTTTATTTGATACCAGTTATCCAAATCCTATGGGGCACCCGACTTTTTGCTATCAAAAGGCCATCAGGGAATGCTATCAATAAAAATAATCAGAGGTGGGTGATATGGATAATTCCTGTCGATACCAATGCTAGCGGAAGATAAAACCAGAGTTCGGTTTTTGAAAAAACGCAACTACAAAAGGTACAGGTTGAGTCAGTAAATTCCTTAGACGATGCTTTCATTGAAAAGTCTATTTTATCATCTGGCAACAATCTTACTTTGTCATACAAAGCTCGGTAGAGGCGTTCTTGTAGTAAATAATAGGAATCTAACCCCCAAAACACAATTATGGGTATATATGCCACAAGAAAGTACAGTTTGTCTGTGTCTTTTCCAGCCAAAGCAAAGATTCCTGCTACAAGCGTAACTGCCCACCCCTTTAATGCAAAGGAATTAGAAGCCATACGATTAATTACACTTTGAATCATTTCTAAGTGGCTTAACTTTTTGCCCATAAAGCAACTCCTGTTCACTTACTTGTCATGAATCTTCGCAGCTTTTTCAATCCACGTTCCCATATTATCATATCCATTATCTGCAACATAATCGTAGATGCCATCAGCAATGCGATCAAAGTACGCTGGAGAATTATCGTTATAATATCCTATTACCTCATGAGTATTACTTCTAAAGGATGTAGATAAAGTATGCATATCCTTAATAGCATTTATATGTGCGCCTATTACAGCATTGCCCCTTTGCAAGCTTTTACAAATTTCATATTGCACAAAAGGACGTTTCAAAGTTTCGGTTCCAATCAGGACTACTGTTACAGAGGTTCCTTTAAGTTGCTTATCAATCCACTTATGAACAGCCGTATCTCCCTGTCTCTTAATTTGCTCAAAATCTGCCTTATCAATGAAGCCAGCAGCTTCTTTACCCTGAGTAACCCAACTATTGCGGACAACCATTGAACGATTAATGTCGTTATCGTAATGAAAACTAAAAAACACTCTACGCGCCACAGATATTCTCCTTTCTATTTATCTTGTTGAAAACCAGTGTGCCAATGTCTGGTAGTTCAACTTTCCATTTTCTGGTGTTACTGTGTAATATCCTTTTTGAATATAAGTACCATTATCATATTTGTCGTTGCCATCTTCATAACAGATATATGGATATAATGACAAATACTCTGCGCCTTTATAAAAACCATCATAACTGCCCTTTGGCTTCAACGGGAACAGTGCGATATGGGCTTTAAATTTTTGAGCATCACCATATCCAAGTTCCCAATTACACCACTTGGAGTCTATTGCAGCATTTGTAGCAAGCAGAATAAATTTGTCACATTTTTTAATTCGATCCTTCAAATTAGCCGCGGTCGCTGCTGTGGTAATTGGGGACATTGAGGTGTCTTGGCTGTCGATATAGGCTTTTACATCGTATTGCTCTTGCAAAAAACCAAGTACGCCTTTAAGTTCTTGGAGGTCATCATGCTTATGTGAAATAAAAACGGTGGTCTTTCTCTTTCTAGTGTATAGTGCGCATTCGTTAATATTTGACATTGCTTCATTTAAACGAACATCCGCATACGCTTGAAACGAGCCTTGCTCAATCAACTTTTCCATCTTTGCATCCTCTTTATCATCTTGGTTCTAAAAACTTTTCTCCGTTCAAATTCATCTTTTCCCTCGCACATATCGCGAAAGCGTCGAAACACTCAGGTTCGTCACAGCAGCCACATCCTTATAGGAACGTCCCTCTCGCAGCAGTGCAAGCGCGTGTTCCTTCCTCGCCCTATCGATCGGCGGCCTGCCCTCACGAAACCCCTGTTTCGTCCTGGCAATCGCCTTGCCTTCCTGCATCCGCTCCAAAATCATGCTCCGCTCAAGCTCGGCCACCGCAAGAAGCGTCGTAATAAAAAACTTTCCCATAGGCGTCTGGTCGAGCAACCCTACGTTCAAGACATTGACTTTCACGCCGCGCTCAATAAGAGAACGGATTACATGAATCCCCTCCTCCACATTGCGGGCAAGGCGATCCAGTTTCGTCACAATCAATATATCACCCGCGCCCATGCGGTCAAGCAACTCTTGAAGCCTCGGTCTTTCCATGGATACCCCTGAAAATTGTTCCACGATAACCGAAGCGGCCCCACTTTCTCTCAGGCGTTGCTCCTGTTCCTCCAAGGAATTTCCATGAGCCTTTTGCCCCTTTGTCGATACTCGAGCATAACCCCAAACTGTCATTTCAGTACCTCGTTTTGACTAAAAGTTTTGACCATGCTTCTCCTTTGATTCTACCATAAAAACTCAAGCCGGTCAAAACTCTTAGGTTTTGACCGGTTTAGGTGTCCATCATGGACACCTTTCAACATGACGGGTTCTTCCGCGTCATTCCCTCCCCTTGCTCTTGTCTTCGTCCATTCTTCCTTTCACCAAGACTTTCCGCTTCGGGTACTTCTCTTTCGGCATCTCCTTTATGGTTTCTCTCATGAGCCCTGCCATGAAACGACTGTCAACTGCGCCCAGGATAGCTCTTGCCATGAGCTTTTCTCGATCGACATTTGCCATGTCCAACTCATAGCCGGCATTCTTCGCCACTTGGTAGATCAACATGTGCTGCGTCCTGCCGTTTCCCTCTCGGAACGGATGCAGCATGTTCAGATCGCAATAGAGATCGGCGGCCTTTTTGCAAAACCTCTCAGCATCGAGTCCCTGTAGATTGTTGTCCTTTTTCAGTCGTTTGAAGATGTCCGCGCCCTGTTCTTCAAGATATGGGCAATGGCAGAATACAGTACCCTTTTTTGCAATGTCCACGGTACGGAATTTCCCGGCCCAATCGTAGACATCCTGAAACAGCTCGTAGTGGATTTTCTTCAACGTACTCAAATCGAACTCACGAAAGGTTTGCTTCTTCAAGTCAATATATCGCGTCGCCGCAAAATTCTTCTCGTAATCCAAGAGTTCATGTCCATCCTGTATCCCCAGCTTGTTCCGCAGCACCCCGTTGGGTTGAAGATATGGATCCCTTGCACTCATACGATTTCCGCCTCTTTTTTCCCCGCCAGCTTCTCACGGAATATCTCTCTTGCCTCCTCCGTCGTGATCTCGAGATTCGCAATGCGATCGAAAACCGCCAATTCTTCCTCCGTGAATTTGAATCCTTCCAACTCATGCACCTTGATTGCAGAATCCACACTTTTCCGCATTTCTTCCTTAGACACCATATCCATTCCCTCCCATTTCATACAGCAGAACCACTTATATTACGTCTTATATTATACCACATATTGCCGAAAAAGTCGAGTTTAAAGCGCGCCTCATGTATATCTTCACAAGAATATCTCCGCATAATACCTTATTTAAAGTTTATATTCTCAGGGCGTTCCCTTCGGGACGGGCTGTCGTGAACAGAGCCAGCTTCGCTGTCTCTGCCCTTCGGGCTTCCATCCCTAACGCAAAACCATTTGAAATGATGGCAAGAGGAATTTGCACCGTTATCTTTCTCGTTCCGCTTCCGCATTGCTTCACAGCGCTTCATGATATTCCGCTTCTGTTCCGCAATGCACGCTCCACGAAAAACATAACGAGAGCGTGCAAATCCCTCTTGCCTTGAACAACAACGCCGCAGGCACAAGCCAAGAACTAAAGTTCATGGCCTATGCCCGCGGCTTGCTTACCACCACCCCACCCACCACCGCAGGAGGCTTCGCCCCCTGCACCCCCAGCAGGGAACTTCGTCCCCTGCACCCCTTTCAGCAGTCTCGCCGACAAGGCAGGAGGGAGAAGGAACACCTTCTCCCTCTACCGCAAAAGCCTGAGCTTCGTCACGCTCCGCATAAAGGCTGAACCCTTACGGGAAATCGGAATATCCGATTTCCCTTGACGCTTCGCACAGCCGAAAACAGTCTGCCAAGCCTCATGATTTGAACCACAGCAACAATATACTCAATACAGCCAGGAACACCATCACATGCGCAAGAATCCAAATGCGGTCGACGGCATCCCCCATCTGTTTCAAGCGTCCTGCCTGCCAGCCAGCAATATCCTTCATCTGGGATTTCTGCCATGCTATAGCTTCTTTCGCCATTTGTTCATAATTTGCAGCCGCATTTTCAAAGGCCGCTTTATAAGCCTCAGAAGCACTTTTCTCAATCTCTTCGGGCACCTCATCCTGAATATGCCGAACTAGGCGTTCCAGTCTATCCGTTTCCTTAGAGATTTGTTGCGTGCAGCCTTCTAAGGTCAGTGTCTTTTTTACGACTTTTTCCAACGGTGCCATCTGCTCGTGAATGCTTTTCATAAGCCCGTTCAATTCATTCAAAGCATCCGAAACATGCTGCTCTTCTGCCGTTTCATCCGTCCGCCGAGCCAGCATCGCAGCCATGCGCTGCTGCAACGCATTGAAATCTTCGACGATTTTTCTTTCTTCTTCAGATTTTGGATGAGCAGCTATATTTTTCGGTTTCTCTAAGGATATTGGTTCCTTTGATTCCAAAGGCAGCTCTTCTTCCTCTATTTCCGACGCCACTTCGTCAACAGTATCACGATCGACAGCCTGCATCGCAATAAATTCTTCTTCCTCATCCTCTGTTGCCGTGTCCTCGAACCTTTCCACAGTCACATCACCTTATCTTTCTTTAAAACTGGATGACCGTTCTTGTCATCAAATGTTTTTTTGCAATGATTGCAAAGCCAAAAAGCTCCATTCTTGCCATTGAGCTTTGCCAGCACAGTCTCGCATTCCGGGCAAAACGCAACCACCGGTTCGCCGCTGTCATCGGGATAAAACATCTTCCTTCCCGTATCCGGAGAAACGCACTTCTCATTGCTGCACATATGAAAGTACATCTTGCTTTTTTGAGAATACTTCCGCAGCAAAATACCTTCACGGCAAATGGGGCAAGGTGTTCGTTTCTTATCCTTCGGCAAAGGGAATAGGTGCTTTTCGGCAAACTGAATATTTTCATGCACCATGGAGTACACATCATCCATATAATCCGAAAGATTCCCTTTGCCATGTGCTATTTCATCCAACGCATATTCCATCTCTGCCGTCGTATCGGGCACAGCAAGAGATGGACTTACATTCTCAATTAAAGAAATGCCGAAAGGTGTAGGCAGAAGTTCTTTCTTCACTTTCTTCAGGCATGGTTCGACAGCCTTTCCTTTCAAGCTCGTCGCCTGCAATTCCGCAATGATGGTATCTCGCGTCGCCGGTGTCCCTATACCCTTGACTTCTTTCATTTTTTCACGGTTCGGATTATCTGCTTTCATGAACTTCCAAATGTTTGTCATGGCCGCAATCAAGGTTCCCTCTGTAAATCGCTTTGGCGGCTTTGTTTTCTTATTTAGGATGGGATATAGTCACCCTTTGCGATTTTGTCGCCTACAGCGAAATCTGGAAGCCGTGGAGTGCCTTCTTGTTCTTCCTCTTCCCTCTCCACTTCACGGAACCCCATCTTACGGATGATTTTCCCACTGCCTGAAAACATTTCATCCCCGACTTGAAGTGAAAAAGTCGTTTTCTCAAACTCATGCGGTGGATAAAACTGGACAATGTAGCGTTTGGAGATCATGCCATAAATACGTTCTTCCTGTTCATTCATGTCTTCTGGTCGAATGCCCGTGGGAATGATTGCATGATGTGCTGTGATCTTCCCATCATTGAAGGCTTTGCTTTCAATGTCTACATTCGCTCCGGCTGCCCCTTGTACATCCATTTCCTTTAAGGCAACCAGAATCCTTGGAACATCTTCTCTTTGCGAAGCCGGGATATAGTTGCAATCGCTTCGTGAATAAGAAACGAGCTTCCTTTCGTAGAGCTTCTGTACAGTTTCCAATACCTCTTGCGGGGAATATCCCCATATTTTATTCGCTTCGATCTGCAACGTATCTAAGGAATACGGCAATGGCGGGTACTGTTTTCCCTCCGATGTCGCCATATCTCGGATAACGCCCTCAGCCTTCTCTACCTTCAATTTGATTGCCTGCAAGAGGTTTACATCCAACACACGTCCTTCTTCGTCCAAGGGAATGTTTTCCGACGGCTCCAACGTGGCCGTAAAAGGAATCCCTTTATATGCAAAAATCCCTTGCAGCACATAATACTTTTTCGGTTTGAAAGACAAAATATCTTTTTCGCGCTGCACGACTAGCGCCAGCGTCGGCACTTTCACACGGCCAATCCGATATGTCCCATCATGTCCGGCTTTTCTCGCATTAACCGTATATGCACGCGACAGATTCATGCCGATGAGCCAATCTGCGCGGGCACGGCCAAGCCCGGCTTCATACAGACCATAGAAATCTTTGTTGTCACGCAAGGAAGAAAATGCCCTTTTCAAAGATTCATCGTCCTTCGCATTGATCAAAATACGCCGGACTTCACCCTTGTAATGCAGAAAATCCAGAATCTCATCAATCAGAAGCTGCCCTTCCCTGTCGGGATCCCCCGCATGAACAACAACATCGGCCTCTTTGATCAGACCCTTGATTATATCCAGCTGCTCCTTTTTTTGCGGATCGGGCTTCATAAGCCAAGTGCTCGGCAGGATGGGATAGTTGCTCCATACCTTATATTCTTCTCCGTAAAGCTCGGGCGTTGCCATGCCAAGGATATGCCCGAATGCCCATGTAACGGCAATATCCCCTTTCCGAAAACAACCTTTCCCCTTTTCCATACCGCCATCCGGCCAGAGATACGCAGCCACAGCTCTTCCTATATCCGGCTTTTCTGCGATGTAAACGGTCTTTTTCAACATCATCACTCCTTGTTGTTTTATTGTATATATAGTATTATTAAGTAAAAAATAAGTGGCGGTGTATTTTATGGATTTGAAAATATTTTCCACAAAACTAAAATACCTACGAAAAAAAGCAAATCTCACACAAGTGCAGCTGGCAGAAATGCTGCATATTTCTCAGGCACAAATATCGCGGTATGAAACCGGCTTGGATGAACCCTCGGAAGATTGTTTGCAGGCTTTGTCCGCTGCCTTCGAGATCGACGGACAATCTGCGGCTCTGTTCTGGTCATCGCCTCTGCCCGACATCCCCAAAGATTCTTCAGACGGCACTTCAGAAAACTTCGCTCGTCGCCTCCGTGCCATACGGCAATATCACGGCAAATCACAGAAAGACTTTGCTCAATTCCTAGGCATCAGTCAATCCCTCATATCCGCTTTAGAAATCGGGAAAGCAACGCCGGACCTCGTGCTGATCCAAAAACTCGGCAAAATGGGGTTCGATCTGGAATGGCTGGTCTTTGGCTCACATGCGCGAGACTCCCCAAAAGAAATCCTTGATGATCTGATGCCTAAACGTACCATGCAGCAAATTCAGCAAATACTGAGAAAAATGCCGCCGCAGCGTCTTGACTTTATCCGCCAATTCCTAGCGCTTATTCTCACAGACACGAAAAACAAAGGAGATGTATAATTATGGCCATGGTTTGCAGGACAAGAATTTTCTCATTGCTTCTGTTCGTCGTCCTCCTATTTTCCTCCAGTGGATGTGCCAACACATCGCAGTCGGAAGCAGACTACAAGAAAGAAGCCACCTTTATCGAGGATGTCGAGAATTTTGCCAAGCAGCCGGATGCATTCAAAGGGAAGAAGATCCAAACCGTCCTGACGATTTTCAATGCAGTCACCAAAGGCAAGGATGTGACCGTCTATGCTGCACAAAATCTCATGAATGTGCAAAGCGGCAATATCTTCATGCTGCACTACACATTGAAAGATGGCGATAGTCCACTCAAAAACGGCGACCTCATCCGCTTCTTCGGGGAATACAAGCAAACGGCCGATTCCAAAGAAGCTGTCCCTGGCCAAACCGTCCGCGTCTTGGAATGTGACGCACAGTATATCATCCATCCCATGTGGCAGCCTTTGGCTGTCTCATCGCTCCATACTGCCACCGTAAATGTTGCAAACGAGCAAGGCAACACCACGCTTGAAATTCATTTTGGCCACGGAAAATTTCTTGCTGACGGCATCGAATTGCCGAAAGGAACCCTTTCGATCCGTGAAACAAGGCTCGGTTATGGGATGTTCGATCCCATCCCGTTTCAAGGAAAAATCTTAGATGACGGCAACGGCTCTTTCACTGCGGAAAACGGCGCATCGTTTTCCGTGACAATCGAGCAAAACAAGCAAGGCAAATGGACGACAAACGAGGCAACTACCCTGCAAACGCACGGAGGAAAGACCTTGGAAAACCTTGAAGGAAAAGTTATGACACGCACCATTCCCGCTGGAACTTACGAAATGAAATTGTAAAGTACACCACCCATTTCTTTTGTATGTTTTCCGCTCACGGACACATCGTGCCGCATCCGCTCGGATGCAGACCAAGAAGTGCATACATCACGGACAATAAGAAAGCAGGGCATGCCCCTGCTTTCTTATTGTCCGAACTTCATAAAACCGACATTCTGGCTCTTGCTGCCATTGTGCTTGTTATCATATTCTGTCGGATGAAACGGGTCATAGGCATAGACACTCGCCGCTTTCTTTTCTTCATCATCGATACGACGACGAGTAGCCTCCGCTTCTTGTTCAGCAACCCGTCTCATATATTCTGCGCCCGTGATCTGTGCCTGATTGATGGAGTCCAAGGCTTCCAGCGAAGAAAGATTGTTCTCCCTTTGCTTTTCGCCAACAATGCCTGGCGTTTGAACAGAGAGAACCTCTTGCCAAAGCGTTCCACGTGAAACCTGTTCTTCCTTGATCTTCCCCATAAAAACAGCAATCTCTTGATTCCAGCCTGACAGATATTCATGAAGCTTATCCAAATACGGTTCCCTTGCGCCATAGGCATTCCACACGTCATGATACATATCATCGATCGGTTTATATCCACGATTTGCAGTAATATCTCCCATTTTGGGAAAGCATCCATCCGTCTCTACTTTGCCGATAACCTTGCCATAATCCATATCCAGCTTCGTATTGGCCAAAATGCGATTTTTAAGATTTGCAATCTCATTCGCAACCACTTTGACATATTCTGCCGTTTCTTTGATACTATCAGCAAGCCGCTTGAAATCGATAACATGATCACCCGGATGCAGCAGGCTGCCCCAGCCTCCCCATGCAAAAGCCGGGGAAGCACCAATCATAGATACGGTCAAGGCAACAACAAATACTTTCTTTTTCATGAAAGCACCTCCATGATGTGATAAAACGGCTCATACGACAAAAACAACGACACCTTTGCCACTACATTCCCTTGCGAGACAGGACCGAAATAGCGGGAATCAAACGATTTTTCCATATCATTGAGAAGCAGCAATTCCCCATCCGGCACAAACTTGATCCCATCATCCTGTTGCGGCAAGCCAGCAACAGGATAAATGGGATAATCAGCCTCCCCTAAAGAAAGTCGCCCTTCCTCTATACGATACGAATCTCCGGAAAAACCGCGTACACGCTTCAACAACAGAAAGCCCTGCTGCACATGAAGGGATGGTACATCCATTGGCAATTCCACAATGACATAATCCCCATAGTGCAATTCTTGGGAAAATGTCTTTAGATAAAGCCCGCGTGTGGCAGAATCCGTCGTGTTGCTGTAAAATATTTTCCCGCAAAAAAACGTCAACAGAATCGGCAGGAACATAGACAAGATCAGCACCAGCAGAAAAATCTTGAGCTTTTTCTGCTCTCGAAAACTAAGATTCATAGCGGCCTCCCAAAGCCTTCATAAAGGTCTTCGGCAATACAAAAATCAATATCCCAAGAGCAAGCAATCCCAAACAAAGCAGCATATGATTAACCATCTGTTCCGTCGTGATAGTCGGTCTAGCCTTATAGGAACCAACGACTTGCCCATGTACAAGATTGACATATTCCTGCGCCCAACCCGGAAGAGGTTCACCTGCGCTGATGCTATTCGGCCCTCCATTGTATCCTGCCAGCGCATAGTCCCAATCGCCAAACTGCTCGTAGAGATTATGCATATAATGTGCAGCTGCATCCAACGCTTCCTCAGGATTGAAAGGATCGATACCCCATCCTGCGGCCGTGTCCGGCATAAACTGTGCAATTCCTTGCGCCCCTACGGATAATACCGCATTGGGATCCCAGCTGCTTTCCAGTTGTATTTGCGCTAAAAACAGATTTTCCGGCACACCCCACTTTTGTGCAGCCGCTCTTGCCATTGCCACATACTCTGCCGGTCCGTTAATCTCCATGCCTCCCCCTTGAACAGTTTGCCCGGGAAGAGTTGCGCCAAAGATATTCTCCGGAATCGTCGCATCCTTGATGAGCAAAATGCAAAATCCTACCATCACGGAAACGATGCAAAGCTTCAGCGTATTCGATACCAAGCTTCCCAGCACACCTTCCGAAATGAACTTCGTGAACCCAAAAGCTTGGAAAGGCAACGTAAATACGGCAAAAAGTGCAGCAACATAAAATTCGACATACACAATCATGATGAACACGGAAAGCACGAAGAAAAAGAAGATCGTGAGCCATGTAATGAGCAGCGTCGGCAAAATCACATGCAGATGTGTCGAAAAATCCATGGCACCAAAGGATGCAATCTTATTGAGTGCAGGTGTCATGAAATATATGACCTTCTGCAAAATAAGTTGTGGCTGTGAAATATTATTCTCAATAATCGTCGGGTCTTGCACAAAAGTTCCCGAAACGCTCGTCACAAGTCCCAAAAAGAACTCATTGACCAACATTTGCCAATGAACCACAAAAACATACAGAAGCCCATATTTAATTGTCTTTTGTACGATCGCGACCAAAGAAAACTCAAGCCCCGCCACAAGGATAGGCAAAGCGAGATCGATGACGCAAAGCACGAAAAGAAGGCCAAGAGCGGCATATTGCAAAGCTTGGAATCCTTTGCCGATGACATCCACAAGATAAACCAAGCTCGAGTTGATGGATTCGCCAAGTTGATGCATATGTTCGATGCCCCAAGGCATTGCAATATTATCATGGCCAGTCCGACCATAGCCTCCACCAGCCTGCCCTCCCGGTCCAACGACATCTCCTGTAAGATCAACACCAAGAGAAATCAGGATAGGCACTGGATCGACTCTGCCGCCGAATTCGCCATTCGGTCTCACTTCTACATGGCAATGCGGTCCAATTGAATACCCGAGCGGTCCATCATAAGCATCTCCACCGGTATAACCAATAATCTGTCCTTCCGTATAGTAGCCATCTGGGATACTTAATGTTTCCGCAGCACAGTCGGCGAAGAACATATACATACCATCATCGCGTGTAATCTCAACCCAATAGATATATCCTCCACCAGCACCATGATTAACGTAGCCAGAGTAAGGCGCTGCAATCGGTGTACCGGAATTTGTTCCAACATCCACGCCCATGTGGACATGCGCATTCTTCCCGTGTCCAGTTTCACCAAAGGGAGCTGTTATCTCTCCTCCGGGGAAAGGCGGCGCAGCATGGGCAATCGTCATCCAAGCAAAGAAACAGAACAACAAACAACAAACTTTTTCCCTCATCGCTCTATCACCTTATTCGTCGCGATTCTCCTGAGGCTCTTTTGCTGTGCGGGTACCATGCCTATCGTTCTCTCGATTCTTTCCTCCGTTACCCATCAAAGCCATTCCGATACGGCTTCCACCAAACGATTGCCTGGCAACGGGATTTCCAGCCCCCGATCGATAACTTGCACCACCCACGAGCAAACTTTGGCCAATACGACGCATTCCCCGCCCAGCCAAAGATGCAGCCTTCGTTGCTCCGCCATATGCCAAGGAGGCCACCGTCGCGCCGGTTCCGATGGCAGACCGTGTTGAATTGATGACATCATGACCTTCCAGCGCCGGCTGGCCATTCATGAATCCGGATGCAAGATTAGGTATTTTCCAAATAAGAAATGCCATCGTTGCATACGAAAGCGCATACTTCAACATTTCTGCAAGATCAGGATTCGCTTGATCTGTCCACCCCGGTATGCCTCCAGCTTGAGTGACGAGAGAATCGAACAATGTCAACAAAAAATACATGAGCATCAACTTGATACCATAAGCGAAAACTGCCGATACAAGCCTTTGAAAAAGAAACTGCGTATACCGCAAGGCACCGAAGGGCAATAGGATAACGCCTAGAGTAGCGAAAATATTGAATTCAATCTTTGTTATCAGAATCTGCAAGGCGATGAAGAAATATGCCGCAAGGGTTATGGCAATATAGATCAGCTTCATAGACATAATACCCGGGAGAATCGATGTGACCGAAACAAGAGAGGAAAGTACCGGCTCGATTGCCTTGAACCCATCCGTTATGATAGTCGAAGGCTTGAGAATATCACTGCCGCCGACAGTCCCTCCGGCCGCCGTCAATCCCGCATATTGAAAAGAAACCAGTATCGCTTGGTTGATTTTGTCAAAATTGATGATGAAGAACATGAACAGCCCGATCTTCATCACGCGGCTGATGATCTCAGACATGCGAAGCTGTCCGCTGTAAAGCGTCCATGTCGCCGCAATATCGATTGTTCCCAGTGCCATGATGAGTGCTACGGCATGTGGTGCCAATGCCTTGTACCCAAACATGCAATGATCTTCAAAAAAGATCAGCAGCTGATTAAAGAAATCTACATCTGCAAGATTCATGCGCTCACCAGCCTAAACCATTGCGTGCAAATGGATCGTCCAGCGTTTCCCCTATACGCCCTGCCGCATTAGCTTTATTGTACATATCATCGATCGTCTGCTCTGTCGCCTGTGCCATTGCATCTGCCACAGCCTGCTGATTCTGTGCTTTGACGACCTCCATCTGATTCTTCATCGCTTCATTTTGAACACTGATCGCCTGAATAGACGTATTGATACTGTCGATGTGCGCCTTTTCGGCAGCGATTTCATTCGCAAGCTGCTGGCCTTGCTTTTGTCCTTCAGGTGTTTTGTTAAGCTCCAAAAGCTCTGCCAGCTTATCCTTGGACTTTTGCAAATCCTGCATCAAAGCACGATATGCAGCAACATCCTGCTGATTGCGCATGGAAAGGACTTCCTGCATCGTGACGGTCATATTCTTTTCACTTGTAGCCGTATGAGGCAAATCCCCGCCTCGCAGGGTAGGGAAGCAATGTCCCCAAACTTCCGGCAATTTTTTGACATCATCCAGCATCCCTGTCATCTTGGTATGAGCCTTGACTTCCTCGATGGCTGCGACAAATTCTTTTTTGTAGCGGTCAAGAATCTGCTTCGGCAAAGATTTAAGTTCCTTGATCTGCATTTTGATCTGCTCGGCAGTGTTCGTGACCACTTTTATGGTTTCCATATAGGTTTTGAGTTGCTGCATGATGTTTGAATCATCAATGACAGGAATTGCCGCATGAACGCGGAAAGGCATTACTGTAAGGGCAGCGGCCAGTGCAAACGTCAAAATAGTTTTTTGTTTTCCTTTCATCGTCCTCTACTCCTTTCTTGGGTGTCCATAATGGACACCTTACAAATAATTCTCGCGATAATCCTCCCATTCATCTTGACAATCCTTATACTTCAGCCACTCTTCGATAAAGCTTTCTCTCCCGGCGCTTTGCAAGATGGAGTCCATAGCCTGTTGATCCTTCTTCGCCGTCGCTGTCACAAACGGCAATTCGATCGGTTGTAGAGCCAATCGGAAGATACGGTTCCCTTTCTCCGATGAATAGTAGTACTCCCTCTTCGGTTCCATATTGGCAATAATATCCATCTGTTTTTCATTGCAGCCAAACATTCGATAGATTTCTTGACTTTTCTCCGTTTTCGCTTCCTTGTCCGAAAGGTAAATCTTATTCGGGCAATTGTTCAAGACTGCACTCAAAAGTTCCGGCTTTGCCGATAAATCGGTCAAATTCTGCGTAGCAAGGATGATGCTCGTATTCTTCTTGCGCATATCCTTGAAATACTCCTTGATCTTTTCCTTGAACATCGGATTATCAAAGAAAAGCCACGCTTCATCCATGATGATGAGCGATGGGCCAGATGCCTTCTGTAATTTCGTCTCGATGCGATGGAAGAGATATTCCAAGGTAGACGGCACGATGGCAGGCGTAGCCATCAACGTCTCCATCTCAAATACCTGCCAGCGGCCTATACCAGAAATATCCTTGTTGTTGTCAAAAAGCTTGCCATAAGCGCCTTTGACCGTGAGCGCTGCCAACGCCTGGCGTATTTCCTGATCCTGCACCATCTCACAGAACGTGGAAATCGTGCACTGCTCCTTGGGAAACTCCCGCAAAGAAAGCAGTGCTTTCCAAACAAAATTATCCTTGGCAGGAGTAATCGTTATATTCTTCAGATTCAAATATCCAAGAATCCATTCTTTTGCCCATTTTGTTTCCTTCTCATCCTCAACATGCGCCAGAGGCTGAAAAGAAAGCTCTCCACTGCCTTCAGAAGCAATATTATAGAAGTTTCCTCCAACGGCAAGAGTAAGAGCACGACTGGATGCCGCCTTGTCAAAGATAAAGACATTGCTATTTGGATATTTGAGAAAATGAACTTCCAAGGTATTCAGGAGCACCGACTTGCCGCTGCCGGTGCGCCTACAAATCAACGTATGCCCTACATCTCCGACGTGCAGGGACAACCGAAACGGCGTGTACCCCGTCGTATCCGTATAAAGCAATACAGGCCCCTTCAAGCACTCATTCCTCTTGTCTCCTGACCACGTTGCCGTGACCGGGGCTAGATGACAAAAATTTAGGCTGCTGACAATCGGCCGACGGATATTGGCGCGATAGCAGCCGGGAATCGATCCCCACCAGCTCTCCATGCTGTTATCCGTCTCGATATATGCCGTATACCCCAAAGAATTGATGCTTTCTAAGATGCGATTAGCTTTTTCCAGGCATTTCCCTTGATCTTCATCAGATACCATGACGGTCATAGTATAGTAACCATAACTCGTATAATCCTGACCAAGCTCCTGCAAGGCTGCCGATGCATCATCTTTGTTGTACATGGCCGTCTCGTCGCGCTCATCCTCCATCTTTTCCCTCAAGATGGCTTCTCGCACCTGCGTCCAAAAAGACTTGATCTGCTGATTCCACCTCTGCCGATAATCCTTCAGTTCCTTTTGGGCATCCACCTTCGACATGCAGATAAAACGGGAAACCCAGCGATATTCTATGTCCAGATTATTGAGCCTATCAAAAGCGCCCGGGGTAGAAACCGGCGGAAAATCCAATATCGTAATCATCTTGATGTACCGATCGCCAAGCATCATCTCTCGACCACCCAGCACCCCGCAATCACAAATATAATCCGATATGTAGTTCAGCGGGTTCACTTTGACCACTTGCTTCTTTGTAGATATGGTGGAATGAAGATACGTCAACGCCTCTTCGGCATTCAGAGGATGAATGTCCGGGAACCAGCTGTGCAGCATATCACCAATCAAATTGACATTGTTGATGAATTTCTCCACAATGCCGACGTAAAGGCGCATATCCGTCTTGCCGTCCTTCTGCTTGTCCGAGATGAAAAGATCGGTAAGCTTGTGCTTCAAAAGCTGTGGCGGCTCCAAATAGACAATGAAATAGTATCTCGTCTCAAAGTGCTTTTGCCCGGCATAATATGCTTTGCGTTCATCTTCCATCTTTTGCACCAACGGTATATCGAGCCGGGATTCCTGATACTCCTTGGAAATCCCTCGCTGTGCCTCAAAGTACAAAACATAGCCTGTCGGCAGTTTCTTGATGACATTATTGACGGCTGCATTGTACTGCATCAGATCAAGATATGTAGAGCTATCCATATCCGGTCCACGAAATTCATACACGGCAAGCATGGAATGATCCTTTCCATGGACAATGCCCGTATCCTCATCGACATATGCCCAGGGAAGAAGATACTGAAGTCTTGGTTTTTCCTCAAAAACGCCCACTTCCTGCGAAAGGGGCTTTCTCTTCTTCGAGAAAAATGCCAATCGAACCACCCCCTATCGATAGTAATAGTTTTTTGTGCAGCCGCGAATACCAAAACACCTCATGGAACTGTGCATCCTGCTGCCCCAGATAACGGAACAGATAATGCGCAGCAACCGTAATGAAAATAACCGTGAAGGTTTTGAAGATCAATCCTCCAAGTACAGCGAAAACGATTTCCCCGATAAAGATATTGCGAGGAACCCCCATCCAGTAAAGCGGCTGCACCAGCGCTCGATGAATGGGCACTTCATAACCTTCCGGCACTTCGCGATTCGCCTCCATCTCAAAGCCCCATGATGGTCAACGCCCCTGCCGATTCCGAGATCGCAGTCATGAAATTGGGCGCAAAGAGTGCGATGGACACCGCCAATATCAAGAGGATGAACTTTTGCGTACCGCCGCCTGCATGTCCGCTGAAAAGCGCAATAGCTGCTCCGGCGATTCCCATGATTCCCAATACCATGGGCAAAGGCCCGGTAAGCTGTTCGGCAAGAGAATTAAAGAATTTCATCCATGGCCAATCCACTTTTACAGAGCCTTCCTTACCGTCAACGGCAGACGCAAGGACGGTAGGCGCTGATACGAGGAAACTTGTGGTAAGTGCTGCCACTCTTGCCTTCTTTTTCATGATGACTCTCTCCTTCATTGATATGTTCATAAATATACTTGTCTTTCAGGCTGTCATAGCCTTGAACTTCGATGATGTCCTTGATGACACGGCTCTTCTTTCCATTTCCCAAATCCACATGGCTGATGGAAATAACCACATCGATGACCTCACCGATAAGCTCCTTGATGTCGCCAGCGGCTTCCGGATCTTCCTGTGCCAATGACTTGATTCTCGTCAATCCGGCAACTGCATCATTTGCATGAACCGTGCACACCCCACCTTCATGACCGGTATTCCATGCTTTGAGCATCGTATACGCTGCACCGTCACGCACCTCCCCAACGACGATTCTTTCCGGGGAACGCCGCATACAATCGGCCAGAAGGCGCGTCATATTGTACTTGACACCATCCTTTCCCGTATCCTGCTTGGTAAACATCGGGCTGTAATCATCGGCCGAGCACTGCAATTCCGGCAAATCCTCCAAACTGATAATACGGTGATAGGGTGAAATCTCTGCAATAGCTGCCAAAAGAGCATTAAGGAATGTTGTCTTTCCCGTTCCTGTGCCTCCAACAACAAGGATATTCTTGCGCTTTTTTATCGCCTCCTCAATATATTGTTTTTGATAGGCCTTCAAAAACTTCATCTTCACATAATCATCCAAAGAGAATATCTTGATTAGAGAATATCTTGATTGCCTTTTTACGGATATTGAATTGCGGATGTCGTACAATCGGCGGTATCTCTCCTTGAAAACGGCATCCGTAGCCAAAAACTTCCGCTGAAATAGAGGGAATCTCCTCGTTGACGATTTTCCCAACCTGCCCCGCCACAAGCTCGATGATGGCCAAAACTTTGGACGGCTCCATGAAGCACTGTGTTTTGACCTTTCCTTCATCATAGGACTGGTAGCGAATAAAGCCGTCGTCATTCACATAGATTTCGGTGATGTCCTCTCGGTTCATGAGATTTACAACATCCACACCAACAACAACATCAAAGTTCAGATTTTCCCTCTTCTGCTCCATCCCTCGTCACATCCTCTTGTGCAGGCTTCTCTTCTTGTTCAGCCAACTTGCTTGCAAGTTCAGGGTTCTCACTCGCAAAGACACGATAACGCTGCATATAGCCATTGATCGTGCTGATGCTCTCTTCTCCCTCCAACTTCTCTTTGGCTTCCAACAAGGCACCGATCAAGATTGTCGGTTTATCTTTCGGAAAACCTGTTTTCTTGATCATCTTATCCAATGTCACCATGCGGGCCTCTTCCATTTGCTGGCGCACGCTTCTCTGTGCAGCAGCAATTTTTTCCTGCTGCTGTCGCAACGCCGCAAACTTCTTTTCCAGCTTCGCAACATTTTGTACTCTTGCCATTAACGGCTTCCCCTCCCTTCGTTCCATACCGGACGAAACGGCTCAACTTCCTGACGCTCTTGCCATGCAATATGCAATGGTTTTTCTTTTTTCTGCCTTTTTTGAGACAGGAGCGCATCACGCTCTGGATACGGCTCATGACGAATCACATCCGATACAATCGGCGCGTCTGCCAATCGTTCCAGAAAGAAATCGCTCTCGTAATACTTCACTTTATCCGTCAAAAGCGGCGGACTGCCACTTGCGACGACAATCTCCCGATCGCCCAATCTTTTGAGTTCATCAGCCGTCATCAACGCTCTCGCTTGCGCAGAGCGCGTATATTGACGCTTGGTAAACCAGCCGCTATCCGACTCACTTTCTACCATGATCGTCTTGTTGCCGAGCAAGGATTCTGCATATTTCCCCGTATCGTTGTCATTCGGGGCATAAAAATCTGCAAATGACAATTCATCAATATTTGGTTATCCTTGCCGTAAATTCCATTTATTTGCGGCAGTCCTTGATTGATAAGGAATACTTTCATGCCGTAACCTGCAATATAAGACAACGTAGCCGCAAAAGATTGCAGATTTCCCAAGCTGCTGAACTCATCCATCAAAAACAAGCACTTATGCTTATAAACCGCTTTCGCTCGACCATTTTCATATGTCCCGATCTTTCTTGCATGGTGCTTGACCATCATTTCAAAAACAATCGGAAGATTGGTGCCAAACGCAGCAGATCGGACGGTGGTGTAACCAAATAGAGTGATACGGGTTTCTTGTAGTTCATAATGTCATCGACATAAAAATCACTGGTCGAGGTGTTCCGCGATAGCACAGGATCGAGATATTCCTTCAGTGCTGTATTTGCCGTAGAAATGATGCTGCCGCATTCATTGTCCGGCTTGGAAAGAATTTCGACAAAGTTTTGGTAAATAATGGGATGTGTGTTTGGCATATCTTCCAAGGAAGAGGCTCCTTTATAAATTCCCGCCATATCTTCTGGCAAAAATTTTCTCACCCCATACATTTCCTTTTTCTTATTCCACTCACGAATCTCGATGCCATCATCCGGCACATGCTCAAAGCACTGCAAATTTTCCAACGTATCCTTGAAACCTGCTGCCATCATCTTTTGTTGCTTGCGATACCCATCTTTCGGAGTGTCTGAAACATCACCATCCTCATCTACATATTCCCAAACAGGATTTCCATCTTTATCTATTTCCGGGACGATGTTCGCCTTCAAAAAGGATGCAACAGAAAAGAGCGTCGGTTCTTCCGGATAATGCACCGGATCGGAAAAATGAGCATATTTGAGATGCAAAATGACAACCATGATGACCGTTGCCGCATTGCTTCCCCAATGATCTAACTTCCCCTTGCCTTCGTAATCCGCAAGGATATAAGCAAGATTCTGTGCTGCCGGCACTTCGGAGGGTGTCCCGATCCGTATCTCATCCAAAGGGTTCCAGCGTGCAGAACTCCCATCTTCAGCCGTAGGTTCAAACTTGATTACCATATGCCCCATACGTTTACGGCATCCTGCCGTAACTCCCCAATTCTCACTCTTGATGTCATTGACAATAACGCTTTCCTTCCAACCGCCTAAAAGTGTTGGAATGATGAGCCCAACCCCCTTGCCGCTTCGTGTTGGCGCAATGACGGCGAGATGTTTATTGGAGTTGTCACGCAAATAAAAATGCGGGACTTTCTTATAGAGTTTCAGCATCGCTTCATAGAAACAAACGAAAGGATAGACCGTCCATCTGTCTTCCTTTTTAGGGTCATATGGCTGCAGATTGTTCAACAGAGATTGATATATTTGGATTGCCTTTTGAACTTTGCGCTTTTGCAGCGTATCATCCGAAATATCTGCCGCCTTATTTTGCAGCTTTTCCAAAATGGCTTCCCATTTGGCGATTTTCTTCTGCATCCTCCTGTCATAAGCCATTTCTGCGAAAGATACCTTCTCCTTCTTGGCTGATTCCACGAATCGCATGAAGTTCGTCGCTGCCTTGACTAAAGCATTATCATGAAGACCAATCACCACACCGCCTGCGGAAATCAACCCCATATCCAGAAGATCCTTTTGTTCCCCCCATGACGCACTCCCGTGCGAATCCAATTTCTTCTTCGGATGGAGGAAATAGAGCATTACCACTCCTATGACAACGCCCGCAAAGACATAAAGATTCGTCACTCTGAATGCCAACGGTGCTTGCCCATGGAATTCCAACCACCAACCAAAATATTTCCAAGGCCAATAATATGCATGGCCATTCATCATGAACGGATGCCCAAGCAAAGGATGGTAGTTCATCATTTCCGCAAATCTCTGCGTCGCAAGCCATAATGCGATAACTATGACTGTTAAAAACATCCAAAGCTTTGCGAAAATGCCCATCAGATTTCACCACCATATTCATTGATTGCCAAGTCTTGGTTGATGAACACACTGAACTGGAACCCGGGACGTATCTCTATCGTTGCGCCTCGATTAAGATCTTGATCAACGAATCTTTGTCCTGTACTCAAGATAGAAGCTACTGCACCGGAAACAGCCTCCTGCCCCGGACTGCGCTCATCATTGCCGGAAGTATTGCCCGTCAAGCTTTGAACACCGGCAGCCAAAAGCGCCGACATAAAGCCGGAACGATACGCTGAACTTCTATGATCGTCATATCGATCCAATAAGCCGGGAAAACCAACGCCGTCAATCGCCTGCTGATCCGGCAGCATGAACGATGCTCCCGATGGCAAAATAACGCGATAAAACACAACGCCGATCCGCTTGCCCCCGGAGGCAGAACTCTTACCAATCAAACGGCTCCCTGCGGAATCAAAAGATGTTGACCGGTCAAACTGTCGTAGATATTCTGCCGCACCTGCGCTACAACATCCGTATTGGCTATATCACTCGTCACACCGGTCAACAATGTCGCTTGAATGACAGAACCGGCTCCCAAGATGTAGCTTCCAGAATCCAAAAAGCCATTATCCCGATAAGCAAAACTGGTTGGTAAAAATGTCGCTGCTCCATTGCTTGCAGGAGCATTTGGCAACGCTTCAATTCCTGCATTCGGTGCATTACCGAGCGAAACATTTTGTGCAACTTTGAAAGCCAATGCACTATTGTACGCCTGCTCCTCTTCTCTCAATCTGGTTTCGGTTTCGTGCGATTCCCGAGAAGCCGTTCCCGTACCCAGCGAAGGTGTTGCAGCGGATATAGTCGGAACAGCAGCTGCCGTCACCACCGATGAACCAGCGCCAGACGAAGGTGTTCTTGCAGATACTTGCGATGTCCCTTGCACCGTTGTGGAAGCACTTCTTGTGCCATCTCCATTTCGTTGCTGTGCATTGCCCTGCTTTTGCTGCATTTTATTGATGTCCGAGTAATTATCCGGCAAATGATCTGCTGGCGTAAATGCACTGACTCCCCCCATTGAGAGATGCATCCTGCTTGGCCGTCTTCGTCCCGCTTCCTATATAGTTTCCTATAACCATCATGAGCGCAAACAAAGCCACGCCGCCACCAGCCAGCAGGATTGCCTTTTTCTTGACGGTTTTCGCACGATCTTCCGGTGCATCGTCATCGCCAAAATCTATATCGCCAAGTTCCTTCAACGCACTCTTTTCGTCAAGCACGTCATCCTCTCTGCTGTCTTCTGTAATTCCAGCAAAATCATCTTCATTATTTCCCTTTCGGAAAAACCTCTTGAAATCCAACAACAACAATCACCTCCTAATCAACTTTTTCCCGCTTCATCGGCTGAATGTCTATGTACTCCTTTGCCGAGAATTGAAGCCTGGCATGATCAAAAACACGATCGATGATGAAATAGCCGTGGCGTACGCGATAATTGACAAGCGTCAATTTATGCTTATCCTTATCATTCACGCGATAGATGACGGGAAGATCATATTTGTTGCTTTCCGGCATTCGGATATAGGTTCTCGTTCCATCATCAAAAACCTCGACGGGATAGTTGTCCTTGTCTACCCGTTTTCCTTTCATTTCATACATCCGATTGATCGTCTTGATCACGCGCTGCCCGTTGACCATCTTTGTAAAAATCTCATCGAACGACCGCTCTTCCTCCGAGACTTTTTGTTCCTCTTTGATCCGTTGCGCCTCTTCCGGGTATCGCCATGAAACAATCGGTTGATATGTCCCTTTTGCCGAGGAAAGCAACACATGATACACTCGTCTATTGGTGTAAATGACAAGATTCGTATGCAAACCTTCCTTGACCGGCTTCAAAAAAACATGGCAGGTATTCCCTATCGTAGCCGTATCCACCTGCCACCGGCTCGTATCACCACCAACAATCCCTTGCAAGATGTCTCCCGGATGCAAGTTTATATCCGTCGCAAACCCCAGTTGAGTGTCTACTTCGTAGATGCTGCCCTCAAAATATGGATATTCCATTCTTGATTCAATCCATGAAGCATCCTCCACATGATAAATAGGTTCTGCTGCTTCAAGCACGGCTGCATTGCTCAGGAAGAACACCATGCTCGCGGAAAGCATCATCTTTCTCAAATGGCTCACGGATTAACACCCCCTGGCTGAACAATTGGAGGATCCGTCGGCATGGAAACAGCCGGCTGTTTCGGCTCATCTCTGGTTTCGCTTTCCTTTGTCAACGTGAAATCACGTATCTTCAATCCCAAAGGATTGATCAAAAGCTCGCTTTCCTTCTTAGGTGGTTCAAGTGTTATCTGCAACAAAGCAACATAGCTTGATTTTGTCCCAGATGATATACCGCCAATCGAGAATTCGTTCTCCACCCACCGAACTTGATACGTCGAATTCGTTCCTGGCTGCAACTGGATTGATTTGATTTCCGGCTGGACGGTCTTCCTGCCTAGCTTTGCAGCAGGATTGTCTTCCCCAACAACCGCATTCATCTTTTGCGCCGCAGCCTGCGTCATAAAATGTTGCGCATGTTCCCAGTTTTTCTTGTATTGCACAGGATCGAGAGGGATGGTTCTCGTGTCCCTCACGAAGCCTACGAGGAAACTTTTGATCTCCGCCTCCCTTGGTTCATAATTGGTCGCCTTCAGCTCTCCTCCCGCCTCAATCTGACCCGTTGCATTGTCCACACGCACAACATACGTTCTATAGCTTGCCGTTGTGACAACAAAAACGGTGGAAAGGATGCAGACGACGAGCAGCACGAGGTATAAAAGATTCCTCTTCTTTGCTACATTCTTATCAAATGCGAGATTGTACAGATCAGACTGGAATTTCCCTGCGGCTTTTCGGTCAAATAAATTGGTTGCTTTTCCTGTAGGAAAAAACTTCTCTTGTGGTTCCATTCAGCAAATTCACCTCCTATTTGTATATTTTACCATAAATAAAATTATAATCAAAACTATTTTATAAGCATAATATAAACAACTTACCTTTTAATCCTAACATATCTCCGAAATAAGATACGCTAATATGCGTTTTTATATTGCATTTTCTGGTCACAACAGTTAAAATAAATACCAATAAATGCGACAAGCCACAAACAAAAACAGACAATGCGCATTTACAGAAATCTCTTTGAGATTTCCATGCGCCAGCCAAAGCTGGACCGAACCGGCTTCGCCGGACAGCTTCGCTGTAATTTTTCATCTCCGATGAAAAATAGGAAAATCGGTCAGAGGCCGATTTTAAGAAAACATCCTTCCCACGCCGGCAGGAGGTCGGAAGATATTATGGCACATTATTATTTTGAGAATACACCGCATGGTCTGTGCCGTGACGGAAGCAAACTGGACACCAAAATACATGCTGCCTATATCACTCGATCGGGCAAATATGCTCACATCCGCAACAGAGAGGAAGATCTTGTCTGCACAAAATCCGGCAACATGCCGGATTGGGCCGATAATCCGCTTGCGTTTTGGGAGCAGGCAGAGCTTCATCGGCGCAAGAACGGCAGAGCTTATCGCGAATTCCGCATAGGGTTGCAGGAAGAATTTACCTTGGAGGAAAACATCGCACTTGTAGAGCGATTCCTGGAAGAAAGCGGCATCAAACAGCAGCATGCTTATACCTATGCCATACACGACAAGAATGCCACATTTGATAAATCACATCGCAACATCCACTGCCATATCATGTTCAATGAAAAAATCATTGAGCCAGATCGACCGCTAGCCCCAGACAAATACTTCAAAAACTACTCTGAAAATCAGCAAGGGAAACCTTCATCCGGGTACCGTACCAACGCCTATTTTGCAGATCGCAACACGACGATTGCATTGCGCAAAAAGTGGGCAGAAATCGTAAACGAGCAATTCAAAGAAAAAGGCATGAGTGAACGCATCAGTGAAAAATCAAACCTCGATCGTATGCAGGAACTCAAAGAAGCCGGAAAAATGGATGAAGCAGACCTGTTTGATCGCGTTCCGTCTCCGCATCTTGGAAGCAGCTACCGTAACCCCAAAATCATGGAACGTATCGAAGAGCGCATCCGCAAAGTCGATATAAAGAATGACGAGGCTGATGATTCAGATATTGCAAGTGTTGACAATATGAGCGAACAGGAGAAAACCATCGCCTATTTTGCCAACGATTTTGTTATGCGAAAAATCGCTCGCATCATTCAAAACGAGCGGCTTTTAATGCAAAAAGAAATCGAAGAAAAACGCCTGCAAGAAGATGCCGCTGAAATCATGAGTGAACCCTATATCATCACACTTGGCGACATCTATGACGCTGTAGCCGAAAAAGCAGAAGCAGCCGCAACAACGACCGAAGAAAAACTGAGTATTTACCGTGCACAAAAAAAGGCATTACGAGATAAAACCTCGCTTGTCCGTGCTGCCGAAAGAGCCGTATTGGGCAATCGTTTGTCCGAACTAAAAAAAGCTTATGCTGAAAATGTAAAAGCCTTAGAAAAAGCGCGGAAAGAACGCAATATGCTTATCGGCGTTCCTGGAAAAATTCACGAACTCGCCTCCTATGGACATCGCATCGAAACATTGACACAAAAGCAAAAGAAAATCGGCTATGCCCTGCGCATCGAGAAAGAAGCCGCTGAAAATCGGAAAGACGAAATTGACAAAGTGCTGCAAGAAATGCAAATAGAAAATCAATCAAAAGAGCAAACAGCGAAGAAATCGTATAAGGAATACCTCGTAGCGAAAAACGCAGAAAAAGACCTGTCTGAATTGATGCAGCGTCTGAAAGATGAACAGCGCAACACGGTCATCTTCTCCGAACGATTGCCCAAGGCTTTAACCCGTCGCATGAAACTCTATGGCAAAGAGCGTATAGGCAATCTGAAATTCCGTGTTTTGCAAGGGCAATCGTTCGCTATCTTGCCAAATAAAAAAGACGCACAAACGAACATTATATTCGCGGTGCGTCTGGGAGACGATATAAAGGATGGCTGCGTCCCTCTCTATGAACTACGAGAAACATCTTCTGAAAGAACAGGAAAATCTCGTCTCACTGCCTATCGAACAGACAAAAAATGCCACTGTACGATGCAAACAAATCCAAGAAAGACAACGAAACGACACCATCTTCCTCCTCAACACTTGAAGCTGCAAAGAGACAACGATATGCAGAAATTCAGGATAAGGTTTCCTCCATCGTGAACTACCTGACAAAAACGCAAGAGCCTGTCGGAAAACTGCGTGCTCATTGGGAGGAAGAACAGCTGCATGACAAAGCAGTGCAGCAAGAAGAAAAAATGTATCGCGGTTGGTCGATGTAACTCATATACTCTATGCTCTAAACCTTGAAATATGATATACTGTCACTGCCACGGCCCTCATCAAGCCAATCCGGCTAGGAGGGAGGTTGACACAATGTCATTGATTGATTTCATGGTTTCCCTGCTCATCAGTATCTTTGGGAGCATACTCGGGACGCTGATCTTGCAGATGCTGGCGCAGTAGAAACCAGCTGCGATGTGGCACCAGCAAGATGCGCCTCATCAGCGCACCAAAAAGCCCCTTCGGGTCATCACTCCCGTCGGGGCTTTTCGGTTGGTTGACGTATGTCATCAATTGATTTCTTTAGTCATTGTAGCACTGCCGAAAACAGAAGTCAAGATTCGTTTTGCAACAACAGCATACGTTCCTGTCCGGTTCCCAAACTTTGGCTTTTCTCCTTGTTACTTTGTTTTGTTCGACAAGGAATCTTCCGTTTGGGTGCTTTTTCCTTCGGCTTGATTGCCTTTTCAACGGCTTGCCGGATGTAGGCAATCTTGTTCATAGATTTAACATCGCGTTTAGTAATATTGTCGAGTTCTGGAACATCCTTATCAAACCCCACACCATTGCCAATATGCCGAAGATCTTGCAACAGAAGATTCATCTCCTGCAAGGTCTTATTTTTTTGTTTTTCCGGCATATCCTTGAATTGTATCTCCTTATCTTTCAAATCTTCTAAATCCTGAATCAGTTCTTGAACATTCATATCCTCTCTCCTCTGCCAAAAGTGTCCATAACGGACACCTTATCGTGACATACCGACCGCACGCCCCTTTTCTTTATCCTGCACTTTATGTGGTGTCACTTTAAGCCTCCTCTTCTTTACTGATCGCGCTGCATTCACCACATTTCCCACGTCTTTTTCCTTTGCCTTTTTCAATCCGCGTTCCAACATATTCTCTCGAATATACCGCACGGCTTTCTCTGCCTCACTTGCTGCAAGATAAAGTTCATCCGGATTTTTCTTCAACGCCTCTGCCCAACTTCTTAGATAAGCCCCATGATTATCCCTATGTTTTTCATCGAACTTCAAACCATATTCCTGGCGCAAGAACATGGATGCCATCTCTGCACAAAGCTCCTCCTTTGCATAGGTAGGTGTTCCAAATCCTTGACTCTCCATCAGAGATTTTCGCTTCAAACGCTGCTCATGCCCTGTACTATGTGCAATTTCATGAGTAGCCGTTGCGTAATAGTCATCCATCGACTTGAATTCCTCACGCTTCATGAGGTGTATCTCATCTGCCGATGGTCGATAAAAATTCCCTGATATTTGATCATGAATGATTTTCGCCTCGCTGTTGGCAAGAATCATCTCCATTTTTTCATTGCGATCGGCAAGGTCAATCGTAATCGGATGTTCCGGCGAAAGCCCATCTGCTTGCTCTGCATTGAAAACTCTGTACGTCATGATAAGCGGACTTTTCAGATGAACCATGACCGGTTTCTTCTTGCCAAAACGATCCTTTAAAATATTACCTTTCTCATCCTTTTGGTATACCGTTTCCATTTCGCCTTTCGCATTCTTTTGGCGAAGCGGCTTCTCCCAAACCCAGCACTCAATCAACGTGGACTTTTCACCTTTTCGCACTTGACCGCCAGCTGTCTTAATTGCACCATATGTGCCCCAACGACTATCCTTGTATCCCTTCACTTTCGCCTCAAAAGTAAGCAGCATGTTATTGATTCCCCGATAGAAGCGATCCTCCCCCTCATGCCCTTTCTCATTATTGGGTAAAATATTCCTCGGTGGACGTCCATAGTGTCCGCTATCCCAAAAAAACGGTTTCCCAGCTTCCATATCGGCAACAACCTGTTCCACCAACTTTCTATGCTCCTCTTGCACTTCCTTGCTCATCCAGGCCATCAGCTTTCTCCCTCCCCATAACTTTCACAAATACGCTGCAATTCCTCATCTGTCATCCATTCCAACTCCGGGCACGAACCGCCATAGATTTCTTTTTCCAATCCTTCTGGCTGCTGTTTTTCGCCTGCATTTCCCTTTTCATTCATCTCTGTCACCTTCTCTCACATCCTGAAGCTCCAAATCCAATGTACGTCCATCAGACTCCATACGAAAAATTACTTTTCCATCCTCATCCAGCCATACATAACCTTTTTCGGTTTTTACATATACTCGACCTTGAAATAAAACCTCACCGGCACGAGTTAGACGCAATGCAACCTCACTCATTCTGATAGCCTCCTTCATCAAAGTGTTCATTCCGAACACTTTGATCACTCACTGAATCTTTTTCTTTCTTAAAAATCTATAAAAGGGACTGCTCTCATCAATTTCCGGTGCTGCATGATCTTGCTGCCTCGTTGCTTCAATTTCCATTTCTCGTAACGCTTGCTCTACCCGGGCTTCGTTTCTCTTTCTTGCTTCTTCCTTCTTGTGTTCCTGCGCTTGACGAAAGGCTTTCTCTGAATCCACAAACTCCTTTTCAAGTGCCATGCGCAGCCAACCAGCCGGATTCCTTAATCCTGTTCTTTTTGCCGTCTGCTTCATGAGTTCCGCCTGTTCGCAAACGAATGTTTCCCCAAAATCCTTGATAAAGCGTTGCGCTGTCGCTTCTTGAATACCGAATTCTTCACATATTGAAAAAGCTTTTTCTTTGCAGGCCTTCCTTGCCCCCTCTTCATTCAAAACAACAACATCATTCTCAAGCCCTGACAGGCACTCAGGCGTTGTTGTTGTTTTATTAAGTTCTTGTATTATTGTTGTTGTATTATTTAGTGTCCTATTTGACGGTGTACCGCGAGACGGTGTCCCGCCAAATAGGACACGGACAGAGCCTTGATTTTCGCCGTGTCCTATTTCTTGGGACACGGCTTCGGAAACCTCTTCTTTTTCTTCCAGATTTTCACTCTCAGGAGTTTTCTTAAATTCATCCGTCTCTTTTGGCTCTTTTACTTCAGCATTCTCTCGCATAACTTTTGCCGGATCGAGATTGATGACATAAACATTTCTCTGGAAACTATTCCCAGCTCCTCGTTTTTGTCGTACAGTGATATATCCCAGATCCACGAGCTGACGCATATATTTGCTGTATGTATTTTTATTGATTTGCAGGTCATAGCATATCTTGTCCCGTCCCGGAAAGGCGATATTGCCAAACGTGCAAATATATGCGTACAGTGCCTTTGCTATAGGATTCAAACGTCTATCCTGCATAACGTACTTGCCAACTACCCCATATCCTTTTTCAAGAACCGAGGACGGATATTGCTCTATCCTATCTTCTCGTGACATAGACGCACCTCTTCCCTGTCCTCTATGACGCGCATGGCGCTATAAGCATGTCGCTTGGCATAATTACTTTTTCGATCTGCCACTATACAATATTCTTCAGCTAATTTTTCAGACGAAAATATCCCTTCCAGGCTCATGCTTTCATCCAAATTCATCGCCTGCACGACATACACTATGCTCATGAGACATCTACCTTCTTGCCTTCGCACATCTCAATCAGAGAGCTGATCGCCGCCAAACGCAATCGCCATTTAGAGGAGGTCTCTGGATCGCCCCCAAATTGAAAAACATTCAGCATCTGCATTGCATTCTCTCTTAAATTTCCTAAATTTTCCAATATCCAAAATTTCGCATCAGAATCCTCAACCAAAAATTCTTCTGGTTGCTTTCCCGAAGGGCTTTGCTCCATATGATTGACTGGCGAACGTTCGGCCGAATCTTCTCCTTCCGGCTCAATATCTAACGGTTCCTGCGTCTCATTCTGTACGGTTTGCTTCTCTATTTTTCTGCGATTTTTTTCCTCAAGGATAGCATTCACGGTCGGTTCTTTATCTTGCTTCTCCAAGTTCTTCAGCACTTCATCCTGTTCAGTTTCAACCAATCCTGCCAATTCCGCTGCTGCGGTCGGAGTTATCTTACCTTCATCCACAGCAGTTTTAGCTGTTTCCGTCAACTTATTGATGGCTTCCTTACGAACAAGAGATGTCTCGGAAATCCCAAGGATTCCGGCAAAAAATGCACGGAATTTCCCCTCGATTCCTCTCGTTTCTTTTTGATGCTCATAAAGTTTGCGTATGATCGGTTTGATCAAAGCAATTTCTGCCGCTTCCTCAGAAGGTGTAAGATTACGTCGGGTACCCTTATTGGGAAAAATGACATTCAAGGTTTCTATTTCATCTTCTGTGATATGCGCGTCCTCAAAATCGTTGATTAAAACTTGTACCTGTGTTGGTACAAGAGGCGCATCCGTCATACCATGCTCAAAACGATAAATTTGTGCAGCACAACGGCGATGACCAGACAAAATCATAAAACGCCCATCTTGAAGCTCACGGACTTTTACAGTCTCAATGTTATGCGTCATTTGAATCATGGCCGCAAGCTCTTCTATATTCTCCATGCTATAGCTTTTGTTTTTAGGATTGGGAACAAGTTCCCTCGCATCTCGCAAAACGATGCTTGCAGGAGCAGTATCCGGCTGAGAATTTTTATTCAGGAGGCTTGCAATCAAATCCGTTCTTTTTTTCAATTTGCCCACCCCTTCAGATACTCTTCAAGAAAATTACCAAGATCACGAGCAAAACCACAATTGGGCGAATACTCATAAATCGTCTTGCGTTCTTCGGTCGCAGCTTCAAGTTTATCTTTCGTATAACGTATGCGAGAAGTAAACAATGGCACTCGTGAACGCAGCATATCGATGCAGCGATAGCCATGCGGTGTAGAAGCAAACTTATTGAGCAGTACCCCACAAAAACGCAAATCAGGATTATAGCGTTTGAAGGAATTGATGTAGTCTACCATGCGATCTACGCCACGAATACCATAAATATCCGGGGTTGTAACAATAACGACATCATCGCTGGCCACAAGCGCATTGATCACCGATGCATTGATCGTAGGCGGGTTATCTATTATGCAAACGTCATACTCTGTCTCTACGTCCCTCAAGGCATTGCGTAAGATGTTTTGTTGTACAATATTCTCATCTTTAATGACGGCAATATTGGCATCTAACAGGTCTGTATCACTCGCTATAAGATCGATCCGCTCATAGCGCGTCTTTTGAACGACTTCCTTCAAGCTCCTGTCACCCATCAAAATATCTGCAAGGTTGATTTCCGCATCCCCCTCGAAAAACTGCGTATCATTCCCTTGATCATCATTGTCCACCACCAACACCTTCAAATCACAGCTTTCCGCAAAAAGGTAGGCGAGATTGATTGTGATGGTTGTCTTGCCTACACCGCCTTTTTTGTTGATAAGTGAAATCGTTTTTATAGAAATCATTTCCTTTCGCAAACATCTATTGATCCTTGCGAAAATCTGCTATAATAAACTAGGGATTTGCTTTAGCAGGTTTTCGCTACGGCGCTATCATGAGCAGATGATAGTGCCGTTTTATATCCAAGATATTTCATACTTCTTTCCCCCAAGCCTTTGTTGCATCTCAACGAGCAACAAAGGCTTTTTCTTTTTCCATTCTTGCCTGCACAAACTCCAGATTTCCATGATAGGGCGTTCCCACCAGATACCAGTTTTTCTCCATGTCCATCTCCATCCTCGTGCGCACCCATTTACTGCCCACCTTTACCTCTAACCTTTCCCTACAATGGAAACCACTATGTTCCCAAAGATCCATCACCAACAAACCATATCTGCAATTTCCAGGATTATATCCCAACCTACCCGTAATGTAGTTCCTCATAATCGAATCCCTCCGTCCCTGCTTCAGATATTCAAAAACCTCTCTTCAAAAAATCTTCGATTGACTTTGCCACGCAAAGTACACTTCCCCATTTTGGTTAATTCTGCATTGAGTTGAGCAATGATTTTATATGCCTTAGATACGGATATTTCACAAATCTCTGCAATATCTTTGGCTTTATAAAAACTGCTGGGCACTTCTTTGTAGACTTTCATGACATCCCCTCCCTTACGATTCCAGCAATCTATACCACTCTGATGGAAAATCCAAAACTTTGGCAATCCGCTTTGCTACTTGCGGCGACGGGCGTCGCTCACCATGCTCAATAAAGTTGTAATATTGACGAGAAATTTTCGCATTTAAGGCAACATGCGCTTGAGACAAATTTTTCCCATTTCGTATGTCATACAATCACTGCCTCATTTTTTCACCTCCTAGAAGCTACGTTTTGTTGACAAGATAAGAATACCATGACAGCATCTTTATGTCAACATATTGTAGCATTTATTTTCCGCATAGCAACAATTTATAGTCTTATTGTCTACAAATTGTTGCTATAATAACATTATGAGGTGATACCGATGAACCGGCTACGCGAATTAAGAGAATTGAGAAAAATAACGCAATCTGACGTGGCCAATCAGTTGCATATAAGCCGACAATCCTACAACTTTTATGAAAACGGTCAACGTGAACCCAATTTAGAAATGCTGATCAAGCTTTCCGATTTCTACCAAGTAAGCATTGATTATCTATTGGGAAGAACGGACAATCCCCTTCTTATGAATGATTCATCTTTAGACAAACGCTTTTTACTTGCACTAAAATCCGCCGATGCAGCAACTATAGCCAACGTATGGCAATTCTTAAATTATCTGGAATCACAAAAAGAACATCCCAATCTTGCAACAGCGGAAAAAAAATAATTCATTTTTATCAAACGAAACGCTCTTATGGATAAAATTGCATAAAAAATAAGAGCCATTTTCATGGCTCTAAATGATAATATACAGTGTGAGGTGATACTGATGAAAAAACTTTTATTCACTTTTATTATTGCCTATTTTATCTCTTTGCCATTAATAGTAACTGCCGGTCCCGGAAGTCACCCCGGTGAATTCAAAGATACGGAATTCAATATTGGCGGCATCAGCTTTGGATCTCCCATGGAATACGTCATTGAAATCTATGGCGAACCTTCGTCGAAAGAAGAGCATATAGAGGAAAATTCAGCTATACTGACCTATAACTATAACAATAGATTGTTGATTTCCGCTGCTACGTTCAATGGAAAATATCATGTCGAGACTGTTACAATCACAGCAGACAATCTCGCTACGCCGAGCGGCTTTTCTGTCGGGCATCCATATCCTGATGTAGAAAATACATACGGTAAAATTCCACCACTCGATAAAATCGAAATCAAAAGTCATGGTCTTGATCCGGATTATGTTTATTATGAACGCTCTTGCGGTCTAAACTATATGCTTTTTGCCGTCGATCGAAACAATATTATTCAAAAGATTACAATGTACCGGAACCATGAATAGCTAATATTGGAGATTCATCATGTCTGTGCATAGGGATGCTAAACAAAAAACTTGGTATGCAAAAATCAAATATACAGACTGGACCGGTGTGCCATGCTCTACTACCAAACGAGGTTTTGCACGCAAAAAGGATGCCCAAGAATATGAAGAAGATTTTTTGCGTAAACAGCAAGGCGCAGCAAACATGACATTTCAATCCCTGTATGATTTCTATATGCAAGATTGCCAAACACGCTTGCGCGAAACAACATGCAAGACCAAAGAATGGATTTTCACGAAAAAAATCCTTCCGTTCTTCGGACAAATTCCTTGCAACGAAATAACGCCTGCCAACATACGAAAATGGCAGAATGTATTGATGAAAGGGGGATACACTCCAACCTACCTCAAAACAGTTAATAACCAACTATCCGCAATCTTGAACTTTGCCGTACGTTATTATAATTTGGCAGGCAACCCTATGCACAGAGCCAAAAGCATGGGGAAGAGTCATGCGGATGCCATGCAATTTTGGACATTGAAGGAATTTCAGCAATTCATCAGTCATACAACAAATCTTGCCTATCAAACCGTCTTTACACTTCTCTATTGGAGTGGAATGCGTGAAGGCGAACTTTTGGCGTTGACCTATCAAGATTTTGATTTCATCAGAGGAATTGTTCATATCTCCAAAAGTTATGCAAAAATCGATGGAAAGGATCTGATCGGTCCACCTAAAACCCCGGCCAGCATTCGAGACATATCTCTCCCTAAACAAGTTATGGATCTTGTGCAGGAATTTTCTTCCACAATCTTCAAACTTGATGTAAAAAAGCGATTGTTTGAGCTTACCAAGAGCCATTTGTATAAAGAAATGCAGCGTGCTGCTAAAGCAGCAAATGTAAAGCGCATCCGAATCCACGACTTACGTCATTCCCATGCTTCGTACCTAATCGAACATGGATTACCCATTTTAAAAGTTTCCAAACGACTGGGACATGAAAAAATCGAAACCACACTCCGCACCTATGCACATCTTTATCCTCAAGAGCATGATGAAGCACTAGCTATTATGGAAAAAGATGTAAATATATCTCTTCCAACAAAACAACCATGCGATGCAAAAGACTCGCCTTCCTCTCCCTAAAATTATTTTCGGGG
>ERZ773055.55-NODE-55-length-74837-cov-29.530596_pt1 | contig 74837 bp, 54 predicted proteins | sample MGYA00580515_ERZ773055 | MGnify/ENA primary metagenome ERZ773055 (study PRJEB29015, sample SAMEA2737993) | human oral metagenome | biome: human oral; feature: human-associated habitat; material: dental | place: China | collected 2064 ...
GTGTGTTTTGAACTGCCTCCTATTTCTCGTGTCCAAGAAATGGGAGGCAGTTCATCCGCCGGCGCCGATATCGGTGATCGTACCTCCGCAAGGATATGAATAATTCAAAAAATTAGCTTGAGCTAGCGCCTATACTTGGCGTTCTCGAATGCAATCTTGAAGTCTTCAAGGAGTTCTCGTGGGACCTTCTCCTGATCTCCGTGATGGAGCTCCTGCATAAAGACATTGCTTATAGCTCCAAAAATCAGGCGAGGAGCAATCTTATCTGCAAGAGGAACAAACTCTAGGACATATCTTTTATCATCAATGGTAAGCCAGGTGACTCTCCAGCTACTGACGGTTCCCTCAATATCTGAAGCATGAGCCGACGCAAAGACATTTTGATTGTTATCAAAGAGGTACACGACACCATCTGCGTCAACGCCAACAAAACCGTCTGTAGCGCATTGCTCAAAACCAGAAACAATATGCGCACCACTGGTCCAGAACACCCAGTTCTTCTCGCCAGCCATAGACAGACCTTTCTAAAACATCAAAAGTTTCTTGACTTAATGGTAGTTGGAGAATACTTTTAGAGCAAGTAATTTTCGGTTAAAAAGCATAGTTTACCTGCGAACTCAACCTGCCGTTGAGTAGCTTGAAACCGTTGCGATACCCAACTCAACTGATGCGTTCTTGTTGAACGTATTGTTACGACTCATAGTGAAATCAGCGGCCCGCATGCCATTTCAGTGATAATAAGTTGAGAAAAGGAGCAACTATGACTACTTCATCTGAGACCCTTGGTCGTCGTATTGCACGTCTTCGTTTGGCTAAAACTGCAACGCAGGAGCGTCTGGCAAAGGAGCTGAACGTAAGTCCACAGGCGGTGAGCAAGTGGGAGAACGACATTAACTATCCGGATATCTCGCTGTTGCCAGATCTTGCGCGTTTCCTTGGTGTGTCCGTTGACGAGCTTTTGAGCGGTGCAAGCGCTTCCACTCAGGAAACTGCTGGCCAGGAGAACGCTGCTGCCCAGGAGAACGCTGCTGCCCAGGAAAGCGCTGCTGAGGTTGTTTCCGTTGCAGCTGACGAGCCCGCAGAAATCGTAGAAGAGCCTGTAGAGCAGGAAAACCAGGGTATTGCTGCTCAGTCTTCAGGTTTCAGCTTTGGCAAGCTTTTTGGTAAGAGCATGGTCAAAGTCGAGAAGAACGACGAGGCTGACGGTAGCAAGAAGAAGGGCGTCCGCCTTGGCAACGGTTCTGCAAAACACGGACTGCACGTGTACATTGTCTCCGACGATGGTGACGTTGTAGATATGTGCGTTCCTCTAGGTCTGGCAAAATTTGTTTTAAATTCGGGAATTCAGGTCAGCGGAAGCTATCTTAATCAGGAGACCCAGGAGCAGCTCTCTAACATTAATCTTGATGCGCTTATGGACGCTGCAAAGACAGGCGAGAGTGGCACACTTGTAGATATTACGTCCGCAGATGGCGACGTTGTAAAGATCTGGTTTGATTAAGCGCTAACGATTACATAGCCTGACAAAAAACGAGATACGCCCGTCCAGCTAAGTGGAGGGAAACGGTCTCGTTTTTTGTTTGTTACACGGTATTCCAATTAGCAATAATAGTAAGCATAGATAGATATAGCAAAAATCATCTATGAACAAATATACCGACGTTTACGATAAAAATATTACCGTTTACAGATTTGTTATTGAAGAATTACTTCTGATCTTTGCTGAAAGTTAAAATATTTCTGACTACTAGTCAAGAAAAAAGCCCCTTATAGAGGGGCTAAGTGAAGTCAAAATTGTCATCTACATGACGCCCGAAGGCATTTAAGGCAATTGCCGTTATTTTGACTTAGCAGTGACGTCCTGACTGGTAATCAAGACAATTGGATGGTAAAACACTTTTTAATGGAGTGCAAGTATGAATCTTAGAAATATTTCTTCATATGACGTTGGCCTGGATTTTGGTACCGGTTCCGTCGGTTGGGCGGTAACTGACGAGAATGGTAATCTCTGTCATTTTAAGAAACGGCCAACATGGGGAAGTAGGATATTTCAAAGCGCAAATACAGCAGCTGAAACACGTCGTAAAAGGGGTCAGCGCCGTCGTTATGATCGTCGCAGACAGAGGCTTGATTTGCTCCAGTCGCTATTTGACGAAGAGATGGCAAAAGTTGATCCTGAATTCTTTATTCGCCTTAGACAGTCAAAGCTTAGGGTGGAAGATCGTGAAGAAGGTCACAGGAATTATCGATTCCCATTCTTTAATAGCTCCGATTTTACAGAGCGCATGTACTACAAGTCATATCCAACTATTTATCATTTGCGCAAGCATTTGATTGAGTCTGACCAGCAAGAAGACCTTAGATTAATTTATCTAGCATTCCATAACATTGTGAAAACAAGAGGCAACTTTCTCTACCAAGATAATCCAAGTTTAAGTGCTAAAGATGCAAGCATGTCAGAGGCTATTAAAGAGTTGTTGAAAGCTCTGGTTTTATGGGCAGACGCTTCATACGATTTTGAAATTAATGAGATTGATCCAGAAAAGCTAGAAAAAGTATTTGAAGATACATCGTTAACAAGAGCCGAGAAGAAAGATGAGGCTCTAAAAATATTGACTTTAGAAGAAAAGAAAATAGCAGAAGAACTTATCAAAGCTGTTTTGGGCTATGAAGCCAATTTCAACACTATTTTTAAGATCGAGGCTGAAAAGTTTAAATTCTCTTTTGATAATGATGAGCAGAAAGAAGCATTTATTTCATCAGTTCCTGATGAGGGAATGGCTTTATACGAGGCTCTTCAAAAAGCATATTCGGCTTATATCTTGATGAATATTATTGAGGATGCAAATGGTAAAAGCATCTCTTATAGTATGGTCGCAAAATACAACAGATACAAAGAAGATCTTAGGACCTTAAAAGACCTTGTAAAAGAATTTTGTTCGGATGAATATTCCCAATTCTTCAAAGGGAAGAAATACGAAGTTCCTTATCAGAAGGATTATGATAAATCTGAAGCTAAGGGATACACAAAATATAATGTAGCCAGAGATGCTAAGTATGATGATTTCAAAAAAGAGGTAGAGAACCTATTTAAGGAGACGGCTGCTACCTCAGACTCACGTTATCAAGAAATGATGATAAAGTTTGCAAATGGTAAGTTCCTTAGAAGACTTAAAACCACTGATAACGGAAGCATTCCATTTCAACTTCATCTTGAAGAAATGAATGCAATCATCGATGCTCAAGAGAAGTTTTATCCTTTTTTGTCTGAGATTCGCTACAAACTCAATTCTCTTGTGACTTTCAGAATTCCATACTATGTAGGACCTCTTACCAAAAAGGGTGCAGCGCTGGATGCTTTTGGCAAGCCGCGTTTTGCTTGGTCAGAGCGTCAGGAAGGCAAAAAGGGAGAAAAAATCTATCCTTGGAATTGGGAAGAGATTATTGATAAAAGCGGCAGTGCGGCTAAATTCATTGAACGTATGACTGGTACCTGCACGTATCTTTACGGAGAGCCGGTTCTCCCTAAATGTTCTTTATTGTACGAGAAGTTCTGCGTGTTAAATGAGTTAAATGGCGCTCGTTGGTCACAGGATAACGATAAATGGTATCGCTTTGATGCAGAGGATAGGCTCTCTATTTATGAAGAGTTATTTGAAAGATATAAGTCAGTTTCGTTTAAGAAAGTGGAAGATTGGCTTAAACAACGTGGCGAGACTTTTCCACACGTTAAAGGTGGTCAAGGTGAAGGAAAGTTTGAGTCTAAACTCAGTTCCCATCATTTTTTCAAAAAGCTATTAGGTACTGATGAGTGGTCTGATCAGACAAAGCAGATGATCGAAGAGCTCATTCTATGGAACACCCTCTTTGAGGATAAGAAGATCCTTAAGGAAGAAACTACTAAGAACTATGGTGACGTGCTCACCGCTGCACAAATCAAGAAATTCTGTGACCATAGATTTGCGGGATGGGGGCGCCTCTCTAAGAAATTACTTACAGGTATTAAAACGGAAGTCGATTTCCGTAAGATGTCTGTAATGGACCTTCTTGTTGAAGGTGACCCTTATGGAGAACATGTTGGTAGTTCACTAATTCTCATGGAGATTCTTCATAACAAGAACTTTGAATTTAATAAAGAGATTGAAGCTCATAATGAGAAGTACTTCTCAAAGGACCAGTCAGTTGAAGACCTGCCAGGTTCTCCTGCAGTTCGCAGATCAGTCAATCAGGCTTTGAGAATTGTTGAAGAGATTGCAAAGATTGCAGGTAAACCCGCTGCTCACATTTATATTGAATCTACTCGTGATGAAGATGAAAAAAAGCGTGGAAAGCGCACTACTAAGCGTAATGAAAACATTAAAAAGATGCTTTCTGAGCTTAAAGAAGAGTATAAAAATACAGATATATTTACACAGCTCGATAAGCATAGTGATGAACAGCTAAGTAAGCGACTCTCTTTGTATTTCATGCAAAATGGTAAGTCCATGTACTCTGGCAAGGCAATAGATATTAATCTAATTGCTGATAACACGTATTGCCAAATTGATCATGTTTTACCGCAGTCTTATATCAAAGATGATAGTTTTGAGAATACTGTCTTGGTTCTTTCTGAAGAGAATCAGCGTAAAGGAGATTCTCTCTTATTGGATGCTGATATTAGACGTAAGATGGCTGGTCTTTGGCATGAACTTCATCGTGTTAAGTTGATTGGTGATAAAAAATATAAAAATCTCACGCGTTCTGTTGTCACTGATAGACAGATGGAAGGCTTTATCAATAGACAGCTTGTTGAGACGAGCCAGATTGTTAAGTTTGTCCGAATGCTTTTAAAGAGTCAGTATCCAGATACTGAAATTTGTTCAATCAAAGCGTCTCTGTCGCATGAAATTAGGGAAAAGTATAACCTTCCTAAAATTCGTGAAGTGAATGACTATCATCATGCTCATGATGCATTCTTAGCTTGTGAGATGGGACGCTTCCTTTCGATTCGATATGAAGAAGCATTTACTAATCCAGTTGGCTTAACAAAACTAATGCGTAAGTTTGTTAAACAAGAGAGTGAAGAAGCTCAAAAGCAACATAGAATCCCCGGTACAACTCCATTCTTTGTAGATAGCTTCTCTAAACCTGGTTTTGATTTTGAAACTGGAGAAGTAGAATGGGATCCAATTGAAGAAGTTGAAAAGATAAAAAGAACATTTGGATTTAAAGAGTGCTTTGTTTCTCGTATGCCAGAAATGACAAGTGGTGCATTTTGGAAAGAGACTGTTTATTCACCAAAAGATAAAAAAACAACACTTGCATTACCAGTTAAAGGTAATCTTTTGCCAGAAAAGTACGGAAGCTATTCGAGCGCTCAAGCCTCTTTTTCTGCAATTTGTAGGGGAAAGAAAAAGAATAAGACCCAATATTATGTAGTGGATATTCCTCGTACAAAGTCCGTTGAACTTTATAAAAATCACAGTAAGACGTCAGGTTATTTAACTAAAGTTTTAGAATCATCTGGCGTTGAATTTGAGGAGCTCATTTACCCAGCTCTCTTAAAAAACCAAGCAATTGAATATGGTGGACAGAGATTTTATGTTGTTAGTTCAACGGAATTAAGAAATGGAGTATCTCCTTCTTTCTCCTATGATGAGTATGTATTTATTTCAAACTATTTTGATAAAAATCAAGATGATACTAGTGCCTCACTTGTTATCTATGATTTGTTATGGAAAATAGTTTCTTCTCGAATGCCAATACTTGCAGAGAAGTTGAAGTTAGATAGTAAGAGAAAAGTTTTCGCTGCTCTAAATTTAGAGGACAGTAAGAAAGTACTAGTAAGTCTTTTGAATACTATTAATGGCAGTACTGTTCATTCTGATACGAAAAAAATTGGTGGTTCAACAAGAACAGAAAGAATTTGCATATCCATTTCTGCCCAATTGAATAAAAATCCTGCTGAATTTTATGTAATTGAGCAATCCGTAACTGGTATGTTTGAAAGAAGGAGACGTATTGGGCTTTAGAACAGTTCTTATTGAATCTCCAAGTAAATGCACATATCAAGGTGGGTATATGATTGTTCAGGTGGAGGATGATATCCATAAAGTCCATCTGTCAGAGATTTCGTCTGTTGTTTTAAGTACCCAGAGAGTTTTCTTAAGTGCATACTTGCTATCTGAACTGTCTAAAAACAAAATTGCTTTAGTTGTTTCTGATGAAAAGCATAATCCAGTAGGTCAATATCTTCCGTTGTATGGCGCGCATAATACAAGCTCTAGGATAGTTGAACAGCTATCTTGGAGCTTGCCTCAAAAGAAACGTGTTTGGCAAAAGGTTGTTCAAGAAAAAATTAATCATCAAGCCGATTTACTATCACTTGTTGATTTGAATGATGAGTCTGAAGTAATTCGACAGTATTCATTAGATGTACGTTCTGGCGATTCTTCAAATAGGGAAGCTGTTGCTGCTAAATATTACTTTAGTGCTTTATTTGGAAATGAATTTTGTCGGGATGATGATACTCCGCTTAATGCGGCTTTAAATTATGGCTACAGCATCTTGATGTCGACTGTTGCAAGAGAGATAGTTTCGAGAGGTTATTTAACTCAGACGGGAATTTGTCACAGGAGTGAATTTAATCAGTTTAATTTTGCTTGTGATCTGATGGAACCTTTTAGACCAGTGGTTGATAAGACTATCTTGAGTAAGTTTGAGGGTGACTTCTCAAAGGAATTAAGACATCAGTTGAGCAATCTTGTTAACGAAGAGCTGCCCTATAAAGATGGAAGCTATAGATTAAGTTCTGTTATTAGCGGATTTGTTCAAGACTGTCTAAATTCTTTGAATAAAAAGACATCTGTTTCTGACATTAGTTCTTTTGAATTAAGCTAACTATGCCTGAAAGAGTTAGATTCATGAGATTATTAGTCTTCTTTGATTTGCCTGTTGAAACTAGTAAACAAAGAAAGGCATATAGACTGTTTCGTAAATCTTTGCTTAAAGATGGTTATCTAATGATTCAAGAATCTGTCTATTCAAAACTTGTATTAACTGCACAATCAGCTGATTTTGCAGTTGAACGATTAAATAAATCAAAACCGACAGAAGGGTTGATTCAAGTATTAAAGGTGACTGAAAAACAGTATGAATCAATTATTAATATAACTGGGCATGGATCATCTTCCAATGCGATTGACTCTGTAGATAGGTTGATTGTCCTATGAAAATTGTTTTTTCAGATATCCCTGTATCTATTGAATTATCAGATAAAAAAGTATCTGTACTTGAAATTATCAACAATCATCTATTTGCACAGATATGTAACTCTTTACTAGAAAAAGACGAAGAATCAAGAGAAATGTCTTTTTCACTATGGGATGGAGATAAAGAGATAAAGCCAGAGCAAAATATTCTCTATGTAGATTCACCGCTGTCATTGCCATGGGATGATAAAAAATTAAATAACAAGTTTTTAGAATATGTTTCTAAAGAGATCAATTTAGACGAACAGAGAAGATCAAGAATCATAGACGCTGTTTCCGTTATCAATGAAGAGATATTTCAAGTTTCAAGTGGTTTTAATGCATCTTATGAATTACAAACAGAATGGGATATGGCAAAATATCTAAAGATGAGTCATTTTTCTGCCGAGAAAGCAGGAAGATCGTTCTTTGATAACCAGATAGAATTTCTAAACTTTATTTCGGACGTTTCTTTTAGAGGAACTGTAGTTTTCGTAAATCTGAAGAAATTTTTTACTCAAGAACAATATGTTGAGTGGTTAAATCAAGCCATTTTTCTTGGAATACAGATTCTTCTTATTGAAACAGAAACGTCAATTCAGGATAATATTAATGAGAACAAACAAGTGGTTGACCTGCTCGATTGCTCTGATATTATCTCTAATCAGGTCGGAATGGACGTCTCCTTGCAGGGGAGATTTTGCGACAACGGTTTTGGCGCAGTGACATTCTGACTGGTAACTAAGCTCTCTCGCAATTCCTTTCGCTTTTCTCGGTGTTTTGGCGCAGTGACATTCTGACTGGTAACTAAGCGTGCAGTACAGCACAATGAATGGATTGACTGTTTTGGCGCAGTGACATTCTGACTGGTAACTAAGCTCTGCTGTTGGCTTGCGTTCAGTCACAACGTTTTGGCGCAGTGACATTCTGACTGGTAACTAAGCTTTATTCTCATTTGCTGCCTGGACGTGACAGGTTTTGGCGCAGTGACATTCTGACTGGTAACTAAGCTCATACGTTCTTCTAGGCATTCAAAGCTGGGTTTTGGCGCAGTGACATTCTGACTGGTAACTAAGCTGTATTCACGCCTAGTATTGAATCTGATTGTTTTGGCGCAGTGACATTCTGACTGGTAACTAAGCCCGCTCGGACGTTCCGTCCTTGCTAGTTGTGTTTTGGCGCAGTGACATTCTGACTGGTAACTAAGCTTTTTTTGTGCAATTTTTTCAGAAGGGCGGGTTTTGGCGCAGTGACATTCTGACTGGTAACTAAGCATCCATTCGCCAGAGTGTCAAAGGTGGCGAGTTTTGGCGCAGTGACATTCTGACTGGTAACTAAGCCATCCGCCACTTCATACAAACCTTACCTTTGTTTTGGCGCAGTGACATTCTGACTGGTAACTAAGCGGTGGCATAAATGTATGTGCTGACTTATGCGTTTTGGCGCAGTGACATTCTGACTGGTAACTAAGCACATCCGCCACTTCATACGAACCTCACCTTGTTTTGGCGCAGTGACATTCTGACTGGTAACTAAGCTATGAACAGTATTATCTATACAGTCGACATGTTTTGGCGCAGTGACATTCTGACTGGTAACTAAGCTGGGTGGTGCATGGGTATACAGCGGAAGTTGTTTTGGCGCAGTGACATTCTGACTGGTAACTAAGCCAGTTCGATATATAGCCCCTTTAGCGTTCAGTTTTGGCGCAGTGACATTCTGACTGGTAACTAAGCATACGGGCTGCAAAGAGTAGCAGAAGGCAAGTTTTGGCGCAGTGACATTCTGACTGGTAACTAAGCGTTTGCCGTTCGCGTCAACCCACGTAACGCGTTTTGGCGCAGTGACATTCTGACTGGTAACTAAGCTTCGAGAAGTTAAGCCAGCTTGGCTCGTGTGTTTTGGCGCAGTGACATTCTGACTGGTAACTAAGCTATCGTGGAAATGTCGACATTGTCGTCGGCGTTTTGGCGCAGTGACATTCTGACTGGTAACTAAGCAGTGCTGTTATAAGTGCTATCTCCTACATTGTTTTGGCGCAGTGACATTCTGACTGGTAACTAAGCTAGATTTTGGACTGATAATATGTCTTATGTGTTTTGGCGCAGTGACATTCTGACTGGTAACTAAGCACGTCCCAGGCGCGTTATCGTCATCGCAGGGTTTTGGCGCAGTGACATTCTGACTGGTAACTAAGCTACGAGGTCGGAAAGACTTACACAGTCGAGTTTTGGCGCAGTGACATTCTGACTGGTAACTAAGCTAGACATAGTCCCCATTCCTCTTCTCTCTGGTTTTGGCGCAGTGACATTCTGACTGGTAACTAAGCTCCGTTTCTTAATTCTTCTGCAATACCATCGTTTTGGCGCAGTGACATTCTGACTGGTAACTAAGCCGACTTAGGATACGTCATTTATGACACCAAGTTTTGGCGCAGTGACATTCTGACTGGTAACTAAGCACGAGGGCGTTAAAGCTTCTCGCGAGGACTGTTTTGGCGCAGTGACATTCTGACTGGTAACTAAGCCGTTTCCATCGGGTAATACCCGATAATTGTGTTTTGGCGCAGTGACATTCTGACTGGTAACTAAGCATCAGATGAATCTATTGATTACGGTGATTGGTTTTGGCGCAGTGACATTCTGACTGGTAACTAAGCACGAGTGCAGTTCTTGCATTCCACAACCACGTTTTGGCGCAGTGACATTCTGACTGGTAACTAAGCCAAGATGTTAGACAACCAACTCTGCATTGAGTTTTGGCGCAGTGACATTCTGACTGGTAACTAAGCAACACAAGGCATATAGTAATACTCAACAAAGTTTTGGCGCAGTGACATTCTGACTGGTAACTAAGCCAAGATGCGTTCAGATGTCATCAACAACAAGTTTTGGCGCAGTGACATTCTGACTGGTAACTAAGCAATGCAAACATGGCAAGCCGTCATTTCAAAGTTTTGGCGCAGTGACATTCTGACTGGTAACTAAGCTCATCACGCACCACCCTTGCGCCACAGTTGGTTTTGGCGCAGTGACATTCTGACTGGTAACTAAGCGAATAATTGTTTATATCATTCAGGTGTTAAGTTTTGGCGCAGTGACATTCTGACTGGTAACTAAGCGGCAATAGCCATCGGATACAATAAGGTGATGTTTTGGCGCAGTGACATTCTGACTGGTAACTAAGCTTTACGGAATGATACCAAGCAGCAACATCAGTTTTGGCGCAGTGACATTCTGACTGGTAACTAAGCAAACTTTTGTTTTCATCGCTGCAATTATGAGTTTTGGCGCAGTGACATTCTGACTGGTAACTAAGCAAAAGTTTGTCGCTCATGGATGTTGAGCCCGTTTTGGCGCAGTGACATTCTGACTGGTAACTAAGCAATGTCATGGAACATACAGACCAACTGAGGGTTTTGGCGCAGTGACATTCTGACTGGTAACTAAGCCGTTTTGCGGAGCTCTATCCAGACTTAGCTGTTTTGGCGCAGTGACATTCTGACTGGTAACTAAGCCGGTGAAAATTGCGTTGCCGACAATGCTGTGTTTTGGCGCAGTGACATTCTGACTGGTAACTAAGTTTTCGGTATGACCTACCTGGAGAACTTCTTGTTTTGGCGCAGTGACATTCTGACTGGTAACTAAGTGACACAAGGTCAAACCTCAGCCCAAGAAAGGTTTTGGCGCAGTGACATTCTGACTGGTAACTAAGTTTATTAGATGTCGAGGTTTGATTACAGACAGTTTTGGCGCAGTGACATTCTGACTGGTAACTAAGTAGGTGCGCTTACCTACAAGGATCATACATGGTTTTGGCGCAGTGACATTCTGACTGGTAACTAAGTGGTAATGAGCATCAACCGAGTTAACATCACGTTTTGGCGCAGTGACATTCTGACTGGTAACTAAGTTCGACTATTGGAAAGCCCAAGCACGCAAATGTTTTGGCGCAGTGACATTCTGACTGGTAACTAAGCTGCTTCTGGAAAGTTTAGAGCAGAGTTTTTGTTTTGGCGCAGTGACATTCTGACTGGTAACTAAGCTAACGGTATTTGGTGCTGTCGACTTTATTTGTTTTGGCGCAGTGGCATTCTGGCTATAATTAGGCATAATAGTTAATAAAGATACCCACCCGATTCTACTTGATGTGGATTTGCGTGGGTATCTTTAGGTTTTAGCATAGTGACATTCTGAATGGTAGTTAAAGCCACATGTCAGTTATTCGATGGTTTTTGTAGTTTGAAATGTTCAAGGTTCTAGAAGGTAATCAGATTGATGCAAATAGCATTGTCTTCTAAAAACCACTCTTCTTCACATTCAAATTTAGTGAATTTGTCAGGAATATAGGCTGACCCTTCAAGCCAAAACGATTCGAATTCTTGAGCATCAGGTTGATCGATGAGCCATCCTGATAAATCCATAGCTAACATATTATCTATCAATGCAATATTGCCTTCGCCACAATCTATATAGAATATTTTCCCTGTTCGTTTGCTTTTGCTTGAACTAAGAAAAAAAAGTTAACAAATTGCTCGTCTTCAAAGCCATATCTGCTGTCGAGCCCCACTATTTTCTTTATATTATTTTGTTTTGACATTGGTTGTCCTTTTTGTGTATGTCAACTTATAGTGATTTTAACGCAGAAACATCTCAACAAAAAAGCACCTCAGTCATCCCACAAGGGGGGGGGTAGCCGGGGCGCTTTTGTTTCACTGTAGCACACGCTTACAATGAGAAGCCATTCGGCTGCGCAATCCCATCAACTATACTTGTGTCAAATAATTCGACGTAACGCTGCAACAGCACGTTCTTCTCGGCTGGTAGTGGAGATTCTTACATGAAGTCTTTGATTGTGTACTATTCATATTCCGGCATCACAAGAAGGCTTGCTGAGGATATTGCGCTGATTACCGATGGTGAGTTGCTGGAGCTTAAGCCTCAAGAGCCTTATTCTTTCTCGTATAACACGGCGGTAAAAGAGGTTAGAGCGCAAATAGAAAAGGGCGTTTGTCCTGCGTTAATGCAATACGATATAGATGTTGCCGGCTTTGATACTGTTTTTATAGGATCACCCAACTGGCTTAAAACATTTGCACCTCCGATGCTTTCGTTCTTAAGAGCAACGGATTTAAGCGGTAAGACGGTCATTCCGTTTTGCACGCATGGCGGTGGAGGATTTGGAAACATGATTGAGGAGTACCAGAGGGAGTGCGGTGCTTCTCGTGTAATGCCTGGACTGGCGGTAAAAGGCACGTATACTTTTAGCGAAGTGCAAAAGTGGCTGGATTCGATAGGGTTGGACAATGCGAGTACTTCTAGCTGAAGATGAGAAGAGAATGGCCGCAGCTATTGTGGCTCTCTTAAAGCAAGAAAAATACGACGTCGATCATATGACTGACGGCACGTCCGCTCTTCTCGCCCTAGAAAGCAACATGTTCGACATGGCAATCCTTGATGTCATGATGCCTAAAATGAGCGGTTTTGAGGTTTCTCGAAGGGCTCGTAGCAAGGGAATTACCATTCCTATTTTGATACTGACGGCAAAAAGCCAGCTAGACGATAAGGTCGAGGGCCTGGATAACGGTGCCGATGACTATCTGACCAAGCCATTTCAGACAGCAGAACTTTTGGCTCGTTTGCGTGCGCTAGGAAGAAGGAGTTCTAGCTTTCAAGAGAATGTTCTGCGTTTTGGTGATCTCTCGCTTGATTCCACAACCGCAACGTTGACCTGTGAGACTTCTGGTCAGAGTGTGCGCCTAAGCGAGAAAGAGTTGCGCATTCTTGAGTATATGATTGGTAATCACGGTCGCATTATGACGCGTGATCAGCTTGCTATTAAGATATGGGGATTTGAAAGCGACGCCGAGTACAACAACGTTGAGGTGTACATGTCGTTTACTCGTAAAAAGCTGGCATTTATCGGTTCTACGGTAGAGATTAAAGCAGTTCGTGGCTTGGGATATGAATTGAGGGACCAAACTGTTTAGGCAATCCAGAAGAAAAATTATCCTCTCCATTATGGTGTCGCTTGTTCTGCTGTTCACAGTGACGCTGTCGGTCATCATGTTTGCTAGCACTCAGGAGATCAGGCAGAAGAACATGGACGCGCTCAACCGCTATGCAAGCCAGTATTCGCTTGAGAAGGAAAAAGGTAGTTCTGAGGGACAGGGTGGTTCGGGGGGACAGAGTAGCTCAGAGGGCAAGGGCGGTTCTGAGGGGCAGACAAGCTCCGAAGGTCAGAGTCCACAGCAGCCACTGGTCAAACCTGACGCTCAGCTGTCAAACAAATCTGACAATCAACCGCCAGGCCAGAGATCTGCTTACGAGCTTTCAACGTTTTACTCAGTATCGTTTTCTGCAGATGGTTCTGTACTCTCAGTCTTTAATGGCGAGAAAACCGTTAGCTCCGATGAAAACCTCACTGAGTTTGCTCGTCAGATTTTGAACGAAGGAAATTCTTCTGGTAGAACAGGTAATCTTTCCTACGTGGTTATGAAAAAAGATGGCTATACGCTTGTGGCGTTTATGGATAACACCGTTTCTGAAGCCGGTCTTCAGACCATGATGCGAAACGCTCTGCTTGTAGGAGGCGCGTCGCTGGTAGTTATGTTCTTTATTTCTGTGTTTCTGGCAAAGCGCATCATTCACCCACTTGAAGAGAGCGATAAAAAGCAGAAGCAGTTTATATCCGACGCAAGTCACGAGCTCAAGACTCCTATTGCGGTTATTGACGCCAATGCAGAGATTCTATCCAGAGAGCTTAGCCACAACGAATGGCTCTCCAACATTCAATACGAAAGCAATCGTATGGGAAAGTTGGTAAAACAGCTGCTAGATTTTTCTAGTGCGGAGAATAGAGAAGTTCCTATGGAAAAGCTGGACTTTTCTCATGTAGTTACTGGAGAATCACTGGTCTTTGAGACGTTTGCGTTCGAGAATGGCAAGGCACTTCAAAGCAACATTGAAGAGGGGATTGTTCTTACAGGCAATCAGAATCAGCTTACGCAGGTTATTTCTGTGCTGCTTGATAACGCCCTGAGGCATACAACGGGTACTCAGATTGAGTTAAATCTCAAGAAACAAGGTCACAGCGCTCTCTTAAGTGTTAGTAATGATGCAGAAGAAATTTCTCAAGAAAAGCTTGAGCATCTGTTTGATCGTTTTTATCGTGTTGATGACGTTCGAAACAGTGAGGATAATCACTATGGATTGGGTCTTTCGATTGCACAAGCTGTAGTTCAAAAGCATGGTGGAACCATTAATGTAGGCTATTCAGAGGGTCGAATTACTTTTACTGTTCAGCTTCCTATTAAGGGAAAATAACGTGTAGGTAGAAATTCAATATTCAATCTTTAGTTCAATAAAACTGTTTTATTTAGACGTCTTTCTCATGAAGGCGTCTTTTTTATTTGCGCAGGTAGATGACTATAGAGCAAAATATGCGAAAATCGAATATTTTGCATTTGAACTGGGGATTTACTAACTTTCCAAAAATTTCTAAAAAATTTTTGAGAATTCAATCTTTGTTCAATCTTTGCCTCCTACTATGTCCTCATCAGATGCAAGGGAGTAAAAAATCACTTCATTGCATACACCAAATAAGTGCAAGGAGGCGCACATTATGCAGTACACAAGAAGAGATGTAGTAGCCGGTCTTCCAGTTTTGATGGCGTTCGGACTTGCTGGTTGCAAAACCGCAAAAGCAACCGCTAATAACACAACCGAAGCCACCAAGAAGGCTTCAGAAGCACTTCGGATTACCGCCGCTCAGATCCTGGATGGCTATGCAGTCAACAGCACTACTGCTGATGAGAATACCATTCTGGTCAATACTACCGACGATGTAGCCATTACTAATTCCACGGTTACTAAGACAGGAGATTCCGACGGCGGAGATAACTGTAACTTCTACGGTCAGAACGCTGCAGTTCTTGTTGAGGGAGGTTCAACTACTACGCTGACTAATCTCACCGTTACTTCAGATGCAAAGGGTGCCAACGGCATTTTTAGCTACGGAGGCAATGGCGGTCAGAACGGCGGTGACGGTGATGGAACCAAGGTTATTATCAAGGACACCACCATCACCACAACCGGCGACGGCGCGGGTGGCACCATGACAACCGGTGGCGGCACCACTAATGCCTACAACCTCACGGTTACCACAAACGGTCAGTCTTCTGCAGCTATTCGTACCGATAGGGGCGGCGGAACAGTTTACGTAGACGGTGGTGCCTATACCTCCAATGGTCTAGGTTCGCCAGCCATCTACTCCACGGCAGAGATCCACGTTACTAACGCCACACTTGTTTCTAACCTTTCCGAGGGCGTTTGTATTGAGGGCTTGAACTCCATTGAGCTTACCGATTGCGATCTCACGGCAAACAACACCAAGTGCAATGGCAATGCAACCTTCATGGATACCATCATGATTTATCAGTCCATGTCCGGAGACGCAGCAACGGGTAATTCCACCTTTGCTATGACCGGTGGTTCCCTCACCAGCAAGAACGGCCACATGTTCCACGTTACTAACACTAACGCTGACATTGAGCTCAATGGTGTCAAGTTAACTAACGAAGACGCTGCTAACGTTCTTATCTCTGTCTGCGATGACGGTTGGAATGGCGGTAATAACAAGGCAACCTTTAACGCTAAAGCTCAGGACCTGGTGGGAGCGGTGCTTGTTGGCAACAATTCCACACTTGCTCTGAACCTCACTGGAGGAACCACGTTTGAGGGTTACGTTAACGGCAACATCGTCAACGCTACCAACCAGACTGTTTCCACCGAGGTAGGTACTGTTACGGTAACTCTGGACAACAATAGTACTTGGACTTTGACAGCAGATAGCTATGTCACCGAGTTCAATGGTGCTGCAGCAAACGTTATTGCTAACGGTCACACACTGTATGTAAAAGGTACAGCACTCACGGGAACCTAAGCGAGAAGAACGTGTAGTAACGTAAAGCCACAGCTACAAAAGACACCCTGCGGGTTATGAGCTCGCAGGGTTGTTCTTTGTTGTTAGGGTATGAGTTGCGCGCTTTGCTGAGGGAGAGTGTGGGAATCGTCTGCTGCAAGAGACTGAGGTGTAGAACTAGTTACTCGTCCTCTGAATATGCGTCATCTTGATAGGAATCTTCTTCGTTATTATCATGCACAAGCAAGGAGTTGAACAGCTCATCGATATCGTTTTGCCTCTGGATAGTCTCTTCTTCGGCCAGTGTCCACACACCGTCTTGGTAGTAAAGAATGTCACCTTGGCAAGCGTTACTTGGAAGCTCGTGGCGAGAAACGGTAAGCATATTGCCTGGTTGATCATTCAGCTCAAGCACGGCAAAATTGTTGTCTTCAAATCGATCAATGATTGCTTTCATTACTTGGTCCTCGATTTCGACGACGTGCCAGATTTATCTTGTGAGGTCGGAGCTACTACTGTGCCGGGTTTCTCGCCAGATATATCAATGTTTGTACCATCGCAGGTAATGGTAATGGTTCCATTGGCGCCTGTGCCCCAGACTTCAACGGAATGCTTGCGGAGGGCGTTCAGGACCGACTGCATGGGGTGGCCGTAGGAGTTGTCCAGGGCGTACGAGAGGACGGCGTAGGTGGGCGAGAGTTTGCGGACCAGCTGCTCGGTAGTACCTGTTCGAGAGCCGTGATGCGAGAGTTTAAGCACGTCAATGTGGCCTGGATTGGAGTCCAGGATGGCGTTTGTGGGCGCATCACCCGTGAAGAGGAAGGTCTTGTTGCCAACGGTCAGCTTGATGATTATCGAGTAATCGTTGGTGCCGGGAAAATTTGCGTCTTTGGTGGGCCAGAGAATTTCCAGCCTGTAACCGTCGGTTTGGTCGATGGTGGTACCCGCTTCGGCAAGGGTTATCTGCAGGTTATTGTTCTGGATGGCGGTCAAAAACTTTCTGTATGTTGCCGTGTTGTTTGTCTTATTTGGTGCGTAAATGGTCCCAATTTGGGTGCTGGAAATGACATCTGCCATGCCACCGATGTGATCTTCATCGGGGTGAGTGGCTACCAGGTAATCAATCTTGTTTCGACCAAGTTCTTGGAGCACCTGTTCGATTTTTGGTGCTGACCCTGTGGGACCGGCGTCGATAAGCACGGTTTTCTCGGGAAGTGCAATGAGAATGGCTTCTCCCTGGCCGACGTCGATAAACTTGATGGTTACGTTTGCGCTGGTCTGCGTGGTGGTGGATGGTGCGTTGGAGTCTGGTTGCGATGACGAGCCGGAGTCTGGTTGGGATGACGCGGCGGAGCCTTGCTGTGGCAATCCCGCAGGTGAGACGATAGTTGGAAGCGGTTGCGTCAGAGCGGCGCTAAAGTAGAGCGCCACACTCAGTGCGGCAAGTACGATTCCAACTTTCTGTTTTCCGGCGTATCGCTTGCGTAGTTTGAGCTTGCCTTTTACGAGTTGTTTGGAAGAGTCGGGGTCTTCGTAGATGAGGTTCAACGCGCTCTCGATAACCGGAAGCGAGAAAATTGCTGGTAGAAGGTAAGAAAGCAGCGACGGCAACGCAAGTATTTGAGCCAGGGCAAATGTGCCAGCGATTAGCGCTGCGTTTACAACAAGCCTGGTAAGGCCCGACTTCCACCCCTTGAGATAGAACTGCGGAATGCCAAAAATGCCAAAGATGAGGGAAAGAATAAGCGCAAATAAGTAGTCAGATTGCTTGCCAGAGGCTGTATGGGGCGATTTAGTTTTGCTGTCAAATTGCTTTTGATTGGGCATAAAACCTCTCTGGACACGTGCGTTCTGAAGAATCTTACCCTATTTAACCAGCCAGTCTAGGGCTTTCTGTATTCTTCCCTCAACGTTTTGGAAGTGATTTCCGCGGTTGAGTTCAAACGTTGAGGTAATTCCCGCGCTTTCCAGCTTGCTGGCGAGAAGTTCGGCGTTTTCTCGCACGTGCATTATCTGTGGATTAGGGGTTCGTGCTTCTCGATCACCCAGCGAAAGATAAACGTGTGTGAGGCCGACCACCCCTCCGCTGAGCTGCTGGTCAACGTAGTCCAGAAGGTCTGGGAACCAGAACGATCCCGAGACGGCTCCGATGCGCTGGAAGGTTGCGGCGGGAGCGGCAGCGTGTGGTGCAGTGAGGGTGCTGAGCTGCGGCGTCGTGGCAGCGGCGGCCTGTGTCACGCCGGCCCAGAGGCTGAACAGGCCCGCGAGCGAGTATCCCACAAGCACCCTATACGCCGGCGGCTTGGTGAGTTCCGATTCTGCCCAGGGGACAACATGGTTGATAAGGGTATCAAGTGTTTTTTGAGCGCCGTCGCCAAAGTTGGGACCCTTGGCAAAGACGCGCGGTGCGCACCAGGGTGAGAAATTCTTTTCCCACAGGTCAACGCCAACGTTCACTAGGCTGACGCCTGCAGGTACCTGAACGGGGGAGTTGTCGGCCACGTCACCCAAGAGGTAAACAATAGGAGCTTCTGCTACAGAGGACATCTGCGTGTAGATGGAAAGTCCGGAGATGATCGTTTTTCTCGCCACGAGGTTGGCGGAGTGCGGCGCTGCAGCCGCAACGGGACGGGAGGCTGCAGCGTCGGGATGCGTGTCTGATGAGGTGTTCATGCTACTCACTCAGAGCCATCTGCAGATAGTAGACGTTTTCGCGTAGGTGAGCAGCAACTTCGCGGTCAATGATGCCCTCAGACTGAAGGCGCGAGATCTGGTCCAACTCAATGCGCAGTGCGTTTTCTGCCACATCATCGGCGTACTCGCGAGCATTGGCAATCTGTTGTCTAAAGTGCGGTGACATCTTATGTGAGCTCAGATTGTAAGGCAGTAGGTAGGAAACTTGAGTAGTACTAGAGCCGTGCTCATCGTTGATATTGATGCGGCTCCAAATAGACTCAATTGCCGACTCGTGGTCAATCATCAAGTTTGACGTAATGACCGCCATTTCTTCATCGTCGCCGTTTGCAATGCGCTCTAGTTCGTCGAGCCCTGCGTATTCCATCTCAAGTGCGTATAGACATGCCTGGTAGTAGGACTGGTCAGCATCCTCTAGATGTCTGATGCCACCATTGATGATGTGTTGTGCTGACAGCTTAAGCTCGTGGAGAGCAACGGCAAACCGTGAGCGGTGGTTCGTCTTTGCAGCAATGTTTGCAATAGGTCCATAATAACCCACTGACCTGCGGATTGAAGTAATGTCATCGACAATTTGGTCCCATGGAATGGGGTTGTTGGTCTTAACGTGACGCTTGCGAAGCTCCTCAAGGCATTTCCGTTGGACTTCTGTCTCGTGAAGTATTACTTCTTTCATCAGTTTGCCCGAGTCGGGCGCGGTAATACGAGAAGCAAATAGGCGGTTGGTATAGCGCGTGATGGTCAAACGAAGAGCAGGTAGATACTCTGACACGGGGTTTTCCGACTGCAGCATGCTCCTGAGCTCGGCGAGAGTGGCTTCTAAAACGGCAATCTCTCCCTTGTGGAGACGCTCGGGCAGGTCAGAGTCTGCATCAGGGGACTTGGACAGCACGGGCAGCAGATTGTCTGCCAAGAGCAACGTGGCGAGAATAACGCCGGCGGCAATGGTAATTAACAGATCCCTCTGTGGAAATGCTGCTCCAGACTGAGTTGCCAGCGGCAAGGTGAGGATAATCGACAACGTTACCGCGCCTTTTGCACCCGCAATGGTGGTGACCAGTACGTTTTTAATGAGCTCGGCAGATGTGATAGAGATAGGCTTTGGAGTACACGTGGCTTTGGGTTGGTTGAGGGGTTGCTCAGCACTTTGAGTAGAGTCCAGTTCAGAGTGCTGCTCGACGGTATTCTCGCCATCGTCCTTCTCGTTGTCTTTACCAGTGCAGAGGTGTCCACCTTTGTGGAGTTTGTGAGTTTCCAGCGCGTAGAGCCATGCAAAGCGGACGCCATGCATAAACAGAGTGATTGCAGCAACAATACCTAGAATCTGAAGGATATTAAGGCCACCGTTAGTACCAGGGAGTACGGCAAGTGGAAGCTGCATTCCTAGGAAGACAAAGATGGTGCCGTTAATGAGGAAGCTTATGACTTTCCATGTGGAATCGGACACTAGCTTCTGTCTTGCTACCAGCGCTTTATTGTGTTGTCTGCGAGGAAGTGCAATTACCAAGCCCGCTGCTACAACGGCAAGTACACCAGAAACGTGAAAGGTTTCGGCAAGAAGATAGACAAGAAATGGCGTGAGTACTTCGTAGAGGACGTTTGCAACAGTGTCCTCATAGCCCAATCTGCCAAGCATTGTGTTGATGGCAGAGAAGGCAAAGCCTGTGACAATTCCCACTGCCACGCCGCCTACAAAAAGCACCGTGAATGAACCTGCTGCGTCTATCAGTGAAAACGTGCCCGTAATAGCTGCTGCAACGGAGAATTGGAATGCAACAACGCCAGACGCGTCGTTGATTAGGGACTCTCCAGAAAGAAGTGTCTGCTGGCGATGGGTTAGATGAATGTTTGATTTAAGTGCAGTAACGGTGGCCGCATCCGTTGGTCCAAGCGCTGAGGCAAGTGCAAAAGCTGCAGCTAGGGGGATTGAGGGAACCATAAGATGAAGGGCGTAGCCGACCGAGAGAACACTGACAATTACTAGTGCAATTGCTAACGACAAAATACTGTTCAAGTTGAGAAGAAGTGCACGGATGTTGGTTTCTCTCGTCTCGTTGAAGAGGAGCGGAGCAATGAAGACCAGCATAAAGAGCTCGGATTCCAGATGCACTTCCTGGACGCTGGGTAAAACGAGCGCCACCAATAAGCCGATGACCACCTGGATTACCGGGATGGAAACGTTGACAAACTTGTCGATGACCGAGGAAGCTGCGACGCACGTTAAAACGATGAGCACAAATTCAAATGTCTCCAACTGACTTCCTTCCTGGTCGTAGGGGGCAATGAGGTGTACCTCGCAGCTACAAAACCCCTAGGAAGAAGAATACGTAGTCGAGGACGTTAATCAATATATAAATGCTAGCAAAAACCAGATACGGCCAGAGGTGCGCTTTAGTGATTGCAATAAACTCGCGAATAAATGCTGTAGGCCAGTACCAGCCTTTTGTATGAGATCCAATACCGTCTGCTTTAAGGCCCAAATTGTGAGCGTATTCAGCGCAACGGAAAACGTGGAAATCGCTGGTAACAACTGCAGTAGTGAAGTCGGCGCTTATGGTAGAAGCCGCGGAAGAACTGCTGAATGCGCTTGCGTCAGCGCTGATGGCACCGGCAGCTGCTGTCCAGTCGTTGTTGATAATGCCTATCGAGTATTTAAGATTTTCCCAGGTAGTGGCTGACTTGTCTTCCATAAGGATTGCATCGAGTGGAACGTCCTTCTCCAGAAGATAATCACGCATAGCTTGAGCCTCGGAGACAACTTCATCAGCACCTTGACCTCCGGAAACAACAAACTTTCCGTGTTGATGCTGCTTGTTCCAAAGTTCAAGGGCCTTGTCTATTCTGCCTGCAAGCAGAGGAGTTGGTCGTGGACCATCAAGTCCGGCGCCATGAATAATGATGTAATCATAGGTGCGGCGACGGGGAAGGATTCGGTATATCCATGAATAGAACAGCAAAGCTACAAAGGTAAACGAGAACCACAAGCCTTCAAGCATAAAAAGCCCCAGTAAAACGACAACAACGCGGTGAGTATCTGGGTCCAAATTATTTACGATAGCGGGAGAAGCAATGAGCAGGATAAGGAATCCAGCCATCAATAACGGCAGCATCGATGTCAGTGAAAATCCATTATTTTTTACAACAACTATGGTGTTAATTAATAAGAAAATAATGGTCAGAAAAGGTGTTAGTAACACAAGAGCAATTAAAATTAATCCAAGAATATAGTTGTTAAACCTCAATACTAGAAGAACCGAGGACCATGCAAGAGCCGCAAATAGAAAAAGTGCATTGCGGAACTGTCGAGGCTCTTTGATAAAGGAGTAAATAAAAAGCACACCTGGAACAACCGCCGGAGCCAGTAAAAGCGCAATTGAAACTATATATTCCCAGTTAAAATGAGCTCCTGCGTCTCTCAATAGGTTGTCTATAGGCATGCACATTCCTTCCGTGATTGCCAGTTTTCTCCTTTAAATGAAGTTTATTTGGCGAGAAACCCGTCTACAAGAATTATACCAGCAAGCTCAAAAGGGTTGAATTTGCGTGATGGTTCGTTCGTAATGCGCTACTCTGTTACCGAAGTGCCGGTGCGTGCCACTCGGCATTGCTCACATACAACAGAAGGATGGATAGTTGCCTTTTTGATTCGGCGAGCGGTTACCGTTCGCCGATAAGCGTTGCTTTTTATCGGTCAGAGGCTTGGTAAGCGGCATGTTAGTGTGCATATTGTTTACGTGCGTAAATATCAGATATTTGTAAATTGCATTTCTCGGTAACTAAATATTCATGAAAGTCTGTTCACCCTTTCACGGGTTCGTTCTAGATTTAACAAAATTTATCTTTGAAAATGTATTACGTGAATGTTCGTTTTTTGTTTTGTAGAGGACCCAGTTGTGGCTTCAACAAAGCAGCGAGCTTTTGCAAATTGTTTATGGTCCTCGTCAGTGTCACGCGTATAGCGTGCTCCTCCACGAGGTAGGTAGTGTTTCATTGTTAGAAACACAGATTTAGGAGGGTTTTATGAAGGGTTATGCAATGCTCAAGATCGGCGAGTCCGGCTGGATTGAGAAGGAGACGCCAAAGTGTGGTCCTCTGGACGCAATCTGCAAGCCACTTGCGGTCGCAATTTGTACTTCTGATATTCATACTCTGTGGGAGGGCGCAATCGGCGACCGTCATAACATGATTCTTGGTCATGAGTGCTCTGCAGAGGTTGTTGAGGTTGGTGAGTGCGTCAAGGACTTCAAGCCTGGCGACCGCGTCCTTGTTCCTGCAATTACTCCAGATTGGAATTCTCTTGAGGCTCAGGCTGGCTACTCCATGCACTCCGGTGGCATGCTTGCTGGCTGGAAGTTCTCCAACTTCAAGGATGGCGTCTTTTCTGAGCACTTCCATGTAAACGATGCTGACGGTAACTTGGCTCACATGCCAGAGGGTATGGACCCAGCAGATGCTTGTATCCTTTCCGACATGGTTCCAACTGGTTTCCATGCAGTTGAGCTTGCTGGCGTTGAGTTTGGCGACACCGTCTTGGTTATTGGCATTGGACCTGTAGGCCTGATGTCCGTTGCTGGTGCTGCACTTCACGGTGCTTCTCGCATCATTGCTGTTGGTACCCGTCCAGTCTGCGTTGAGGCAGCTAAGGGCTACGGTGCAACCGACTTCATCTCCTACAAGGACGGCCCAATCTGGGAGCAGGTCATGGAGCTTACCGGCGGCAAGGGCGTTGACCGCGTCTGCGTCGACGGCGGCGGCTGCGAGACCTTCGAGGACGCTGTCAAGGCACTCAAGCCTGGCGGAAAGATTGGTAACGTCAACTACCTCGGTTCCGGCGACTACGTCAACATTCCTCGCGTCGAGTGGGGCGTTGGTATGGGCCACAAGGACATCCGTGGCGGCCTCATGCCTGGCGGCCGTCTGCGCATGGAGAAGCTCTCCAGCCTGGTCACTTCTGGCCGTCTTGACCTTCACCCAGAGGTTACTCACCTCTATCACGGCTGGGATCACCTCGAGGAGGCTCTCTTCACCATGCGTGATAAGCCAGCTGACCTCATCAAGCCAGTTGTTGTTATCGACTAGGTAACCAAACAGGTAGCGTGATTTAGTACGTTTAAGCTGGCGAGAAGTTCGGTTTTCTCGCCAGCTTTTTGCGTTGGTGGGCGCCAAACGCGCCGGTAGGGACCGGTGAAACGCGCTGGTAGGGTTCGGCGAAACGCGGCGGCAGAGCCAACAAGAGCGCGACGCCAACGGAGTTTAGGAAGCGGTTGTATTCATGAAAATCCTTGTTGTATCAGGCTTTCTTGGAGCTGGTAAAACCACCTTCATTCAGGAGCTCGTGCGCCGGACTGGGCGTGATTTTGCTATCTACGAGAATGAATATGGCCAGGCAGACATCGATGCGCGTCGCTTGAGACAGGACTCCGATCTCAAGGTTTGGGAGTCTACCGAGAATTGTATTTGCTGCTCGGGCAAGCAGGATTTTGCGACGTCGGTGCTGACCATTTCAAACACCATCGACCCCGAGTATTTAATTGTTGAACCAACTGGCGTGGCTAAGCTGCAGAGCATTCTTGATAACGTGAATCAGGTGGCCTGGGAACGCATTAGTTTGCTGGCGCCGGTTACCGTGGTCGACGCCGTTTCGTGGCAGAATCAGCGCACCGATTTTCCAGAGATTTTTGACAACCAGCTGAGCGCCGCCGCGAGCGTGGTGATTTCAAAGCTTGCTCCAGGTAGCGAGGATGCCGCCGAGCCCATCAAACAGTTTGCGGCAGAGATAAATCCGCAGGCAGAAGTCATTGCGGAGCCCTCGTATGCTGATATTCCCGACGAGTGGTGGAATGGCCTTCTGACGCGCGCGCTTGACGGTTCTGTTCTTAAAGATCTAGCTAGCGAGAAGGACGAGGGGCCTGATCTGGAAACTATGGCGCTAACTCATGCTGAGCTTCCAAGTCCAACGCACTTGATATGGCTTTTGGATGCGGCGTCGGCTGGCGTTTTTGGAAAGCTTACTCGCGCAAAGGGCACGCTGCCGTGCGGCAATCAGTGGGTCAAGTTTGACCTGGTAGAGCGTGCGTGGGCAATTACGGATGACGAGGCTCAGGAAGAGTCTAGGTGTGTGTTTATTGGCCGCGATCTGCTGCGTCATGGACTTCGTGAAGCGTTTGTACCGGCGTTCTGGCACGAGCAGTCGGACCTTGCTGATGAGCATGACCATTCACATTGCGATCACGAGCACGGTCATTGCGTACACGAACACTGTGATCACGAGCATAGCCACTGCGAGCACGAGGACCACGAGCGCGGGCATTGTGAGCACAAACATGATCACTTCGAACATGGTAGTCACGTTGACCATGAATGTGATAGGCGTGGTCACGAACGGTAGCTACTTTAAAGGTGAGATTACTCGTTTTTTAGTGGACGTATGGTCTTGTTTGTTTGCGAGTGCTTTTATGCGAGCATCAAGGAGTATCCGCCGCCCTTCTCCACTGCGTGTATAAATAAGCTCGTAATTTCTAAGTTTGCTACTTATGCAGTTTGCAAATTCTTGAGCATCGGATTTATTTTTACTAAATAAGCTTGGCACAGCAAAATAGCTGGTTTGACCACTTACTTTATGACGAGCTTTAAGAATATAACGTTGATTTTCGATTGGTGCAAAGAACTCAAGAACGGTATTTGTAAAGATTGCTTTTTCTCGATTGGTTCCGCCTTTGAGGAATACTTCTGTTGAAACTGCATGTTTATCGTGTTGGATGGCTTGTACATCAGTTTGTTGAGTTTGGATAAAATTTTTATTTAGAAGTGCTTTCTGGATAGATTTACCAAGTATTTTTAATCGTTTATAAGGGCTACGATAAAGAAAATATCTTAACCATAAAAGTCCCAGTATAATCAGCAAAAATGAGGCAATATTTATAGGAACTTGGTCAGACCTGCTTCTGATTGATTGAAAGATATAAAAGACAATATCGGATGCCATTGTTGCGAGAGTCAAAAGAAGTAATTTCTGGGCATCCCAAAATTCTGCATGAGGGATTATTTTGTTATCAATTTTGATTTCTTGTACTACTTCCATGTCGTCGTAAATTGGAAGTGCTTCTCGCCAACCCTCTTTGAGGTTTTGGCGAAGCCTTGAGCGCAAAAGAGTCTGTTCATTAAGACGCGTTAGATTCTCTTTGGTGAAGGTAATAAATCCAAAATTAAAGCGTTCAATTCCTGATTCGATAACGTTTTCTGTATAACTAAGACCCAAAAATTGTTGCATACGACGGTTCAGAAGTTCCATGTCCGGGCTATCGCCATCAAAGCGAGTGTTTGCCCATGTAGAAGAGGATTCAAATGGATTATTTGCGGTATTTTTTGATATATTGACGGAAATAAGATGCCATATATTACTGGTCTTATCAGGATTATTTGGCATAACACGAATTGCACGTCCTCGCATTTGATTGCTTAGCATAAAGCTACCTACGAAGCTTGCCAGAACAAGTGAATTAATGCAGGGTGCGTCCCAACCTTCTCCAAGTAGAGATTTTGTTCCAATAACAACCTGGATAAAGCCTTCTTGGAAGAGCTGTGTAACAGCACCAACTAAATCGTGTTGGTCTCCAAATAGGTAAACTTTGAGATAGTCATTAGGGTTTAAACATCCAACTGGTAAGAATTTCAGGCGATCTGCATCAAGAAGATCTTCTAATCGGTGCCGAGCAGCCGTTGGAATAATAACAAGACTTCCGGTAAGAACAGCAAGAGCTACTGGTATTTGCTGCTTTACGGTTTCTCTACGGATGGATTCAAAAAAAGAAAGTGTTCCAAGTTGGGTTAATTTTGCATTTTCGTCGCCTAGACGTGGCTCAAAGTCTTTACGGATATAGTCAGTAAGTATGAGCTGGCGTAGATTAGCGCCGAGTGACTGATATTCAGAGGAGAAAATCTCCTGAACAGCTTTAAGTTTTCCAAGAGATTGTGTTAAGAGAAGATCCCGCTCTTTATTTCGACAAAGTTTGACTTGCTTTCGTTCAATTAAACCAGCAGAACGCAATTGATGCTTTATCTGTTTGACTTCGTCTTTTGTAAAGTCATACCAGTGAGGAACTGTAAAAAGAGCTCCTTGCAGCAAAATTTCAAACCATTCAAGGTTCAAAGGAGGAAGCTTTTTTACTGCGAGAAGTTGCTGGAAGTTTTTTGGATATGAGCATCCCTTGCTATGCAAGAAAATAAGTGTAGCTGAAAGGAATTTTGGCTCTTCAAGTAGCTCGTCAATACTAATTTGACCAGTAAGAGCAGCACAGTCCTGTATTTTTTCGATGAATAGATTGTCGGATGATATATCGTGGAGAACTTTCTCTTTTTGTATATCGATGGCCTTAAGTTGCTTTTTCTCTTCTCGGGTGGGGAACGAAAAATATACGTAATCTTGATGAGGACAGAGGCTATTTTCTTTAACTAGTTCAGGCACGGTTATTTCTTCGTCAATCTGACCACACATAGTAATGTAGCGTTTCCAGAGTGCCGGATCGTCATCATAAGGTGGAGTTGCTGTAAGAGAGATCATGTGTATGTTGGTAAACGAATTGCGGAATGTTTCTAAACTCTTCCACCATTCATTTCTAAGATGATGACATTCGTCTAGACAAAGAGTTCCTAATGCATGTTCTTTAAAGGTTGCTACAACATCAAATCCCTGATAATCAAAGTGCTCAATTTCAGCTTGATCATCGGTGTCTTCAGCTCTCGATTCTCCTTTGAGCTGGTTCATTGCACTGTGAAGAGCTTGATACGTTGCAATGGTAATGAGTTTTGGGTTTTTTAAATCTTGGGAGATGAGCTGTTCTGCGTGTGAAGGATTGGCGAGAAAAGCTGTGGTAATCCTATCAACCCATTGCTGTCGTATGGTAACCGTTGGCGCCAAGACTAAGGTTGGCTGTCCAAACTGCTTAATGAATTCGATACCAAGAGTTGTTTTTCCAGAACCTGGAGCTGCAACAAGATGTATATGACCATCTGCCATATACGTTTTGCAGCTATCTAACACGCGTTGCTGATAGCGTCTCCACTGTCCATTGAATGACAGTTCCTGAAATACTTGTTGTGTAGTATTTGCGTGCAAGATGTATGCTCCATGATTTTGACTTGGATTGTTTTTTTTGGTCTAACGGGTTTCTCGGTTAGTTCTTGAGCGAATTGAGCGGAGCAGGGAAGCGACCGCCTCGGTGGGCAAGCACCGTGCCTGCAAACTGGTTGACCGGCATGATTGGAGCAGAACCAAAGAGACCACCAAACTCCAAGACATCACCTTCGTTATAGCCGATAGCTGGGATAACACGGACTGCTGTGGTCTTTGTGTTGATGACACCGATGGCCATCTCATCTGCGATGATACCTGCGATGGTTTCCACAGATGAATCACCAGGAATAGCAATCATGTCCAGACCAACGGAGCATACTGAGGTCATTGCTTCGAGTTTCTCGAGAGAAAGCGCGCCGTCTTGAGCTGCGCGAATCATACCCGCGTCCTCGGAGACCGGGATGAATGCGCCGGATAGGCCGCCAACGCTTGACGATGCCATGACACCACCCTTCTTGACGGCATCATTGAGCAGGGCAAGCGCGCAGGTAGTTCCGGGACCGCCGCATTCGCCAACGCCGATGAGCTCCAGAATTTTAGCGACGGAATCGCCAGCTGCTGGGGTAGGTGCAAGACTTAGGTCTACGATGCCCTTCTCGACACCCAGGCGCCTTGAAGCTTCGCGGCTCATGAGCTCACCTGCACGGGTAATTTTGAACGCCGTCTGCTTGATCTTCTCGGCAACGTCCATGAGATTTGCGGAGTTGGGAAGCTCGGCGAGGGCCGCAGCCATGACACCAGGGCCGGAAACGCCCACGTTAATGACGGCGTCTGCCTCTCCGCTGCCGTGGACCGCGCCGGCCATGAAGGGGGAGTCCTCCACCATGTTGGCAAAAACGACCAGCTTAGCGGCACCGTAGCACTGAATGTCGGTGGTGCGGCGCGCGGCCTCGAGCACGGTTTGGGCCATGAGCAGGACGGCGTCCATGTTGATGCCCGCGCGCGTGGACGCGACGTTTACCGAGGAACAGACGCGCGACGTAGTGGCCAGCGCCTCGGGGATGGATGCGATGAGTCGGCGGTCGGCGTCGCCAAGGCCCTTGTGGACCAGCGCCGAGAAACCACCCAGGAAATCGATGCCTAGCGTCTCGGCCGCGCGATCAAGCGTGTGAGCCAGCGGGGTCAGGTCTTGCGCCGAGGTACATGCCGCAATCTGTGCGATTGGCGTGACGGAAACGCGCTTGTTGGCAATAGGGATGCCGTACTCGCGCTCCAGGTCTTCGGCCACGGCTACCAGGTGCTCGGCCTGGCGTGTGATGCGGTCGTAAACTTTCTGACACATACGGTCTAGGTCCTCGTCTGCGCAGCTATTGAGCGAAATGCCCATCGTAATGGTGCGCAGGTCAAGGTTCTGCTCGCTGACCATGGCGAGGGTTTCGGCGATTTCCTGTGGAGTAATGTTCATGCGCGTCCTCTCGGAATGCGGTTGTCGTGCGGGCGACGGAGCATAGTGCAACTTGCGTGCGGTGCCGAGCCACGGATGCGGTTGTCATGTGGAGACAACGTCTGGCTTTTGGCGGACGACCAGTCGCAGGGGTTTCTCGACTATTATACTTAAGCAACAACGACAAACGGGGCAAGTTGCGAGGTAACGTGGCAGAAAAAGTCACCCTAAAAACGATTGCGCGCGAGGTGGGGCTGTCGCCCGCCACGGTTTCGCTGGTGCTGAACGGCCGGCCGGTGCGCGTGAGCGACGAGAACCGCCGCCGCATCCTCGACGTTGCCCGCCGCGAGCACTACATTCCCAACCAAATCGCAAGAAGCCTGGTCACACAGCATACGCAGACGCTTGGGCTGATTGTGCCGAATATTGAGAGCCGGTTTTTCTCGTCGTTTGCCAAGATGCTGGAGATGAAGTGCCGCCGCCGCGGGTACGCGTTGTTCATCACCAACTCGGATAACAGCACGTCAAACGATGCGGACCTTGTGCGCCTGCTGGTCAATCGCGGCGCCGACGGCATCTTTATCATCACGTCCGACGAGGTAGAAGCCTCAAAGCAGCTTATCGCCGACCTGGAGCAGCTACCCGTGCCGTACGTCATGGTGGACCGAACCATCGACGCGCTCGACTGCGACAAAGTCACGTTCAACAACGAGCTCGGCGGTTATCTGGCCACAAAATACCTGCTAGACCACGGCCATCGCCGGATCGCATGCATGGTCAACACCGCCTCCAACACCGGCTGCGCGCGCCTCAACGGCTACGTTCGCGCACTTGGCGAGAAGGGCCTGGAGCTAGATCAGTCGCTTGTACTGACCAGTGATTATTACATTCCTGATGCGTATCTTGCAGCTCAGCAGCTGATTCGCGTGAACGCTACGGCTGTTGTTGCGACGTCGGACAACATTGCGCTTGGGCTGTTGCGCTACCTGTATGAGCGCGGTTTGCACGTTCCGCGCGATTATTCTGTTGTCGGATACGATAACAGTATTTCAGACGCGCTGTTTGAGCCAGCGTTGACTTCGATTGAGCAAAATGTTGATGAGCTTTCTGACGCCGCGCTTTCGATTATGTTCCGTCGTCTGGGCGAGCGCGGTGCGGATGTTGTGCAGAGAGCTGCGACGCAAGAAGCCGCGACGCAAGAAGCCGCGACAGGCAAAAATAACGGCATCGAAGCGCAGGCTGACAGCGCGTCAATCCAGATAATCCTAGAGCCGCGCATGATTGAGAAGAATAGCGTGCGTCTTTTGGGTTGCTAATCAGATTTCTGCATATTTATGCAATAAAATACATTTTCATGAATACATAATTTTTGAGCTCAAAATTATGTGCCGAAAAAGGTAAAAAACCCGTTTAGTTGGGGATGAAAACTTTAAATTGGCCATTTTATCCCCAACTAAGACGATTTTTTACCGCTCCAAAAACTTTTATCTGGGGAAACACTGTATGCATAAAAATGAAAACCCCAACTAAACGCATTTTTTACCACTTGGACACCATTTTGGGTACACTTCGGCATCATGGGTACTGTTGAGCATTGTTCTGCCGCCCCGTTTGAGCAAAATTCAGCTTTCGCGCATATTTTGGTGCTCGAAAGACACCTCAAAAGACTCCCATGAAAGAAATTTCCAGAAATCTCAACATGATAAAACGTTTTATCACTTAGAGTAGTACTTGAAACATAGCCGAAGCATCATACTGTTATGTATGTGTTGTTTTATGCGCACCCAGTTGAGTGCGAACAAAACAAACGCTCAGGTGATGGAAGCAACGAGGTTGCTTGACCTGCACAAACGCGCAGGTAGCAGCCAAAGAAAAGGAGGAGCACATGGCTCAGCCCGTGTACGGCACACCTTGGCAGACCCTGAATCAGCCTGTATCTGAGGATGAGCTTGCCGGCGTCGATAGGTATTGGCGCGCAGCTAACTACCTGTCTGTTGGTCAGATTTATCTTCGCAGCAACCCTCTTATGAAGGACGGTTTCTCTCGCGAGGACGTTAAGCATCGCCTGGTTGGCCACTGGGGAACCACCCCAGGCCTGAACTTCCTGTTCGGCCACGTCAACCGCTTCATCCGCGACCATAACCAGAACACCATCTTCCTCATGGGCCCTGGTCACGGTGGACCTGCAGGTACCGCACAGTCTCTGCTTGACGGCACTTATCGCGAGACCTACCCATTCATCACCGACGATGAAGAGGGCCTCCAGAAGTTCTTCCGCCGCTTCTCTTATCCTGGCGGAATTCCTTCCCACTATGCACCTGAGACTCCAGGCTCCATCCACGAGGGCGGCGAGCTGGGCTACACCCTGTCCCACGCTTACGGCGCTGTCCTGGACAACCCATCCCTGCTGGCAGTCGCTGTTGTCGGCGACGGCGAGGCAGAGACCGGACCACTTGCAACTTCTTGGCAGACCAACAAGTTCATGGACCCACTGACCGATGGTATCGTTCTCCCAATCCTGCACCTCAACGGCTACAAGATTGCTAACCCAACCATCCTCGCTCGTATTTCCGACGGTGAGCGCGACGAGTTCTTCCGCGGCATGGGCTACCACCCATACAACTTTGTTGCTGGCTTCGACGACGAGGATCACGCATCCATCCACCGTCGTTTCGCAGCTCTTCTCGAGGCTGTCTTCAACGAGATCTGCGCTATTAAGACTCGCGCAGCCGCAGGTGACGCATCCCGTCCTTACTACCCAATGATCATCTTCCGCACCCCTAAGGGTTGGACTTGCCCTCCTTACATCGACGGCAAGAAGACCGAGGGCTCTTGGCGCGCACACCAGGTTCCACTGGCATCCGCTCGCGACACCGAGGCTCACTTCCAGGTCCTTCGCGACTGGATGAGCTCCTACAAGCCAGAGACCCTCTTCACCGAGAAGGGCGCAATCCGTCCAGAGGTTACCGCTTTCATGCCTAAGGGCGACCTCCGCCTCGGCGCTAACCCTAACGCAAATGGTGGTGCAATTCGCCGCAACCTTGTTCTTCCTGACGCAAAGAAGTACGAGATTCCAGTTGCCGAGAAGGGCCACGGCTTTGGTGCCACTGAGGCAACTCGTGTCCTTGGCGAGTACACCGCTGAGCTCATTAACAGCAACCGTTCTGAGTTCCGTATCTTCGGACCTGACGAGACTGCATCCAACCGTCTGCAGCCTTCCTTCCAAGTAACCGACAAGCAGTGGTTTGGCGGCTTTAACGATGACTTCGAGAACGACGAGCACATCTCTCCAGTAGGTAACGTTATCGAGCAGCTTTCCGAGCACCAGTGCGAGGGCCTGCTTGAGGGCTACACCCTGACCGGCCGCCACGGCATCTGGTCCAGCTACGAGTCATTTGTCCACATCATTGACTCAATGATCAACCAGCACGCTAAGTGGCTTGAGGCTACCGTCCGCCACATTCCATGGCGCAAGCCTATCTCCGCTCTTAACTTGGTCCTTTCCAGCCACGTTTGGCGCCAGGACCACAACGGATTCTCTCACCAGGATCCTGGTTTTGTTGACATCATGCTTAACAAGAGCTTCAACAACGACCACATCACCAACATCTACTTCCCAGCAGATGCTAACCTCCTGCTTGCAGTTGGCGAGAAGTGCTACACCTCCACAAACTGCATCAACGCAATCTTCGCTGGTAAGCAGCCTGCTCCAACGTGGGTAACCCTCGACGAAGCTCGCGAGGAGCTTGCAGCTGGCGCTAAGGAGTGGAAGTGGGCTTCCAACGCTGAGGCTGGCGAGGAGGACATTGTCCTCGCATCCTGCGGCGATGTCCCAACCCAGGAGCTCCTGGCAGCTCTGGACATGCTTGGCAAGCTGGGCATCAAGGCTCGCTTCGTCAACGTTGTTGACCTGCTCAAGATCCAGAACGCTTCCGAGAACGACGAGGCTCTCTCCGACGAGGAGTTCACAAAGCTCTTCTCCGCAGACAAGCCAGTTCTCTTTGCATTCCACGCATACGCAGGTTCCGTCCGTCGTTTGATTTGGAACCGTCCAAACCACGACAACTTCAACGTTCACGGCTATGAGGAGCAGGGTTCCACCACAACTCCTTACGACATGCTGCGCCTGAACAACATGGACCGTTGGGCACTTGCTGCTGACGCTCTCCGCATGATTGACGCTCAGAAGTGGGCAGATCAGATCGACGAGTGGGAGAAGTTCCGCACCGAGGCCTTTGAGTTTGCTGTCGAGAAGGGCTATGATCACCCAGCATTCACCGACTGGTCTTGGCCAGACGCTTCTGATGCTGATCAGACCATCTCTGCAACTCAGGCAACCGCAGGCGACAACGAGTAACACGTCGCGTCCGCGAGCGCCGCAACCGCGCTAGCTGAGAAAACGTGCCTTCCGCCCGGTATCCACTTCGTGTGGGTACCGGGTTTTCTTGTGCGAAAGCGCTGCTAGTAGACGGGGTTTCTCGCCAGGCGCGCCGTCCGCGCCCGGTGCGGGGACGGCGCGGGGACGGTGCGCGACCAGCGCGCGCCTGATTTCTGCAAAGAATCTGTATGTTTTGCCTGAAAACATCAAAGAATCGGTGGATTCTGCCTGATTTTGTCAAAGAATCTGTGTCTCAAACACAGATTCTTTGCACTTTTTAGGCGGACTTTGAGGCGTGCCCAAGGTGCCCTTCAATGGAGCCTGATTTTCTCGCCACGTCTGAGTGATTTGCCGGAAAAGCGCGCCATGTCTGAGCCATTTGCCGGTTTTTCTCGCTACGTCTGAGTAAATTTACTCAGACTTGATGCACTTTTCAGGCTCAAAAATTCGGAGCAGACGATCTATCTTCCACGAGCCTGATTTCTTCAAAGATTCGGTAGATTTTGCCTAAAAAGGTAAAAGAATCGGTGGATTTGCCTGATTTTGTTAAAGAATCTGTGTCTCAAACACAGATTCTTTGCACTTTTTAGGCGCGCAATAGCAGAAGGACCTGTCTGGCGAGAAATCCCGTGCACTCGCAGCGGCGCTTCGCGCGTCCGACCTGAGAATTTGTCCGCACACGACGCTGTCGCCGTACAAAAAACCGGTGTCCACCTGCGTGAACACCGGTCTGACCTGCATGTTATGTGGAGCTTCCAGCCCGCATCCGCACCCGCATCCGCGCGCGTGCCGTGGCCGACGCCGCTACCCGCGCGCGGCGCGACCAGCGCGCTCGTCTAGCTTGGCGCGGACAGCGGCCTTGAACGCGACAGCATCCGTCATCCACGGAACGTGCTTGCCGCCGATAATGTTGAATGGCTCGTCGCCCTTGGCAAGCAGGTACACCAGCGCTGGGCGAGGGTCGTCGTAAGCTGCGGAAACTGCCTCGTAAATGGCGTCGTAGCGGTCAAGGATAATCTTATGCGCGGCGCCCTCGGGCGTGGCTTCGGCCATTTGCTCGCAAATCACCGCAGGATCTTCCATGTTGCAGTCCTCGGTGGTGTAAATCATCAGGTCCGCCCACTTTGCTGCCTCTTCCGGCAGCTCCTGGCGACGGTTGTACGCCTTGCCGCCAACGGCTCCCATGACCACGTATCGGCCATAACCAGGAAATTCTTTGGACGTTGACGAGAAAAGCTTCTGGTAGGAAAGCTTGTTGTGGGCGTAGTCGACCAAGCCCGTTACTTTGTTGTCGGGCGAGCTCAGCAGCTCCATGCGGCCTGGCACCTTAACATTCATCAGCGGAAGCACAGCGTCCTTCTCGCGAATGCCCAGGTAATCGGCAACGGTGATTGCCGCAAGAGCATTCTCCACGTTGAAGAGACCAGACATAGGCAGCGCGGCCGCGCCGGTCCAGGTTGGGGTGTGCACGGTGAACGTCACCATGCCCTGGTGAGGGGTGATTTCGTCCGCCCAAACGGTGGCGTCGGAATCGGTTGTGGAAAAAGTCAAGACCTTCTCGCACTTCTGTGCACGCTCTATGACCTGGTCAAACATCATGGTGTTCTTGTTGATGACGGCCACGCGAGCAAGATCAAAAATCTTCAGTTTGCTCTCAAAGTAATCTTCAAAAGTAGGGTGTTCAACAGGGGAAATGTGATCGGTTCCAATGTTTAAGAACACCGCGATGCTCAGGTTAAGGCCAACCGTGCGGTCGTACTTGAGCCCCTGACTAGAAATCTCCATGTCAACATAGGGGAGACCGGCCTCAGCAGCGTGCTTGAGATGACGCCACAGCTCAGGCGCCTCGGGCGTAGTGTTGTGTGCGGGCTGCGTGTCTTTGCCGTCAAACACCTCAATACCGCCAATTACGCCGCACTTGGAGTACGGCTCGTCGCCGTCAAGGATGGCGCGCAGCATATACGAGCAGGTAGACTTGCCCTTGGTGCCCGTAATGCCAATAGTGGTGAGTTTCTTGTCGGGATGTCCCGCAACGCCTGCGGCCGCGTAGGCCATGGCAAGACGTACGTCATCCACGCAAATAGCGGCTATGTTTGGCGCCACTGCTTGCAACTCTTCTGCGAGCGACTGCTGGCAGAGGTATGCAACAGCTCCAGCCTCCACCGCACTTGTCAGATACGCTGGTGAGAAACTTGCACCCTTGCAGACAAACAGCGAGCCGGGGGTGACCTCACGAGAATCGCTTGCAACATCGGTAAGCTGTGCGTTTTGATCCACCGCATCAAGATGAGCGGTAGTGTACTCGATGTTCTTGCTGGTAAAGAGCGCCAGGAGCTCGTGTAATGTCATCCTCAAAAGTCCTTCTATAGCTGTTTGGCGCAAGCACAAAGCGCCCCTAAGACAGTATAAATAGTTTAGCCGTCTGACCTCAATTCTGCTGACGACATCGAAACTTTCTTGGCCCTCTCGCGCAAGCCTTAAACCCTTATGGCGAGAAAATCTTTTATTTTGCTTGACTCACTGTGGCTGGGAAGGTATAGTACTTGTTCGCGCATAAGCGTATACATTGCGGGGTGGAGCAGTCTGGTAGCTCGTCGGGCTCATAACCCGAAGGTCGTAGGTTCAAATCCTGCCCCCGCGACCATAAGAACTTCAAACCCGCCATCGGCGGGTTTTTTGTTTAGTACTATCAAGCCTGATGCACCAATGCCTTCAGATATTGCTGACGAGTATGCGAACATCAAGCAGCTGGGCGATAAGAAGAGCCTCTCGCGCGAGGTTGTTGTTGCCGCTAATCCAAACCTTATTGTGGGACGTTCCCGTCTCTTCACTTCAAAGGATCAGACTACTCCAAAGGACTACGCTGACCTAGGCATTTCTGTCTATACCCAGCTGGCATCTTCTGAGCAGGGCGACCCAACGCTTGCCGGAATTATCTCTGATATTAAGAACCTTGGATCTATTTTTGACGTTCAGAGCAATGCCGACACCTATACTGCTGACCTGCAAAAGCGTCTTGATGCCATTAACGAGCGAGTTAAGGCACACGAGAAAGATGCAAAGAAGTCAGTGCTGGTTATGACTAACCTCAAGGACGGTACGTTTGGTCTCTTTGGCGGTAGCGAGAAGAGCCTTGAGTTTACTATCATCGACCAGCTTGGAGCTACTCCTGCGACAACCCAGTCTGCAAACGGCCTGACGTATGAGAATCTGATTAAGTTCAATCCTGACGTCATTATTTACGTTACCGCAGAGCGTAATAAAGCAACTGACGCTGTAGCTAAAGACACTCTTCTGGGCGAGAGCTCCCTGCAGAACGTCCCAGCTATTGCCAACAAGAGCATCGTTGAGATTCCATACTCAGAGTACATCGATTACTCGCCACGCGCATTCGATTCTGCCGAGAAGATCCTTGAGGTTCTGTATCCTCAAAAATAGACGTATTTGAACATACGGCACCGTAGAGACCAAGCAGGAACTTTGTTTCCTGCTTGGTCTTTTCTTTTAGTTCGTCTATTTAAGGCAATGTATTAATTTCTTCTATTTAGTGATTTACTTAATATGAGTCATCTTTCGTTCATCGCTTGTAAACCGAAAGTCGCAGATTTAAATCCTCTCCCTGTAAATATAAGAAATTCAAACTCGTCGTTGATGATATTGTTTCTAAAAAACTTTATGTTAAGTCAAAAATTGCTCAAGGTGTTTTAACTGTTGTCTTAGCGAAATACCCTTCTTTTAAAAGATTTTTCTAGTGAAATTTAAATTTTATGAATTCTATACAGTGTCTTGACGTTATCTTCAGGTTAGTTATTTTCGTTCCAGTGATTAGTTTTAATTTTTATAAAATCTTCACCCTTGACGGTAAATCTACAAGTCTCGTAAGTTTTCAATAACTTGTGTCTGTGAGATATCCTGTTACATTCAACAATATGCAATGTCTGTACAACTTACACCTAATGCATCTTTAGATTCCCTTGTAGAGCATTAGATGGAAAGTTTGTAAGTAAAAAGATACGGTCGCATCTTGCTTGGATGATTGTCTAGTTCTCTTAGGATACAGAACATTCCTCTCAAGGAGGTGTATCCTAGCCGCCGCTAATGTGTTGGCTTGTGCGAGGCTACGTCTTTGAAGTGGTTGAGTATTTGACGTAATTATAGGTTACTCACCTAAAGAGGAATTCTTCCATTAAAGGTTGCTATAAACAGCTGGATACTTATTGTATAGTGATTCGTTATTCCGCCACTTATCGAGCAAAAATGACCATGAAACGGCGCGAGAGTAGCTTTGGCGTTTCTTCTAAACTGCAAATGGTAAAATTATCAAAATTAATTGGCGTCAGATGAGTGAATGTTTTTGGGCATATTAAGTGGACGGATGAACATGAGTGTTGAAACGGTACAGCTTAATCCTGAGCCAAGTATACTTATTGAGAGTCTCCGAGATATTGGCTATTCATTTAACAGTGCGCTCGCAGATATTGTCGATAATTCCATTACTGCTAATGCCTCAAAAGTGTGGATTCAAGCAATTCCAGATGACGAATTTCGTATTGGAATCATTGATAACGGAACTGGATTAAGTAAGAGTGATTTGAAGCAAGCAATGAGACTTGGCTCTACTGATCCTAGGCAAAAGCGCTCGATAAACGATTTGGGGCGTTTTGGTTTAGGTCTCAAGACTGCCTCGTTTTCTCAATGTCGACGTCTGACGGTTGTATCACGAAATAATGAAGAAATCGCCGGCTATACATGGGACTTAGATTACGTAGTCGAACAAAATGCATGGAATGCTATAGAACGCAATGACTTGGATAAAATCCCTTTTGTCGATGAACTTGGCGAAACGGGAACACTTGTCTTATGGGAGAAACTTGATAGGCTGACTGGAGCGCGTGGATCAGGAAAGGTTGATTACGCGCGGATAATTGGTGAAGCTCAAGACTACCTCTCCTTGGTTTTTCATAGATATATCAAAGGTGAAAAAGATCTTCGGCGTATTTCTCTTAGGGTCAATAACGTAGAACTCGAGCCTATTGATCCCTTCAATTCAATAAATCATGCGACGCAGATTTCTCCATTGGAGACCATATCTCCAGGTATTACGATGCAAGCTTTCACCCTTCCGCATCGATCGCATTATAGTTCACAGCAAGAGTATGAGCATTTTGGTCTGAAGGATGGCTATCTTAAAAATCAAGGCGTGTATTTGTATCGTGCAAAACGATTGATTCTTTATGGAACATGGTTTGGACTAGCTAAGAAGACTGCTTTGACGCAGCTCACTAGAGTAAAGATTGATATTGATGTCAATCAAGATGAGATTTGGAAAATTGACGTCAAAAAAGTTTCAGCACAGATGCCTGAGAATGTGCGCACTCGAATAAAAGACCTCATAAACACAATCGGTGCACCCTCGCGTAAGGTTTATCGTCGTCGTGCAACAAAACTAACAAGCTCCGATGTCTATCCCGCGTGGAATGTAGAGCAGTCTGATGAAAAGAAACTGTATCGAATTAATCGGAATCATCCCATCATTGCAAGTTTTAGGGACTCGCTCGATGATGATGACAGACAAAACTTCGATACTACACTTGCTCTCATTGAGTCTAGTTTTCCAATAGACTCCCTTTTCTATGATTTAGCAAGCAGCGAAGAGAAGGTTTCATTTGCAACGTTAGATGACACTAGCTTTATAAGCGCTGCTCGCACATTCTTCATAAGCCTTAAACAGGCTGGACGTGATGAAGATGTCATTCTTTCAATAATGCGGAACGCAGAACCTTTTCGTTCTCGCTGGCAGGATACATTCAAAGCTCTTGGAATAGAGGAATAATGATGCGTGGCTCTAAAAATGAGTTTACAGAACAAATTGACAGTTCAGTTCGTCAGTATTTTGTCAGTAAAAAAAACGTGCCTGAAGAGAATGAGGTGCGAAAACAATATGAGATTTTTTACGATGCTTTTTCGAAAATTCCTCCATATTCTCTGATGCTGGGTGACAGAGATAATGTGATTGATATGCTCGTACATCAATATTGTTCTGATCTTTGTATTACTAAAAAGGTCGGTTTCGCTTTTAGAGACGAGGATGTAAAGCCTTGGTTAAGTGTTACTGAAGAAGCAATCGAAGATCAAAACGGTTGGTTTTATTGGTCGCGCTATAAAAAGTATCTCTTATACGAAAAGAAATGGGCGGCGAGTACCGTTCGAACAATAGAACGTGACACATGGAATGTACTCGACTTAATGGCGAATCCGAAAATTGAAGCTGGCTTTGAGCGCAGGGGCTTGGTGGTAGCTTCAGTTCAATCAGGTAAGACGGCAAACTACATTGGTCTTATTTGCCGTGCGGCAGACGCAGGATACAAAATTATCATTGTAATGGCAGGTGTTCATAATGTTCTGAGGAATCAGACGCAAGCACGTCTCGAGGATGGATTTACAGGATTTAATATTGTTGAACAACAGGCCATCGAGCCTGTTGGTGTAGGTTTATACAATGGAAGTCGTAGACCAATTGCCTGCACTTCGCGTGACGCCGACTTTAATAAAAGGCGTGCGAGTGCATTGAAAGGTATTCAAACTGCTCATACCAACGAGCCCTGGTTATTCGTTATCAAGAAGAATAGCAATTCACTCAAACAGGTTTATGAGTGGCTTCGTGATAACGCAAGTCCTAATGATCAGCTATTGCTAATAGATGATGAGGCAGATAATGCTTCCATTAACGGTAAATATAAGCGTGAGCGACGCGAAGATGAGCCAACTAGGATTAACGGGCAAATAAGGAACATACTGAACTACTTTACAAGGAAATGCTATGTGGGATATACGGCTACCCCTTATGCAAATATCTTGATAGATCCAGAAGTTGATACCGAACAACACGGAAAAGATCTTTTCCCAAGCAGCTTTATCTACACTTTAGAGGAATCTTCCGATTACTTCGGAGCTGATAAAGTATTTGCAGACTACGATGATATCAAGCCAAAATACCTACGCTTCATTGATGATATTGAATCTGTATTGCCTCCTAAGCATAAAAGTGACTACCACGTCGACGATATACCTGAGACGCTTAAGGATGCAATTAGAATCTTTATTGTTGCTACAGCGATAAGAGCGTTGCGTGGAGATAGCAAAGAACATTCGACAATGATGGTAAATGTGTCCCCCTACAAAGCACCACAGAAATCCGTTGCATGGGAGATAGAAGACTATATCAAACAATTAAAAAATAGCATTAAAGCTTACGCTGCGCTAAACAAAGAACTCGCTTTAGGTGTTTCTGACGACTTGAAATTTATATATGCTTCTTGGCTAACGGAATACTCACATTGCACGGAATTCAACTGGACTGAAGTCCAGCATGCTTTATATGACACAATTAAAACCGTCCGCGTCGTAAGTATTAACAGTGATTCAACTGAGGCTCTCGAATACGAGTTACACACAGAGCACGTCATAGCTGTTGGTGGATATAGACTTTCACGAGGGTTGACGCTTGAGGGTCTTGTAGTCTCCTATTACTCTCGTAATGCTAAAGCTTACGATGCTTTGATGCAAATGGCACGATGGTTTGGGTATCGTCCAGGTTACGAGGAATTATGTCGTGTATGGATGTCCGATAAGGCGGCCGGCTGGTATAAATTTGTAGCTGATTCGACAGCTGATCTTTTTGACGAGCTGCGCAATATGCGACAAGTGAAGAAGACTCCGAGAAATTATGGATTAAAAATTAAACAAAGCCCTGACTCACTCATTGTGACTGCGCGTAATAAGATGGGTACAGGAACTAAACTGGATGCACCTATTGATTTGAACAATGGCTTTGTCGAAACAATAGCCTTTGACCGCAGTGTAGATGTGGTACAGCGGAATAAGAGTGCGATAGAAGTTTTTTTGGATAAAATTATGAGTTATCAGGATAAACCTTTGCTCTTTAGGAATGTCCCTGTACAGCACATCATAGATTTCATCCAAGCCTACACTAATGAAGATGCTCGATCGCCTAAGTCGCAGAAAAAACCTGTACTGAATTATATTGATGATAGACGTCTCGATGGGGAACTTGATAAATGGGATGTTCTTGTAGCAGAGGGTGATGGTCCCTGTGTCAGCCTTAGCCGAAAAATATCGGTGAAATCAGAAATTCGCTATCCAGGAAGCGATACATCTGCTGAGTGCTTGGTTGTCGGTGAGAAACACAAACTTGCAAGTAGAGGAGTTGAAGCTAATGGACTAAGCACCGAACAAATTAAAAGAGCTAATGATGCATTTAAGTATGATCACCCAGATAAAAAATATACATCAGATAGATATTACAGACGTTATCGTGACTATCCCTTGTTGATAATCCATCCAGTTTTGATGAAGTACTCTGATAGACAAAAGCAGCGGCTTGTAGAGGAGAAAGGTATTGCTAGCCCTAAGGCTTCGAATTGGAATGATTGGGATCATTCTGAAGAGGCATATGGATGGAGTATCAGTTTCCCCTATACTCCAAATCAGACAAAACCAGTCAATTATGTCTTCAATCAGATTGCAATAAATGACATGCGTGCTGACTATGAAGAGGAAAGTGATGATGACTATGGGGATGAGTAAATACCCATGGGATGAGTTAGTGACCCCGTCACAAGCGAATGAATTTACAGCTCGTTTGGTGGACTATGAAGATAATCCATGCCAGAGACGCATATTTTGGGCTAAAAGTTGGATTTCCGGGCCAGCATTACTCGTTGAGTATACATATGATGTCTGGAGGCCAGTAAGTCTTCCAGTCTTCAAAAATATTCGTGTTGCAGACAGCAAGGATAAGGCAATTATTGTAATTGAGCTTCTGGATCTTGATTTGTGCGATATTTTTCTCAAAGTTTGTCAAGATATAATTCATTCTCTTCAGAATGTCAGCTCCAAAGCAATTAGAAGGGCATGTATATTCAGGCTTGAGAAATGGAGCTCATTTCTTCGAACTTCACGGACCCGCCTTTCTCCTGAAGAGCAAAAAGGACTCATCGCTGAACTACGCTTCTTAGAGCGTGAATCTCTTACAGTTTATAACGAGAATGATGCTATTTACGGATGGTCAGGACCTGAATTAGGCGCTAGGGACTTTGAGTACGGACAAGTGCTCGTGGAGGTCAAGTCAAAGAGAGGCTCAGCAAATACCAACATTGTAATTTCATCGGAGAAGCAGCTTAACGTTAATGAGAATGAGAAACTTTTTCTATATGTTTTAGAGCTGAACAGCACTACCGCTGAAGATAATAAGGGTTTTACGTTGACCGATGTAGTGAGTAAAGTAAGGGACAGTCTCGAATCTTCGTTGCAACGTTCTGCCTTGGAAAGCAAGCTTGCCAAAGTTGGTTATTTTGATGAGGACGACTACTCAGATATTAGATGGAGTGAGGGAGAAACGTATTATTACGCAGTGCTTGAAGATTTTTCAAAAATTGATTCAAAATCATGCAGTCCTGGTGTAAGCAAGGTTACATATCAAGTTGATCTGGACTATTGCGAGGAATATCTCGTGGATAGGGAACAAGTAATTAGCGCATTAAGGTAAAGATATGATAAGCGTTGAGGAATTCTACACTGAGCTTTTTCAAGATGTAACGGCGACTTCTGCTGTTGATGGCGTGTACCTTGAGGACGCATTTTTCGATATAGTTACTAGCCAGCTTATTGATGCTGGAGAGTTTGATGAAGCAGAGAGAGCTCACTTTAAGCCAGCACAGGGCGGTGTTCGGGTTGATGGTTTCTGCGGCGATCCACTTGAGTCAGCTTTTGCTAGAGATGCCGGTCAGGGCACCCTCGGTCTCATTGTGCTCGATTTCAATCAAGCTGACGAAATAACTACGTTAACGAATACTGATATGGAAACAGATTTTCGGCGTCTAGAAAAATATCTAACTCGCTCCCTCGACGAAAATTTTAGAAATTCGCTTGAACCTACGGATTCGGGGTTCGGCTTAGCGGATCTCATCAATACACGATGGGAGAAAATCTCCCGCGTAAAGCTTTATTTGTTAACTAATAAGAAGCTGAGTTCACGCGTAGAAGGAAAGAAAGCTTCAGCTATAGATGGACGTGAGGTTACATATAACGTTTGGGATATTTCTCGGTATGGTAATCTTGTCACTTCTGGCCGTGAACGCGAAGAGCTCATTGTAGATTTCACAGAGCTGCCAAGTGGTCCTTTGAAAGCACTTCTAGCAAGTGCCCCTAACGATAGAAACCAAGTATATCTTGCTGCAGTTCCGGGAATAGATTTAGCCAACATTTATGACAGATGGGGTACTAGGCTGCTCGAGCAAAATGTTCGCGTGTTTCTACAAGCTCGTAGTAGTGTCAACAAGGGCATCAAACATACACTGGAGTATGAGCCAGAGTTATTTTTTTCATTTAATAATGGTATAACTGCAACTGCGGAAGCTATAACGACGGAAAGTCAAGGTGATAGCTTAGCGATAACTGATCTTGAGAATCTGCAAATTGTAAATGGCGGTCAGACGACGGCATCAATCTATGCTGCATTCAAAGCTGGACGTGATCTTAGCAAGGTTTATGTACAAATGAAGCTTAGCATTATTAATCCCGAAGCAGCTAAAGAATTGGTGCCGCGTATTTCTGAATATGCGAATAGTCAAAACAAAGTTTCTGCAGCCGATTTCTTTGCTAACCATCCGTTTCACGTTCGAATTGAGGGATTTTCTCGACGTATTTATGCGCCGTCAAAGGATGGTAGTTTCGATCAAACAAAGTGGTTCTATGAACGTGCTAGAGGATCCTATAGGGATGCACAAGCGTATCTCACTACAGCTGGAAAGCGAAAATTCGCCAAAGAATATCCTAAAGTCCAGAGCTTTACAAAAACCGACCTCGCTAAATACCTCTTGGTATGGACGGATAAAGCTTACATGGTTAATAGAGGAGCTCAGAAGAATTTTGCTGAATTTGCTAAAGACATTGCTGAAGTATGGGAAAGTAACGATAAACAATTCAATGAGGCATATTTTAAAAGTCTTATAGCAAAGAAAATAATTTTTGATCTTGCTGGCAGAATTGTTCAGAGCCGACCTTGGTATGAAGCGGGAGGCTATCGATCGCAGCACGTGGTATTTACCGTTGGTGCTTTGGCAAATGCAGTGCGCACATACGGAAAGTCGGTTAACTTCCTTTCAATTTGGAACCATCAAGATGTTTCCTCAGCATTTAAAAGAGCTCTTGGACAGGCTGCAGATGTTGCCCATGATGTACTGATGTCACCTGGAGCTGGTTATCGCAACATATCGGAATGGGCGAAGCAGTCGAAATGCTGGGAATCTTTAAAGAACAAGTATGTCGAATGGGATAAAGAATGGCTTGACGAGCTAATTAGTCTTGAGGAAGAAAGGGAAATAAAGAGCGAAAGTGCTAGGGACCAAAAAGAGTTGAATGGAATAGAGGCACAGTCGATTGTCGTTGAAGCAGGAGCTGTCTTCTGGCAAAACATCTTGAAGTGGTGTCAGAAGGAGGGAGAGGCCACGGAGAAAGAACTTGGCATACTGAAATATGCCGCAAATATGCCATCAAAGCTTCCATCCGATAAGCAGTCAGTAATCCTTGTCAGATTAGTTACTAGGCTTCAAAAGATCGGATGTCCATATCGTCTGAAGGTGCGTCACCGACTATAGGGCCGGTTAAAGTGTCACAGAATCCTTGAGCTTTTTTTCCTAGAAATTCTGCGACAATCTTTCCTATCTGCTGTGCTAGTAAAGGCGGGACTGCATTGCCTACCTGAATGTACTGTGACGTTCTATTTCCTTCGAATAGATAGTCATCTGGGAAAGTTTGTAGCCTAGCCGCTTCACGTACTGTAAGACTTCTGCATTGCGCTGGATTTGGATGGATGTAGTAATGCCCGTCCTTTGCAATATGTGACGTTATTGTAGTTGAAGGTCGATTCCATAATTGTACTCGAAAGCGGTCATCAAATTTAATCTCTTCACTTCTACATACGTTTGTTACATTCTTATGAGCTGGATATAGCTCCCTAGGAAACTCTGATATTCTTGCTGGTGAATGATGTAATTCAGCATACGCGGCACAGAATAGATATCTATCCAAATCAGCAGCCAAGTGTGTGCGAGACTCATGATTTGCAAGCACTTTGTGCGCCCCCATGCGTCCCCTGTACCAACCTGCGTAGCGGTTCTTGGATTTATTAACATAAGATTTCTTTGTAACCCGAGCAGGATTTGTACTGCGTACACGCAACAATATTTCAGAAAGCTCTTTGCCTCTTTCAGTCTCTAAAATTCTGTCAATGGCAGAATTGATGTAAGCTTTCCAGTCCTTATTCTGCCAGTCGTCGTTACGCTTGGAGAAACCACTTCTAATTGCGGGGATACCTGCAAGCGCATCACGAACTGTCATTTGCTCAACTTGTCTAAGCACAGATGGCTTTACCATACTACCTTGTTGAATACCAAGTAAAATAACACGATGGCGCATCTGAGGAATACCATATTTTTCAGACTTAACGATATAGTCACGAGGGTCTTTTGGGTTTTTTGAGACAAGTGAATGAATCTCATAGCCTGCATCACGCATGTCTTGACAAATACGGTCAAACACTTTTTGGCCCTTATGATGGGCAGAAAGGAGTCCTTGGACATTTTCCATGACAAATACTGTTGGTTTCAAAGCGGTGATAAAAGCTAAGTAGCACTTGTAAAGCGTCTGTTTCGGATCGCCTTCAAGTCCCGCTTTATCATGCGTGCGTCTTGATCTTCCTACAAGAGAATATGCTTGACAGGGAGGTCCACCAATCAGAACCCACTCAGTGCTGTCATTACTTGTGAACTGATTCAGACGTGTGCGGCCTATGTCAACTAACGTAGTGTCGTCATCCGCTAGTGTAGCGCAAATCGCCTCTTCACCAGCGGCTTTCCATTCTTCAGTGAAGCGTTCAATAAGATTCTCAAGTGATGCGTTATCGTGATATTCCATATAGTGCAAATATGCGCTAGGAATCGTTTTGTTGTTTGCCAGGTAAATCTTTCTAAAGAATGATCTCAGATGCAATGTTTTGTAAGCTTGCTGATCTTTTTCGACCGACATTATAGTTTGGAAGATTGGGTGCCCATTTTCATCGACTAGTGACGAAAAACCCTCACCAAGTCCACCGGGACCTGCAAAAAGATCAATTATAGGTATCATGTTCACCCCTCCTTCCTACAGTGAAATTACTTATATCTAGGGTATCAAGACTAGAACGCACAGTCCAGGAACTTGTGGTCTTGAGATGTAAAGTTTAATTATGTCCATGATGTAGATATGGTACAAAGATGGTTATCTGTCTGAGCTTCAAGATGCAGCCAGTCAATTTCAGTCCTACCCTGTAACTATAAGAATTTAAATTTGCCATCGACAGGTCTTTGTTAGCTATTACCATAACGTTGAAAATATTCCTACTTATGAGTTCGCCATCATGAAGATAAATATCTATTATTGAAGGAAATAAAAGAGATTTCTAAACAGATAGAAGAATCCTTATGAACTATGTCCAAAAAGTTCCCGTTGCTATTTGTGGTGTTGCATTAGGTTTTGCAGCACTTGGAAATCTTTTTAAGACTTCTTTTGAGGCCCTTTATCTTGCCTGCGGCATACTCTCTATTGCTCTTTTAGCTCTCTATACCCTCAAATTTATGGTGTCGACAAAAGTTGTATTGCGAGAGCTCTCTGATCCAATTGGACTTTCAGTTGCCGCAACATATCCGATGGCAGTCATGCTGATTTCGGTGTATATGAAGGCCGATATTGGTGATGCAGCACAATTATTTTGGTTTGCAGGAATTGCGTTGCACATCCTGTGCATAGCTTTCTTTACTTCTCGATATATTGCAAAATTTGATTGGGAGAATGTGCACGCCAGCTGGTTCATTGTGTATGTGGGGATTGTTGTTGCAAGTGTTACAGCTCCGGCGTTTAACTTTGAGGCAAGTGTTGGCACGGTTGCATTTTGGTTTGGATTTATCTGCCTTGTAGTGCTTTTTATAGTTGTAAGCATACGGTATGTTAAATATGGGCCTGTGCCTGATTCTGCTGAGTCGCTCGCTTGTATTTATGCAGCTCCAACAAGTCTTTGCATTGCAGGTTATATTCAATCTATTACGCCAAAGTCTGTACCGTTTCTGTTGGTTATGCTGGCAATCGCCTCAATTATTTATGTAGTTTCTTTTGTGTGGTGCATTAGGTGTCTTACAAAACCGTTCTTTCCCAGCCATGCCGCGTTTACTTTTCCTTTTGTAATCTGTGTCATTGCGCGTACACAGTCGTCGGCATACTTGGCTGAACTCGGTCAGCCTCTTCAATGGCTTGATGGAATAGCTGCTGTTGAAACGGTGCTTGCAGCAGGGCTTTGTATTGTTGTGCTTGTACGGCTACTTGCGTACGTGCGCAATCAGACTTTAGGGCGATAGATGCAAGTGGCTTGAGATGATGTTTTGTATTTGTTTTTGACAAGAGTCATTGCCTAAAGGCGATAATAATTTCAAGTACTTTACCGTCAAGCTTTTATTATTTTTTGCATTTTGTGTTTGCAATATAAACCATTACTACCGCATCAATCGCAATAATACTGCCCGCAATGATTGCTGTTGTGTTTGGTATATTTGGACCAAGTAGTGCCATGAAAAAGAGTACTAACGCACTTATAAGCGTGCCAATACCCACTACAAAACAGAGCTTTTTCTCGTCTATTGCTTTCTTTTCATCTTCAGTCATTGTGTTAAATCCAGCAATTGAAATAGCACCATGACCAGATAGAAGTACAATAGACCAAATGCCAAGAATTGCGGTTAAAGACCACGATATAACTGAATATAACATCATATTCACTCCAATCAGGAACGAACTGCTTGTTAATTGAATTATACGACTTCGAATTTAATTGGGCAATTGAATAATGCCAGTCCTTTCATCGTTATGTTCGTTAGCAACGATATAGGCCTTTTACTGTCCATTACAGTACTCACTTAGATTGGTTTTAGACCTTATCCTTCTTTTCACATGCTTGGAATAGGGTTAGTGAAATACATTTTTGTAAGGCATTTATTACTAAGTGAGGTAAAAATGGGCGGATGTTATATCAATTATTATTTTCATAATATTGAGTATGATGACGGATTCTACGGCGGAGAATTCTCAGCTCCTGATTGTTACGTATATTGCAAGTTCTTATACGATAGGGAAACAAAGGAATTTATTGATATCTGGGACAATACTCAACCCATTGATGAAATTCTTCCAATTCCAATTTGGTGGCTTGATAATAAGCTTGAAAAGAATGGAAAGCTTGGTAAGCATGAAGGCAAAGAGAGCTATTAACCTCTTAGTAGCTTTATAAACGGCTTCTATTGTGCTTCATTGAAAGGAATTATTTACGCTTCTAAATTTTCTTCTACCTCAAAAAGAATTCTGAGAGCTTCCTCGTATTTCTCGACGCGTTTTAAGTCCTTCTCGGTAACTTTTTCCAGGCGGGACAGGTTTGAGTTGTGTTGTAGATCGCAAATTTTCACGTGTCGTGCAATGTCATTTTTGCTTAGATAGCGCACATAGTTCATGTACTCGACTTTGGGATTGTGGTTCAAGAGAAGCAGGGCTTCAATAACCTCCTCACTCATACCAGCTGCACGAATATTATCTACCGTGTAATTTGTGTCTTCTAGAACATCGTGCAGAAGCGCTACACAGGTCTCGGCTTCATGACCTTCTCCAAAACGCTCAGCGATACTGATGGGATGGAAGATGTAGGGGATTCCTGCTTTGTCAACTTGGTCCTTGTGTGCTTCAAAGCAGAGCTTCATCGCAGCTTTAGTCATGGGTGTGTAATACATGAAGCCTCCTAGCATCAATGAGCAGCTTCTATGCTGATAGATTTATTTGATTAGTTTGGTTTCCTCTATTTTACGAGTTTTTGCTCTCTAAACCATAAGCTCTCTGAGCATCTGCCCATACGCTGTCGAGTCGCTGGTCATGCGCTCGCAGTGGTCATAGCCTTTCCAGATAGTTAACGTGGCCTCGGGATACACCTTAGGCAGGACCTTCCTTGCACGTTTCAAGTCAAAGTCCTTCTCGCCATACGTGAAGATACAGCGACGTTGTACCTCAAGGCTAAGGGTGGGGAGGTCAACGTTGCTGCAGTCGTGAATGATGTTCTGGATACTTTGGTCGCTCATCGCAATAAAGTGTTCTGACATAGGTTTAGCTGCAACTTTTCCGTAAAGTTGTTCCATCTTTTGTACGGATAGCTTGGGGTCTGCAATGGCTTTGCGATGCTTGGCAAGAAACACTTTCTTGAGCACAAATTCCATCGCTGAGGCCAGGAATCCACCCGTCCAGAAGCTTGTTCCCTCAAAGAAGAGATGGTCAAAGACTAAATCGGGGAACTTGAGGAGCTCAGATAGAACTACGCCGCCAAGGGATGCGCCAAAACCCAGGGAGAGATGGGTTATGTCGTGCTCCAGCAGCCAGTCATGAATCTGTTCAGCTTCTTGGGACATTGAGACATATTCTGTTGCATCTTCTTCCCCGTGGGCGGCAAGGTCTGGGATCAGATAGCGCAGGTCATCGCCCATGTTGTTCACAAGAACAGTATTCATTCCCTCTGCAGACGAGAGCATGGGATGAATCAGCAATACCGTAGGCGTGCTTTGAGTACAAGTCTTGGGCTCAATGAGGTGCATCTTCATGGCAGTTCTCCCTCTGTTGTTCACCTGCGATTATATCCCTGATGGGTAAACGGATTTGCAGTTTGTTCACCAAAGCTGACATTTTCCGCGAACGGTAGAGATGGAGCTGCGAGGGATGTCCGAGAGGGAGGCTCGAGATTTATTTCTGTTCTCTTATAAATCAAGAAACGCATCAGGTGCATTACTGGTCGAATTCCAAATCTTTGGAAAGCCCCATGCTGTCAGAAGTCTCATAACTGATGGAAAGTTCTCTGGGTATGCATTACGTCCAGCATTCGATAGAAAGCCATGCTCTAAAACCGCCTCAAATTCCCATGTAAATGGAGGTCTGCCATTAGTTGGAATAGACTCATAGGTATTCTTCCAGTTAAGAATTCCAGCATCTAAAAATCCACCTAATAATTCACATGATGGTTTGTAGTTTGACCTACATTCTTCGTAGGACACATCATCTGGCCAGTATCCATACCAATCAAGGAGACCAATAGACTGTTCTGGTTTCTCGCCAATTCTATAGAATCCATACCATCCTGCACCATAACAGCCATCTCTGCGACTGTGTCGTTCAATTCTCAAATGAATTTCCTGATTTGGTGTGTCGCCAACATGTATCAAGAATGACAGTTGTGAACTAGTAAGTAGCAGTGTCCTTTGTTTCTCTTCTTCAGGAGTCGTATTAAGCCATGGAAGTAGTGACAAGATAGTCTCATGCTCTGCTTCAGATTGCCCCCAACCCTTAAAGTTCATACCATGGTCGCTGCGTGTATACATGCGCTTAATAACATATGGTGAAAAAACTTTTTGGCACCTAAAGTTATGAATCAACTCTCTACTCATTACAATTCTAATGAGCCCTCGTGAACCTCTATGCTTACCTAGTACAGCGATTTTTTCGTATCCATCGCCCCATTGAACTGGAAGACAATAAACCTTTGTTCCAGGAGAAAAATGTCGCGTCCCATGGACAGCCGTATGGTCTTCTCCAAAAGGATGTTCGTCAATTACGTTACCAACCAGACACCAAATCCATTCTGGGAGTTTATTTGTTTTTATATAATCCCAGTAATCTCCTTCTGTGCTCGGAGTAGTTTTCTTTTTTCTACGGCCAAAGTCATAGTCTGGTCCGAACATTTTCTTGATATGATCCAATTTGATTAGACATCTATCAAGAAGTGAACTTTCCGCTGCAGTATAGAGAAGTCCAACTCCTTTAGGATCTTCGGTAACGCACTTGGTGATGATTGCATAGATGCATTCTTCGTTTAAAACAAGCTCGTTAATACTAGAAAGTAATTCAGCATCGTCTGTAATATCTATGCCATAGCTATCAAGAATTTTTTGATAGCTATAAGCATTCTCTTGTTCGCGTATTTTGGACTTAAATAAACAAGCAAATTCTTCAAGCACTCCAGGAATTTGATAATGGGGTATGTCAAACGGTATATCAAATAAGCTTACGTTGTTGTCGTTGTAATCGTAGAAATCGCGCAGTTCAACAAAATGCCCAGACCAGGAATTAGTTGTTGCAAGGAACCAGCCAGCTAAATCTGTTAAGTTCTGTACATACATAGACGTCTCCCAAACAGTGAACTCACTTGAGTCAAAACAACAATTACTTAATGCGGTCTACTATCTGCGCATATTAAGTCCAAGCTGTGACTCAACTTTCAGCAAGTTTAATAGGAGCAGAACTTTTAACTGTCCAGTGTATTACCCACCAAAATTGTTTTATGGTTTTATTTTCTCGCTTTTTAAAAACTTTTTTATTGGAGTTTTATAGGTGTAGGAACATAATGATTCAACAAGAAACAACTCGGTGTTAATTCGATAAGAAAGAAGGCAATGCATGTCTAAACACCTTGAGGTTCTTTTAGTTTGTGGTTCTGGAGCAAGTAGTGGTTTTATGGCGGTAAAAATGAAGAAAGCTGCCGCAGAACACAATCTTGATATTTCCATCACTGCAAGAAGTGAGGCCGAGGCTGAGAGCTATATTGACTCAATCGATGCCTTGATGATTGGTCCCCATCTTAAGTACCTTGCTGATGAGCTTAAAGAAAAATATGCTGATAAACCCGTTCAGGTGATTCTTATGGATCCCGCATATTATTCAACCCTAAATGGCGAGAAAGCTCTCAAGCACCTTATTAAAACAATTCGTGAAGCAAATGCTCAGTAATTCGATTTCAAGCTGAATAATTAATTTACCAGGTGTGCTACATAAATTTGCTTAAACGCCATTAAGGAGGCTACAGCTGTGAATAAGCTCATTGATTGGCTTCAGACGAGCTTCTCGCCAAAAATGAACAGAATTGTTCAGAACCCTTGGATTCTTACAATTAAGAATTCTGTATTGCAGGCACTTCCTCTTATCTTCTTAGGTTCAATTTTTAGCTTACTTACAATTCCTCAGAATTATTTTGAGTGGTGGCCAAACTTCTGGACACCTTATGGATGGACCTTTGGCATTGTTAGCTTGATTGTTGCATTTTTGATTCCTTACAATCTTTTGATACTTAAGGAGCATAAGCGCTCGGCAGTTAATGCGGGTATTGCTGGTGTTATTTTGTTCTTGATTTCTTTAAATCCACAGTTTGTGGCCGATCAAGCAGCTATGATTGCAGCAGGAGAATCTACGTGGTTCCGCATTTCTAATATTGGCGGTTTTGGTGCTGGCGGAATGTTTTTGGCTATTGTTGCTGGTCTTATATCTGCAGCAGTTCTTAATAAGTTTGCAGACTTCTCATTTTTTAAGGAAGATTCTGTAATCCCTGATTTTGTAAAAGACTGGTTTAACTCTATGCTGCCAATTGGCATCGTAACTGTTTTTGGTTGGATTCTTACTGATCAAAAGTTTTTGAACCTTAACCTGTATCAGCTTGTTGTTAGCTGCTTTATGCCTCTGCAAAGTATTGTGAACACCCCTGTTGGTCTTGTAATCGCAATGTTCCTCTTCTGCTTCCTGTATTCTATGGGCATTTCTACTTGGGTTCTTACTCCAGTATTTACTCCAATCCTTCTTGCAAATGCCGAGGCAAATGGCGTTCTTGCAGCCGCTGGTAGCGCAACGGCATCAAATCTTGCAGTATTTACTGACGCATTTGTTTACTCGGGGTATATCTGGATTGGCGGCATTGGTTGTACCCTATCACTTGTTCTTTTGATGGCATTTTCTGCTAAATCAAATCAGCTAAAAGCACTAGGTCGCGCTTGTCTTGTACCAGCAATTTTTAACATTAACGAGCCTTGTGTATTTGGTGTCGTTGCATGGAACCCAATTATGATGATTCCAATGTGGCTTCAGGGCATTGTGCTTCCACTTGTTGCATACGTATTTACTAAGGTAATCCCACTAGGTGCTATTCCTTCGATGCTTTTTAACATGTGGTATTGTCCATTCCCAATCGCCACATTCCTTACCTGCGGAACAGTAGGCAGTATTGTCCTGATGCTTATTATCTTTGTGATATCTGGTCTTATTTGGATGCCATTCTTTAGAACATACGACAAGCAGCTTGTCGACGCTGAGACTGCAGAGTCTGAGTCTGATTCAGACGAGGATTGGTCGTTCTAAATCTAAAAAGTTATGCCTGAGGTTGCAGTTCAATTTGTGGCCTCAGGTAATTTCAAACGTCCTTTAGAGTCTAGAGGAGAATTTCTTATGGAAGAAGAAATTGATAAGACCACCCAGGATGCCATGACCATCCTTATTGCTGCCGGCGAGGCTCGCAATGAATGCAAGCTTGCTTATGAGGCTGTTGCTGCTGGCGATATTGCGCTTGCAGAAGAAAAAATTGCTGCTGCAGATGCAAAGATTCTTGAAGCTCACCATGTTCAGACTGATCACATCCAAGGTGTTTTTCGTGGCGAAAAGCAAGAGTACAGTCTTCTGTTCTCACACGCTCAGGACACGCTCATGGTCATTTATTCTGAGATCATTACCGCTAAACAGCTTGTCCAAGTTTTTAAGTCTTTTGATGACAGGATTAAAAAGTTGGAGGAGCACTAAATGGAAGCAAAGCCTCAGGTAAGGCATAGTTTTCCAAAGGATTTTCTTTGGGGAGGTGCTTTTGCAGCTAATCAGATGGAGGGTGCTTGGCAAGAAGGCGGTAAGGGTCCTTGTGTAAGTGATCTTAATGAGTACAAGTCAAATGTTCCGCTTGATGAGAAATACAATGGAGAAGAGACTACTCAGAAAGTTACCGCAGCCCTTGAAGCAACTGATAGGATTTTTCCTAAACGTTGGGGCATTGATTTCTATCACAACTTTGAGGAAGATTTAGAGCTTCTTGCAGAGCTTGGTCTGAAGACGTTCCGAACTTCAATTAATTGGTCACGTATTTTTCCTCATGGGGATGACGCTGAGCCTTCTGAAGAAGGATTAGCTTTTTATGACAGGCTTATTGATGCAGTTATTGCTAACGGCATGGAGCCTATGATTACCTGCTCTCATTATGAAATGCCAGTTGCATTAACGCTTAACTACAAGGGTTGGGCTTCTCGCGAACTGATTAATCTTTTTGAGCGTTACTGTAAGGTTTTATTCGACCGTTATCACGATCGAGTTAAGCTATGGATTCTTATCAACCAAATTAACCTTGTGTCAGTTGAGTCTTTTAACCATCTTGGTATTTGTGCTGATAAGGTAGATAACCTTGCAGAAGCTAAGTACCAGGGAGTTCACAACGAGATGGTAGCTTGCGCCCGCGCCACTCGTTATGCTCATGAAAATTATCCCGAGCTCCAGATAGGTATGATGCTGTGCGGTGGACCCGATTATCCATCGTCAAGTAATCCTGAGGACGTTCTTGCCTGCTACAGACATAATCAGATGGAGTTCTATTACTCTGATGTATTACTCAGAGGTCAGTATCCAGGATATGCTTTGCGCTTCTTTGAAGAGAATGGTTTTGACATTCACTTTGGTGAGAATGACCTTGAAGATTTAACAAATACCGCCGACTTCATGAGTTTCTCGTATTACTATTCAAGCGTTTGTAGTGCTCAGAGCTTTGTGGATGGAAATAAAGATTTCTCTAATCCTAATCTTCCTGCAAATCCTTGGGGCTGGTCTATTGATCCTCTTGGACTGCGTTACACCCTTAATGTTTTCTACGACCGCTATCAGTGTCCAATTTACATCACAGAAAATGGTATTGGTGCTTTTGACAAGCTTGAGGATGATGGAACAATCCACGATCCGTATCGCGTTGAATATTTCAGAGCACATGTTGAACAGATGCTTGAAGCACTTAGTGATGGTGTAGATTTGCGCGGCTATTATGCATGGGCACCATTGGATATTGTGAGCTGCTCTTCTTCGGAGATGAGTAAGAGATACGGCTTCATCTATGTTGATCAGGATGACCTCGGAAACGGAACAGGACGTCGCATTAAGAAGGATAGTTTCTCTTGGTATCAACAAGTAATTAAAACCAACGGAGAAGAACTGTAATAAAGTTTTTCATTTTTTGAAATAGATGAGCCCGTTTGATGATTTGTATCAAATGGGTTCATTTTTTCTTGTTATCGGCATGAAACCGACGTGTATGTGGGACACTAAATACCAGTGATTACTGACCCGGTCAAGAAAGGAAGGCTCATGGCATACGAGTCTCGCGAAGAAATTGACAGCAAATATAAGTGGGATCTGTCCTCAATGTTCCCTAGTGATGAGGCATTTGAGGCCGGGCTCGAGGAGCTCAAAGCTTACTGCCCAAAGCTGCTTGCGTTCAAGGGCAAGATTTCTACCTCCGCTCAGGCTCTTCTGGAGTTTCTGCAGCTTGAGGACCAGATGAACCTTCTGCTCTACAAGATTATTAACTATGCCGAGCGCAAGAGTGATGAGGATACCCGCGTAGCCAAGTATCAGGCATACGTTGCAAACGCTACCAGTGCATATACGCAGGTTGGTGAGGCAACTTCTTGGTTTGCCGCAGAACTTCTTGCAATTCCAGCAGAATCTGTCGAGAAGTTCTATGCAGAGGTTCCAGCTCTTGAGTTTTATCGTCGTAAGCTCAACAAGATCTTGAACCAGCGTGAGCACACCCTTTCTGCTGAGGAAGAGGCTCTTTTGGCACGCGCTGAAGAACTTGCTGTTCAGCCAACCAACATCTTCTCCATGTTTGATGACGCGGATCTTACCTTTGCAGATGCAGTTGACTCCGAGGGTAAGACCCATAAGCTGACCAGCGGTTCATTTGTTCCTCTGCTGATGGATGCTGACCGCGTCCTGCGCGAGTCTGCATTCAAGCAGCTCTACAGCCGTTTTGGCGAGTTCCGTAACACCTCCGCTGCAATTCTGACCAGCCAGGTTAAGAACCTGCAGTTCTTCTCGTCATCTAGAAAGTATGCAAGCTCCCTTGAGGCTGCTCTTGCAGAGAACGAGATTCCTGTTGAGGTCTACAACAACCTCATTGATGCCGTTCACCAGAACTTCCCAGCGTTCTACAAGTACGTTGACCTGCGCAAGCGTGTTATGGGCTTGGATGAGCTGCACTTCTGGGACGTCTACACTCCTCTTGTTGACGACGTTGACATGAAATTTACCTACGAGGAGGCTTGCGACCTTATTGTTAAGGCGCTGGCACCTATGGGCGAGGAGTACGTCGGCCTGGTCAAGAAGGGCCTGGAGAGCCGTTGGGTTGACGTGTATGAGACTCCAGGTAAGCGTTCTGGCGCTTATTCCGCAGGTGGCAAGGGCATGAACCCTGTTATGCTCCTCAACTTCCAGGGTGGCCTCGATGACGTCTATACCCTTATTCACGAGATGGGCCATTCTCTGCACACGTATTTTTCGTCCCATAATCAGGAGATTACCTACTCTGACTACTCTATCTTTGTTGCAGAGGTTGCATCTACCTGCAACGAGGCGTTGCTCTCGCACTACCTGCTTGAGCACGAGACCGATCCTGCCCGTCACGCGTACATCCTCAACCACTTCCTTGAGGGTTTCCGTGGCACCATCTATCGCCAGTGCATGTTTGCCGAGTTTGAGCGCGACATCAGCCAGATGAACGCTGACGGTGTGGCTCTGAACGCCGAGGTTCTCTCTGAGCGCTATGGCAAGCTTTGCGCAGAGTACTTTGGACCTGGCATTGAACTGGACGAAGAGATCAAGCTAGAGTGGTCGCGCATCCCTCACTTCTACTACAACTTCTACGTTTATCAGTACTGCATTGGTTTCTCGGCAGCTATTGCCCTGTCTCAGCGCATCCTTTCTGAGGGTGAACCTGCGGTCAAGGACTACATTGGCTACCTGTCCGGCGGTTGCTCCAAGACTCCAATTGAGCTGCTCCGCGGCGCTGGCGTTGACATGGCCACTCCAGACCCCGTTAACGCTGCGCTCAAGTACTTCGGCGAGCTTGTCGATCAGCTTGAGCAGGAGCTCAACTAGGCGCGAGTTAGGCGTACAACAAAGGAGGATTTATGCAGGCACGTTTTGTTCACCGCTGCACTCATGTTTTGGATAACGAGAAAACCGTCGAGTTCTACAAGAAGGCTCTGGGATTCCGTGTTGACCGCGTTAAGGGACCAGAAGACGGCTCTTGGACCAACACGTTTTTGGTAAACGACTGGTCTCCTTTTGAGCTAGAGCTCACGTGGAACCGCGGTTGGGTAGACCCCTACGATAACGGCGGAAAAGACACTCACATTGCGTTCCGCGTTGACGATTTTGATGCGTTCCACGCACTTCACGAGGAGATGGGCTGCATTGTTAAAGAGAACCCAAAGATGGGTCTCTACTTTATCGCAGACCCTGATGGCTGCTGGATTGAGATCCTGCCTGAGAAGTAAGCATGACTGACTACGGTTTACTTGCAAAACAGATTGTCTCGCTTGCTGAGGTTGACGCTCATTGGCTGCCGGTGTTGTCCAACGCCGCAGCTCTTCTGTGGGACGCGCTTGACGACATCAACTGGGTGGGATTCTACCTGGTAGATCCCGATACGGAGTCGGGCGCGGCCCCGGGTACGGCCCCGAGCGCGACCCCGGGTGTGGAGCCGAGCGCGGCCCCGGGCGTGGAGCCAGACGCGGCCCTGGGTGCGGAGCCGGACGTAGCCCCGGAGGCAGAGCCGGACGTAGCCCCAAGCGACCACGAGCCGCGCACTCCCGAGTTGCGCCTAGGACCGTTCCAGGGCAAAGTTGCTTGCGTGCGTATTCCCTTTGGTCGGGGAGTGTGCGGTACCGCCGCGGAAACAAAGACAAGTCAGCTGGTAGAGGACGTGCATCAGTTCCCGGGACATATTGCATGCGACTCTGCATCAAACTCTGAGGTGGTCGTTCCTATCGTCAAGGATAACCAGGTAGTTGGCGTGCTGGATATTGATAGTCCGAGCGTGGCTCGATTCACCCAGGAAGACCTCGCAGGTCTTGAGCAGGTGGTAAAAGCGCTTGAGAGCTGTGCGAATTTCTCGGACTTCCGTTAAATACGACTACAGAGCTAACATTTGGGTACACAAATCATGTACGGGCAGGTTCGCTCGTGCATGATTTTTATTTACACAGCATTCACGGAGAGGTCTGATTATGAAAAAAATTGTATTTATCATCGGTTCTGGCCGTAAGAATTCGTTCAATAAGACGCTGAGCCAGGTTGCGGCAAAGGCACTCGAAGGCAAGGCGGAGATTGAGGTCGTTGATGTTTTGGACGTCCCTCTGCTCAACCAGGACGAAGAATTCCCAGCTCCTGAAGGTGTCCAAAAAGTTAGGGATGCCGTCATGGCCGCCGACGGCGTGTGGCTCTTTACCCCGGAGTACAACTACAGCATTCCCGGCACCGTCAAGAATATCCTGGATTGGCTGAGTCGTCCGCTTACTTCCGATTATGAGAAGAAGTCCGAGACCGCCATTGCTGGCAAGGTTGTTACTGCAAGCGGTGTTGGTGGCAAAAACAAGACTGCAGGATCGCTCGCCGTGGTAAAGCAGCAGTTCCTGGCTCTGCGCACTAAGCCGGTTGAGCCGTTCAATGGTTTCTCGCTTCCTGTTACCGCTTGGACTGAGGGAACTTGGGAGCCAGAGTCCGAGGTTCACGAGGCAATCGCCCAGCAAGCAGAGGATTTTCTCGCCGCACTGTAAGGTACGTGTCTAGCGAACGCGCCCGTAAGTTCGTGACCGCAATGCGCGCGATCGCAATGCGAGCGCAAGCTCGTGACCGCAAAGCGTGCCTGATTTCTGCAAAGAATCTGTAAATTCTGCCTGAAAACGTTAAAGAAACTGTGGATTTGCCTGATTTCATCAAAGAGTCTGTGTCTCAAATACAGATTCTTTGCACTTTTCAGGCTCGCGGCGCGACGCGCCTGCCGAGAAACCCGCGCACTCGAAAGCCCAGCGCGCTCACGTGCGCACAAAAAGAGCCCGGATGCCGCGCAATAGCATCCGGGCTTTGGTGTGTCTAGACGGAGGAGAGGGCCGTTGCTAGACAAGATGTGTATCGTACCTTGTTCGTGTACTGCGTTTATTCCCGCTTTGCAGCTTGTTTACACGAGCTTTACTTACCAACAAACTCCGAGATGGTCTTGTACAAGTCGCTTGCCTGGAAGTCCTTGATAACCTTGGAGTCTTTCCTCTGGTCGCAGACCTCAAGCAATGCCTTCAGGGAAGCCTTATCGGGGTCAGTCTGATAATCTGCCTCGGCCTGAATGAGCTTGTACTTGGCAATAACCATGTCCATGAGCTTGGCGTTGTTGCCCTCGGCGTTTGCGTCGTCAAGGCCATCAAATGCCAGCGTAGAAACAACTCCGTAGCCGCCGGTCAGGAAGTGGTTGCCCACAAAGTCGTTAGGATTGACCTTGTTGTCAATGACAGGCGAGTTCTTGGTGTTAGTGAGCAGTACCAAGCTGGTGTTGTTGTAGACATCGATGACGGTAAGTGTGCCGGTCCAGCCGGTGTGGCCAACGGTTGCAGCGTTTGCAATTGGCGAGAAGGCCCACTGGTAGCCAATGTGACCCTTACGCCTCCAGCCCAAACCGTAGGTGACGCTTGTGTCCTTTGGCTTGATGAACTGGTCGTGAACGTCCTCGCTGAAGAGCATGGTGTTGCCGTAACCACCGCGATTCATAACGGTCTGGACAAGAACAGCCAGGTCGGAAGCGTTGGCAAACAGACCAGCGTGACCAGAGATACCACCCATGGCGTAGTAGGCCTTCTCGTCATGGACCGTACCCTGAATGGTGTCGGTACGCATGTTGTCAAAGGTAATCAGGCCGTCGCGGGTGTTGCCATTAAGCTCGGTAGCTGCGATTCCGTCAGCCTTGAAGCCGTTGTCCAGTGGGTTGAACGTGACGTTCTTGAGTCCCAGTGGCTCATAGAGAGCTTCCTTAACGTACTGGTCAAGGCGCTTATTGGTGATCTTCTCGATGATAAAACCAAGAAGCATGTAGTCTACGTCGGAATAGGCAGTCTTAGTACCTGGGACGTATTGCAGAGGGGTCTCGATGATCTTCTGCAGAATCTCGTCGCGATTCTGGGAGTACAGCTTCTGGTTTGCGTTTGGCTGAGGATCGTCAGGCTTCTCTGGGTTGTAGTTGCGGTTGTGGTACTGAGGATCTGGTGGGAATCCAGCCTGGTGCTCAAGAATCTCACGAACGGTAAGCTCGTTCTTGCCCAGGATCTTATCGCCCTCCTGGTCCTTGAAGTCTGGAATGTACTCCTGAACCTTCTTGGAAACGTCCAGCTGACCGTCGGTAACCAGCTTCTCAATTGCCAGGTTAGTGGCATACATCTTTGTGTTAGAGGCCAGGTCGTAGAGGGTGTTGTCGTCAACAGCCTTGCCGTCTTTGATGCGAGAGCCGTCCTTGTTGTAAGAATTGACGTTGCCGTAGTTAGTCTTCTTGATAATCTTGCCGTACCTGGTAACAACCAGCTGGGCAGAGGTAAAGCCGTTGGCAATCTCTGCGTTGATGATCTGGTCAATCAGCTTGAAGTTGTCGTTGTCAGCGTAGTCCTTGGTGCCGTCAATAAGAGTTGGGTAGCCAATCTTGATCTCAAAGGTTGCCTGAGTCTCTTTAACGGTGCTGACCTGCAGGCGGTTATCGCCGTTGACGGTTACATCAGAGATGTCAATCTGGTTCCAGGAAGAGCCGTCAAGCTTGTCAGTTGGAACCTGGTGACCGTTTACAAAGAGCGCAAAGCTCTGAGGCTCGGAGCTCTTTACATAGACGGTGCCCTGACCAGCAAAGCAAACAAAGCTGTTAAGCTGGTTGGTAACAAGAGAGTCGTCAAAGGCCTCGTTGTCGTTGAGAACAGGGAAAACCTTCTCGTACTGGAAGGTTCCGTCTACAGAGTCAACCTTCTTTGCGGTTCCCTTAGCAGCAGTTGCGCCACCCTTTGTCTGGCAGGCGGTAAGGCCAAGACCTGCTAGAGCGGCTAGACCAAGAGCACTTCTGCTCAGAAATTGCCTTCTGGTCTGTCCAGCAGGGGAGCCTGTGTTAGATGAGTGCTCAGAGTGAGCGTTTTGATTCTGGTGCAAATCTTCGTTGGTGCGCATATCGTCTCCTTCGGTTTTGCCTTAGGTGAAACACCTGCTATCTCAATTGGCTGAGATAATTTGCGCTTATGATGACGTGCGTTTCATCAAAATTGCAGCTAGTTTGTCCAAGATGAAATAATGGGTACGTTAACGTACTGCGAGTGGTATCAAAAAAGCTGTCAATGGTATCTAAATTTGAATTTTTTAGGCAAAGATGAAATATTTTAATCAGGTTTTACGTGGTCAAATGTCTACTCGGTAGTAAAAGTTTTTATGAAGTGGTATTAACGTACCTAACATAAGGCTTAGATTTTGCGTCAATTGTCCCCGCATTATGCTGGGAAAACATGAGCAGTCGCGCATGCAACGCACGTGGAGCGCGCTTACACTTGCGCACGCAATACTACCGTTTACGGCACTGCCTACTTTACAGATGAAATTTTTATGGCATCGTGAAACAATATAGTCAAACGTTTTAGTCAACTGGACGGCCGGAGGTGATTGCGTGAGAGGTGTTCGTCTACGTCTGGAAGAGTATCGCAAAAATGCTAGTTCAGCTGAACGCGATATTGTCGACTATATTCTGTCGGATCCAGAGGCGGCAGTTGGTCAATCAATCCATAAACTAGCAGCTCAAACGTATACATCTGCATCAACGGTTGTCAGGCTTTGCAAGAAGCTTGGCTGCGGTGGCTATAAAGAGTTCCAGCAGGCGCTTATTTACGAGCTGGCAGTAAGTAACAAAAGCAACGATATTGCTGTCGGCGGCGTTATCGCAGGTGACACCACTGATGTGATTATCGAAAAAGTTACGGCAAAGAACATTTCTTCGCTGGAGCTTACCAGGCAATTGCTTGACGCTCAGGTTGTTGACTCAGTTGTTTCACTCATGATGCAAGCTCATTCCATCTGCCTCTTTGGCATGGGAGCTTCGCTTCTGGTTGCAAGAGACCTACAGCTCAAACTCATGCGCCTCAACATCAACTGCAATTTGAGTGACGATTACCATTCTCAGATGCTCTACGCCAAAAACATGGGGCGAGAAGACCTTGCTATTGTGGTCAGCTACTCAGGCCTTACGCGAGAAGCCATTGAGTGTGCCTGGATTGCAAAGGCAAACGGTGCCAAGGTGGTTGCCATCACTCGCGGCGGCATTGATTCAGAGCTCATTCACCGCTCCGACTACGTTTTGGGCGTTGCGGAAACAGAGCACATCATGAGAAGCGGCGCCATGTCTTCAAGAATTGCCCAGCTCAACGTTGTAGATGCGCTCTTTGCAGCCTATGTAAATAGAAATTACGAGAAGAGCGTTAAGCGTTTCTCGACAAACTATATTGGCAAGTTGGATTCAGCCGAGCGTGTCAATACGCTTTCTTCTGACCAAGATTTGTCTGGTACAGCCAACGACGTTATTGCGTAAAAATCTCAACACAGAAGGTGAAAACGTGATTGATTTAACAAAACTTGTCACCGAAACAAGAAACCCCAACACCATGGACCTGGATCAGATGACCCCGCTTGAGCTGGTTAGCGTTATGAACCAGGAAGACCTCAACGTGGTAGCTGGCGTCAAAGAGGTTCTTCCGCAGGTAGCACAGGCAGTTGAGTGGGCAGTTTCCTCGCTAGAAGCTGGCGGCAGAATCGTCTATTTTGGCGCTGGAACTTCCGGTCGTCTGGGTGTTTTAGACGCGGTTGAGTGTCCGCCTACTTTTGGCGTTTCTCCTGACGTGGTTGTTGGTCTTATCGCCGGTGGCGAGAAGGCCTTTGTACGTGCAGTTGAAGGCGCGGAAGATTCTCTTGAGCTTTGCGAAGAAGAGTTCAAGAAGATTGGCCTGAACAAGAACGACATTGCTATTGGAATTGCAGCTAGTGGTCGCACACCTTACGTTATTGGCGGCCTGCGCTATGCTCGTTCTTTGGGCTGCAAGACTGTTGCTATTGCCTGTAATAAGGGTTCTGAAGTGGGCAAAGAGGCAGAGCTTGCTATTGAGCCTTCCTGCGGTCCTGAAGTTCTTACAGGTTCCACGCGCCTTAAGTCTGGTACCGCTCAGAAGATGATTCTGAACATGATTTCGACCGGTTCTATGGTTGGTGTGGGCAAGGCATATCAGAACCTTATGGTTGACGTGCAGCAGACCAACAAAAAGCTGGTAGTTCGCGCACAGAACATCACTATGGCAGCAACTGGTTGCACTCGTGAAGAGGCAGCTCAGGCGCTTGACCGGGCTGATGGTAATGCAAAGCTTGCTATTGTTATGCTGCTTACTCAGATGCCTGTAGAAGAGGCAAAAGCCAAGCTTGAGGCTGCTCATGGTCATGTCAGGGTCACTCTGTAGTAACTACTGTCGGAACAAATGACACAAGCGTGAGCATTTTGTTCCAGCAGCATCGGTCAGTGGTATTAGCGTGACGTGCAAGCGTACGGTAAGTTTTGAAAAACGCTCAATTTACCTGCAGTAATAGAGCATTCAAATTAGGTCAAAACATGAAACAATGAATTACAGGTATGGATTGTTGTACCGCCAAGTTCATTTTTTATGTATTCTTGATACGTATTTGTTGCAACATCGCAACGAGAGAAAGAAGGAAAGTATGGATTACACCAAGCTTTCAGAACAGATTCTTGCTGCCGTCGGTGGCAAAGAAAATGTTCAGAGCAACATGGTCTGCATGACCAGGCTCCGCATTAAGACCGTAGATCCTGCAAAGGTTGACTCTGAGGCTATCAAGGCTATTGATGGCGTTATGGGTCTGGTCGAGGATGCAGAGTACCTTGAGGTTGTTCTTGGTCCTGGCGTTGTCAACAAGGTTATTGTTGAGTTCTCCAAGCTTACCGGCGTTGCTGCTGGTGACGCATCTGAGGACGACGTTGTTTCCGCAGCTAAGGACAACAAGGCAGCTCAGAAGGCTAAGTATGAAAACAAGCCTGTTCAGCGCTTCCTCAAGAAGATTGCTAACATCTTTGTTCCACTGCTTCCTGGCATCATTTCTGCAGGTCTGATCAACGGTATCATCAACGTTATCAACTTCTCCACTGGTAAGGCTTATGCCAATGAGTGGTGGTTCGCAGCTATCTGGACCATGGGTTGGGCACTTTTCGCTTACCTGCCAGTTCTTGCTGGCGAGAACGCTGCCAAGGAGTTTGGCGGTTCTCGCGTTCTTGGTGCTATGGCTGGTGCACTCTCCATTGCTAACGCTGGTATGCCTCTTCTTGCTTCCAAGACTGTTGACGGCGTTGCAACTCGTCTGGTTCACCTTCCATTCAGCCTTCCAACTGTTGCTTTCAAGGAGGGCGCATTTATCGTCGCTTCTTCTGACCTCTTCAACGCAGCAGCAGGCGGCATGATTGGTGCAATCATCTGCGCAATCTTCTTCGCATTCCTGGAGAAGAACCTGCACAAGGTTATGCCAAGCGTTCTTGACACCTTCCTGACTCCACTTTGCACCGTTATCATCGGTGTTATTGGTTCTGTCCTGATTCTTCAGCCTGCAGGCGCATGGCTCACTCAGGCAATCTTCTTTGTCCTTCAGTTCTTCTACGACAAGCTTGGTGTCTTTGGCGCTTACCTGCTTGGTTCTACCTTCTTGCCACTGGTTTCCGTTGGTCTTCACCAGGCACTTACCCCAATCCACGTTATGCTTAACAACCCAGAGGGCCCAACTCAGGGTATCAACTACCTGCTTCCTCTGCTGATGATGGCAGGCGGCGGCCAGGTTGGTGCTGGTCTTGCAATCCTCTTCAAGACCAAGAACAAGCGCGTCAAGAAGTACCTCACCGAGTCCATCCCAGTTGGTATGCTCGGCATTGGCGAGCCTCTTATGTACGCAGTTACCCTGCCTCTTGGTAAGCCATTCATCACCGCATGCCTTGGCTCTGGTGTTGGCTCCGTAATTGCTTACCTCTTCCACCTTGGTACCGTTTCCCAGGGCGTCTCCGGCCTCTTTGGTCTGCTGATTGTCCAGCCTGGTAACCAGGTCTTCTACCTGCTTGCAATGGTTCTTGCTTACGCTGCAGGCTTTGCACTTACTTGGTTCTTCGGCGTTGACGAGGATCGTATCAACGACGTCTTCGGCGAGTAAAAACCACACGTTTTAGAAACGTTTATCCCTCTTCTTAGGTATCCTAGGAAGAGGGATTTTTCTTCTCGCCTGGCGAGAAACCCGTCTTCTAGAAAGCGTTTTGTAATTCACTTGGAGGATTTATGCGCACCGGAATTTCACTGTATTTTGCCAGTGGATATGAAGCTAATGCTGAGGTTGTAGCAAAAGCGCAGGCAGCCGGATGTCACTATGCATTTACCTCATTACACATCCCTGAAGAAGAGGGGATTGATTATCGCACTGAGGCTCGCAAGCTCTTAGAGCTTTGCAGAAAAGCTGAGATTAATCTTATTGCTGATATTTCTCCCGTTACTCTTTCAAAACTTGGCGTTCAGAAGTTTGACGAACTTGCAGAGCTTGGCATTACGTACGTGCGTCTTGACTTTGGATTTGATGCGAAAGAGACCGTAGAGCTTTCTCATAAGTTTCATGTGGTTTTTAATGCTTCAACCATTACTAAGGACGATATCTCTGCGTGGCGCGCAGCTGGTGCTGACTTCACTCGTTTTGCCGCCTGCCACAATTACTATCCTAAGAGCTACACAGGCCTTTCTCTTGAGCGCGTAGCTCAAATTAATGCGCATCTTTCTGCTCTTGGATTCCAGATTTTCTCGTTTGTTCCTGGCGAGGTTTTCCGTGGACCTCTCTATGAGGGGCTGCCAACTGTCGAGGAACACCGTGGACTTTCGGGCGATGCGCTTATTCAGGCGATGCTTGCTCTCTACGACGCTCACTCTGACGTGGTGCTTATTGGCGACCCAGATGTTACTGAGTCTACGTGGAAGCGCATCGGCCAGCTTGAGCAAAACTGCATTGAGTTAAAGACGGAGCTCAAGCCTGAATTTGAGTATCTCTACGATCGACTTCAGACCGATCGACCTGATTCCAGCTCGTATATTATTCGCTCGCAGGAGTCCAGGCTGTGGAAAGATGCACCCGTTTACGACGCAAAGCCTTCTACCTGGGAAACTGTTGCTACTGGCGCCATCTTGGTAAGCAGCAAGGCATATGGCCGTTATGCGGGCGAGCTTTCGATTGCTCGAGGTCTTTTGGAGCTTGATGCTCGCGACAACGTTGCAGGTAGTATCTGCGAAGAAGATCGAGCTTTCTTGCCGTACATCCATTCTGGTCGCGGCTTTAGGTTTATCCGCAGGTAATCAGCGGTTTTCGCTGGTTAAGCTGGTCATCTACACTGTTCGTGCAAGCGCGTCATACACGTCGTGGTTAAGCGGCGTGTATGACGCGCCGGAGCGCGCGAGGCACACTGGATGTGCGAGGCGCTCGAGGCTCATAGGGTGCTCGAAAACGTACGAAGTCACCTTGTGTGCATAAAGACTGCCTAATATGCACGAAAACTAATCAAGAAATTGATATGTCATTCAGAGGGTACTGTTTTGGGTAAAAAACCCGTTTAGTTGGGGATAATTTTTTAGTTTTGTCATTTTGGCATTCACGTTTAAGCAGTTCATAAATAATATGAATGTACACAAAAAATTTGTCCAATTAAAACCGCTGGTAAAACGATTGCATAGAAGTTCGTCAATCCTGCATACCCCAACTAAACGCATTTTTTACCACTTCGCACCGAAATAAGCCATTTTTGGATCAGAATAAGCCACTTCAAATCAAAAAAGACCAGTTGGCGTCAAAATGGTATGCGATCAAGCTATGTGTGACCAAGTTTCGCACAAGCAGTAAGTTTCCTGCTCAGCAAAAACTTCTCCGCTCGTTAAAGAATCCCCTGCTAAAAAAGACTGCCTCCTATTCCTTGGTGTTGAGAAATAGGAGGCAGCTCAAAAGTTAATGTAACAACGCTTTATAGCTTGACGATAACATCCTCAGCTGGTTGGCGACGCTTCTGGACAGGATCCATGTCACGATAGCCCAGGCTAAGCATGCAGGAAACGCCAAAGTCGTTGTACTGGCCGCCGTCGAGAAGACCTTCTTCTTCCAAAATCTTATCGACAGCTTCGCGGTTAAAGCCCTCGATTGGGCAGCTATCGACACCAATCATAGCGGCCATGGTAAGCATGTTTGAAAGCGCAATGTAGGTCTGCTTGCAAGCCCAGTCAAAGGTCGCACGCTCGTTGTCTACCAGGTTAAACATGTTCTCCTGGAAGTTTTTGAAAGCAGCTGCATAGGTTGGCTCAAAGTCTGCAGGAAGCTGCTTGATGTCGTGCATCATGTGCTTGACGTAAGCAGATTCTGTGTTGATGTTCTTGCGAGCAAGAAGAATAACCAGGTAGTGAGCACCGTTAAGGGATGCGCGAGCACCATAGCATGGCTCGTAAAGTTTCTCTTTAAGGCGAAGTGACTGCTCAGAGGCCAGATCCTCTCGCAGATTAACGACTAGGAAGCGCCAGGGCTCCAGGCCGTAGGAGCTTGGTGCTAGACGAGCAGCCTCGAGAATTGCGTCAAGGTTCTCGTCAGAGACGTTCTTGGTAGGGTCATACTTTTTAGTTGCAAGTCTCCACTGGTAGGACGAGAGAACTTTGTTTGCAACGTGTTGTGCGGAGCAGGCCATGTGAGGTCCTTTCTTGTTGGTGGTGCGGCGATGAGCTGGGAGGTGCGCTGTTGGACGGCTGTGAGCTGGGAGGTGCGGTGAGCTGAGTCGTTATTCGGAGAACGTGTTGCTCGGAGAGTGCGTTGCTCGGAGAGCCGCTACTCGGAAAAGCGCCGCTCAGGAAGGCGGTGGGGGGGAGTGAGGCGTTTGTGAGTGCGCTATTCAGAAACGATAAAGCAACCAGGCTGTCCAAGCTCCCACGTGCCCTTGAGGTCAGCAGCAAGCTCAAAGTGCAGCTTGGAGATGCCCAGGTCGTAGTCTTGGACAAGGTGGCGCTGGTTAGGCATAGACGCGCTTACCACGCCATCTGTCAGGTCAAACACAACTGGAAGCTTGTTGATGGCGGTCGGGCATGCCAAAACCGCATTAATGCCGCGGTTAAACCACTCGGGCATCTTCTCTGGCTCAGTTGGCTCGCCGTTTGCGGTCATAATCTGCGCAGGCTTCTTGGTACGCAGACGAATTGCGGTACGAATGCCTTCCTGCTTAAGCGGAATCTTTTCCGGAGCGTATCCGATGGAGATAATAATGACCAGCTTAAGGCCGTTGTACTCGTCGCGAGCCAGGGTCTTCCAGTCCATGGTCTCGGCAATCCAGCATGAGCCAATGCCCAGCTGTATGGCGAGAAGAACGATCTCCTCGCCATAGTAACCGATGAGCTCACGGGCAATTGCGTCTTCACAATAACCTGCTACGTAGTGGTAAATGGGACCGACAATAGACCTGTTCTTCATGTGGACGGAGGTGCCGTCCTCGAGGTGAGGACCTTCGATGGTGAGGATTGCGGGATGATCGGGTGCAACCTCTGCCATCTGGGCATTTGCGACGTCAATGGCTTCCTGGAGCTGAGAGAGTTTCTCTTGCTCAATAGGCTTTTGGTCGTAGGCGCGCAGGGAAATGCGCTGGTCCATGGCTTCTTTTACGTCCATCTCGGTCCTTCCTGGAGCAAGGTTAGAGCAGAGAGCCAAATCGCTTAACGTAGAGGCTCTTGATTATGGTGATGAGAACCATATACCCGCTCATGAGCGCCACTAACCACCCAAAGAATGACAAAGGCAGAGCAACAAGGCTCAAAGGCTGGGCAAACATGGGCAGATACGGAAGAGCGCTGACCACAATGATTCCTGCGGTTGTGAGGGCAAACAGTGAGGTAGAAGGCATGCTCTGAACAAACGGGATCTTGTTAGTTCTGAGTGCGTGGAGAACAAAGGTCTGGGTCCACATGGATTCGATAAACCAGCCTGTCTGGAAAGACAGAATAAAGAGCGCCTGAGCTGCGGTGTTTCCAGCTGCGGTAAGTTCTGCCCAGGTTCCTCCGGCAAGGGCGGGAGAGACCACAAAGAACATAAGCGCAAAGGTCAGTACATCAAAGATTGAACTGATAGGACCAATCCAAAGCATAAAGTTTGTAATCGAATGAGCGTCCCAAGAGCGAGGGCTTGAAAGGAACGAATCGTCAACGTTGTCCCACGGAATCGCGATGCAGGTAACGGTATATGCCAGTCCCAACAGGAGCAGTTGGAGGGCACTCATAGGCAAGAACGGCAGGAAGAAACTGGCCACCAAAACGGATAGTACGTTACCAAAGTTAGAGCTTGCGGTTGCCTTAATGTACTTGATGGTATTGCCGTAGGTCCTGCGACCCTCTTCGACACCGTGCTCAAGTACCAGCAGATCCTTCTGCAACAAGATGATATCTGCGGACTCTTTTGCCACGTCAACAGCGGTGTCAACGGAGATTCCTACGTCGGAGGAGCGCATGGCGGCTGCGTCGTTAATGCCGTCGCCCATGAAGCCGACCACGTGGTTGTTGGACCTGAGCGCAGAGACAACGCGAGCCTTTTGCATAGGGGAAAGCTTTGCAAAGAGCTGGGTCTTCTCGATACGCTCTTTAAGCTGTTCGTCGTTAAGATTCTCTACGTCGCTTCCAAGTAGGAGCTCGTCAACGTGGATGCCCACCTTCTTGCAGACGGCGGCAGCGACGCCTTCGTTGTCACCGGTGAGTACCTTGACCTGCACGCCTTTCTGGTTGAGCTTGGCAATTGCCTCGCGAGCGCTCTCTTTTGGTGGATCCAAGAAGGCCAGGTAGCCAATAAGCACCATGTCGCGCTCATCGTCTACGCCAAACTCGCCGACGCCGCGAGGGTCGCTCTTCTGAGCAACACCAACCACGCGCATACCCTCCTGATTGAGCTGGTAAACGCGGTCCATAACGCTCTTGCGCTGGGCGGGAGTCAGCGGCTTAATCTCGGAGTCCAGGTCAACAAAGGAGCATGCGTTCAGAACTTCCTCGACGGCGCCCTTGGTGATCATCTGTGTCTTGTCAGTTTTTGTGTTTCGCACCACAACGCTCATACGGCGACGCTCAAAGTCAAACGGGACCTCGTCGATCTTTTCGTACTCAACGCTCAGCAGGTTAGTGGGCAGTTCATCGTTTGAAGTCTTGATAATTGCCTTGTCAATAAGGTTTCTAAGGCCGGTCTGGAAGTAGCTGTTCAGATACGCGTGACGGAGCACGCGAGGATCCTCTTCACCCAGAATGTTGAGGTGGCGCTCAAGCACAACCTCGTCTGCGGTGATGGTGCCGGTTTTGTCGGTGCACAGGATGTCCATGGCGCCCAGGTTCTGGATAGCGGCCGGATTCTTAACAATAACGTCCTGCTTGGCCATTTGCGTTCCACCGCGAGAAAGGCAAGTGGTCACAATGACGGGCAGCATCTGAGGGGTAATGCCTACGGCAACGGAAACGCTGAAGAGCAGCGCGTCAAACCAGTCACCCTTGAGGAATCCGTTTGCAAAGAACACAATGGGGCACATGATCAACATGAACGAGACAAGCACCTTGGAGACGGACTTGAGGCCCTCGTCAAAGCTGGTCTCGCCGGCAGGCTGCTGGAGCAGCTCGGACATGGTGCCCACGTAGGATTTGTTGCCGGTTGCAACTACCACTACCGTTGCACTTCCTGATTGAACGGTGGTGCCGGCGAACAGCAGGTTTGTACACTCAGAGAGCGAGAGGGGATAGCGTGTGCCATCTGCGCGACGGTGAGCGTGGACTACACCAGCGGTTTTCTCGACAGGCTCTGATTCTCCGGTGAGTGCGGTTTCGTTGACAAAGAGGTCTTTGGCGTCCAGAACGCGACAGTCCGCGGGAATCATGTCGCCTGAGGCTAAGCGGATGATATCGCCAATAACTACCTGTTCAAAGGGGATTTCTTCTCCCAGTGCGGAAGCAAGTTTGGGCTCTTCAGGAGCTCCGGCCTCGTCGGCGGGGTCTTCGGCGTAGTCGGCGGCTTCATCTGCGGCGTATTCATCCCCGAAGTCCACAGCGGCATTTGCGGCGTCATCCAATCCCTGGTCGAAGCCCTGGTCAACGTCCTGGTTGACGCCCTGGTCCACACCCGTGTCATCAAAGTCGATGGGGCGACGGATGACCCTTGTGGTTGAGGTCACCATTTTTGAGAGCGCGGCCGCCGCCGAGGCTCCCTTGGAGCTCTGGACAAAGTCGATAATGCCGGAGATAAGCACCATTGCGGTGATGATGACGACGGTTGACGGGTCCTTCTCGCCATCTGCGGCAAGAGCCACGTTAGTGACGTAAGAAATGCCTGCGAGCGTAATCAAAATGAAGGTGAAAGGGCTTGCAAAGCTTTTGAGCAGGCGAATGATGAAAGGCTCCTCAGCGGCGCTGGTGATAACGTTTGGACCGTCGAGGTCGTATTTTGCCTGCGCAATGTCAACGGCAAGGCCGTCCGGGGTGGTATGGAACTTACGACAGACGCTCTTTACCGAGTGAGTTGCGGCAAAGGTCAAGGACTGTCCAAGCTCTCCCGAGGTGGTCTGAGCTGTCTTTGTTTGGGTTGTGCGCTTCATGATTGCCATGTGCACCTCCGATGATTAGTGAAAACGAATGACTAACTGGTTGGTGTATGACGCAAACTGAAAGCGTTCTGTTATGTGCGGGACTTGAACCGGACGGCCTGAAACCAGATGATCCGAAACCGGATGCATAGATTCATATATCTACAGAATCGAGCTGGTTATAAACGAGCAGGTAAATCTGTAAACATATAAGCCTATAAGCTATCTAACTGTAATTTTGTTAGGCTCAAGTACTTAAAACTTTTGAATAAGAGGTTTCTTTATATCCGTCACACATAAATGAACAGGGTCAGCATCTGCTGTCAGACGTAAGCTGCTACTTCGACTAGGCATATAAAGCACCTCCTTGAAATAGGTGTTTTGCAAGAGCGGCGCCAACTGAAAAATTGAACGCCCGTCCACTCAAGCACTCTAAGAGTAGTTGGGTTGACGCGATTGGTCAAGCTATTACTATATACCCTATAAACAGGACATTTTTCAGTTGCACTGGCGAGAAGAACGTCGAGCAGCAGCAACGTCGAGCACGGTACTCTTGCAAAGAAGGAGTCTCACATGGGCAAAGTGATTGTATTTGGAAGCCTGAACATGGACATCTCTATCGAGGCAGATAAGATGCCTCAGCAGGGCGAGACCATCGGCGGCAAAAATCTTGTCACCAGCCCAGGTGGAAAGGGCGCCAACCAAGCAGTTGCCGCAGCTCGAATGGGCGCAGATGTCCATATGATTGGTGCTGTTGGTGCTGACTCGTTCGGACAGAACCTCAAGCAGTCGCTTATTGACTATGGTGTCAATGCGGAGCAGGTAGACGAGCTGTCTGGAGTCTCCACTGGTGTTGCCGTAATCGTGCGCGTTGGCGGCGATAATCGCATCATTTTGGACCACGGCGCTAATCACGCGCGCATAGTTGACGATGTAAAAGCGGTGCTTGACCGCATTGTGGAGCCAGGTGACGTGTTCTTGACGCAGTTTGAGTGCGAGTTGTCGACCACGTTTGAGCTTATCAGGTACGCGCATGAGCTGGGGCTCTATACGATGGTGAACCCATCGCCCGCGGCTACCATGACTACCGGTCTTCTCGCCAGCGTGGACTTGCTCTGCCTGAACGAGATTGAGTTTGCGGACCTGTTTGGCGAGGGCAAGATTAGCCCGTTGGCAGAGCCCGAGGTTGCGGTGCAGAAGGTGCTTGAAAGCGGCGTGGCTACTGCGGTGTTGACGCTGGGGTCCAAAGGCTCGATCGCTGCCGACGCACACGGCGTCTACCAGCAGGAATGCTATCGCGTGGACACCGTGGACACTACCTGCGCGGGAGATACGTTTATGGGCACACTCGCCGCGTTCCAGGCATCGGGGCAGCTGGAGGGCCACGACATCAAGCAGGCGCTCGACGTGGCTGCAAAGGCTGCAGCGCTTGCTACCACTAAGGTTGGTGCCCAGCAATCAATTCCAACGTATCAGCAGGTAGTTGAGTTTTAGGTTAAAATTGCAGTGATTGTTGCTTCATAACTCGCAGTTCACACGCAGAAAACGGCTCCAACCAAGCCTAAACGCAGTTCACACGCAGCATACACGCAGCTCAAACGTACAAAGGAGACTTATGACAACGCTTTCAACTAAGACGCGCGTCATCATCGACACAGATCCGGGCATCGACGACGCCATTGCGCTGGGTTTTGCCCTGGCCGCAAAGGCGCTGGATATCAAATTAATTACTACTGTCAGCGGAAATGTTGGTATCGAAAACGTCACCAACAATGCCCTCAAGCTGCTCAAATTCTGGAACCAGCACGTGCCTGTTGCACGAGGTGCCGCCGAGCCGCTGCTCAGAAAACCAATGGACGCAAGCGATGTCCACGGTGCGTCCGGTATGAGAGGCTACGAGTTCGATGGCATTCAGACGGACTGTCTTCTTGAAGAAACCGCACTTGAGTCACAGCATCGCGTCATTATGGAGGGCGCTTCGGCTGGCGAGAAAACCACGCTGGTGACGCTTGGCCCCCTGACCAATATTGCGCTGCTGCTGAAAGCATATCCACAGGTCAAGGAGAATATCGACCGCATTGTTATGATGGGCGGCGCCCTGACCCGCGGAAACCTTGGCGTCATGTCCGAGTTTAACGTGGGTGTTGACCCCGAGGCAGCAAAAATTGTCTTTGCATCCGGCGTTCATGTGGCTATGGTTGGCCTTGAGGTGGGTGACGCCGCTCGCGTGATGCCTGAGGACATCGAGAACATCCAGAACTCCGGTAAGAGTGGCGACATGCTGGTCAAGCTGCTGCTCAACTATCGCGTCCACTACCAGGAGGAGGGCTTCAGCATGTACGACCCAACGGCCGTGGCCTACCTGC
>ERZ773055.57-NODE-57-length-74222-cov-26.603018_pt1 | contig 74222 bp, 66 predicted proteins | sample MGYA00580515_ERZ773055 | MGnify/ENA primary metagenome ERZ773055 (study PRJEB29015, sample SAMEA2737993) | human oral metagenome | biome: human oral; feature: human-associated habitat; material: dental | place: China | collected 2064 ...
ATAGAAACAAGAAGTGCCACCAACATAAGGCGTTTCTTAGCATGACCTAAGTACGAGACAAACACTCTAATGGTATGTCCGATGTTTTGAGGACGTGCTCCTCCTGCGCGATTAGCCATGTGACACCTCCTTACCAGCAGCGTCAATGTCTGACTGACTACCGCCAGTCTGCGACTCATAAAGCTCTCTATAGATAGGGCTCTTGTCGAGAAGTTCTGTGTGGGTGCCAGTCATATGAACCCTACCGTTATCAAGAACGACAATCTGATCTGAGTCCATAACTGAGTTCACACGCTGGGCAATGATGATTTTTGTCATGTCAGCAAGTTCGGCAAGTCCTGCACGAATCTTTGCATCAGTTGCTGTATCAACCGCGCTGGTAGAGTCATCAAAAATGATAATTTTTGGCTTCTTCAAAAGCGCGCGTGCAATACAAAGACGCTGCTTCTGGCCACCGGAGACATTAACGCCACCCTGGCCAAGGTCTCCGTCCAAACCACCAATCCTGTCAAGAAACTCATCAACGCATGCAATAGAACACGCGTGGAGCAGTTCCTCATCAGTTGCATTGGAATCTCCCCACAGCAGGTTGTCGCGAACGGTGCCGCTGAACAGCACGTTTTTCTGAAGGACAACAGATACTGCATCACGAAGTGAAACTAGATTGTAGGAGCGGACGTCATTCTCACCAACAAAAACGGTGCCTTCAGTTGCATCGTACAAGCGAGCAATCAGCTGGATAAGGGTGGTTTTTCCTGAGCCGGTGCCGCCGAGAATACCAACGGTAGAGCCTGGCGCAAACGAGAGGTTAATGTCTTCAAGAACGTTCTCTTCAGCGCTCTGACTGTACTTGAAGGACACGTTTTCAAAACGGACTGCGCCATTCTTAACGTCAGTCAAGCCGTGCTCTGGAGACTCAATAGCAGGTTCTTCGGAAAGAATCTCTCCAATTCGACGTACGCTGGTAATGGCTCGAGCAGTAAGCAAGAACACGCCAGAAATCATCATAAGAGAGTTCATGATAAGCAGCACGTAGCTCATGAAACCTGTGAGCTCACCAACGCCCAGTCTGCCAGCCATAATCATCTGGCCACCAAACCAAAGAATAGCCACGTTAGTGACATACATTGATGCTTGGAAAATAGGCAGGTTTAAGACGGATGTGCCAAAGGTCTTTGTAGCAGTCTGCGCGTACTGCGTATTAACTTTTTTAAAACGATCAGAGACATATCCTTCTCGGACATATGCCTTAATAGCACGCACGGCCGCAAAGTCTTCCTGCAGAGCCTCGTTAAGCTTATCCATTGCGCTTTGCATAACGCGGTACAAAGGACCAACGCGCTTCACAATAAAGAAGAGTGCAATAGCCAAGAATGGCAGCACCGCAAAATACACTACTGCCAGCTCTGGACTCATAATAAATGCCATAACCAAGCCCATGACCAGCATAATTGGTCCACGCATAAACGGGCGTGTGCCCATTGCAAAGGCGTTCTGAATAATGGTGACGTCTGACGTCAGTCGTGTGACCAGAGAGGATGAATCGTATTTATCAAGATTTGCAAAAGCAAATTCTTCCATACGACGATACTCATCTTGTCTGAGTTGAGAGCCCAGTCCCATGGCTGCTTTTGCTGAGTAGCGTGCATAGCCAATACCAGCAAACATTGCGAGAAGAGCAAAGACAACCATAACGGTGCCGTTTACAAAAACAGTTTGAAGATTGCCTTGCAAAATACCCTGGTCAACAATTTGGGCCATGAGTACAGGAATCACTAATTCGAGTAGGGACTCTGCAAACACGCAGAGTCCCGACATAACAAAGTCCTTTTTATACGCGCCAAAATGGTCCAAGATTACCTTTAACTCAGCGCGAGCAGATGGAGCTTTTTCTTTTACAGAAGCGTCATTCATTACTAAAACACCACGTACCTTACTGTCTTGCGTTGCTTGGTTTGCTTATGCCTCTTTTGGAAGCGTTTGAAGCGAAACCTCCTTGAGCTGCTCATTAGAAACAGGCGAAGGAGCGCTGGACATCAGATCAGAGCCAGAAGTAGTCTTTGGGAAGGCCATGACATCACGGATGGAATCAGCACCTGCAAGCAGCATGCATACGCGGTCAAGACCAAGTGCAAAACCACCCATTGGAGGTGCGCCAAACGTCAAAGCCTCCATCAAGAAGCCAAACTGAGCCTTTGCACGCTCTTCAGTAAAGCCGAGTTTCTCCAGAATCTTAAGCTGCAGCTCAGCATTGTGGATACGCATTCCGCCGCCGCCAGCCTCAAAGCCGTCCATAACAAAGTCGTAGGTGTACGAACCCATAGCCAGAGGATTGGTATCCAGAAGATCAAGCTCTTCCTCACGAGGAAGGGTGAAAGGCTGGTGCTCAGAGGCGTAAGACTGAGTCTCCTCATCCCAGTGGAACAGTGGGAAATTAACAACCCAGAGGAAATCATGACCTTCTCGTGGTACATCTAGGACCTTTGCCATATGCAGGCGCATACCACCAAGAATCTCATCTGTCTCCAGGCGACCGCCCACAGCAAAAAGAATCAAGTCCCCTGCCTCAGCTGATATCTCTGCGCGTAGTGCCTCAAGCTCTTCTGGCGAGAAGAACTTGGTGATAGGACCTCCCACGGAACCATCCTCTTTGAAGGCGACCCATGCAAGTCCCTTAGCACCAAAGCCGGCAGCTACCTCGGCAAGCTTATCTACCTGAGAGCGTGGCCAAGTGCCTGCACCCTTAACGTTGATTGCCTTGACGTACTGACCATCAGTTGTTGCGGCAGAGCTAAAGAGCTTAAAGCTGGACTGCTTGAAGACCTCAGAAACATCGTGAAGCTCCATACCAATGCGGGTATCAGGCTTATCGGAACCGTAGGTATCCATTGCGTCCCAGTACTGAATCTTGCGCAGTGGAGCTGGGAACTCAATGCCCATCTTTGCAAATGCATCGCCCAGAATATCCTCAAGCTCAGCCATGACATCTTCCTCGCGGACAAATGCCATCTCCATATCAACCTGCGTAAACTCAGGCTGACGATCTGCACGAAGATCCTCATCGCGGAAGCACTTAGTAATCTGGTAGTAACGCTCAACGCCGCCAATCATCAGCAGCTGCTTTAATAGCTGTGGAGACTGTGGCAGTGCGTAGAAGTTTCCACCCTGCATTCTGGATGGAACCAGGAAGTCGCGAGCTCCCTCAGGAGTAGATTTGAACAGCGCTGGAGTCTCTACCTCGGTAAAGTCACGCTTATGGAATGCCTCACGAAGCGCAAATGCAAAATCAGAACGCATACGAAGGTTCTGTGCCATCTGAGGACGGCGCAGGTCAACGTAGCGGTACCTCAGGCGAAGGTCCTCGTTAACATCAATGTGGTTCTCAATCTGGAATGGTGGAACTGCACTAGTGTTAAGAACCTCAATCTTTGAAGCAAGTACCTCTACCTCACCGGTAGCAAGAGCCTCATTAGTCTGACCTTCAGAACGATGCTGAACCGTACCAGAAATCAAAACAGGCCACTCGGGACGAATAGTCTCTGCAGTTGCAAATGTTTCTGCATCAACATCTGGGTCAAACAGAATCTGTGTCAAACCCTCACGATCACGAAGGTCAACAAAGATTAGGCCTCCAAAGTCACGACGACGCCAAACCCAACCAGTGAGTGTAACGGTCTGGCCGATATGCTCTGCGCGAAGCTCTCCGCAGGTATGTGTATGCATGCTGTGCAAATCAACAGCTACGTGAGCGGAATAATTCTGGGGGGTTTCTGAGGAACAATCCATTTTTATCCTTTCGTCTTTGCTTCCCTGTGCCAAATCGGAAAGCGCCTTCAAGACGGCAAAAACGTGTAGACGGCACGTTCTTGCTCATAGATAAAACATTGTACTCCTATTCAATTAGAGCACTTTAATCATTTGAATTAATTATCTCTTCGCTCTGATCTTATAAAGCAAAAGAGACTTAATGCTCTTCATTTGTATAATCCACTCTCTTTAGTGCACTTCCTGAAAAAAGCAATGCAATCATGCTGATTATTAAGAAAAAGATCAGTAATCCCCAGTCAAAATATCCAATCATTACATTTCTTATTAATTCCAGTTGATATGTCAGCGGGTTACATCTTGATATAACTTGAAGAATCATAGGAGCATTATCAAGAGAATAAAATAGTGGTGCGGCAAAAATCAAAGGCGTCATTACTACACTCAAAATAAAATCTCGCTGTTTGTAATCATTAATTAGCAATGCAATACAGGAAAAAATTGATGTCCAGAATACAATGAAAATACACAACAACAAAAACATGCCAATAACTTGCCAAAGACTTATCCGCATACCAGTAATCATTGAAATAGCCAAAAGAATTATTAATTGAAGTAATGTTACTACAAAAGGAAGTGTTGAAATACCCAACACATAACACTCAGGATTAATACCACTCTCAAGTTTAATCGGCAAAATATTCCATCGCTTATCTATAACCAACCTATAGACACTTTGATTCATTTGTTGAAATAAGCACATAATCAAAATGCCAGCAAATGCAAATGACAAAAAGGACATATACTGTCCATGAAAATATATATCTCCAAATGTTGACTGAATTCCTATTGCATAAAAAACATAATACAAAATTGGAGTCAATAAGCTGCTATATATTATGTGTTTATTTGACTTAAGTGCATTAAGCTCTGTTTCTACAACGATGACAAATGATGAAAGACCAAAACTTTCTTTTTTAAAATTCATTATCAGATCCTTCCAAAATTATTTGTCTCAGTGTCAAATTATTAAAAGTAATATTTTTTATTGAAACAAGTTCCTGTAACTTACCGATAAGAACAGGCAGCTTAAGAAAATAACCTTCACGTATTGTTATTTCATTTTCTTCAATCGAACAAGGGCAACAAGACATTAAATCACTTTGATTGTTAAGCGATAACAATCCATCAAAAGTAATTCGCGCTAATTTTTCATAAGAGTACTGTAAAAAGAAGTCGGAAATTTTACCGAAAAATTTTAATTTACCATCTTCTATTAATAAAACCTGATCACAATACTCCTCCAACAAACCAAGATCATGTGAGGAAACAAGTACCGTACAGTTTCTGTTATCACATTCTTTTCTTAAATATTTAAATAAATTATCCCCTTTGATTACATCCAGCCCGGAGGTTGGCTCATCAAGAATAAGAAAATTTGGTTTATGAACCAACGCTCTTGCAACCTGCAGGAGCTGCTGTTGTCCTCCAGATAAGCCATCAGGTAAAGATTTTTCAAACTCAGACAATCCAAGAAAATTTATAATCTTATGAGTACTTTCCTTAGCATCGCTAGATGTTTGCCCACTTAATCTTGCACCAAGGTACACATTGTCAAAGACATTTAAATACCAATCGATTGATTGTTTCTGTAGACAAACTCCAACATCTCTAAAGGGTATCTCTTCTTCAACAATAATTTTTCCCTTGTAATTTTTATATAAACCTGCCAGAACGTTTAAAAAGGTTGTCTTTCCTGATCCATTTTTTCCGATTACAGCAACAAAATCGCCTTTATTAATCGTCAGGGAAAAGCCTTCGATTCCGTTTGTAGAATCCTTATATTTATAAGATAAATCATCGACTTTTATACAATTCATCCTTCTACTCCTTGTCTAAACTGCAAAAAAAGGTGATCTAAGGATTCACTCAGCATTAATTTAAAACGCAAGGAAATTGTACAATACTTATAAACTTGGAAGAGGTGCCTTATGTATAAAGCCGCTGTATTTGACCTAGACGGAACACTTCTGAACACTATTGTTGATCTTGCTTGGGCAACAAATTACGCTCTTGAGCAGTTCAATATGCCTACCTATACCGTTGATGAGGTCCGTCAAATGGTAGGAAACGGCGTTGCAAAGCTTATCCGCGATGCTGTGCCAAAGGGCACCGATAATGAAACATACCAGCGTGTACTTGCGTGTTTTAAAGAGCACTACGCTGACCATAGCTTGGATAACACTGCTCCGTATCCTGGCATTCTTGAAGCTGTTGATACGCTTAGGGCTGCAGGTGTAAAGTGCACCGTTGTCTCAAACAAACCAGACTTTGCCATTGCAGATTTAATGAGCAATTTTTTCCCAGGTAGATTTGATTTTGCCCTAGGTCAGCGAGATGACCTTAAAAGAAAGCCTGATGCAGAACCTGTCCATTACGCTCTTGCTCAAATTGGCGTTAATCCTCAAGACGCTGTCTATATTGGAGACTCTGAGGTTGATGTTGCAACAGCACACAACAGTGGCATGCCTTGCATTAGTGTTACCTGGGGATTTAGAGATAAAGAAACGCTTCTAGCTGCAGGTACCACCACACTTTGCGATACTGCAGATGAGATGGTGCAAGAAATTCTCAAATAGTAGCACTAAAAATTGCAACCATCCGCTCATTGCCGTTGAGCGAGAAAAAACGTCCGCTTGCCTATGCCTCTCAATTCATCTGAATAAGCGTATTCTGAGGGCGGTATAGTCTATAAAAGTGCGTCCATAATTTGCGCGCAAGCGACGTGGAAAGGATTGCATCATGGGCAAGAAAAGTTCTGAGGTTCTCCAGATTTCTTACGAAGACCTGGTAGAGTACCTGCACAGTAATCACTCTGTGTACATGCAAGTCGGACACCAGGTTTATTACCTCACTGATGTCAATTTTGAGGCGTGGAGAGCTCAAGACACCAGTATCAGAAACTCAAAAAACCACTTTGTAGATTGTTCTGAACTAGTTCCTACGGTAGACGAATTTCTCGCTCTTCCTTTTATTAATGGAAAAACTATTAAAGACGTTTTTGCGCATGCAACGTTCTATGCATCCATGAAGAACGAAAAATCTGAGTAATTCAAATTAATCAACGTTTTGTTGACTATCTCTCAGCTAAAACTTAAAGGATCTGTTAATCGCAGATCCTTTTTTATTACTTGGTAGATTGCCTTATTAATCTGCATTTCTCATAAAAAACGCCGATGCAGTGCACCGGCGTTTAGCTTTTAATTTGAGAGAACGTGTCTACTCAACTGGCTTCTGAACCTCAAGAACCTCGGCAATCTCAACCTCAGCAGAAACCGTTCCGGCAAGCTCTGGAATAAGATCGTTGTACTTATTAGCAGAAGCCAGCTCAGAGGAAGCAGTCTTTGCGTAACGCTTAACTGCTGCGGCAGCACGGTTGACTGCGCTCAGCGTACCGGCGCCACCAACACATCCTCCTGGACAAGCCATGCCCTCAAGAAGGTAGCCTGGATATTTACCCTTAACGGCATCCTTAAGCATAGCTCGGCACTCAGCAAGGCCGTCAACAGCCATGATGGGTACTTCTTTATCAGGATACTTCTGGTGAATGACGTTAACTACGGCACCTGCTACGCCACCAGCCACTGCAAAAGCACGACCATCATGAGATGCATTTTCAAAATCGGAGTTGTCGTCATCAAGCTTGGTGTAGTCAATGCCCTTAGACTCCATCATTCCCGCAAGCTCCTCAAAGGTCAGAACAAAATCGACCTCGGACTTAACGGAACGACGCAGTGCCTCAAGCTTCTTAGCGGTACATGGTCCAATAAAAACAATCTTGGACTCTGGGTTTTGCTTTCTCACCAAACGAGCAGTCAAAACCATTGGAGTAAGAGCCATAGAGATTGCATCAGCATGCTCTGGGTGCTCTTTTTTAGCCATGGCAGACCAGGAAGGACAGCAACTTGTACCCATAAATGGAAGCTTCTCTGGGACTTCTTTGACAAAGTCTTCTGCTTCCTGAACAGTACAGAGGTCAGCGCCAGTTGCTACCTCTTCTACCTCGGCAAAGCCCATCTCTTTGAAGGCCTCACGAAGACGACCAACGCTGCCCTTGCCAAACTGACCAACAAACGAAGGAGCCACAATTGGAACAACGGTGTAACCCTCATTGATAGCCTGAATTACCTGGAAAATCTGGCTCTTATCGGCAATTGCGCCAAACGGGCAGTTGACCAGGCACTGGCCACAAGAAACGCACTTCTCGTAATCAATGTCTGCGCGACCGTGCTCATCAGAACCAATTGCATCCATACCACAAGCAGCAGCGCAAGGACGTACGTGGTGATGAATTGCCTGGTAAGGACAGACCTTGAAGCACATGCCGCACTGAATACACTTCTCCTGGTCAATGTATGCCTTTTTGTCTACGAAGCTAATTGCCTCTTTAGGACAAATCTCTCGACAAGGGTGCGCAAGACAGCCCTGGCACGCATTGGTAACGCGATACACATTGTCCTCGCATGCGTTGCACGCAAATTTAACGATGTTAATCAGAGGTGGCTGATAATAAACCTCTGGTCGAGAGGCCTCTTCCAGGCCGTCAGAAATATGCTCTGGTTGATCCACGCCCTGCATAGGCATGCCCATAGTCATGCGAATACGCTCACCGACAATAGCGCGCTCTAAGAAGACGCTCTCGCGGTACGTTGCAATATCACCAGGAATAATCTTGTAAGGTAGCTCTTCCATCTGGCGAGCAATTTCATCAACGCTCTTATCTGCTTTTTCATACGCAAGCGTTGAAACCTCTTTAAATACCTTCCTGCGGATTTCAGTCAGGTTGGTATAGACACCTCGCATTGTGCCAGGCATTTCTCCCCCTCCTCGTTCACTTTATGCACGTCTGGATAACGTATCCGCACAAAATGAATGTATGTCTCTACCACAAAGTATGTACTATAAGTCCACCTCGGTAACACCAAAATAAGAAAATCGCTCTGGAATATCCGTTTTAATCACAATTTTTGCGCCCGTGACTGGATGAATAAATCCAACACGATATGCATGGAGCATTAATGACTGCGGCCTGTGCTTCTTTTTTGAAGCGCGCTGCAGAGACGACACACCTCCATACAGCGTGTCTCCTACCAGAGGAAATCCAAGTGACGAGAGATGCACTCTAATTTGATGCTTTCTTCCTGTCAGCAAATTGACCAGTAGCAAGCTTTGAGTTTGACCTTGTGCTGACGATGCAACCTTAATGAGGCGCACCTCCGTTTGAGAAGGCTTACCCGTGACTGAGATTCTCATCTTCTGAGCGTCATGCCGGTCTTTTCCAACTGCCTTATCTATCAGCAGTTTATTTGGTTCAAATGCTCCCTTAACAGCTGCCAGATACTCTTTGGAAAGCTCCTTGGAGGCAATAAGCTGGTCAAACTGTGCCTGCGTTTCTTTTTTAAGCGAGAAAAGCACAATACCTGTAGTCTCTCTATCAAGGCGATTCAGAGCTTGGACCTGGGAAAGGTCTATCTGGCTTGAGCTCACAAGTGCGTGGAGTTTCTCGCAAACTACCTCAGTTAACGAGGGCTCATGGGTACCGTCCGCATGAACGATAATTCCCGCTGGTTTATTCACGGCAAGTAGATAGTCGTCCTGATACAAAACCTCAAGATTGTTTTCAGACTGAAGAGCATCCACGCTACTCACCTCGCTTAACTACATAGCGCTGCTCAGAGAGAACCTGGGCAAATGACTCGATTGTGCTCCACACATGGTCGGTGCGTCGCCAGGCAACACTAACCGAGTACGACATCTCTTTTCCCAGCTCAATGATGTGAAGGCCGGACGTTTCAAAGTCGTAGTAAGACGAAGCAACCAGCTCTGATGGCAAGAAGCACGCGCCAACGCCTCTCATGGCAAGCGCCAAAAGCGTCTCGGAGTTTCTGGACATGACCTTGATAGTGGGAGAAATGCCCGATGCCGCAAACGCATGGCGAGCAAAGCTACCAGCAATATCTCGATTACCAACCGTTAAAAAGGGGCAAGCTTCCAGAGCCGTGAGCTTTCCCGTCTTTTTGACTTGCGCGACGACCGAGTCAACCTCATCTGCATACAAAGATTCAAGAAGCACTTGAGAAACTACCAGAACAATCTTCTCGTCAAAAAGCTTTTTAACAACCAGGTCATACGACGATGAATTAACCGTTGCAACGATCAAGTCAAGCTGGCCTTCAGATAGCCACTCAACAAGCTCGTCATTCTCGCCCTCATCAAGCTCAATGGAGATATTTGGGTGCAATTTTTGGAATGCAGCAATGGAGCGCGGCATGATGATGTGGCCTCGTGTAGCAGTGACACCAACACGCAGGCGACCTCGCTCGTTGCCCGCAATATCAAGAAACTCTTGATCCATAGCGCGACGCTGAGCCTGGAACCTACGGGCGTAGCGCAAGAACTCTTCTCCTGCAAACGTGAGCGACAGCGGGACCGTACGTTCTAGCAACTTAGAGCCAAGTTCTTTTTCTGCTGCCGCAATATTTGCCGAGAGCGTTTGCTGCGTTACACTCAGGCGCTCAGCCGCCTTGGTGAAGCTCTTTTCTTCTGCAACGGCAACAAAATAATCCATGGTTTGAAAGTTCATTTTTGCTCCCACCGTATTACAAAAATTACTTGTAATTATAACCATTGAAAACAGTTGGACTTCAACTTTTTAGTTGCCTACTCTATTTACATAAGAAATTCGTTTGGAGTGGATGCATGGTAGAGCTAATAGTACTAAGTGCCTTTGCGGTGATGCTCATCGTAGGTACAGCCCTATCTTTTCCCCTTACATCTATTTTGACCATTGGTTTCTTCCTCTTTTTTGGCTACGGACTCTCCCGCAAAATCTCTGCAAAAACACTTCTTGTAGCGGCGTTTAAGTCTGTCTGGGAAGTTAAAACAATTATTGCGCTGTTTGCCGTTGTAGGCGCTATGAGTGCAGCATGGCGAGCAGCGGGAACCATTCCAGAGATTGTCAGCATTTCTGCTTCTCTTATTTCTCCTTCTGTCTTTATTCTGGCTACCTTCTTACTCTGCACCATGATGTCCATGCTTTTGGGCACCGCATTTGGTACCGCTGCAACCATGGGTATCATCTGCATGTCTATTGGTAAGGCAATTGGAGCAAGCGAGTTCTTTATTGGTGGTGCCGTCCTTGCAGGTAGCTACTTTGGAGATCGTTGCTCCCCTATGTCTACCAGCGCAATCCTTGTTTCGCAGCTTACCGATACCAATCTATCCAAGAACATTAACCGCATGCTTCGTACTAGCGTTGTGCCTTTTATTGCTGCATGTGTTATCTACGTGGCCTGGGACTTCTTCATGGCAAACACGGGAACTATCCCCGATGTTACTGGTCTTCTGAGCCGTTCCTTTAGGCTTTCTTTGATTTCACTTACACCAGCACTTCTTGTAATTGTTTTCTCGCTTCTTAAGGTTGATGTCATTGTGACCATGGCATCCAGCCTGGCGCTTGCCTGCATTCTGTGTGTCACCATCCAGCGCGTTCCGCTTACAGACCTGCCTGTCATCTTGCTCTTTGGTCTACGCGCTCCAGGAGCTACTGTTGCAAACATGGTGAATGGCGGCGGTGTCTTCTCCATGATGAACGTCTTGACAATCGTAACCATTTCTTCAAGCTACGCTGGTCTTTTCCAGACAACTGACCTGCTTCGCCGTATGTGCCAGCTGGTAGCTGACCTCTCCGATAACTCCACGCCTTTCTTTGGCGTTCTGATTACCAGCATGTTTACTTCAATGGTTTCTTGCAACCAGACCTTGGCCATTATGCTGACAAACAATCTGTGCGAGAACGCAGAGAACTCTTCAAGCGCCCTTGCTTTGGATATCGAGAATAGCGCTGTAATTCTTGCTCCTCTGGTACCGTGGTCCATCTCAAACATCTCGGTACTCTCTGCAATTGGTGCGCCTTCTATGAGTCTTCTAGCTGCAAGTTTCCTCTATTTGCTGCCTCTTTGGACTCTGGGAATTTCCCTGTGGCTCCATCGCCGTCCAGCAAAAATTGACGGTCACCGCGCTCGTTGGCTTGGCCTTACCTCTGACGATGTCCGTAGCTGCTCTTGGCCTCGCGTGCAGGATGATGAGTCTGCAGACTCTACCGCAAGTCTTCCTGCTGTAAAGGTTGCTTAACAAAACAAACCCTCCCGAGTCACTGACACGAGAGGGTTTACATGTAACTGTTAGAATCCGTTAGTTATTACTGCCTGGCTTTTACCTCAGCAACAAGCTGGTCAGCAGGCACCTGTACCTGCTCGTGAGACTCCATGTCACGAAGAGTTACCGCACCAGCCTCAACCTCATCTGGGCCAATAACCACGCAAAGCGTTGCACCCATCTTATCCGCCTGCTTAAACTGAGCTCTTAGCGAACGACCAGTACGATCAGCCTCACATCGAATGCCAGCCTCACGCAGAGCCAACACAGCATCAAATACAACAGGAGCCTGTTCAGCACCTGCGCAAGCAACATAAACACAGCTTGGAGCTGCTGGCTCAGTTGCAACACCAAGAGCCTCCAGCGCAAGCATAATGCGCTCAAAACCGACAGCAAAACCGACACCTGGAGTTGGCTTTCCACCTTCAAGCTCAACAAGACCGTCATAACGACCGCCACCACCAATGGCGCCAACACCAGCGCTTGGAATCTCTACCTCAAAAACGGTACGCGTATAGTAATCCAGACCACGAACAAGTGTTGGATCCTCAACGTATGAAATACCCGCAGCATCCAGATAGGCCTTGACCTGCTCATAGTGAGCACGACAATCATCACACAAGTTGTCAGAAATCAGCGGAGCATCCTTCATGACCGCATGACAACTCTCGTTTTTGCAGTCAAACGCACGCAGTGGATTGATTTCTGCACGCTCAAGACAGTCTTCACACATCTCATCCTTGTGATCAAGAATGAACTGCTTGACCTTCTCGCGATATGCTGGGCGGCACTCCGCATCACCCATGGAGTTAATCATGAGCTTCATATCAGCTGGCGAGAAACCCATCTGCTCGTAAAACTTCATCAACATGATGATGGACTCTGCATCGGCAGCTGGATCAGAAGCTCCAAGCCACTCAACGCCTACCTGGTGGAACTGACGCAGACGGCCCTTCTGAGGACGCTCTCCCCTAAACATTGACTCGGCATACCAAAGCTTTGCGGGTGTTCCTCCCTGTGGCACAAAGTTGTGCTCAACAGCAGCACGAACCACACCAGCAGTTCCCTCAGGACGCATAGCCATGCGCTGACGAGGCTTAAGACCGGACTCATTACCGGCAGCCAGCAGGTCCTCAAGCAACGCACCTGAAAAGACGCGGAACATCTCTTTGCGTACGACGTCGGTAGACTCACCAATACCGTGAACAAAGGTATCTACCTGCTCAAGTGCAGGAGTCTCAATGCGGTCAAAGCCATAAGTACCAAACAGATGGCGAGCAACATCCTGCATATGCTCCCAAGAGCGCATATAGCCGCCGTAAAGATCTTCGGTACCTTGAATTCTCTGACCCATGAATCCTCCTTGTTACAAACATAGACGCTTCTAGTTTACCCGTGAGCGGCAACTCTGGCACAGAAAAGCTTTTATAACTTTTGAAACCTATGAAAAAATCCGATTATTTTCTAGAAAACGTGAAAAAGTGCTCATGTAAGGGTTGCTTTTTAATTCCTACCATTTAGTATGAATTAGCGGATTTTGGGGTATGACAAAAACGTCAGTGACATTGGCGTTTGTCTTTGTCACAAAACCGCACTAGCACAAAGGTTTTGCTCGCCCTAGAGCTGCCCAAACTGGCTAGCCACAAACGTATCACGTGCTTGCACGTAGAGATATTTGGAGAGAGATTTATGGCAACTGAGCTACTCCGTGTAAACGGAATTTCCGCAGGTACCGAGGAGAAATCCATCCTGCATTCAATTGATCTGAGCATTGGTGATGGCCAGGCTCACGTTCTGATGGGACCTAACGGCGCAGGTAAATCAACACTTGGCCGCGTCATCATGGGTGACCCCACCTATAAGATTACCGATGGTTCCCTCATCTTTAATGGCGAGGATGTAACTGAGCTTGCTGCAGATAAGCGCTCACTTGCAGGCATCTTCCTCTCCTATCAGGCACCTGTTGAGGTTCCTGGTGTTCCTCTTTATTCATTCCTGCGCACCATCACACAGATGCGTCCTGAGCTTAAGATGACCGCTCGTCAGTTCCGTCAGCGTGTTGGTCAGATTTCTGATCAGCTTGAGCTTGACCAGGGTTTCTTGATGCGTGAACTTAACGTTGGCTTCTCTGGTGGCGAGAAGAAAAAGGTTGAGATGCTTCAGCTTCTGCTGCTTCAGCCTAAACTTGCCATTCTCGACGAAACTGACTCCGGCCTGGACGTTGACGCACTCTCCGTTGTTTCAAAGGGTATTCAGGCTTATCGCGAGACCTGCAACGGATCGCTGCTCATCATTACTCACAACACCCGCATTCTTGAGCGCCTTGAGATTGACCGCACTCACGTTATGGTTAAGGGTCACCTGGTAGCTGACGGTCCTGCGAACCTCATCAACCAAATTGATCGCGAGGGCTTTGAGCATTTTGAGAACCAAACAGATGAGGGTGGTGCTAACTAGTGAGCGAGAAGAAGCGATCTGAGGTCGCTGACGTAGACCGCTCGCTCTACGACTTCACCAAGTCCGAAGAGGGTTACGAGCGCTACGATGATGGCCTAACGCCAGAAATTGTGCGTGCTATTTCCGAGAAAAAAGAAGAGCCCAAGTGGATGCTTCAGATGAGGTTGTCGGCTCTGGAAACCTATCACCAGCGCCAGATGGCCACCAATTGGGGACCTTCTATTGCAGGTTTGGATTTGAACCATATCTCCACGTATGTCTCGCCAAAGACTCAGCAGGCAAATAGCTGGGACGATGTACCTGAGGATATTAGGGATACCTTTGATCGTCTGGGCATTCCACAAGCAGAGGCAGAGAGCCTTGCTGGTGTTGGTGCTCAGTACGATTCTGAGATTGTCTACCACAACATGCGTGAGGAAGTTGCTGAACAGGGTGTTATTTACACCACCATTGAGGATGCTCTGCACGATCCACAGTGGGAGCCTGTTGTTAAAGAATACTTTGGCAAGTTGATTCCTCCTTCAGACCACAAGTTTGCGGCACTGCACTATGCTGTGTGGTCTGGCGGTTCTTTTGTTTATGTTCCTAAAAATGTCACTCTAGACTATCCTCTTCAGAGCTACTTTAGGCTGAATGCCCAGGGTGCTGGCCAGTTTGAGCACACACTTATTATTGTTGAGGAAGGCGCTGATCTGCACTTTATTGAGGGCTGTTCTGCACCTAAGTACTACGCAGCAAACCTTCACGCTGGAGCTGTTGAGCTCTTTGTTAAGGACGGTGCTCGACTGCGTTACTCGACCATCGAAAACTGGTCCAAGAATATGTACAACCTCAATACCAAGCGCGCCATCATTGGCAGTAACGCAAAGATGGAGTGGGTCTCGGGCTCTTTTGGCAGCCACGTTTCCTACCTCTACCCTTCTACCATCATGAACGGAGATTCCTCTAACTGCGAGTTCACTGGTATTACGTTTGCAGGAGCTACTCAAGACCTGGATACAGGTTGTAAGGTGATTATTAACGGCTCCAATAACTCGGCAAACGTTGACACTAAATCCATCTCCAAGGATGGCGGCGTCAACACCTTCCGCTCCGCAGTTACCGTTGGTCGTAAAGCAGAAAACGCTCGCGTGGCATTCTCATGTCAGTCCCTGATGCTAGACAACATCAGCCGTTCTGACACCATCCCAGAAATGGATGTCCGCAATTCAACTGCTCAAATTGGACATGAAGCAACTATTGGACGTATTTCTGACGACACCGTTTTGTATTTGATGAGCCGCGGTTGCTCTGAGGCTGAGGCTCGCACCATGGTAGTAAACGGATTTGCAAACCCTGTCTCAAAAGAGCTTCCTATGGAGTATGCCGTTGAGATGAATAACCTTATTAAACTTGAGATGGAAGGAGCGATTGGCTAATGGATAACGTTTTGATTAATCGCGCCAACGTCCCTGCAGCTCAGACATGGAACCGTCTACACGCCAACTCTTTGTCAGTTACCGTCCCTAATCATGCCGATGCAGGCAAAGTGTATCTGCATTTACCTCGTCTTTTTGAGCGCATTGAGTGTGGAATGGGCCAAGAGGTTACTGATTACGTTGAGTCTCAGGTATTTAAATCTGATTTCTACAATGTTCCCGCTTATACCAAGCGAGAAGAACCTATTGTTGTTGCGGTTTCTGCTGCTCAAAACCAGTGTGCAAATACCGGCATTATTGTGCGTGAAAGCGCTGAGGCCACTGTAGTTATCGCCGCTTTTGCAGGCGAGAAGAGCACAGATGCTACTAGCAACAACGCGAACGCCAGCGACGCGCTCCCAACAAGCGCTGCGCTCACCCGCATTGTTGTTGAAGCTGGCGCAAAGCTGCACCTCATTGAGATGCTTGGTGTCAACGAAGGCCAGCAGCACCTTGAGAGTGTTGGACTTGAGGTTCACCAGGACGCTGCTGTTGATGTTAAGCAGTACGCTCTGGGCGGCTCAACCATTGGTCTTGGACTCACCGCTAACTTAGTTGGCGCTCGAGCTCGCCTTGACCTCAACAATCGCTATCACGCTACTCACGAAGAGACGCTTGATATCAACCACCTGGTACGCATGCGTGGAACCTCTACGCGCGCGCAGCTCACTGAGTCTGGCGTCCTTAACGAGGCAGCTAAAAAGACGCTTCGCGCAACCATCGATCTTGTCCGTGGCGCAAAGGATGCCCAGGGCAACGAGATTGAAACGGTCATGATTCTTGGCGACGATGTTGTCAACAAGACCATGCCTGTTATTCTCTGCGATGAGGACGATGTTGCTGGTAACCACGGAGCCACCATAGGATCTGTTTCTCCTGAGCAGCTTGATTATCTTGCAGCTCGAGGACTTTCTCGCCAAGCTGCAGAGCAGCTGTTTGTACGCGCTCTCTTTGAAGACGCCATCATCAACGCGCCTGAGGAGATTTCTCACCGCGTGGCTGTTGAGCGTTGCGAGGCTGAGCTGGGCACAGAAATTGCTCACGACTATGACGAAGCCGCAGGTAGCAACGATGTGCCTGGCAGCAATGGCAGGGATTCTAACGCTGAAGCCGATTTCAACAAAGGTGGTGTCGCGTAATGACCGACGCAGAAGTTGCTCAGATTACCGATAACCCTTACAAGGCAGATTTTCCGCTTCTGGCAGCAAATCCCGAGGTAGCGTACTTGGACAGTGCTGCTACTTCTCAGCGCCCACGCGAGGTTATTGAGGCGCAGTCGCGCTTCTACGAGACCATGAACGCAAACGCTCTGCGCGGACTGTATCGTTGGAGTGTGGAAGCAACCGCAGCTATCGAGGGTGCTCGCGCTTCAATTGCAAAGTTTATTGGCGCTGTCGATAAAAACGGCAAGCCAGAAGACCGTCAGATTATCTTTACGCGTAACACTTCTGAGGCGCTTAATCTAGTTGCTTCAAGCCTTGGTCGCTATGCGCTTAAACCAGGCGATGACGTGGTCATTTCCATCATGGAACACCACTCTAACATCATTCCTTGGCAGCAGATTTGCAAGGCTACCGGCGCCAACCTGGTGTATCTGCGCATGAACTCGCAGTATCAGATTACGCCTGAAGAGATTGCATCAAAGATCACCGAGCGAGCAAAGATTGTGTCTGTCACACACGTCTCCAACGTGCTAGGAACTCACAACGACATCAAGGCCATTGCCAAGCGCGCTCACACTGTGGGTGCCTACATGGTAGTTGACGCCGCTCAGTCTGCACCTCACATCCCTATTGACGTGCACGATCTTGACTGCGATTTGCTGGCTTTCTCGGCACACAAGATGTGCGGACCTATGGGCATTGGTGTGCTTTGGGGCCGCTCCGAGCTGCTCGATGCCATGCCGCCATTCCTTACCGGCGGCGAGATGATTGATTCCGTCACCGAAACCAGCGCCGTTTGGGCTCCTGTTCCCGAGAAGTTTGAGGCAGGCACGCAGGACGCCGCGGGTATCTATGCTACCGGCATCGCTGTCGAATACCTCAATGGCTTGGACATGGCAAAGATTGAGAAGCGAGAAGAACTTCTCGCCAGGTACTTGGTGCAGCAACTGTGCACGCTGGACTTTGTTGACATCGTTGGCTCTAAGCTGGGACAAAATCACGTGGGCGCTGTGGCGTTTAACGTGCGCGGCGTTCATCCACACGATGTCTCGAGCATCCTAGACATGAACAACGTTTGCATTCGCGCTGGTCATCACTGTGCCGAGCCGCTTCTGATTGAGCTGCACGAGTCCAGCACCTGCCGCGCATCCGTTGCGTTCTACAACGATAAACACGACATTGACCAGCTGATTGAGGGTCTTAACCAGGTATGGAAGATCTTTGGCAGCGCGGTCAGCAGCAAATAAACAAGGAGTTGAAATAAGTGGCAGCAAACGACCTGTATAACGCTGAGTTTATGGACCACGTTTCTCACCCCGATTACAAATATCAGATGGACAACCCTACCGTTTCTCACGAGGGCGTTAACCCTTCTTGTGGCGATGAGCTAACGTTTTCCGTGCGCATTGAGGACGGAAAGATTGCTGAGGCTGCTTTTGTGGGCAGTGGATGCGCAATTTCTCAGGCATCCGCCGACATCATGAGCGACCTGATGATTGACCGCACTCCAGAAGAAGCTATTGAGCTCTGCAAACTCTTCGGGCGCATGATTCGCGGAGAAGAGACTGACGAGGCAGTGCTTGACCAGCTGGAAGACGCCAACATTCTGCACGACATCGCTCACATGCCCGCGCGCGTTAAGTGCGCTGAGCTGGCATGGCACACGCTCGAGGAGATGCTTGAGGCTCACAACAGCGGTTCCGCTGCAGCTGGCGCATCGACCACCGAGGATGGCGTGGGCGCGAATAGCGGCAGCGCCGCGAACGCGGGCAACGGCGGCGCCGCGAGCGCCAAGGACGGCGAGTAGTCGTGGCCGGAATGTTCTCTACAAAGGGAATGTATGCGCTCCGTGCAATGGCTGACCTGGCCGTTCACGAGGGCTGGGTCTCGTTGGGCGATGTTTCCGAGCGCCAGAACATCTCGCGTAAGTACCTTGAGCAGGTCATTGCGCTGATGCACAAGGCTGGATACGTCGAGAGCCTGCGCGGAAAAGGCGGCGGCTATCGACTCACGCGCAAGCCCGAGGACTACACGCTGGGCGAGATTCTTCGCGCGGCCGAAGGCAATCTTGCTCCTGCTAGCTGCTTGAACTGCACAAACACCACGCTTTGCCCTCAGATGGAGTCCTGCACCACCATCAACATCTGGCGCGACCTTGGCCGCATGACCTCCAGTTTCCTGGACAGCAAGACGCTTGCGGACATCGCCCGCAACGAAGGCAACATGCACGTCTCCCCCGCCAACAATCCCACTGCTGAGTAAGCGTTTAAACTGCGCTTTTATTGTCGTGTGCGGTGAGACTTGCACAGCGAGATGACCCCAGAGTGCACTGGGTTTCTCGCGAGAAGAGCGCACCAGGAGTGCGCCGAGTGTGCACTGGATGCACGCTAGATGTGTTCCGAATGCGCGCCTGAAAAGTTAATAGCGAAGTGCGCCTGAAAAGTACGTCAAGTCTGAACAATTTGCCGGATTTTCTCACCATGTCTGAGTGATTTGCCGGTTTTTCTTACCAAGTCTGAGTAAATTCACTCAGACTTGATGTGACTTTCAGGCTCTAATTTCCTATTCCTTGAAGAATTTCATTGCAGATTTAAGCCCGACTTACTAAATCTTTTCCAGCTCCTTCCACAATTTAATTCTTTTTTCTCTTTCAATCTGCCTTTGTTCTAAAGATGTATGTCTTCTCGATAAATTTAGCCTTGAGCGAATGACTGTAAATAGATTGTCCATAAAAACAATGTCGTCATATTCATTTTTGCTAATTACAAACTCTTCTATGCCAGCAGCTAAAAGTTCATTACTTCGTTTGTAGTCTCTACCTGCAATCTCAATCGATTCATGAACAGATCCGTTATATTCAAGTGCTACATTTTGAGTACCTCGTGCATTTGATACACCGCTGGATAGAAGTAAATCGATTGCACGATTTTTCTTTTGAGATTTGATACCTGACATGTTTTGTATCTCAAATTCTTTGTTTAACTCAACGCATGGAATAGCATATCCACCTTTATACACTGGCATTAAAGCTCGAAGTGCAAGTTTAACCTCCATCGGTGAAGCTGCATTTTCAACAGACAAATCTGCCGCAGCCTTTACTTTTCTAAAAGATCTAGCACCTTTCTTTTTGCTGAGATATGCAAATAATTCTGACTTTTTGAAAAGAGGTGAATACCAATTTGACTGCAATTCTCCTGTTGACGCATCAATAACAAAACGTCCTTGGAATTCTGAAATGAGGAGCACTAGTTCTAACAGACTCAATTTAGAAGCCATTTGAAACAGCAATTCGAATGGAGATGAAATTAAAACTGAAAAGCTGCTTATATTCAGTTTTATTACAGAGTCAAGCGAAGCACATGTATCAACATGAAAATGAATTCCTTCATAAGCACAGGAATTCTTTTTATTGCTCACAGTAATTTCAACTGGATTTTTAAGTTCAATACCATAATCTACTAGCAACTCGGCATTAATAGCTCTAACCAAATCACGATAAGGAACATCATCTTTGGTCAGTAATTGTCTAGCATCTAAATTGAACTTATTCAGATACTCATTAAATCCATGAGTTAAGAGTTCGTGTCTCCGTGTTCGCAAAGCACGATAAATTTGTAGAGCAGATGTATGTGAAAGGTAATATTCCATATGGAAATAGTATTTCTAAAAATCAAATAGGCAAAACAACAAAAAACCTACGAATATTTGATTAATACGTTATTTCCGCAGATAGATTAAAAACACTTTCAAATATTATCTTTTAAAAGTCCTGCTACAAAGGTTAGACCACTTAAATAAATGTACTTTCTCAATTTCATGACAAATAAGTGACAAAATTAGAATTCCATAATTTAACTGAGTATTCTTCTCCATGTTGCATGACGCAATTGAGTATTACATGTTAATTGACGCTAGTTTGAAATGCGAACTGGATCAAGCAGCTCGCGCACTTCTCTTTCATGAAACCGAGCCTGAATTATTTAACAAGTCTGAACAAAATCACTCAGATAAGGCGAGAAAAACAGGCAAATTACTCAGACATGGTGAGCAAATCCGGCAAATCATTCAGACTTGGCGAGAAAACCAGGCTCTCATTAGGGCTCGCCTCAAGCGCATCACCCGCATTTCGCGAGAAGAACGTACTGGGCGCGCGTCTTTCGCACATACCGCGCCCAACAAAAAAACGGACCTGGAGAAAATCCAGGTCCGTTGCTTTAACTAGCAGCAAGAACGCGCCATCGCATCGCGCCCTCGTATCGCGTATCGCATCGCGCCATCGCGTCGCATCGACGAGCGCGTCCAGCGTATGCCGAAGGTTAGTTCCAAGCCTTACCGTCGGAACCAAACTCGCGGATGAGCTCCTTGGTGCGCTCGACGATTGCCTCACGACCAGGCTTCAGGAGCTTACGAGGATCGTAACCCTTGCCGTTATCAACAAGGCCAGCCTCAACGTACTTCTTAGTTGCTTCAGCAAAGACAAGCTGAAGATCAGTATTGACGTTAATCTTAGAGATGCCCATAGAGATGGCCTTCTGAACCTGCTCTACAGGAATGCCGGTACCACCGTGAAGAACAAGTGGAAGATCACCAACGCGCTCCTTGATAGCCTTGAGCTGGTCAAAGGAGAGACCCTCCCAGTTAGCTGGGTAGATGCCGTGAATGTTACCGATGCCGCAAGCAAGGAAGTCAACGCCCAGGTCAGCAATCTTTGCGCACTGCTCAGGATCGGCAAGCTCACCCTTAGCGGTAACGCCGTCCTCGGTGCCGCCAATGCCGCCGACCTCAGCCTCAACAGAAATACCCTTTGCGTGAGCTGCCTTTACGACCTCTTCGGTACGCTTAAGGTTGGTCTCAAAATCAGGCTCGTGAGAACCGTCGTACATGATGGAAGTAAATCCAGCCTCGATGCACTTGAATGCATCCTCGTATGAACCGTGGTCAAGGTGGAGAGCAACTGGAACAGTGATGTTCTTGTCCTCAACAAGACGACGAACCATATCTGCAACAACGCGGTAGCTTACCTGCCACTTTGCTGCACCGCTGGTGCACTGGATGATGACAGGAGACTGAAGCTCTTCTGCCGCATCAAGGATTGCTGCGGTCCACTCAAGGTTGTTCTCGTTGAATGCGCCGATGCCATAGTGGCCCTTCTCGGCACTCTGGAGCATGGCTTTTGCGCTTACAAGCATGCTAAACCTCCGTTTGACGGAAAACTGATACATATAAATGATACCTTGTTTCATCACCTTTGATACGGTCGTTTTTAACAAAACATCGCAAGAAACCCAACGCACATTCTGACAAAAAATCTCACAGTCAAAATGGCGAAAAGTCCTTACACTTTCCACGAGAAATCCACACAGCAAAAAACCAGGTTTCGTCGCGTCGACGTTACCTTTTCAGAGCTTCTTGTCAGCTGATGTTGCGATTTAGCGACGAAACATTACATCTTCACAGAAATGAGGTAGGCTATCAGTTCAAAGAAAGGAGCATCTTGTGAGCTATAAGCACTTTGATGCAGACAAAACTCGATTTGCTTCGCCTGCTCAACCTACAAATGAAGCAGTCAACGAAAAACCTAGCCTTTTTAAGGACGTTTCAATTACCCAAATTCTGGCAACCTCGCTTGCTGCAGTAACTTCATTTATGTTGTCAAACCAGATTGGTGTTGCTGGCTCGATTATCGGAGTGGCTGTTGGTGCTGCTGCATCGGCATTTGCTTCGCAGATTTACCAGAACGTTATTAGGCGTTCTACGCACAAATTCCGCAGCAATGATAATAATGAATATGACCAACAGGTATATCCTAACAGCAACCAAAGTACTCTAGAGAACACACAATACATGCCTCAACCTCAATATGCACCTTCTCGCAATTACTATCCCAACACCACCTCTCATGCGGGACAACCATCGCGGACAAATCGCACACCAACAGTATCTCGTAAGCATACAAAGGCACTAACTGTTGTAACCATTCTCTCGATTATCTTTACCATTACTGCCGTCATTCTTTATGCCATGTTCCTGAACTTTATCACCAACGGATCTGGCCTTGGACCAAAGGTGAGCACCAGCTCAGTTGTGACAGAAAAAACTGCAGACACAAGTAATTCGACAGATAAAAAAGATGACTCCAGCTCATCTAGCGAGAAAACCGATGAATCAAGCAAGTCCACTGATTCCAAGGATTCTTCCGAGACTTCTGACTCCAAAAAGTCAGAAACTACCAGTTCAGACAGCTCATCTAGCTCGGAAAAGACAAGCGACTCAAATAATTCTAGTAACTCTAGTAACTCGTCGGATAATTCTTCCAGCAATAATTCTGGAACAGACAACTCTAGCAGTAATTCTGAATCAAATCAGAACTCTAACTCTGGCAACAGTTCTAACAGCGGGTCTAACAGTTCTAACAGCTCTAACGGAAGTAACTAGTTGACGGCACAGTTAAGTTGACGGCACAGTTAAGTGGCCGGTACATCTAGCAGTACTTTCGTTTACATAGTAACTACAAGCAGCAACTCTCACTGAGCTTGCTACAGAAAGGATGGGTATGGAAACCACAAACGCATGGAAAAAGTACACCTCGGAGGACCTGGAGAAGCTCCAGTCATTTACCGAGGGCTACAGAAAGTTTATCTCCGAGAACAAGACTGAGCGCGAGTGTGCTTCAAGCGCTATCAAGCTTGCCGAGGCAGCAGGTTACGTCAAGCTTTCTGACGCCATCGCTGCAGGTAAAACCCTTAAAGCTGGCGACAAAGTCTACGCAGACATTCGCGGCAAGTCTGTCATCTTTGTCCAGATTGGCACCAAGTCCCTGGAAGAGGGCCTGAACATCCTTGGAGCTCACATCGACTCCCCTCGCCTAGACGTCAAGCAGAACCCTCTTGAGGAGCGCAACGAGCTGGCAACCTTTGACACCCACTACTACGGCGGCGTCAAGAAGTACCAGTGGGTCACTATTCCTCTGGCAATTCACGGCGTCCTTGCACTTAAAGACGGTAGCGTCGTAAACGTATGCGTCGGTGAGGACCCAACCGATCCTGTTTTCTGCATCTCCGACCTTCTCATCCACTTGAGCGCTGAGCAGCTCGGAAAGACCGCTTCCAAGGTCATCGAGGGCGAGATGCTCGACCTCATTATTGGCAACCGCCCACTTGTTTGGGGTCAAAATGGCGAGAAACCCGCTGATGCAGAGGGCGACGAACCAAAGGAAGCTGTTAAGGCTAACGTCATCAACATCCTGAAGAACCTCTACGGCATTGAGGAGGCAGACCTTCTCTCCGCTGAGCTTGAGATTGTTCCTGCAGGACCTGCTCGCGACATGGGCTTTGACCGCTCCATGATCTTGGGCTACGGTCACGACGACCGCAGTTGCTCCTACCCTTCCCTAATTGCGCAGCTTGAGTGCAACACTCCTGCTCGAACCTCGGTAACTATCCTGACCGATAAGGAAGAGATTGGCTCCGTTGGCGCTACTGGCATGAACTCCCTCTTCTTTGAGAACATCATGGCAGAGGTCCTGGCGCTTGCCGGTTTTGAGTCTCCACTTTCTCTGCGCCGCTGCATGGCTAACTCCTACATGCTCTCCAGCGACGTTTCTGCTGGTTATGACCCAAGCTTTGCTGGTAGCTTTGAAATCAAGAACTCCGCCATCATGGGTCACGGTCTTGCTTTCAACAAGTTCACTGGTAGCGGTGGCAAGTTTGGCTCTAACGATGCCGATGCCGAGTACGTTGCACTGATTCGTCGCATTATGGACAACGCTGGCGTCCAGTTCCAGACCGCTGAACTTGGCCGCGTTGACGCTGGTGGTGGCGGAACTATCGCATACATGCTGGCAAAATACGGCATGCACGTCATCGACTGCGGCGTCCCTGTTCTCTCCATGCACGCACCTTGGGAGGTTGCAAACAAGGCTGACATCTTCGAGGCATATCGCGGATATCGTGCATTTCTCGAGTTCAGCGAGTAAGCAGGCTGCGTAATTACCTGCACAAATTACCTGCGCACACAAATTCCGCGCGCAAATCGAGCTAACAATAAAGACGTGAGAATCAAACCTCTCACGTCTTTTTTTGTATTGAATCTAGGACGAGAAACCCGCGCGCCGAGAAACCCGTGCACGCCCGCGTCTGCGCGTATAAGGCAACTATCCCAGTAACGAAAGCACTTCTCGCTTGGCGGCCAAAAACTCTTCGCTTAGGTCAAACGATGCCAGTTCAGTACCTTGACCAGCATCTTTGCTAGAGTCCAACGGTGCCGTATCCGCGCAGCCCTGTGGCTCAACAACGCCCACAATCTTGGTTACCACGCCCTGTGCGGGACTTCCCGCCATCACGTAAATGCGCGAAGCCATCGCAACAGCCTCGTCAACGTCGTGCGTGATCACCAGTACCGAAAGACCAAACTTCTTCACGGAAGACATGAGCCACGCACGCATTTCTCGCCGTGTGAGAGCGTCAAGAGCCGAGAAGGGCTCGTCCAGCAGCATGATGTCTGAGCCGATGAGTGCCGTGCGCAGGAACGCAACACGCTGTCTCATGCCGCCTGAGAGCTCGTGAGGCCAGCTTTGCGCCACGCGCTCAAGTCCGCCGCGCTCCAACATCTCCTGGGCCCGTGTGCGCGCCTCAGCGCGCGAGACGCCCTTCAGCTCAAGCGGAAGTGCTACGTTGTCGATGATTCGTTTGCTTGGGATGAGCAAGTCTTTCTGGAGCATGTAGCCGATGTGCCCCGGATGTCCCGTAACGTCAGAGCCATGCAGTAGCACCTTGCCCTCTTGCGGCTGCAAAAGCCCTGCAAGCGAGTGGAGCAACGTAGTCTTGCCGCAGCCTGAGCGACCAACCAGGCAGGTGATTGTACCCGGCTGCAGCTTGATTGAGATGTCCTTAGCAACTACCTGGCCGTTTCCCCAGACCAGCGTAAGATTGCATGCTTCAAGCGCAGGCGTGCTCTGTTGCGGCTCGCATGCAGCTGCAGCTACAAGGTCCTTCTCGCCAGGAGCTTCTACGGTTGCGCCTTCTGTTATGTCAGTAGTTTGCTTATCCAAGGTACTCACTAGTAAATCCTGCGGATGGATCAATCTTATTCTCCAGCAGCTGCTGGTTATTGAGCCAGGTATAGAAACGCTGCCAACGAGCGGAGTCAATAACGCCCCACTTCTCGGCGTCGTCAATGTACTTAGCAGCCAAGAACTTCTGAGAGGCTTTAACCAGGTCAGCGTCAAGTTCTGGAACAGCTTTGAGTAGAATCTCTGCCGCCTCATCAGGGTTAGAAACGCAGAACTCATAGCCCTTTCTGGTGGCGCTCAAGAAGGCCTTAACAGCGTCTGGATTCTCTTTTGCAAAACCATCGTTTACCGCAATAACTGGTGTGTAAAAGTCAAAGTTTTGATCGATAGCTGCAAAGGCAAAATAGTTGTACGCAAAGTTCTGAACACGAGCGTTTTGAACAGCCCACTGCTCATACACCCAAACAGCATCAAACATCTTTGCTTTTAAGCCAGATACCTCGTCGTCTACCTCGTAAGGTACCATCTTAAGCGTTGAAGGATCTCCGCCATCGGACTCCATAACAGACCTGATAGTAGCTTGCTCAACAGGAAGATTCCACGTTGCGTAAGTATGATTATTAAGGTCACGCGGACGAACAATGTGATCCTCTTCACGGCTCATAATGCCCGAAAGATTGTGCTGAATGATAGCAGCCACCGCAGTATACGGTAGTGGATTAGATGACGAGAGACTGTTAGCAATATAGTCCTGATAGGTAACACCCATCTGAGCACCGCCAGCACCAATCAGCGCATCAGCACCGTCAGCGGGTGGCTGCTGAATGGTTACCTTGAGACCAGCTTGGTCAAAGTAGCCCTTCTCCTGAGCTACATAAATGCCGGTGTGATTGGTATTTGGGGTGTAGTCCAGGGCAAACGTAATTTCCGTAGTTCCACCGGAATTCTGCCCACCACCCTTGTTACTGTTGGACGGAGCGGAAGGCTGCTCAAGCGAGCAACCTGCGCAAAATCCTGCTGTCGAAAAACCCATCGCAGCTAGAAAGCCTTTTCTTGTCATGCCCTTGCAATTTGGTGCATTCATGCGTCTAATCACTTCTTTCTTTAAGTTTGTTAAGGTTATTGTGCAGATTCTTTGACGTTTTGAGACGTATCCCAAGGAAGTGCACACTTTTGAATAAATTCCACAAGCTTCATCAACACCAGCGACAATGCAGAAACCACCACGATTGCCGCAAACATCCTGTCGTAGGCAAATGCTTTTCTGACGCGCGTCATGTAGACGCCAAGACCAGCATCGCCTCCCAACCATTCTGCGATTACTGCACCAATTACGGCGTAAGTCACACTCATTTTTAGCCCCGAGAAAAACTGTGATGCAGCAGCTGCCAACTTGACGTGCCAAAAAACCTGCATACGAGTGGCTCCCATGGTGGTCATCAGATCAACCATATCAGGATCAATCGCTTTAAATGCTGAGTTCAATGCCACGGTAATAGGGAAAAACGTTGAAATAGCTACAAGAACAATCTTGGGCAAAAGACCGTATCCCAACCAGAGCACCAGAAGCGGGGCAATGGTCACAACAGGAATAGTCTGTGAAATGGTGATAAATGGAGAAAGTAATTTGTCCAGAGTTTTAAAGAAGTCCATAAGGACCGCAAGCGCAAAGCCAATAAAAACTCCAATGGCCAGACCAACAAGGGATTCTAGAAGCGTAATCCCTGTATGCGCCATAAGGAGCTGAAAGTCTTTAATCAGCGCAAATACAACCTGAATAGGAGTTGGAACAAGGTAATTTGGGATAATTCCTACAACAATAACAAGCTGCCAAAGCACAAGAAAAGAAGCAAGGGATATGGCTTGCAGTGTAAACTGAGAAAGTTTTTTCATATGCCCTCCTTCTTGTAGTGCGTAAGGACGGCATTGGTTCCCTACGCTGGCATTACCCAGATCAGGTTAATGGGTCGCAACATACGGTGTTGCCTCTCAGCCGGGCCATTTCCCAGCTCCCCGTTACAATTATTATAGCGCGGACGCCTCTAACATCAAATAAATAGTTAAACAATCCCCAAAAGACCATGTAACAGCTGTACCTGACGACATAATGCACGCAATCTCCTATACTTTATCTATCCACGTGCGGCATATACATGCATGAGTTTGATGCACTAAGTTGCCCTTAATCTGGAGGTGTCCCATGAAAGTTGGCATCGTCGGCACAGGTATGATTGCGCAAATAGTTGCTCCGCAGCTCAAATCATGGGGCATTGAACTTGTCGCTATTGCTTCAAGCTCCCAGAGTGCAGATAAGGCACAACAGCTTGCGCAGACACTTGGAGCTTCTGCTTGGTATTCTGACTATAGCCAACTTATTGCGGATCCTCGAGTGGATACTATCTACGTAGCAGTTCCCAATTACCTGCATTACATCGTGGCAAAGGCAGCCCTTAATGCTCATAAAGATGTTATTTGCGAGAAACCACTTACAGCAAATGCCAAAGAAGCCACTGCCCTTGCAGCGCTTGCTTTAGAGAAAGAGCAATTTCTTTGGGAGGCTGTTGTCACAACTCGACAGCCCAACTTCCTTCTTATTCGTGAAAAATTGCTCCCTTGTTTAGGAGAAATCAGGCAAGTTAACGCCAACTATAGCCAATACAGTTCTCGCTACGATGCATTTTGTTCAGGACAACTACCTCCTGTATTTGATTCAACTAAAGCTGGAGGAGCTTTAATGGATCTTGGACTGTATGTTCTTACCTTCACTCTTGGACTCTTTGGTGAGCCTAAAAGCTGTCACTATATGCCCCATATTGAGCGTGGCATTGATACTAGTGGTGTCATTACGCTAACTTATGACACCTTTACTGCAATTAATGTTTGCTCAAAAGACTGTGACGGACCAAACGCTTGCATCATTCAAGGTACTGAAGGATATATTTATATGGATTCAGCACCTACTACCTGCGGAAAGGTTATCTTGCATCTACGAGATGACGTCGAGAAAACCTACGATTACAGCTTGTCTTCAGTTTACGAAGCCGAATTCAAAGAATTTCTCGCCCAACAGGAAAAGAAAGACTATAGTGCTTGCTATCAGAAGCTGGAAGAAAGTCTTTTGGTAAGTCGCGTTCGAGATATACTGCGACACGATGCAGGTATTCTCTTTCCATCAGACAACAAGGCTTAACCCAGAAGCTCTTTAAGTCCCAGCTTATCCGCCTCAGTAATTTGACGTACGACTTTTGCTGGAGAACCAACAGCAAGAGAATTATCAGGAAGATCTTTAGTGACCAGGCTATTAGCACCAATAACGCAGTTATTGCCAATAGTTACACCAGGAAGCACCGTTACATTTCCACCAAACCAGCAGTTATCCCCTACCGTAATAGGTAAAGCTCGCTCATACCAAGCGTTTCTCTCCTCAGCGTCTAAAGGATGCTGAACGGTATACGCCTTAAATTGAGGCCCCACAAAACTATGGGCACCAAAAGTAATAGGCGCACAATCCATCAGGTAAGCACCGTGATTGATAAAGCTATGTGGGCCAATCTTGATGTTGAAGCCATAATCAACATTAAAAGGAGAAACTGCTGCGCTTCCCTCTCCCAATTCGCCGAGAAGTTCGGTCAAAATCTGACGACATTTTTCTTTATCGCTTGGGCGAGTCTGGTTAAACTCCCAGGCAAGATCCTTAGCACGCCAAAAAGCTGCGCTTTGTTCTGCATCAGCTTCACCACCGCACCACTCACCTGCACTCATACGTTCAAGCTTTGATTTCTTATTTTCTGAATTTACGGTGGTCTGCTTTGGATCAATATCGTACATAGCTAACTCCTTGTGCTTTTTTATATAACAGCAAGAAGTGTAATAAAAGAAGAGTCCCTGACGAGACTCTTCTCGGCTAGTTTAAAGTTCTTGTAACCAACTACATCGCATCAAAAACATTTACCCACTTAAGCAGGAACTCTGTTTCTTTTACACGACCGCGCGCAAGCTCTGCTGCAGCAATAATGCCAAGCCATTCGTTTACATACTGACGTGTGCATCCCTGCTTGGTGCAATAAAGATTGATGTACTTCTCGGCAAGCTGCTCATCACCATGAAGAAGCAGGTGAAGATAAGTTGTAGCGCAATCTGCAGCGCCGTTACCCTGTGTTGCGTGGGCCCAGTCAAGAATTACTGGAGCGCCATCCTCGGCGAGAATAACGTTGGAAGGAACAAAGTCACCGTGGCAGACCTTAATGTGAGGCTTCATACCGTCAAGCTTAAGCAGAAGCTCATACCTTGTAGCTTCATCAAGAATGTCTGGAATGCTATTAATCATTCGAGTGAACTTATCTTTTTGGCGAGTTAGAAGTGGTGCCTTATGAGCGTGGATGGCAAGCTCAATATTGACAAACTTATTGAGGTACTCGTCCTCTTTTTCTGGATGTTCTTCAATGAGCTGTCTTATTGTTTTGCCTTCAACTTTTCTGGTTGAAACGGCCCAACAATTACCAACCTTGCTAATCTCTACAAGAGATGGAACGTTGATGCCGGCCTGCTCAGCACGAGTGAGGTTTAAAGCCTCATTCAGAATATCAGCAGAAGGTTTGCTTCCGCTGAACACCTTAACGACTGTGTCTCCGTTATCGTACACAACCTTGTTATTACGCTCGACAATTATCTTTTTATCAGCTTTGAGCTCCATAACAACCTCCAATAAGGTACTCATGCAGATACTCACTATCCACCTAGTAGTATTGTCGTTCTTCTCTAACTTCTCCTGGCGAGAAGAACACTCTTATTGGTTAAACGGTTAGCAAATTCGGCGAACGTAAACATCCCCAGCTAAAGCATGAATTTAATCTCCTAACAAAAAATCCCTCGCCTTCTGTGAAAGCGAGGGATTTGCATACTAAATGTAGGTATGTTGTTTACTAATCTTTACGAGTGCGAGCATATGCTCCAACACCAACAAAACCAGCACCAACCGTGGCAAACGCAACCATAACTACAACACTTGCATCACCAGTGTTAGGTGTGCGGTGCTTACGCTTCTTACCAGGCTTCTCTGGAGTTGGGGTTGGGGTTACTGGAGTCTCGGTGTTTGTGATGGTAAAGCCATTGACCATATCGCCAGTAATCTCTGAAGTGTAACCCTCAATAGCATCCTCAGAAACGGTGTAAGCGATGACGTGGCCATCTGCTGCGTAAAGATTTACACCATAAATGAGCTGGTCCAGTTATTTGCCTCAGAAAGGACAACGGTCTGACCAGTGTCAACGCCATCAGCAAGAAGGTGAACGGTGACGGAATCCTTCTTTGTACCGTTCCAAACCTTGGTTACTGGGACATCACGGGTTACAGGAGCGTCAGCCTTGTTAGTAAGAGTTGTAACATTGCCGTTAGCCTCAGGAGTCTGGGCAGTCCAACCAGTTGGAGCGGACTCCTCGAAGGTCAGAGTCACGTTATCTGGAAGTCCAGTGAAAGTGTGCTCCCAGTTATTAGCTGCAGAAAGCTCAACAGAGTCAACACGGTAGCCATCAGCAACAAAGTAAACAGTGAGCTTCTCTGGAATAACTGCATCTGGATTTGCAGAAGTATCCCAAACCTTCTTAACAGTTACATCCTGAGTGCCCTCTTCGCCGGTAATAACGGTACCGTTAGAACCAATACCGCCACCACGCTGTGCAGTGTTGCCATAAATGAGCAACTGAGCCTTATTCTGTGTAGCATTAATTGACTCGTGGCGTGGGTTGGATTCAAGTGCAAGCATATCGGTGTTGTTAACGATATTGCTTACCTCTTCAGTGGTGTGACGTGCAGCAGCTGGATCTGCATCACCAAGGATGGAAGGAAGGTTGATAGTAACAGCGCCATCCTTAGTCCAATGTGCAGAAGCACCACCAAGCATGTAATCAGAAATAGTTGCGCCAGCAGACTCGCCTGCACCGCGAACAGTTGCAATCTCATCGCCAGCGCCATTTGCGGTGTTATTGGAGAAAGCTACACCGTTCTTAGAATGGAACTCTGCATCACCAGTTGGGCAGAACCATGCACCGCCGCCAATAACTGTTGCGGTGTTGTCCTTAATAAGTGCGTTATTGATATGAAGGACATACGGAACTGAAGCAACGTAAACTGCACCACCCTGGTCATTTGCTGTGTTATTGATAATTTCGCCAGCATTAAGGGTTGCATTCGCAGATGCAATATAAATACCAGCACCAACACCCTTATCACCAAGCTGGTTGATGCCATTGCTGGTGGCCTTGTTTCCGTCAATAGAACCACCGTTCATGGTGAAGCCAGCGCGGTAGATATTTGGCCAGTTGTTCCATGGAGCACCAACCCTAGAGTAAGGAACCTTCTGACCACCAACAACGCCAACAAACTGGTCGTAGGTAGCAACGCCACCGCCAGCAATGCCAGCAGTATTGTTTTTGATGATGCCGTTGTTCATAACAGCGTTGCCGTTCCAGGTTACGTAGATGCCGCCACCGGAACTTAAAGCAACGTTATTAGTGATAGAGCCACCGTTGAACGTAAAGTCTGCCTTAGACTTTGAATCACCAAGCTGAGGATTACCTGCGTAAATGTGGACACCTGCACCTTCAACAGCCTTATTGTTAGTGATATATCCACCACCCATAGTGGCTGTTGTTGTCTCACCATTAGGATCCAAAGCATAGAGCATCAGACCACCGGAGGAATTAATGGTAGAAGAAGCGTCGCCACCAGTGATGGTTCCGCCAGTCATAACAAATTTTGCACCAGCACCAGTAGTCAGAACTACGCCATTATTTCCAGGATAAAGTTTTGCTTTACCGTTTTTAATGACGCCACGAAGCAGAGTAAAGCTACCGCGGTTCTCAACGGCAAATGCAGTGTTGTTACCATCAATGGTGGCACCATCAAGAGTAACTGCACCGCCAGAAGCAATCTTGAACATATAGAAATGATTAGAGCCAGTCATGGCACTAGTAACAGTTCCACTACCCGTCAATCTAATGTTCTTATTAGCAGGAACCTGGACTGGAGCAGTAATGGTAAAGTCTGCGTTCACCTGAACGATAGACTGTGAACCATCTGCTGGAGCAGCAGCAATAGCAGCCAGCAGCTCAGCCTCTGAGGTAACAGGGGGTGGTGTCTGCAAGCGCTTGCTTTGCAAATCCTCCAACGAGCGAAAGTGCTAATACAAATGTAGCAACAATCGCCATGCTCCAACGTAAAAGCCTTTTCATGGCAAAACTTCTTGCGCTTAGGGAGCCTGTAGTGACGAAAGCAATAAAACAATTAATATAAAAGCGTAAAACAGTACAGCTTTAGCGTACCTTACTCTTCTTTGTCTAGCTGTTCAGGCTCTTCTGGGCGATGTTTTAGGCGATCGTATTCTTCTTCGGTCAAAACATCTTCAATTCGCAGGTTAACACCAGAAACTTCAAGGCCTGTCATACCCGTGATTTTCTCGACAATCGTACGTTTAACGTCTTCAAAAATCTGAGGGGCGTAAGAACCATATTTAATAAGAACGGAAATGGTAACATTTAGCGAACTATCAGGTTGCACTTCAACAGTGACACCTTTAGCTGTATCAGATGCACCAAGTACATCCTGAACCCTGTTAAGCCAGTTTCCACGAGCACCCACCACGTTAGGGACATCACGAAGAGCCAACGAGACGATCTTCTCGACAACTCCACCAGAAAACGTTAGAGAATCTGCATCCTCAAGATCTGCATCGGAGGGAACATCTGTTGTTTCTTCTGCAGGAACAATTTCTTCAGAGGTGGTCTCTTGCGAATTAGTAAGCTCTTCTGCCACAGCTCTCTCCTATCTAATTTCTGTCCGTAAATAAGGAACGAACCTTTGCCAAAATTGTTGCCTTTCCGTCAAAGATCTGACCAATGGCAACTCCTACCAGTACAAACAATGCGACAACTAGCATTTTAAAAAGGCCAAACGTAAACAAAAGAATTGCAAACAAAAGGCCTAAAAATCCACCAATAATGGCACCCGGATGGCCAACGACATATTTTTTGCACTGTTCTTGTATCTTTTGGAAAAAGCTTTTATCCATTGTCTTTGACCTCCTTTGCGTCTGGCTCTGAAATACTCAATCGAATGTCTTGACCAGTCTGCTGCGCAGAAGCTTGATTGAAAGACTGTTCATATGTTTGCTCTTCAACAATCTCTGGCTCTGACACAACCTCTTTTACCTGGGATAAAGACGTACTTTCTTCATCTTTTGGCGAGAAGGAACTTGGCTTGATAAAAGAAAGATTGATACTAGAAACACAAGGTCCGCACACAATAGCAAGACCAGACTGAAGCGCGTTGTAGAACTCAGAGCCCTTAGCAGTAACATCAACAGTCTCTTTAGGGAGAATATCAATCTGTACAGCTACAGAATTATTTTTAGAAATCTGCACGTTAACACGGTGAGCCAAGCACGTTCCGTCTTCTTCAATGATATGTGCTGCCTGAGAAGAAATAGCATCTTTTGTGACGGAGATTGTTCCGCCCTCAACAGTGGCCACCGTGAGTTTTACTGTTTTTCTAATAAAGAGAGCTCTAAACAAAACCACTACAAGGCCAAAGATGCTAATTGCTGCACAAGCGTTAAGCGCAATAAGGTATGGCTTGGTGAACAAGAGGTTAGTTGCCTGATGTGTCCAAGGACCAAACCACGTTAAGGCAAGAGCTAAAAATACAAATGCACTTGCAAGAACATAGAGTATGTAGCAAAAACGCTTGAAGCCGCTCATGGCACCTCCACTTTCTTTTATATAAACAGTTTAACCCCAATACCGGACAAAAAGAGAATATAAAAACTGCCTCCCGGCGGAAGGCAGTTTTTAGTCTTTATATACCGTTTACAAGAAACAAACTTAGGCGTTCTTCATAACAACGGAGCGAACAACTCCCGCTGCATCGTCGCAGGAATCCAAGACAGTTTCCATACGGTCAAAAATACGAAGCCAAGCAACGGTGTGGCGACCAGGCATCTCGTCACGGAACAAGCGAGAGAGTGCGTTGTGATAGATAAGATCACCCTCGTCCTCAACGTGTCCAACGGCGATGGCCTTCTCCATAACGGTAGGATCTTTCTTGTAGTCGCTCAGAACACTCAACATCTCCTGAACTGTCTTGCATGCGCGAAGGGTAAGCTCAGCAAGCTGCATGGCCTCTTTACGAGTGTCGTCAACATTAAAGAGGTCAAGGCGCTCTGCAACAGAGTTCATTCCGTCAACAATGTCATCAAGACGAAGTGCCAAATCGGAGATATCCTCGCGCTCAAATGGAGTGACAAAGGAAGCGTAAAGCTCCTTCATAATGTGCTGGACCTTCTCGTCACACTCACGCTCATAGACCTTCATCTGAGGAATACGGGCAGCAGTCTCGGGATAGCCTTTCATAATGACTGCATACTCTTCAGCGGTTTCTACAATTTTGTCGCCAAACTCACGGAACATGGTGTAGAAGGCGTCCTCTTTTGGCTTACCTAGCATGAATCCTCCAATAAATTGAGTGGTTCAAATAGAACTCGTAAAAGACAGTACTACGTACTTAGAAAATCATCAGGAACAGTTTTGCAAAAAGAAAACCAATAAGTCCGCAGCCAGGGAACGTAAATACCCATGCCGCAACCATTTCTTTTGCAACGCCCCAGTTAACTGAACGAATATTTTTTGCAGCACCTGCGCCCATCATGGCAGTCATTTTTGTATGTGTTGTTGAAACGGGAAGTCCAGTTAGTGTGGAAAGCAGCAAAGATGCAGATGCCGAGAAGGACGCGGCAAAGCCCTGATAACGCTCAAGCTTTACCATTTCCATGCCAACTTTTTTGATAATTTTTCTTCCGCCGATTGCGGTTCCAATAGACATGAGAGCAGCACAGAGCACCTGCAGCCAAAGTGGAAACACATCTGCTCCAGCAGCTCCATGACCAGCAGAAAGCGCAATTGCAAGCATGGCAATGGACATGAACTTCTGGCCATCTTGTGCGCCGTGCATAGCTGCAACAAAGGCTGAGCCAACAACCTGCAAGTGACCAAATATTTCATCAGCTCGCTGTCGATCAACATTTACGCAAAGCTTGTTGATTGCCTTAACAATAACCCAACCAGCAGCAAAGCCTAGCGTGGTTGAGAAGAGCAAACCAATTAAAACTTTGCTCCACTCGCCCCAGTTAACAGCGCCAAAATCACCATGAATTGCAAGTGCCGCACCGGTAAGGCCAGCAATGAGTGCATGTGACTCAGAAGTTGGAATACCTAAAGCCCAAGCTCCTACTGCCCAGGTAACAATACCAACACAGCCTGCGGCAAGAGCAACAAGAGCCTCATGGTTGTTGCTACCAAAGTCAACCATGCCCAAGATTGTGTCTGCAACTGCAGTTGAAATGAGGCACATAGCTACCAAACCAACAAAGTTGCATACAACGCTCATGATAATTGCATTGTTTACTTTGATTGAACGAGTTCCAACAGCCTCTGCAATAGCATTAGCCGCATCGGTTGCACCGTTTACAAAAATGCATCCAAAAACAAGGACAATGACGAGGGCCAAAAACGGATTGGCAACCATCATCTCAAAAAAGTGTCCGAGTGTTATCATTCGGTACCTTTCAAACCACTTTCATAACGGGACAATGATAATCGAAATATTGTTCAATTATGTTTAAAAACATTCGAATAACTAAATCAGCGCAAGTTGTTTCTTACGCCTCGATATCTCTCTTATGCAAATTACAAGTTGACGCAGGAGAGCTGCCCAGTTGTCCCAGAAGAGTTGCCTCAAAGGGGCACCTCAGGTTACTAGGCAAGCTTTTTGATAATAGCTGCAGTAATTCTGGCAGAGCGCTCAGAAGCCTCACGCTCAAACGTTAGATAATCAACGCTTGAAGTAGTGCCGGGCTTATCGGACATAAGCCTAATCACCACAAACGGTGTGTGGTTGAGCCAAGCAACCTGAGCAATTGAAGCGCCCTCCATCTCGCAACAATCAGCGCCAAATGTTGTGTAAATATGATCCGCAAGCTCTGATGAGCTCACAAACTGATCTCCTGAAGCAACACGTCCAGAAATAACCTGCAATTGAGGAGCTACTTCTTTAGCTGATGCAAGCGCATGCTCAACAAGATCCTTATCTGCTGTAAACGAGAAGACCGGAAGGCCTGGGACTTGACCAGCGGCAAAATTGAGAGGTCCAACGTTCATATCGTGCTGAATTAAATCGGAAGAGATAACAATATCCCCTACCTGTAACTCAGGGCTAAGAAGTCCTGCAATACCAGTATTAATCACATGCGTTACCGCAAATGTATCAATCAGAATCTGTGTGCATGCTGCGGCATTGACCTTGCCAATTCCTGACTGAACAACAACTACAGGAACTTCTCCCAAAAGACCTTCAACAAACTGCATACGAGCCTGCTCATAGGTGTGCTCAATGGTCATCTGCTTTTTTAGCAGTGCAACCTCTGGCTCCATAGCTCCAATAATTCCAATTTTCATGTTAGGCTCCTACTCCTGCAAGCCAACTGGAACCAGCCAGGGCTCGTACGATTTTGTCTCGCACACTCATCTCATTTGCGTCATCTTTAATGTGCGTGTGAATAATAACGGTAATGCCAGCATCAGCTATGCTGGCAGCTTCAACCTCAATAGGAAATGTTCTATCAAGTTGAGATGCAACAGTTTCTTGGATTGTCTCAATGATTTCTTGAGTTACTACCTCTAAATCTGCTGATGGTTTAAGCACAATAGTTACAGGAACCTCAGTTACGTCCCACCTGGTTCTATGTACCAGTGTCGTTTTATTGAGTACCGAGTTAGGGATGATGTCCACTTTACCGCCACGGTCACGCACAATGGTGGAACGCCAGTTCATATCAATGACCTCGCCAGAAATGTTTCCAATGCTTACCTGATCTCCCGGCTTAACCACGCCTCCCAGCATAAGACCTAAGCCACCTACCAGGTTAGAAATAGTGTCCTGGAGACCAAAGGACAAGGCGATAGAGGTAACTCCCAAAGCAGTCACAAACGCCGTCGGCTGAATACCAAAAACAGGCCGCAATACCGCGAGAATAGCAAATGCCCAGATGATTCCTCGGATTATGTTGACAAAGATAGATGCCGACGGCAGTTTAGATGAATCCAAAGCCTTTCTTGAGAGCTTTATTGCAAAATGCTCAATCAAAAACGCAATGAAAAACACAACTACAAAGGTAACAACCCTAAAAATAAAATCTTGTGGAGTGAGGCCCAAGATCAAGCCGTCATGTATCAACACCATGGCTATCCCTCAATTTTGACTATCGGAGCAAAGCCCTTCATAAGCTTCTTCGTCTTATTAGTGCGTGTAAACTTGACCTCAATGGTATCGCCCTGAACTGCTAAAACAATGCCTGGACCAAAGGTCTTGTGAGACACCTGATCTCCCGCAGCAAAACTTGCAGAAGCGCGCGTTGGGTCCTTTTGAATAGGAGCTGGACGTGGGACTGGGGCGCCACCAGTAGAGCGTGTACGAGAACCAAAAACGTTTCCACCATAGACTTCTGAACCACGGCCAGAGCCAAAGGTGCCATGACGGTCTCCGCGCTTTGCCCAGCCAACGCCAGAAAAGCCCGCGGAACCAACACCAATAGCTTTAACGTGCTCCTGAGGAATCTCCCCCACAAAACGCGATACGGGATTTGCTTGAACAGAGCCATAGGTCCTTCTGGTAGACGCATACGTCAAATACAAGCGTTTGCGCGCACGCGTAATAGCAACGTAGGCAAGTCTACGCTCTTCTTCTAGCTGAGCCGCCTCTGCCTCGTAATTTGCATGAGGGAAGATTCCCTCCTCCATGCCAGCAACAAATACTGCTGGGAACTCCAGACCCTTTGCAGCGTGAATGGTCATCAGTGTTACCGCTGAGGTAGAACCATCCAAACTGTCAAGGTCAGAGCGAAGCGCCAGCCATTCCATAAATGCCGGGAGCTTCTCAGCAGCAACCTGCGGATGTAGAGCTTCTTCCTGAGGTGCAGAATCTGGCTCAGCAGCAACACCAGCAAGCGTGCCGGTAGCAGCATCAAAGCCTGCCGCACTCAGCGAGACGGCATCTTGAGCGTCAAGCGCTCCTGCTTCCCTTAGTTGCTGCAAGCTCTCAAGTGTTTCTTCAACATCGTCGTGAGACTCGTCAAACTCTGCCGCAACGCCAAAGAACTCTCGAATGTTCTCGATACGTCCGTCAGCCTCAATGGTATGCTCAGCTTCAAGTGCACGAATAAGACCTGAGCGATCAATAATTGCCTCAACTACCTCATCAAGCTCGCCGTCAATATGACGGCCATGCTCAATAGCTGACGTAAACTCTACCAGCGCATTTCTCACCTTTGCGGTAAGAAGACTCTCCTCCATTACACATGCTTCACATGCCGAGAAGAACGACAGGCCGTTATATAATGCGTACGTCTGAATCTTCTGAATGCTTGTTGCGCCAATACCGCGGCGAGGTGTGTTGATAACGCGCAGCGCAGCCATATCGTCATCAGGGTTTACAACAACCTTAAGGTAGGCCATAACGTCCCTGATCTCTGCACGATCAAAGAATCGAGTGCCGCCAACAATCTTGTAAGGAACACCTGCTCTCAGCAACATATCTTCAAGGATACGAGACTGCGCATTAGTACGATAGAACACGGCAATATTGTCGTATGACGTGCCCTTATCGTGCAGCTTTTCTATCTCAGAGCCAATCCAAGCGCCCTCATCACGCTCATCAGATGCCTGATACACCTGGATCTTCTCGCCATCTCCTTCATCGGTAAAAAGACGTTTTGGCTTGCGGTGAGAGTTATGCGCAACAACAGCATTGGCAGCAGCCAAAATATGACCTGTTGATCGGTAGTTTTGTTCTAGCTTAACTACAACCGCTTCCTCATAGTCTTTCTCGAACGCCAAGATGTTTTTGATGTCTGCTCCGCGCCACGAATAAATGGACTGGTCATCATCGCCAACAACCATAAGATTGCGATACTTGGATGCCAAAAGCTTGGTAATTGCGTACTGGACGCCGTTGGTATCCTGATACTCATCAACGTTGATATAACGGAAACGCTCCTGGTACTTAGCAAGCACGTCTGGGTACTTGGAGAGCAGTTCAAACGCTTTAATGAGAAGATCATCAAAGTCCATAGCATTAGCTTTGTCCAGGCGCGTCTGGAGCGCACGATACACACGAGCTACCACGTGATCCATAGGACTTGCTGCCTGAGCTTCTACATCATCAGGATACAGAAGTGCGTTCTTAGCAGCAGAAATCTTAGAACGAATGGAGTTGAGTGGGAACTGACGAATATCAATATCTAAATCAGACAGAATGGTCTTTACCAGGCGTTTTGAATCGTCATCGTCATAGATAGCAAAATTGGGGCCATAGCCAAGACGCTCACCATCTTCTCTGAGCAGACGAACACACATAGCGTGGAATGTGCATACCCACATACCACGAATATTGTTAGGCAGCAGTGCCTCAAGACGCTCACGCATCTCTGCTGCAGCCTTGTTTGTAAACGTAATGGCCAGAATCTGCCAAGGACGAACGCCCTCGTCAGCAATCATATGCGCAATTCTAAACGTCAGAACACGCGTCTTTCCCGAACCAGCTCCTGCAAGAACCAGCAAGGGTCCCTGAGTTGTCATAACTGCCTGGTGCTGGGCGGGATTTAAACCTTCAAGATCAATCTGCATTACGCCATCCTTGTGTCAATCATTCGTAGACTAAAAGTGTACCCCGATAACCGGACATTAATTGCGCTCGTTTCTGTTGGCTCCGCAAAAAAGCGCGGCGAGAAACTCACCGCGCTTGAATGCATATGTTGTATCGCTTGTCAGTTAAAAACTTACTTAACAAGAAGGAAGTATGCGATGACTGCAATGCCCAAAATAATGCGATACACACCAAAAGGCTTGAAATCATGCTTGCGGACGTAGCCCATAAGCGCGCGGACCATAACAAGCGAAACGATAAACGCCACTAAACAACCAACACCCAAAATAATTGCCTCGGGAGCAGTAAAGGTGTTGCCCTTCATAAAATAGCGCACAAGCCTCAAGGCAGAAGCACCAGCCATAGTAGGAATTGCCAAGAAGAACGTAAACTCAGCAGCTACAGCCCTTGAACAACCAAGTGCTAAGCCTCCAAGAATGGTTGCACCAGATCTTGAAGTACCTGGAACAATTGCAAGAACCTGGAAAACGCCAATGCCAAGTGCGGTCTTCCAATCAAGATTGTCAATGTCTTGCACGCGGGCCAGGTTGTCGGCTGAGGGGGCCTTAAGGGATACGGCGGCGTCTGGACGCATATGTTTACCACGAGGCGCTTCAACCTTTACAGTTGCAGCGACCTTCTCGCGATGTAGCTCAAGCACAATGAAGATGATGCCGTAGAAAATAAGGGTTGCGGCAATAACAAAAGGGCTCCCCAGATGCTCTTCGATGAAGTCGTTGAGCGGAAGACCAATTGCTGCTGCAGGAACGCAGCTGACCACCACTTTTGCCCAGAGCTTCCAGGTAGAGCGCTTCTCGTCCTTAGATTTCTTTGGCGAGAAGGGATTGAGTTTGTGGAAAAATCCCACACATACTGCAAGAATTGCGCCAAGTTGAATAACAACTAGGAACATATTCCAGAAGTCTTCAGAGACATTGAGTGGTAAGAACTGATTAAGTAACAACATATGGCCTGTTGATGAGATAGGTAGCCACTCGGTAATACCTTCAACCACGCCAAATAACGCTGATTTAAGCGCTTCAATCCACAGAATTGCTGACTCCACTAAAACCTCCTTGGGGACTGATTACGAACCTATTGTACGCAATCCGTTCGCCCTTTCTTTTTCTACCGTTCACGGTTTATCTAACGACTTTACTACTTTAAAAGTGCCTTGTTTTCTGCAAAGTTGGCATTTGGAGCCAAAAACAAGTAGAATTGACATCCTCGCACGAGCGGAGAGAAGCGATTATGCGTATTTTGGAGGTCAAGTGTTATCTGACCTCGCGCTTGAAGCCAGTAATGAGCGGACGGCATGAAATGCGTACTAATCGGAAGCCCCAATCGCGGAGGTCGATTTGAATAAATATATGTGTCATAGACGCTTACCTTCATGCTCCACCCTTATGACAGCACTTCTTGTAGCAGTGCTTGTTGTTAATACCTTTTTGTTTGGTGTCTCAAGAGCTCAGGCAGAGACTCTTGAAGAGCTCCAGGCCAAGGTAGAGCAGACCAATTCTGATTACGATGCCGCTAACCAGCGCGTAGCTGAGCTGCAAAAACAAATTGCAGACAACGAGGCACGTATCGCAGAGATTGAACAGCAGCTCCCAGAGCAGCGCTTAAAAGCTGCAGAGTCTATTAGAGCTATGTATCGTATGCAGCAGGGCTCCATGGGAATTATTGATCTGCTTTTGTCGGCAGATAACTTTAATGATTTGATTGCAGTTGTTCAGTATCTTGAGATTATCCAAAACAAAAATTCAGATGCTATCAACCACCTTGTTGACCTCAGCAAAGAGCTTTCTGAGACTCAGTCATCTTTAAATGCACAGATGGCAGAAGCAGAAGAGCAGAAGAAGGCTGCTGAGGATGCTATGAATGCAGCAATCGCAACAAGAGAGCAATTGCAGGCAGAGCAAGCTCAGCAAGCAGCAGCAGAAGCAGCAGCTGCAGAAGAGGCGCTGAAACAAGCCTCTACTGAGACTACTTTTACCAACGCTTCTGGTAATACCACTGAGGTCACTACCCCATCAACTCCTTCGGCTCAAAATGTTGACTGGTCAAGCGATAAGACCAACTTTGTAAGCTCTTGGGGCGCCCGAATTGATGCGTATCTTGCTGGCTCCCCTCTTGCTGGCTACGGCTCAACCTTTGCTGAGGCTGCATGGGCCTACGGCGTTGATCCGCGTTTCTCGCCTGCTATTTCTGCAGTTGAGAGTACAAAGGGTAGGTATAACTTCCTCCCCTACAACGCATGGGGTTGGGGTTCTGCTAGCTGGGGTAGCTGGGAAGAAGCCATCTGGGATCACACAGCTGGTCTTGCTGCTGGCTACGGCGGAAGGCTTTCTGTTTCTGGCGCTGCAAAGTACAACCCAGCAAATCCAAACGGCTGGTACTCGGCAGTTCTTACGCAGATGGAGCTCATCTAAGCTTCTGGCCACATAACCTTTAGAGAACGTTAAAACCCCGCAGTTTACCTGCGGGGTTTTTGTTGTCGGGTGCGGCTACGCGGTGAGCACGACCATGGCGAGGATGAGGGCAAAGCCGATGAGGTCGGCAACGCTAAAGGTAGTTCCAAGCACCAATACGGTGGTAATGGTTGCCATAACGGGCTCGATAGTGCCCAGAAGAACTGCCCTAAGTGAGCCTGCGTCCTTAACACCCTGTAGGTAAAGGCCGTACGCCAAGAACGTTCCCACCAGCACACCAATGACTACCAGCAAAACACCAAAGGTGTCCAGCTGAGGCATGTGATTCCAGGGTTGATAAAACACGGCAATGAGCGTGCCAGAGAACAAAAACGCAAGGCCATTTACGGTAAAGCTTCCCCACTTCTCCATCAAAGGCTTGGGCAAAATAGAAAGCGCTGCCTGAGCAAACGCACACATAACGCCCCAGAAAATACCTGATGTTGGCAGGTTAAGCGTGCCGGGATTTCCTCCTGTTACCAAAAGATATGTGCCAATAAGCGCCAAAACAATGCCAAGAATCTCGCGACGGCGAGGCCAGCGCCTACCAACCACGCACACAAAGGCCAAAACGCCCAACATGCCCAACGACTGCATGATGGTTGCAGTTCCAGAATTAGTAGCATTAACTGCATAAATATAGGCAACTTGCGAAAAAAGAATGGCAAACAGACTGACAACAAAAATCTTTGCAAGCTCTTTTGGCTTCCTTATGACAGTTGTGAGATTCTTTCTATCAAACGCAAAAGCAGTTCCCAAGAATAACCAGCAGGCACAAAGCTCACGGATATCAATTAGCCACATGGGGTCTACGTGATACACGTTAAGCAGGTATTTTGCGGCAGTTCCAAATGCGCCCCAGGAAGCTCCGCCAATCAAGACAAAAAGCATTCCTCGATAGATTTTCTTCTTGTTATCAGGGGTTATTTCAGCATCATCACTACCAAATGCTTCATCTTCTGCGGAAATCTCCACGACGTCTGTGGCTTTAGACGACTCCACACTACTCTCATTAGAAATGAAATCATTCATCTGGGTATAAATCTTTCATTACAAAATACGGATACAAGTGTCACTTTTTCTCTGACGCGGTAGTATCACAATAACAAAAATCCACCTTACCCTGCTCCGTGCAGAGCCTTAGGTCTCTAAACGGTCCCATTAAGGCAAGATGGTCCCAAAAACGGCAATGATGCTCACGTAAGTTTTCGTATAGATTGGCAGCTTATGACATCCAAGTATTCGCAGATGAACAGCGCGTTTTCTGTTGGCACGCTTCATGCAGAAGACAAGAGCTTTGAGGTAATCTCAGCTGAGTGGGTTAACGAGATTTCTGGCTACGTGTACATCTTTAAGCACATTCCCACAGGTGCCCGCCTTATGTGGTTTGCCTGTGACGATGATAACCGCTCGTTTGCCATTGCTTTTAAGACACCTCCTGTAGATCACACGGGCGTCTTCCACATTCTGGAGCACTCAGTTCTTTGTGGCTCCGATGTCTATCCTGTTAAGGAGCCGTTTGTTAACCTGCTCAAGACCTCTATGCAGACGTTCTTGAATGCAATGACTTACCCTGACAAGACGGTTTACCCTGTGGCAAGCACTAACGTAGCCGACTTGGAAAACCTCATGAGCGTGTACCTGGACGCTGTCTTGCATCCTGCAATCTATAAGCGCAAGCGCATCTTTGAGCAGGAAGGCTGGCACTTAGAGGCTGACGAGCAGGGCAATCTTAGCTACAACGGCGTTGTCTTCAACGAGATGAAGGGCGCGCTCTCTGACCCAGATCGCGTGCTCTACGATTCTATCAGTGAGGCCCTCTTCCCTGATACCGCCTACGGCAAAGAGTCTGGCGGCAAGCCTCGCGCAATCCCCGAGCTCACCTACGAGAACTTCCTGGACACCCACGCACGCCACTACGACCTCTCTAACAGCTACACCTTCCTCTACGGCGACCTTGATTGCGAGCGTGAGCTCTCCTTTATTGCCCAGAGGTTTGCATCTGCCGAGAAACGCGATGCAGGTGCCCCTAATCCACTCAACCTGCAGGCACCCGTGTTGCCCGAGCCTTGCCAGGTCCGCATGAACACCACAGCCGACAACTCCAGCGTTGGCCTGGGTTACGTGCTTGGAACGCCTGATCAGCGCAACAAGATGATGGCAGCAGACATCTTGTTTGACACCCTCATGGGCTCCAATGAATCCCCGCTCAAGCGTGCAATTCTTGACGCAGAGCTGGGCGATAACTTTAGCTACTATCTCTCCGATGACCTTGCACAGCCAATGCTCTTCTTGCAGCTCAAGGGTCTCAAAGAAGGAGCAACTCAGAAGTTCCGTGAGCTGGTAAAGACCACCTGCCAGAAGATTGCCACCGAGGGCATTGATCCAAAGAAGCTCAATGCGTCCATTGCACTTGCAGAGTTTAACCTGCGCGAGAATGATCAGCCTTACTCAAACGGTATTGAGTACACGCTGCGTTCGCTCTCAAGCTGGCTCTATGACGACGCACGTCCTCTGGACTACATCCGCTACGAGGACGCCATTGCGTACGTCAAAGAACTTGCAGCTCAGAAGGGCTTTGAGAAGCTACTTCTGGAGCTCATTTGCAATAGCAAGCACGCAGCTCAGGTTGAGCTTGTCCCCACAGACGAGGGAGACGCTCAGGAAGAGGCCGCTGAGTTGGAGCACCTTCGCTCTACACTCACCGATGAAGATGTCGAGAAGATCCGCGCAGAAGTTGAGGCACTCCGTTTGGAGCAAGAAACACCTGACGCTCCAGAAGACTTAGCCAAGCTGCCGTCCCTCTCGCTCAGTGATATCGGTGCAGGTAGAGAGCGTCCTGCTGGCTTTGAGGTTAAGGCTCCCCTGCCATGCATCGCGCATGAGCTGGACACTCACGGCATTGACTACGTCTACCATTACTTTGATCTGACTAGCGCGGTTACCTTTGAAGAGCTTCCACTTGTGGGCATTCTTGCTGAGGCTCTGGGCAAGCTTGATACGGCATCACACACCGCGTCTGAGCTGGATATCCTTATTGAGAGCAACCTTGGTCACCTCTCGTTCTTCACAGACATCTACGACCAAGACACGCTTGACCAGGCGCACCCTGCCTTCATTGTTGCTGCAAGTGCTCTTGCCGAGAAAACCCAGGGACTTGCAAGCATTCCTTCTGAGGTTTGGTCTAGCACGCGCTTTGACGATTTGAGCCGCTTAAAGAACATCTTGATTCAGCGTCGCATTGCGCAGGAGCAGTACTTTGTTGGTGCTGGTCATACAGCAGCGCAGAATAAGGCTTTGACTGCCTACTCTGCAGCTAGTCGCGCAAACGATGCTCTAGCAGGCGTTGGCTTCTATGAGTACCTAAAGAACTTGCTTGCCAACTGGGATGAGCGCGCCCCTCAACTTGCAAAAGACCTGGATGCGCTCACCCGCAAGATGTTCCGCGCAGACAACGTTACGGTCAGCTTTACTGGCTCCGCTCAGAGCCGCGAGGCATTCTGGCAAGCAGCGGGAGACCTTGGTCTTAAAATTGGCAATGAATCGCAGGCAGATAACGCAACACCAACCCTTGTTGTCCCTGAGGGTAAGCTGCAGCACGTGGCGTATATCATTCCGTCAAACGTCTCCTACGTTGGCCTCTCTTATCCAAACGTTGCCCATGCAACCAATGAACAGCAGGGTAACTGGCTCATCGCCACCAGAGTTCTGGGTCTTGACTATCTCTGGAACGAGGTCCGCGTCAAGGGTGGCGCTTATGGCGTCATGTTCAGAAATTCCATCGCTGGCCTGCAGAGCTTTGTCTCCTACCGAGACCCTGCCCTTGATGCGACCCTCGACCGCTATGTTGGTGCAGGTAGCTGGCTCTCTGAGTGGACTCCAGACGCTGACGAGTTTGAGGGCTACGTAGTTGCCTCTGTGGCAGGCGTTGACGCTCCTGTTCCTGCTCGTATGCTTGCTCGCAGGCAAGACATTGAGTACTTCAACCATCGTGATCCAGAGCGCCTTCTTAAACTTCGCGAGAAGATCCTTCACGCCCAGGTTGATGACATCAAAGAACTGGGAAGCACCATGCCTCAAACCTATGATGACCTCTCGATTGTTGTCTTTGGCGCCAAGGATGCCATTGAAGCATCCAAGCTTAATCTTGAGGTTGTCGACCTCTTTGGCGGCCAAGAGAACTAGGTCTGGTAGCTGCAACAAAAATATTCAAATCAAGGGGATGCGGAAGTTTCTGTATCCCCTTGATTTATATTCTCAATAAAGAACTGCTGAGAATATGAACTCTTTATGTGTACTGATTCTTAGATTAATTTTACCTATCAAATTAATCTAATCTGTCTTCTAACGTTCATATTTATTATTCCTTCGGAAAAATGAAGGATAAAACCTAAGGAATTCACTATGAAGGTTTGGCGGAACATTTACGATAAGAATCATGTGCTTAGATGCAAAATGTATTTAGAAGACTATCTAGCACCTTATAGCTATGAAGAAATTGAACCTTATCTTGACTTACTTGATCCTTCAATTTACATAACGGTTGAGACCTTAAACCAGAATCCTTTTGTCATGATTGGCCAGGATGACAATAATCCCGATGAAGATTCTGACGAGGATATTGAACAAGAGAATACGAAAAAACTTATTAAGGGTATTTTCAAGTTCTTCATCGGAAGAATGATTCCACTCATTGTTATTTACAGTCTTTCAACTGGCGCAATTCATCCAGGAGATGGGCATATATTTGGAATTTCTAACCTCGTTATAGTAATGGTGGCCTGGTTTATCCTAGTTCCAAAAATACTCAAATCCGTTAAATAAAATCATAAATATTTCAACTAAGTATTAAATTAAGAAATAGAAAGTAATAACTATGACTACAGAAAAAACAAACGCCAACAACGGACAAGCAAGAAACAGAGACTACTGAAACTAAAAGTAAGCCCTTTCCTAAGAAAGCACTCGGAATGAGTCTTGCCTCTGTAGCAGTAGCAGCAGCACTTGGATTCGGTGTAGCATACGCAAATGGTGTATTTACGCCTAAAGCAGCCCCAACTCCTCCTGCTGTGGCCACGCAGGAAGCTACAAAGGAAAACAAGGTTGAGCTGAGCCAGGAAGCTGTAGCTGAGGCTACAAGTGAGCTATCCTATGGCGGTAGGGACGTATCTGTTACAAATCCTGTAAGTGTTTCTATTAAAGACGGCCATGTAATGGTTGTTGAAACGGTTAATGATAGTGCCGCAAACAACGTTTGGTATGCACCTCGCCGTGCTGCTGCTCTTGCAGCTCGTATCGCTGAGACTACCGTTAAGGGAGCAAGTGAGAACAAGCCAGTTGATGTAGTTGATGTTACCTATGTAATCGCTGATACCAACTCACAGGTACAAATCGCTGTCGTAGATACTCCAAAAGCTGAGGCGGTAGAAGAAGCAGGAAAGCAAACTCCCCTTCCTGAAAAGAACGATCAGGAAGCCGATACAAAGCCCGCAGAAGATAAAAAAGATGATAGTAATGACACGTCTTCTGAGGTTAAAAATGATGATTCTACCAAAGAGGATAAGCCAGCTCCTGTAGTTGAGACTACAACGGACAAGGTTCTTAATAACTCGGACGGTTTTGTAATGAGTGAGGACACACACGCAGGACTTACTGAAGAAGAAAAGGGAAATGTAGGAACGTCAGGTGGTGTTAAGGTAACAAACCCAGAAGGAACTGAGATTGTACCTGCTACACCAGCTCCAAAGCCAGAAGATACAACTGAATCAGAAAAGCCAGCTACTTCTGAGCCAACAGAAGCTCCTAGCTCCTCAAATTCTTCTTCGTCTTCAAGCTCTTCTAGCTCTTCTTCTACCCCATCTCGTGAACGTAAGCCTATATACCGTACAGAGCAGGTTTGGGTAGTTGATCAAGCTGCTTGGACTGAGCAGGTTTGGGATCATTCTGAGATCGTTTTTACTGACGGCACAGTATTTACTGATAGTGGTGCTGCTTGGCAATACCAGAAAAAAACGAAACTTTCTTACTCTACTCGTGAAGTGTATAAAGATGTATACCATGAAGAAGTTGGCCATTGGGAGTCACGTCAAGTCTTTGACCACTATGAATAGAAAGTACGCGACTTCTATGTACTTGTTTTTACAGGTAAGACACGTATGCTTAAAAAGTAGAAGATAACGTCTTTTTGTGTCAGCTTCCACTTTATAAAAAGATGTATGTTCTACATACGAGAAGGCCACTTACTGTGGCCTTCTTTTTTGCGCAAAATGTATGGAAATTAAATAAGAGGGCTTGTGTTTGAATAAGTAAAAAGTCCAGCGTAGGATATATGATCCTCGCTTATACAAACAAGGATCGTACTAGACGTTCTTCTCGCCAAGCAATGCGCTCAGCCAGGCGCCTTACTCGCTTCTCAGCGCCTGAACTGGATCGGATTTAGCAGCTCTACCTGCAGGGATAAGACCTGCAAGAAGCGTCAGGACAACGCTGATCAGAATCAAAATAAGTGCTCCGTTTATCGGCAAAATCACCAAATTGTCTACGTTAAACATAGCCTTAACCACAGCATTTGCGGGCAAAATAAGCAGTTGTGTAATGCCAATACCCATAACACCAGAGATAAGTCCTTCAATGAACGTCTCTGCATTGAATACGTTGGCAATATCTCGCCTGGAAGCACCAATGGAGCGCAGGATGCCAATCTCCTTTTTGCGCTCAAGCACCGAGATAAACGTAATGATGCCAATCATAATGCTGGAAACAACAAGTGAAATAGATACAAACGCAATCAACATCGCCGAGATCATATCAACAATCAGCGTAACGGAGCTCATCAGCGCTCCAACAATGTCGGTATACGTAACTACCTTGGACTCTTCACCTGCGGCCTTTGCATCAGCGTTGTACGTATTAAGAATTTCAACAATCTTCTCTTTGCTTGCAAAGTCTTTAGGATAAATATTGATTGACGTGGGCTTATTAAGGTCCGCATATCCCATCTTAGAAAGATTTGACTCATACGTTGCCGGCGTTGCCCTTAGCATTGACGCGGCAATAGCTGCTAGCTGCGATGGGTCAGCATTGAGCTTAAAGGCGCTTGCAAGCGTTGCTTGATCTATCTGCATAGCATTGGACATATTTGCCGCAACGCCCTGCATAGCTGTATTGAGAGCGCCTACAATCTGATTTTGCATCCTGGAAGCAACCTGCGTCATCACGCTGGTTAGCGCAGACTGCACGTACGCACTCATAGCACGCGTAATAGCTGCAGAAAGTGCACTTGCAATCTGTGATTGATAAGCACTCATAAGCCTCTGAGAAACCTCAGCCTGAACGCTTGGAAGGTCTGGGTTGGTACCTAACTTATTAGCCAAAGCAGTAACCAGCTGTTGCTGCAAGTCATCAGTATCAACCGCAGAAGAAACTGTAGTCACAATCTGCGTGCGCACCTGATCTGTTGCAAGGTAGTCTGCCATAGTCTTGCCGGGATTAGCAGCACTCCAAGAGTTCCATCCCAGAGCAATATTGCCCATAAGCGAAGAAATAGCAGCTTGTCCTCCTGGTTTGAAATTAACGGTAATGCCAGAAAGAATCTGCTGAATGTCTGCTGCAGAGAGCTCTGGGAAAGCCGCCGCCAGCGCAGCCGGATCAAGCGAAGACGTAACAGAAGACAGTACATTGCTGTCAGACAGATTAAGCTGTGACGGATCAAAAGCTGGTAGCTGCACGTCAGAAAGGTCAAGCGAGGACGTATCCAGCCCAGACAGATTAATTGACGAGAAGTTCAGTGCCTGTGGATTAAAGTTGAACGCTGAAGACAACACATTAGGATCAACGGAAATGAGAGAGCTGATAGAAAGTCCCTCAGAAGTTTGACCGTTCTTCTCGTCCTCAAAGGTTTTACCCGTGAAAACATCAACGTTCGAACGATTCATCTGGTCCTGGACGATAGGAGATGCCTCTGCATCAGAAATCATCTTCTGAGTAAGTTGTGGTGTGTAGTAAATGCCCTCAGAAAGAGCTCCTGTGGTAGTTGGGTCTTTTGCCTGAACAACACCAACAATATGCAGGTCAGGTGCGTTAGCAATGAGGTCATTCATGTATGACTGATCATCGGATTTGTCTGTCCAGACACCAAGATTTCCGTCCCATACATAGCGCTGATGAGGCATAACTAGCTTAAAGGTTGGAGACATCAGCTGGTCGTAGGTGTATGTATTATGAGACTCTTCGATAGTGCCAGATTCTCCACTTGCAATTTTATCAACGGTAGAGCGCAGGCCAGCGTAGTCACGCAGGCCAAGCGTGTACTCCAAAAAGTCATCCATAGTGCCGTTTGGACGCAGCACCAGAACAGCCTCATTCCAAGCAGTAGGCCATCTACCAGCACGAACCGTATAACGGTCCTCGTAAATGGAAGGATTTCCCGGAAGCTCATTAAACAGTGTGGTACTTACAAATGAAGAAAGCGGACTATATGACGGAATCTTAGGCGACACCTTAGAGAAGGTAACATCTGGCTGCACCTGAACAGGATCAGAAGAGCCAGAGTCCGCGCCTGCTGGCAGGTAGATGAAGGGGCTTACGGAATAACCATACGTGATAGCACTGGCATACGTATTAATGCCGCCACCATTATTATCGAGAAAAGCCTTCAAGCTAGTCAGATCATTGGATCCGATGCTTTCTGCCTGCATCCCCAACCTATTATTGGTAGGAATAGCGCCCTCAGCGGGCTGATTTTCTAGCTTTGCAGCTTCTGCGTTTTTCTGGTTTTGCGTCATCTCGCTTTGTGCGTCTTGCGTTTGAGAATCAGCCGAGTCAGAACTGCTACCACTTCCAGAAATAAAGGAAGAAATATTAACGGACTGCTCAGAGATGGTGAGTGGATACATTGAAAGCGTATCCTCCTCAACCTTCTTGATGTACTCGTTTGCGCCATTTGCCAGCGCCAGAATTGCCGCAATACCAATAATGCCAATAGAGCCCGCAAACGCCGTCATAAGCGTGCGGCCCTTTTTGGTCATGAGATTATTAAACGAGAGACCCAATGCAGTCAGAAGCGACATAGAAGTCTTACGAGAAGGCTTAGCTTCTCGGCGAGCAACGCTTGCAACGTCAAATGGATCTGAATCCGCAGTTACCTGACCATCTGCCAGCTCTACGATACGCGTTGCATACTGGTGGGCAAGCTCTGGGTTATGCGTAACCATGATGACCAGACGGTCCTGCGCCACCTCTTTGAGCAGATCCATAACTTGTACGGAGGTTGAAGAGTCAAGAGCACCTGTTGGCTCATCTGCCAGCAAAATCTCTGGGTCGTTTACCAGGGCGCGGGCAATAGCAACACGCTGCATCTGTCCACCAGAAAGCTGGTTTGGTCGCTTGTTTGCGTGTGCTTTAAGGCCAACCTTATCAAGCGCTTCAAGTGCACGTTCATGACGCTCTGCCTTAGGAACACCAGAAAGCGTCAATGCAAGCTCAACATTGCTTACCACGCTTTGATGCGGAATAAGGTTATAGCTCTGAAATACAAAACCAATGCGGTTATTCCTGTACGTATCCCAGTCGCGCTCTTTGAACTTCTTGGTAGAAATGCCATCTACCAGCAAATCTCCTGAGTCAAAGCGGTCAAGACCACCAATAACGTTGAGCATAGTAGTCTTACCCGAGCCTGAAGGACCAAGGATTGCCACAAACTCGTTATCCCTAAAAGCAACGGAAATATGGTCCATTGCGGTTTGTTCAAATCCACCAGTGTTGTAACGCTTTGAAATACCTTTGAGCTCAAGCACAAATTACTTCTTTCTTGTTGGGCTGTATGGAGCGTGGAGCTGTGCCGTTAGTTGATTGCATCTCCGTCAGTTGCATCGGTGTCAGCTGCATCGGTCTTCTCGCCAGCAGCTTTCTGAGCAGCTGTATCCTCTGCAAATGGATCAGTGGTAACGTCTTCAATAACCTTCTGCTGAGCCCAGCTCAAGCCATAGAACAGGCCAAAGAGCGCCCAGAACCATGGTGCATAGAGCATGACAACCATAAGGATTGCAAAAAGTCCTCGGAGAAGAACCCAAGGAAGCACGACAATCAGAAAGAAAAAGAACGGCAGCACAAAAAGGATTGCAGCAAGCGTACGCAGTACAACTGCAACTGTCTTAGTTACCGAGAAACCAGTATTGCGTGCAATAAGTAGGCCCACCAAGCCAGCAACGCCAAAATACAGCATGATTGGCGCAACAATGTAGGAATAGAACAGTGGAGTAGAGGGGTCTTGGGTCAGCGTTTGCCTCAGAGCCATCAAAACAATTCCCAAAACTGTCAAAACGCCAAGAAATGATGCGTTTCCAATAAAAGTCTTTTTCGTCATAGTTAACTCCTTTGATAAGGGGTATTAAGTATAGTGTAACTAGTACCTTGTTCCCGACCTTGCTTATTTCATACGCGGGATGTGGCTAAAACCGCTGCTCTCCATATGTCTCAAGGTCAAACGTTTGAATTAGAGGAGTTTTCATGACTGATGCAGAACTCAAAGCAAGCGCCGAGGCGTTTGTTAACGAGCACTGGGAAGAGATTATTGAGGATATCCGCTACCTCGTGCAGGTGGAGTCCGTTGAGGACCTGTCTCTAGCAGAGCCTGGCAAACCTTGGGGTCCAAAGTCTTATGAGGCACTTCGCCGTGGTCTTGAGATTGCAGAGCGCCTAGGCCTTGAGACTACAGATGTAGATGGCTACCTGGGCTTTGGCGATCTTCCTGGTGAGTCCGAGAAGTACCTTGCTACCATCGCTCACTCCGATATTGTTCCTTTGGGCAAGGGTTGGACGGTAGACCCGCTTGACGTTACCCGCCGCGAGGGCTTTATTCTGGGTCGCGGCGTTCTGGACGACAAAGGTCCTCTGGCCCTCTCCCTCTGGGCAGCTCACTACTTTGTTGAGCAGGTCAAAAAGACTGGCAAGAAGCTTCCTTACACCCTGCGTGCCATCGTTGGTAACAACGAGGAGACTGGCATGGGTGACGTCCCTTACTACCTCTCCAAGTATCCAGAGCCAGCATTCTGCTTCACTCCTGATGCTGAGTTCCCTCTTATTTGCGGCGAGAAGGGCGTGTACCACGCTCAGTTCACTTCTCCAAAGATTGCTGGCGCAAACGGCGAGAAGATCGTTGAGCTTGATGGCGGCACCGTACCTAACGCTATTCCAGGTCTTGCAAGCGCACTGGTTCGCGCTGATGCATCTACCTTGGCTGACACTGATTCCATCAAGGTTGAGGACGCAGGTGTTGAAGATGATGGCACCAAGCTTGCTCGCATTAACGCAACAGGTAAGGGTGGACACGCTTCCATGCCTGAAGGAACTGTCAACGCAATTGGTCTGCTTGTAACCTACCTGCTTGATAACAACCTCTGTGGAGAAGAAGAGCGTGGTTTCTTGACCTTCTCTAAGCAGCTTTGCTCAACTACTGATGGTACTGGTACGGGCATCCAGAGTGCTGACGATAAGTTTGGTCCTCTGACCTGCATCTCTGGTACCATCCGCACCAAGGGCGATGTCTACGTACAAACCGTTGACTCTCGCTATCCTACCTCCACCACTGGCGAGGCTATCACTAAGCGCATGACTGAGCTTGGCGAGGATCACGGTTGCACCTTTGAGGTTCTCTCCGATGCAGTACCTTTCTACATTGATCCAAGCTCTCCTGAGATTACTACCCTGCTTGATACCTTCCATGGGTATACCGGTAGCGATGAGCAGGCGTTTGTTATTGGCGGCGGCACCTATGCACGTCACTTTAAGCGCGCAGTTGCCTTTGGTCCTTATGACAGCAAGGCTGCAAAAGACCTGCCAGAGTGGGTTGGTATGGAGCACGGTCCTGACGAGGGAATCTCTGAGGAGTGGCTCAAGCGTGCCCTTAAGATTTACATTGTCAGTATTGCACGCCTGATGCAGCTTGACCTGTAAAGCTATCGAGTAGCAGAACTGTTATAAGCAATAGCAACGCTACAAGCAAAGCCTCTGCATCCCAGTCGGATACAGAGGCTTTTTGCAAGCAATCAAGAGAAGCGTTAGGCGTGAGAGCGAATCTTCTTCCACAAGCGCAAACCATAGCTATTGGGAAGCCCTGCCTCAATACGAATAGCCAAGTACAATCCGGAGGCGTTGTAAACAAGCTCAAAGATATCTTGACTGTTTACGGCAGGAATACCCTGCGTTAGTGCCGTAAAGATAATTCTTGTTACGTCAAACAGAACAATAACAGTAACAGCAAGAATATACGGTCTAATAAATCGGGCATCGTTTGAGCCCTTGAGAGCTAAAAGACCCGCAATAAGAGAAAATGCCGTACCTAGCGTCACCAAGAAAATGGTAAGGATTCCCTGTTGAGCTAAGAATTGATTAACAGTTGTCAGGGCAGGCAGATTTACAACCCTAGAAAAATCATGCAATCCAAGCAAAATCAGCACCAGAAAAAGAACAATGCCACTAAACACAATGGATACCAGCGCAAACAAGTGAAGAACTCGCTGGTGACGAGAGCGCCAATACGTAGTTCCCACAACGCCTTGGTCATGCTCTTTCTTAACCTTGTCCGCAAGATTAGAGCAAATTACCACGTATACAATGGTATTGAGCTGGACAAATGGGTCCAGGATAATCAGCTCTCCTCTACCCCAAGCCCACAAAATTCCTACCAGAATAATCAAGCCAATCAGATAGCAAAGAAATCTGTATGGTTCAACTTTTGATGAGTCTTTGGCTGCACGTAATCCAAGTACCGAGGTTACAACCTGCAACACACCAATAAGCAATACAAACACATAGCCTAGAAGCACGTTATTGCTGAACGTAAAATACACACCGCTGAACTCAAGCTGTTCCAAAGGAACAGCAGGCTGTAAGCCCATAACAGTTGCAAAAAGAGATGCCGACGTAGTCAGAACATCTGCTACTCCCAAGATAATCAAAACAATTGAAACAATACGCAAGATATGTTGAGCAGGAGTTCTAGGGACAGTGGCCTTAACTCGGTCAGATGCAGGGCGGTTCAGCGGCTGATCCTCATCAACTACAAGGATTTTCTCGGCACGCTCTGCTACTTCAGAAACGTTTTCTGCCAGCTCAGATGATGCCTCGGTGACCTTTTTAGAAATCTCGCCTACTCTTGAGTTTTCAGCCAGCTTGGTTAACTCAGTGGCGATATCTTTCTTCTGTTCCGTTGGCACAACAAATCCTCACACTTGTCCAAAATGTTCAAATAAATCATAGCATTAGCTACTTTGCTGTGTTAGTATGTGCAACTGTCCGTGTACCTGCAAGTATGTAAGGAGGCTTGTTCGATGCTTTTTTAATCTTCTCGTGAGCGTGTCACATGTCCACACCACGAGTCTGTCTGACATGTTCCACCACTAATCGAGGAGAATTATGGAATCGAATAAGCTTTTTGCGGAAACACCACCATTTAAATTATTTTTACGAGCAGCCCTACCAGGCGCTGTTGCTATGCTTGCGTCGATGCTCTACGACACTGCAGATGGAATCCTTGTTGGACGCTATCTGGGTCAGGAGTCTTTTGGCGCAGTGACCATTGCCATCCCACTGGTTATTCTCTGCTTTGCTGTTGCCGATCTTATTGGCGTTGGCGCTTCTGCAGTTATTGCAGTTGAGCATGGCAAGAAGAACCACCAGACGGCTAATAACATCTTTACCATCGCATTCATCATGCTTATTACCACAGGTGTTATCAGCGGCATTTTCTTCTTCTTTTGTGCACCAAACGTTCTAGCACTGATGGGTGCTCAGGGTAAGATTGCCGAGCAAGGAACTATCTACCTGCGCGTATGGACGCTTTTCTTGCCAGTTATGTGTATCTCATACGCCGTTGATAACTTCCTTAAGATTTGCGGAAAAATTAGGCGCTCTACCAGCATTGCCTTTATCTCTGCAATTTTGGGAACCGTACTTGAATACTACTTCCTGGGAGTTTTGGGATTATCCGTTGAGTATGCGGCACTGGGTTACTGCATCTCTATTACCTTCTCGTCCCTTTATGGTGTATGGCCTTTTATTGGCAACAAACAAATTCTCAAATTTGTGAAGCCTCATTTTAATTGGACGCACATAAAAGAGATCTTTGTAAACGGCTTTCCTATCTTTATGCAGAACATCTCAAGTAGGATTTACTCCCTACTGATGAACGCTGCCCTGCTCACCCTTGGTGGAGATATTGCCATTGCTTCTTATGGAGTGCTGCTCTATTCTGGCGGCCTTATCCAGCCGCTCATTTATGGACAGGCCGACGCCATGCAGCCAGCTATTGGTTATAACTGGGGCGCAAAGAAAAAAGACCGAGTACTTGCTATCGAGAAATACATCTTCTCCACAGGCATTATCATTGGCATCTTTGCGTTCTGCGTCTCGTTCTTCTTCTCGGAGTTCTTGGTCAAGCTCTACCTGCCAGAAGGAACGCAAGAGCTGCTCAACATGGCTATCCCAGCTATGCGCATTCACGCATTTATCTTCATTTTTAGCTGGATTACCATGTGCACCGAGAGTCTTGCCATTGCGCTCAAGCAGACAAAGATTTCCAACCTTCTGAGCATCTTTATGGCGCTCATCTTCCCTATCAGCTCACTTATGGTTCTGAGGCCATTTGGTCTGGACGCGCTTTGGTACGTCTCAGTTATATCCAACATACTCTCCGCGCTGCTTTCCATTGGCTGCCTCATCCACATCTATCGCAAGCACTTTAGGGGTGTAGGCACTGATAACGCAGACGATACGTCTGAGCTCCTGGATGAGGATACCCAGCTCACCGAGGTAGAGCTCGCAGCTTCCGAGCTCTCTGGCCCAGAAGATCACCTGGACGGCGAGTCCATCTCCCGAGCCCAATAACGCAAGCAGCCACAGCACCGTTTGCGCCCGTGGCAGTCACTGCGCGCATAGCCCAACTTGCGCCCGGCATGCTCCGCACAACAACGTACTCCTCACAAAAACATGGCGAGAAGATCTTCTGATTCCAAGATCTTCTCGCCATAAACATAAGCGGTTATAAAACGACTACCTACAGCGCAGCAAGTGCCTGCTCGACGTCGTTGATAAGGTCCTCGGTACCCTCAATACCGCAGCTCAGGCGTACGGTACCTGGGGTGATGCCTGCCGCTACAAGCTCCTCGTCAGTAAGCTGACGGTGCGTTGAAGAAGCTGGGTGCAAGCAGCAAGAACGAGCGTCTGCAACGTGTGTTGCAATGGAGAATACCTTGAGGTTGCCCAAGAACTTCTCGGCAGCCTCGCGACCACCAGCAACGTCAACGGTGATAACACCGCAGGAACCGTTTGGCAGATACTTCTGAGCCAGCTCGTAGTACTTATCGCCTGGAAGGCCAGGGTAGCTTACGTGCGCAACCTTAGGGTTGTTTACAAGTGCCTCGGCAACTGCCTGGCCATTCTTGCAATGCTGAGCCATGCGAACATGCAGAGACTCAAGGCCAAGGTTAAGATAGAAAGCACTCTGAGGCGACTGAATGGAACCAAAGTCGCGCATAAGCTGAACGGTTGCCTTGGTAATAAAAGCGCCACCCTTACCAAAGGTATCTGCATACACAAGGTTATGATACGAAGGATCAGGCTGGGTCAGACCTGGGAACTTGTCCGCATGAGCAGCCCAGTCAAAATTGCCACCATCAACAATAGCGCCGCCAACAGCAGAGCCGTGACCGTCCATGTACTTAGTGGTGGAATGGGTCACAATATCTGCTCCCCACTCAAGAGGACGGCAGTTCACAGGAGTAGCAAAGGTATTGTCAACAATCAGTGGCACGCCATGGTCATGAGCAGCCTTTGCCCAGCGCTCAATATCAAGGACAACCAGCGCAGGGTTTGCAACAGTCTCACCAAAGACGCACTTGGTATTTGGCCTAAACGCCGCGTTAATCTCCTCATCAGTTGCATCTGGCGAGATAAACGTGCACTCCACACCCATCTTTTTAAGGGTGATAGCAAACAGGTTAAAGGTTCCGCCATAAATGGTGGAAAGCGCAATAAAGTGATCTCCAGCCTCAGCAATGTTAAAGACGGCAAAGAAGTTTGCTGCCTGACCAGATGAAGTCAGCATTGCAGCGGTACCGCCCTCAAGAGCGCAAATCTTTGAAGCTACAGTATCCAGCGTTGGATTCTGAACGCGAGAATAGAAATAGCCAGCAGCTTTGAGGTCGAACAACTCTCCAAGCTGCATCGACTCGTCATATTTGAACGTGGTTGATTGAATGATAGGCACTTGCCTAGGCTCACCGCAACCAGGCTGATAACCGCCCTGTACGCAGCGAGTCTCGATGCTCTCAGACATAGCATCCTCCCTCATAATCATCATCCACGCCGCGCAAACGTCAATGCGCTCCAAACGTGAACTATGTGATTACCTTAGGATACTAGTCTCTCTACCTTCAATCACACGCTCAATCAAAACTTTTTCATGTTCTGAAACAATTGCGAGGTCTGAGGTAACATCTCTGAAATCCATGGAGTCTTTCCACTCTTTGACCAGAGAAATGTTGCGCTGAGCTGTGCAAACAGTACTAAGCTCTGAGTCAATATCCTGCATAATCTGGGTGTAATTTGCGCGTTTCTCGCCCAACATATCACTGAGGTGGAAGAGAATGTGCTCAACCTCACGAACTTCTCGCCTTGCGTGATGTACCTCGGAGAAGCTTGTCATATCCAAGCCAAAGAGGCGCGCATCAATGGTCTCAAGCATGTAATCAAAGCGGCTGCTGATGTCTTCAAACGAGATGCCATCTCTTAGCACCGCGTCTGACCAAGCAGGCTCAAAGAGCTCATCCAAAGCGCAGCGCAGGCTACGACGAACCGCCTTCTTGCGCAGAGCCTCACAGACGCGATCGCGCTCAGTCTCGCGAGCTGCCTCGACAGCACTGACCAGCTTGGAGCCTTGAGAAAGCTCTCCGGACTCCATCAAATCTGCAACGGTATCAGAGAAGCCGTCAATCTCACGAAGGCGCGTAGTTGCACCAAGCATCAGTCTATAAACAGGCTCAGCAATCTCTACCGCCTCTTCATTAAGAAGTGGCGAGAAGAACTTGGTGAGCAGCTGGGTTCCCCTGAGGGCAAACCTAAATGCTGCGATTACTGCAGGATCTTCTGGATGAGCGCGGAACTCCGTGTACGCGTCTTCCAGGTTAGTTGCCGCGTGAGCACATGCCTCATCCAGGGCATCAAGCGTCTCCCAAGGCTGAGTGGAAGGACCACTGACCAGCCAAAGAAGCTTACCGTGAGGCTCGCGAACATCTCCAAGCTGCTTCCAGACGCACTCATGCTGATGACCAAGTGAACCACGTACATCAATTGCGCACACAGCGCCCTTTGTCAGCGGAAGTTCAAATCCCAGCAAAGTCTCTGCAACATAGCCCAAAAATGGAGCATGACCAACAAGAATCAGCGTTTCTGCATCAGCGTGCTCAAGCTCTGCCTGAAGTGCAGGAAGATCTTGATCGTAAAGGGAGTCATGAATCTCTATGCCCTCAGAATCCAGCGCCTCTGCCACAATCTCTGCAGTTTCAAGCGCGCGAAGAGCAGGACTTGTCCAAATCTCAGCCTCTTCACCCTCTGGTCCCAACAGGCCAAAGATGTGAGGATAATTGGCTGATAAAGCCCTCTGACCAGCACGTGTGAGCTCTCGACTCATGTCTTCAGAGCCACGTTCAGATACACCATGTCGTACAAGAACCAAAGTCTTTACCATGTTTACCTCCGCTGGTCATCTGCAGAAAACTGCTCCTTATAGCGTAATAGGACGCCCGCGCAATTTTGCACGAACGTCCTATTTTTACTGCCAACGGGCAAATATATCGGTATATGGCGAGAAAAACTTTTTATCTCGCATCTCTGCTATGCAGTCTTTGCATAACGGCTATGCATAACCTGCACGCAAAAATCCAACTAGAAAGACTTGGCAACCCTGGCGGTTAGATTAGCGCACCAATTGCGCTCCCCCATACCACCTATGACCTGCAATCTTAGAAGTCAGCGTTACCCACGGTACGAGGGTGAGGAATAGCGTCGCGGATGTTATCCACACCGGTGAGGTACATAACAAGGCGCTCAAAGCCAAGACCAAAGCCAGAGTGTGTGCAAGAGCCGTAACGACGAAGGTCCAAGTAATACTTGTAGTCGTCGGGGTTCATGCCAAGTTCAACAATGCGCTTCTCCAGAAGGTCAAGACGATCTTCTCGCTGTGAGCCACCAATAATCTCGCCGATGCCTGGAACAAGGCAGTCAGCTGCGGCAACAGTCTTACCGTCATCGTTAAGGCGCATGTAGAAGGCCTTGATTTCTGCTGGATAATCAGTAACAAAGATTGGCTTTCCAAAGTGCTGCTCGGTGAGGTAGCGCTCGTGCTCAGTCTGAAGGTCAATGCCCCACTCAACAGGATACTCAAACTTCTGACCAGCCTTTACTGCCTCCTGCAGAATCTCAATAGCCTCGGTGTAAGAGACGCGAGAGAACTGGGAAGTTGCAACGTGATTCAGGCGCTCAAGCAGGCCCTTATCCACAAACTTGTTGAGCATCTCAAGCTCATCTGGGCAATGCTCGAGTACGTATGCAATAACGTAGCGCAGCATCTCTTCTGCAACATCCATATCCTGTGCAAGATCACAGAAAGCCATCTCTGGCTCAATCATCCAAAACTCTGCAGCGTGGCGACGCGTGTTGGAGTTTTCTGCGCGGAACGTTGGACCAAAGGTGTACACATCACCAAAGGCCATGGCAAAATTCTCTGCCTGAAGCTGGCCAGAAACGGTGAGGTGAGAAGACTGACCAAAGAAGTCCTTTGAGTAGTCAACATCGCCCTTCTCGGTACGTGGAACGTTGTTCAAATCAAGCGTGGTAACACGGAACATCTCGCCTGCACCCTCAGCATCAGATGCGGTGATGATTGGGGTGTTCACGTAGACAAAGCCACGATCCTGGAAGAACTGGTGGATAGCAAAAGCAGCCACAGAACGGATGCGGAAGACGGCACGGAACATGTTGGTACGAGGACGAAGGTGCTGCTGTGTACGAAGGTACTCAAGAGACTGACGCTTCTTCTGCATTGGATAATCAGGGCTGGATGGTCCCTCAATCACAATAGTCTGTGCCTGCAGCTCAATAGGCTGTGGGCGATCAGGAGTAAGCTCAAGGACGCCCTCGATAATCAGAGCAGCGCCAACGCCACAAGAAGCAACCTCTTCGTAATTGCCAAGGTTCTCACGATTCATAACAACCTGTAGGTCTTTGAAGCAGCTACCGTCATTAAGTGTGACGAAGCCAAAATTCTTCATATCCCTTACTGAACGTACCCAGCCGGCCACGGTAACTTTTTGGCCACCAAGTTGCTCTGCATCTGCGTACAATGCAGAAATCGTGATGCGCTCCACGGGCATACCCTCCTTGTAACTCACTCTGCAGGTCTATTCTGCGCTCTGCAGGTCTATTCTGCGAGACGAACAAATATCTATTTAGAATACCGCATAACCACATGGCAGACGCTCACTTTTATATATCTGGCGGTAATTACGCTAATCTCACACAGCCAAGCCGTCGCGCCATAAAACACCGCGCCATAAAACACATATCTGCAATTCGGCTAAACTAGTGCAGTAGAACATATCTACAAAGTGCCGCCGCGTCAAAAGGCCTGCTAAAGGAGAAACCATGGAAGACTACAAGCGCGAATTTATTGAGTTTATGGTCCAGAGCAACGTACTTAAATTTGGTGATTTTACGCTTAAGAGTGGTCGCAAATCTCCTTTCTTCATGAACGCAGGCGCCTATGTCACTGGCGAGCAGCTCCACAAGCTGGGTCTTTATTACGCTCGCGCTATTCACGACAACTTTGGCCTGGATTTTGACGTAGTCTTTGGTCCCGCTTACAAGGGCATTCCCCTTTCCGTTATCACTGCAATGGGCATCAATGAGCTCTATGGCAAGCAGGTTCAGTACTGCTCCAACAGAAAAGAAGCAAAAGATCACGGCGCCGATGCCGGCATGCTTTTAGGAGCAGAGCTCAAAGACGGACAGAGAGTGGTCATGGTTGAAGACGTCACCACGTCTGGCAAGTCTATTGAAGAGACCTATCCTCTGATTACCTCTCTTGCAAATATTGAGGTAGTTGGCCTTATTGTCTCGCTCAACCGTATGGAAGTTGGCAAGGGCGGAAAAGTTGCAGCTCTCCAGGAAGTCTCCGAGCGCTGGGGCATGCCAACTGCAGCTATTGTCTCCATGGACGAGGTTACCGAGGCTCTTTACAACAACGAGGTTGACGGCAAGGTTATTATCGACGACACCTTAAAGAGCTCCATTGATGCCTACTACCAGCAATACGGCGTTAAATAAGGCGAGAAAACCCTCTGCGTAGAAACCTGACTTATGACTCTAACTCAACTCAAATACGTTCTTGCTATTGCTAAGGCAGGCACTATTAACGCCGCGGCTAAACAGCTCTTTATCTCGCAGCCTACCCTAAGTAGTGCAGTTAAAGAGCTTGAAGCCGAGCTGGGAATCTCCCTTTTTAACAGGACCAGCAAGGGCGTTGAGCCTACCGCAGACGGCGAGGAGTTTTTGAGTTACGCTAGGCAGGTTGTCATGCAGACTGACCTCATTGAAGAGCGCTATCTGGGTACCGCCCCCACCAAACAGCGCTTCTGCGTTTCTTGCCAGCACTATTCCTTTGCCGTTGAGGCCTTTGTCAACCTGATTAAAGAGCACGGCGGCTCAAAGTACGATTTCCGTATCAGAGAGACACAAACATACGAGATTATCGAAGACGTCTCCAAGCTGAGAAGTGAGGTAGGCGTCCTCTATCTCAACTCGTTCAACGAGCGTGTTATTAGAAAAACATTGCAGGACCAGGGCTTGGTTTTCTCGCCATTGTTTAAATGCAAGCCAAGCGTCTTTGTGGGAAAAGATAACCCACTGGCAAAGCGCTCCTCGGTAACGCTCAACGATCTTGCCCCCTACCCTCGCCTTTCTTACGAGCAGGGCGAGCACAACGCGTTCTATTTCTCCGAGGAGCTTCTGGCAACACTTGATCGCGATAAGGACATCATGGTCCGAGACCGCGCTACCATCTTCAACCTGATTATTGGCCTGAACGGCTATACCATCAGCACTGGTCTTATTAATGAGGAGCTCAACGGCCCAAACATTGTTGCAGTTCCTCTGGCTGTTGATGACTACATGGAAGTTGGTTACGTCACACACGACGAGAAGAGCCTCTCGCCCTTTGGTGAGCTCTACATCGACGCGCTCAAGCGCTGTTGCCAAGCAGTTACGTGGGTGTAGAGGATTTATAAAGAAGTAAGTTGTTTTAAGCGTTCTTTATGCTTTATTAACTAAATTGAAAGCTGCCCATCTGTGTCGATTCTTTTTAATAAATAACGGTCATTGAATATGTTATTTATTAACCGATAAAAAGATACCGTTCACAGTAAAAGACGTAACAATGATGCCTATAGGAATAGAATTAAGGTAAGAGAGTCGGCAACTACTCCTCTACAGCAATAGGCTAAAGACCGAAGAAAAACATAGTAAAGAATACACGGACTCTCGACTCATGAATTGGATTTTTAAGGTCGTCTGGGGTTTATTATGTTTTCTCATGATTCTAGAAACTTAAGCTTAAAAACAAATAAGCTCCCCCAACAGGCTCGTTCTTTGGCAGTAGTGATTGCTTGTATCGTCATTGCCGGCGTGCTTTATTTTTATAGTCTTGCCCAAAAACAGGCTCAGCAAGAACTCTTTGCGCAACAAGTTATGCAAAAACAAAACGAAGCCTCGGAAACTTATAAAATTGGCGATGTTGTACAACTAACTGGACTTGATCAAGAAGAAGGTAATCCAGTTGAGACTTCTTTTGGGGCTGATCTACCATGGGTTGGCACAATTGAAGTAACGGTAACAGACGTAATCCTTTGTCATTCTATAGACGAGGCAGGTTTTACCTCTGGAGCACTTAACAATCCATTAACACCAGAAAATGCAGATAGCTTGTATCTAGTCTATACGCTTCATTTTAAAAACATAGACGCCGTTCAAAAACACACCCCAAATGGTCCGGACTATATATTACTTACTAGTTACTCAATTAATGCTGAGGGGCATAATATTTTCATGTCCCAAATTACACCTGAAAATGCCCGAATTGACAATTCGGATACTGATAAAACTAAAGGGTATTTTTGGATTAATGCAGGGGATGAATGTGACGTCAAACTTGCTTTTGCGCTATCTCCAGAAGAACTGAGAGATGTTACTTCTATTCATCTGGCAAATATGGGAGGAATTTATTCAAACGCAAAGTTAGTTGATATACAGTCTGCATTAAAAAGTGATAAGTAGGTGCTTGCTATGAATTCATTGTTCAAGTCTGAATTTAAGCGACAGCTTACCTATAACCCATTATTTTGGGCATGTGTTGCAATTGGCGCCTGTATTGCAATACTTGCCGCTTGGATTGAAATACAAATTGAATTAAATACCTTAGAGGCAACTCTTCAACAGGGAGATCATCTTTCCTATAACACTTTGCTTTCTGTCATTTCTGCTTATACTGCTTGGATTCCCACACGAATCGGAGATTTTTACAGTGGACTGTATTATCTCTTATGGCCGCTCTTGGCAACCATTCCAGCCGCTTGGATTCTAAGTAACGATTCAAAAGAAGGGGTACTGGAACAGCAATGTCTTAGAATTAGAAAAGCTAGTGTTATCAGGATAAAACTATATGTAAGCTTTATTTCTGGAGGTATTTGCTCTGCTCTGCCTCTTGTCCTAAATTTTTTAGCTGCAATCTGTTTCTTACCGTTGTCCACACCAAAAATTTACGATGAGATATATACCGCAGTCCCAATGAACTCTTTATTCTCAGGACTCTTTTATAACTCTCCTCTTGCTTATGTCATTATTTTATCCGTATTAACCTTCATGATTGGAGGGTTATTTTCCTGTACCGTTTCTCTTTTTGCAAGTTTAACCAAGACCACATTTCAAGCTATTTTTGTTTCTTATTTCCTACTTCACCTATTAGCGTTCTTAGGTTCACAATTTTCAGCGATTCTTTCCTCTGCTCAATTAAGAGAAGTAGGACAAAATGCATTCATTAAGTTGAATTTCTTTCAATTAATAAGTTCCGAATATGCTCCAACAAAACTTGGATTTTATTGCTTCTGTTTTGTTTTGCTATTACTGGTAATCTTCATTTCTTACAAAAAGACTTGTAGAAGTGATTTGCTATGAAACATCAAATTTCAAGGAACTTCACTCAGCTTTTTGATATGCATAAAAATCTTCTGGCAGCGCTTTTTGCGATGTTGTTATCTTGCACAGCGTTTATTTCTTCTTTTGCACAATTCGGCTTAATTACACAAAGAGGATATTCATTTTCTTTAGGTGATTTGATTATCGCAACATTTTTCGGATCTGCCCACACGTTCTCTATAGAATGGACCGCACTCTGCATCTCTTTTCTTCTTATAATCATTATTTCAAGCTCAGACAAGAATGAACATTTTTCTATTCAACGCATAATGAGATTTGAGAAGAAAACTAGATATTGGATTTATAGCTATATAAATATAATCGCATCTTGTCTCGTTTTGATTGCCATCTATATAATGACATACGTTGTTTTACTTATTTGTACAGGCAACAGCCTTGCTATCGCTACACTAAATGTAGATATCTTCATTAACCATACCGTTCAAGCTAGTACAGAATTTTCACTCACAGCCTCAGAAGTATTAGTCCTTCTCGGCATTTATTATCTTGGTCTCTTGTTCTTTTGCTCTTTTTACAAAGTAATGGAACTCTATACTCACAATTCACTAGCTATATTACTAAGCGTAGCACTACTAGTTTTAGGAGAGTTTTTTCCTGAGCTTCCATTCCCCTCTACATTAATGACTTTTTCGAGACTTCTTCCTTTTAATCCAGAAGGATATAGCCCTGTCTATGCAACTTTATATTTTCTTGTTGGAATCATTTTCTTAAACATTTTTGGCCTCATCGGAACTAAAAATGCAGAGTTTGGCGGTCATTATGAGAAACTCTAAAGTAATTCCTTTTGGCCCCTTTATCTATTCATTACGTGGTCCATTTTGTATCTGTACCATCTTAATGGTACTTATCGTTGCTACATCTCTTGTAGTGTTCAATCGCTCAGCAACAAGTAATCCAACATTTGCAGATAACGTATCAAGTCTATTTGCTGGAATGCCACAGATATCACAAAGCATTTCTTCAAATGCTGCTATGCCAAAAATTAAAGTTCCTTTTGCCTGGTTAATACTTGTTTTACTTCCCCATCTAATGTGTTTCCTGGCAGTCTCTAGGGCACTAAGAAAAGATATGTATCTTGTTATGTCTTCCTCAAAGAGTTTCTATCCAATTCTTCTAACAGTAAGTTGTGTGACAGCAACTGGGCTTTATTGGATAATAGCGGGAGTTGTAATCCTCTTATTTACACTGCTTCACGGTGGAGAAATTCTATCAACTACGACATTAAGCTTAGAAATTCTCGAAGGTTTTGACGCCTCAACATTACCTGCAAATACGGTAAGTATTGTCCCATTGATGGGATCTCTATTCATTACTTCACTATCTCTTATAACGCTTCAATGTTCAGCAGGATTATTTATTAAAGAATGGCCTCCTCTCTTTTTAATAATTTCTTGGATAGTTTCCTCAATTTTCAAATTACATCCCATCCTTATTGGCAACTACATGATGTTTTCTCGAAGTTCTCTCTATATTGATTCAGCTAGCAGGGAAATCGTTGAAGGTAACCTCTGTGCAGGAGTCAATCCATTCTGCACGTTAGTTTTTTGTATTGGCTCACTAGGTATTTTTCTTTATCTGTCTCTTTTACGCTTTAAGAACATTGATCAGTTTGGCGGTGAGTAAACATGTCGTACATTTCAGTTGAACATCTAACAAAGGAAATCGGAAACGATACTGTTCTCAAGGATGTCTCATTGTCCCTAGAAAAGAGAAAGATAATTGGTCTCGAAGGCCAAAACGGCTCTGGTAAAACAATGCTTATGCGAGCGGTCTGTGGTCTTATTAAACCTACCCAAGGATACGTTTCTATTGAAAACAAAAAGCTCTGGGATGATATAGATTTTCCACCAAGTGTTGGTCTGCTCCTAGAAAAACCGGCACTTCTCAGCTCATATAGCGGTCGTAAGAACCTAGAGATTCTCTCGTCAATAAAACAAATTGCGTCTGAGCAAGATATTGATGCTGCAATTGAAAAAGTAGGACTTGATCCTAAAGACAAAAGACCTGTTAGAAAGTACTCCCTAGGCATGAAGCAACGCTTAGGAATTGCCATGGCGTTTTTTGAGCAGCCAGATTTAATTATTCTTGACGAGCCAACAAATGCCCTTGATGAAGACGGTGTCCATATGCTCACGGAACTCATTGTTGAACAAAGAGATAGAGGCGCAACACTTCTCATCTCAAGTCATGATGCTGAATTCTTAGAGGTTGTCTGTGATGTAATTTACAAAATGAAGCTCGGTAAAATTGTCGAGAAAATCGACGTGCAAAGACGTACATCATGAAACTGAAAAGCAAACTACCATTATTCGCAATTGCCATAAGCTTTGTACTGGTTTGTGCTCTTGGCTACAGAGTTTGGTGGGTAAACACCCATGCACTAACTATCCCCGAAGAGATTTATCAAATGGGAGAATGGGTCCCTCTTGACGGAAATTTTCATTATTCGTCTTCTGAGAATACAAAGGGATATTCAATACGAATAACTGAAATTGCCCTAACCACATATAACGGTTACCTGGAAAAACATGGTATTACACCACAACAACCCAATACTCATGGCAATCAAACAAGTGTGATAGATGTCACTATAGAAGTTAAAAATGATAGAGAAGAGACTGACCCCATAGGTGGAATAGATTTTCTCGGCACAATTTTAATTCCACAAGCCAACAACACCTATTACATTTGCGATTTAGGAAATGAAAATTCCCTTTGGCCGCTTGTCCAGCCAAATATAACCACTTCGCGAATTGCTATCAAACCGCACACTTCATATGTTCTTCATGTGCCTTATGTAGTAAATCTCATAGGAGAGGAAATCTATAGAAATCCGATTACTGACACGACGTTTGATTTACTTGTTTCTCGTTTGCCTGTAGAAAAACGAATTCGAGTGTCTTTGTAGCAATTCTTACCACTCCCACTACAGATCGTGCCACCCCTCCCACTACGGATGAATGGATTGTTAGCTGCCTCCCAGTTTGCGCTAAAATAATACCTTACGTTTTTGAAACGCAAAGGGAGGCATCATGGGTCTTAAGTATGAAACCGCACGATATGAGGCATCATACGGAGCAATTTCACAACTTCCTTCTCCAGAGACTCCAGAGGTGGCTTTTGTGGGCCGCTCAAACGTGGGTAAGTCTTCCCTCTTAAATAAACTTATTGGTCGAAAGCAACTTGCACGAGTTTCAAGCGTCCCAGGTAAAACTGCAAATATCAACTTCTTTGACGTTGATGGCGTCAAATTTGTTGACTTGCCTGGATACGGATTTGCACGGGTTTCTCGCCAAGAAAAGCAGCGCTGGGCAGACCTCATTGGCGGCTACTTTGAGCAAGAGCGCAGCTTTAACCTGGTTATTAGCCTTGTTGACATCAGACACGAGGCACAAAAGCTCGACCTGCAGATGATCAACTTTCTTCAAGAGGCTGAGTTTCCCTTTGTAGTTGCGTTTACCAAGGCAGACAAGATTGCGCGCGGCAAGCAAAATCAAGCCGCAGCAGCCCTGCGCAAGGCATTTCACATTACCCCTGAACAGACCATTATTACCTCATCCGAGACCGGTCTGGGCATTGACGAGTTGCGCCGCCGCATCGAAGACGCAACTATCTAGGAGCATCATGGATCCAATCCACCAGCAAGAGCAAGAGCACCTCTCTCACGTATATCAAAAGCTTGTTGAGATTCGTGAGGATTTGGACACAACGCTCAACACCACGCAAAAAGATGCAGCTAGAGAGCTACGTCAGATGAGTGAAGAAATCCGCCCGGACTTTGGCGGAGCGGACGAAACCATCGAGACCCTTGCGGCCATTGAGACGCTCAACAGCGTTATTGATACGTACAACCAGTATCACGATTTCACTGTCGAGAAACTCGGTCGAGTCGAAATCCTCTTGAGGCAGCCTTACTTTGCCAAGGTCACACTCAAGATGCGGCCTGGACGTCCTTCTCGCGATGTATACATTGGTGCAGCGGGCATCACCGACAAAGACCGCACGCCGCTCATTGTTGACTGGCGCAGCCCCGTTGCCGAGACGTATTACAACCAAGAGATGGGTACTACGTCGTACCAGGTAGACGGCAAGAAAAGAACGGTTGAGCTGGAACTTCGCCGACAGTTTGACATTACGCGCGACAAGCTGAACCTCTACTTTGACACAACGGTTGCCATCGAAGACTCTCTGCTGCTTGCGGCCCTGAAGCGTCAGCACACCGAGAAACTGCAGGCCATCACCGCAACTATCCAGCGCGAACAAAATGTTGTGGTCAGGCACGATGACGTGCCGGTTCTGCTGGTCAACGGCATTGCGGGCTCGGGAAAGACGTCCGTTTTGCTGCAGCGCATCGCGTACCTTCTGTACCAGCAGCGCACTACGCTCACCGCAGATCAGGTGTATCTGTTTACTCCCAACGAGATGTTTTCTCGCTACATCAATACCGTTTTGCCCAGCATGGGCGAGCACAATCCGCAGGTATTTACCTGGGATTCTTTCCTCAAGGCGTTGGGCCTGGCCGACCACGCATCGGGCGCTCACAACAACCCCAATTCTCTGAAGAAGCTTGAGGAGCAACTTGCTTCGCTTGAGCTCTACGAGGAAGACTTCAAGGCCATTTCTGTTGAGGGGACCACGCTTATAAAACCAGCTCAAGTAGCTAGTTCCGTGGCAAAGTTCTCGCAATTTCCTGTGGGTCCACGCCTCATCGCACTTGCCAAAGACGAGCTCCACACCCGCCTGGAACGCAGACTTGGCCAGATGGCTCACAACGACGAAATCCAAGAAGAGATGCTCTCCCTTGACGTTGAGCAGCAGCTTGAGGTCTTTGGGCGCACCATCAGCCCTTCCGACGAGGAAGAAGTCCTGGCGCGCACCCGCGAGTTCCTCAACTGGCGTTTTGCCTCCGCTCACGAGGTCATCGAGTCCGCTTCCTGGCTCCGCATTGACCGCATTGGCATGCGCATGCTCAACACCTCCGCACTCAGCGGCGCCGAGTGCGTCTACCTGCGACTTCTTATCACAGGAGCTGGCGAGAAAAACGTCAAGTTTGTCATGATTGACGAGGTTCAGGACTATACCGAGACGCAGCTTATGGTACTTGGAAAGTACTTCTTGCGCGCGCACTTCCTGCTCTTAGGCGATTCCAACCAGGCAATTTGGGAAGACACCGCAACATTTGAGCAGATTGAGAAAATCTTTACTGCAACACACGGTGAAGGCGCAGTTTCTACCTGCAAGCTTTTGACTAGCTACCGATCTTCTCCCGAAATTACTGCGCTCTTTACCTCGCTTTTAAGCGAAGAAGAACGTGGACAGACTAGCTCTGTTCAGCGCGGTGGCAAAAAGCCTGAGTTTTTTGAGGTGGTAGCCAACGACAAAAATGCTGAGCGCGCTGAGTACCTGCAAACTATGAAGTCCCTTGTTGAACAGGCGCAAGAGTTTGACGGCCTGACCGCCATTGTGTGCACCGAGAAGTCTCGTGTTCGTTGGCTGACCAAGCAGATGGAAGAGCTGTGTGCGGAGGGTGCGGCTGTCAACGCGGAAGGTAGCGCAGGTGACGCGGAATCAAGCAAACCAAGCGCCGGTGTCAAAGTGCTCACCAGCCACGATTCCCTCCCCGCAAAGGGTGTCGTGCTTCTTGACTTGGCGCTTGCAAAAGGACTTGAGTTTGATCAGGTCATCGTTGCCGACGCACAAGAGGAAGTGTATAAAGCAGACAGAATTTCTCGCCGTAGGCTCTATACCGCGTTGTCACGCGCAATGCATCACGTGATTGTAGTCTCACAGGGAAAGATGACTCCGCTGATTAGCAATTTGCTTTAAAAAAAGCAATTTCTACCTGCGATTTTTTTGAAATTTACTGATTGAAGACGGATAGTTCGGGTAAATGTTAGTCATCGATAACATTTACCGTTGGAGGTTAGTATGTCCGAAGAATTGATTCCTGGTGTCATGAAGAACATCGACGCAAAGACTGTGGTAACCCTCAAAGATCAGGTTGCATGCCTTCCTGGCCAGGTCATCAGCAAAACTCTTGCACAAAACGACGCGGTCAGCGTTACCCTCTTTGGTTTTGGTGCAGGTGAAGAGATTGCAAGTCATCGCGCAGGCGGCGACGCATTTGTCACCATTCTTGAAGGACGCGCAAACATCACCATTGATGACGACGTCTACAACCTTGAAGCCGGTCAGTCTATTGTAATGCCACTTGGTCATCCACATGCACTTCAGGCCCCGGAAGAATTCAAAATGCTGCTGGTTGTTGTTTATCCTCAGAAATAATTTATATATTTACCTAACAATTCCGCAGGTATTTTCTAATTGGCCAGGTGGACAGTGCGTCTGCCTGGTCAAATACTATCTCTTCCGAGCCTAATACTATGTGTAATTACAATACACACCTCATAACAGAATGGGTATACTAAGTATGTCTGTGCAATCAGCAAAATGTTAAACCTAAAGAAAGGTGAGCTATGAGCCAGATTTTTGATGTTCACGCACGTGAGGTCCTCGATTCCCGTGGCAATCCAACTGTTGAGGTTGAGGTTGTTCTTGACGACGGCTCCTTTGGTCGTGCAATCGTTCCTTCCGGCGCTTCCACTGGTGAGTTCGAGGCTGTAGAGCTTCGCGACGGCGACAAGAGCCGTTACCTGGGCAAGGGCGTTCTGAAGGCAGTTGAGCACGTCAACACTGAGATCCGCGACCTCGTTATTGGTTGGGACGCAGAGGATCAGCGCGGCCTTGACCTCGCTATGATCAAGCTTGACGGCACTCCAAACAAGGGTCGCCTCGGCGCAAACGCTATTCTCGGCGTTTCTCTTGCTGTTGCTCACGCTGCAGCTGCTTCTGCTGAGCTTCCACTTTACGCTTACCTCGGTGGCGCAAACGCTCACACTCTTCCTGTCCCTATGATGAACGTCCTCAACGGTGGCGTCCACGCTGACAACAACGTTGACTTCCAGGAGTTCATGATTATGCCTGTTGGTGCTCCTGACTTCACCACTGCTCTTCGTTGGTGCGCACAGGTTTACCACACCCTCAAGGACACTCTGAAGTCCCAGGGCCTCAACACCGGTGTTGGTGACGAGGGCGGCTTTGCTCCAGACCTTAAGTCCAACGAGGAGCCACTTGAGCTTCTTTCCGAGGCTGTTAAGGCTGCTGGCTTTGAGCTTGGCAAGGACTTCCGCTTTGCTATGGACCCAGCTTCTTCTGAGTTCTATAACAAGGAGACCGGCAAGTATGACCTCAAGGGCGAGGGTCGCTCCCTTACCTCCGAGGAAATGGTTGCTTACTACGAGGAAATGGTTGAGAAGTTCCCAATCGTCTCCATCGAGGACGGCCTTGCAGAGGAGGACTGGGACGGTTGGAAGATCCTTACCCAGCGTCTGGGCAAGAAGATCCAGCTCGTCGGCGACGACCTCTTTGTTACCAACACTCAGCGCCTGATGAAGGGCATTGAGGTTCACGCTGGTAACTCCATCCTCATCAAGGTCAACCAGATTGGTACCCTGACCGAGTCTCTCGAGGCTATCGAGATGGCTAAGCGCGCAGGTTACACCGCAGTTGTCTCCCACCGTTCCGGTGAGACCGAGGACACCACCATTGCTGA